>Ga0114979_10000007_pt1 | contig 175339 bp, 157 predicted proteins | sample S_140625_EF_Meta_FD_87315 | JGI IMG/M metagenome (GOLD analysis project Ga0114979, IMG submission 87315) | Freshwater microbial communities from Lake Simoncouche, Canada to study carbon cycling - S_140625_EF_MetaG | ecosystem: Environmental > Aquatic > Freshwater > Lake | place: Lake...
CAGCCTCGTGGTATGGGGCATCGTCAGCCTCTTCGGCAACAGCGCACCCGCAACCCGCACTTCCACCGCCACCCCTGTATCTGCCGTGGCCGAGGAACAAGTTTATCTCGTAGCGCTCCGGCCTGTGCAGATCACTTCCGTCAAAGCTAAATCCGACGGCCGCGATCTCGTCCCGCCCACTTCCCTCGAAACCGGCCAAAGCTACCCCGTCCCCAATGTCCCGATGCTGGTAAGCGTCAGCGCCCGCGAGGCCGTGCAGGTCGAGTTCAAAAAAGTCCGCTACGGCGCCGCCGGCGGAAACGTCAGCGGTTCCGGCACCCTCGCCCTCGACTTCAGCGCCCAACGCTGAGCCGCCTCGGCCACGCCGCCGGTGCGGCCCAGCTATCGTCATGACCACCGCGCCCGACCTTGCCACCGTCAAGGCCTACCTGCTCAACCTTCAGGATAGCATCTGCGCCGGTCTCGCCGCCGAGGACGGGCGTGCTAACTTCACCACCGATGAGTGGACCCGCACTCAACCTGTCGCCCCCGGCGCCCACGCTCTCGGCGGCGGCGGTCGCACCCGTATACTCGCCGACGGCGAAGTCTTTGAGAAGGCCGGCGTGGCCTTTTCCCATGTAACCGGCGCCGCCCTGCCCCCCAGCGCCACCACCCACCGCCCGGATCTCGCCGGTCGCCCCTGGGTAGCCCTCGGAGTGTCCCTTGTCATCCACCCTCGTAACCCCCGCGTCCCTACCAGTCACGCCAACGTTCGTTTCTTTAGCACCACTGGTCCCGCCGCGCCCGCGACCTCGGCCCTTGATCATTCATCATCAGGCATAGGTCATTCCAACGGCTCCGAAGCGCCGCCCGCCTGGTGGTTTGGCGGCGGCTTTGACCTAACCCCTTACTACGGCTACGAGGAAGATTGTGTGCATTGGCACCAGACCGCCCGAGAGGCCCTCGATCCGCATGGTTTAGCACTATATCCACAATTTAAGAAAAACTGTGACGACTACTTTTTTCTGAAGCACCGCTGCGAACCGCGAGGAATCGGCGGAATATTTTTTGACGATTTCTCCGCTCTCGGCTTCGACGCTTCTTTCGCCCTTTTGCGCGCGGTCGGAGACGCCTACCTGCCCGCCTACCGCCCCATCGTGGCACGTCGGAAAAACACCCCTACGAACGATGCCGAGCGCGACTGGCAGCTCTATCGGCGAGGACGTTACGTAGAATTTAATTTGGTGCAGGACCGCGGCACGCTATTCGGCCTCCAGAGCGGCGGTCGCACCGAGAGTATTCTCATGAGCCTGCCCCCGCTGGTCCGCTGGGACTACGCCCGCAGCACCACTCCCGGCACCGAGGAACATCGCCTCCACACCGATTTCCTCCGCCCACGCGACTGGGTCTCCAAAAGCTGATCTTATGCTCGCTGCTCGCCATCCACTGCACGCTGCTTCCGCCTGATGACTTCCCGAGACCGCTTCCTTGCCGCACTCGCCTGCCAACCTCTCGAACGCCCGCCCCTCTGGGTGATGCGTCAAGCCGGTCGCTACCTACCCGAATACCGAGCCCTCAAGGCAAAGTCATCCTTCCTCGAAATGGTGCGCACACCCGAGCTCGCCACCGCAGTGACGCTGCAACCCCTCGAGCGCTTTCCCGGCCTAGACGCCGCCATCTTATTCTCCGACATACTCGTGATACCCGAGGCCCTTGGCCAGCCCTACGCTTTTCGCGAGGCCGGCGGCATTCAAATGGCCTACCGCTTGGAAACCCGAGCGCAGATCGACGCGCTCGCCCCCGCCGAAGCCGTTCCCGATCGGCTCGGCTACGTCGGCGATACTCTCCGTCTACTCAAGAAAGAGGTCGCCGCAACCGGTCACGCCCTGCTCGGCTTCGGCGGTTCACCTTGGACCCTCGCCACCTACATGCTGGAGGGCGGCAGCTCGGACGACTTTGCCCGCGCTAAGGTTCTCTTTCATACCGACCGCGCCGCCTTTGACGCGCTACTGGAGAAATTGACTGCCGCCCTTGTATCCTATTTCCGGATGCAGATCGAAGCCGGCGTCGACGCCATCCAAATTTTTGACAGCTGGGGCGGTATCCTCGCCGGTCGTGATTACGAGGCCGCCTCGCTGGCCTGGATACGCCGTATCGTCGCCGCTCTGCCTGCCGGTTTCCCCATCATCCTCTACGCCAAGGGCACCGCGCCCCACCTCGCCGCCCAGGCCGCCTCTGGAGTTCGCGCGATCAGCCTCGACTGGACAGTCGACCTCGCAGCCATCCGCGCCTGCCTGCCGGCCAATCTCGCTATCCAAGGCAACCTCGATCCCGTGCTCATGACCACTGCCCCCGAGATCGTCCGAGTCCAAGCTACGCGCCTGCTGGAGTCGCTACGCGAACGGCCCGGGCATATCTTTAACCTCGGCCACGGCATCACCCCCGATGCGAAGATCGAATGCATGCAGGCCCTCGTAGAGACCGTAACGACCTTCCGCTGAACTGCCCTGGGCGCGACCGATCCCGTCTAGTTAGGCCACTCATAGAGCAATAATTTAAAAATACCGCGCTAGGACGTTCCTGGCTTATTATTCCTATTTTTTCCGTGGGCCAAAACTCCGAACCGTCGAACCGCCTCCCCATCGCCATCCTCGGTGCCGGCATCACCGGTCTGTCCGCTGCTCGCCACCTAGTCCGCGCCGGTCGCCGCGTGACCGTCTTCGACCCAGCGCCCGTCCCGGGCGGTGTCATCCGCAGCGAGCGTCATGAAGCCGGTTGGCTGGTCGAGTCCGGCCCGAATTCCCTGCAGGAAACCCCCGCCGTCGCTGCCCTCGTCAGCGAGCTCGGCCTAGGGCCCCGCCGCCAACCCTCCGCCCCCGCCGCCAAAAACCGCTACATTCTGCGCGATGGCCTTCTGCGCCGGTTGCCAACCTCACCTGCCGCCTTCCTCCGCTCAGGGCTCTTTTCCACCCGCACCAAACTCCGCGTCCTGCACGAATTTTTCCGCCCCAAACGCCCCCGTTTGCAGGACCTACCTCTGGCTGATTTTTTTCGCGAACACTTCGGCCCTGAATTACTCGCCTACGCACTCGATCCCTTCGTATCCGGAATCTACGCCGGCGACCCCGCCCAACTCTCCGCCCGGCACGCTTTTCCTTCCCTCTGGAAGGGAGAACAAAAACACGGATCACTGCTGCGCGCCCAACTCGCCGAAGCCCGCGCAAAACGCGTCCGCGGCGAACCCGCCGGACCGCCCCCCATCATCAGCTTCATGGACGGCCTCGCCGAGTTGCCCCAAGCTCTCGCCGCTTCCCTCCCGTCCGGCTCACTCCGCCTCAACACGGTGGTCAAACAACTCACGCCCGGCCCCAACGGATGGATCCTCGACAACGCCCCAGCCGAACGCTTCGACCGCGTGATCTTGGCTCTGCCCGCCCCCGCTCTGGCCAGACTCGGCCTAGGCCCACCCGGCGCTCGGACCTCTCTCGCTTCGCTAGATCTTCTCGAACATCCGCCCGTCACCGCCCTCTTCCTCGGCTACCGCCGCACCGACATAGCGCACCCGCTAAATGGTTTTGGCCTGCTCTGCCCCTCGGTTGAAAAAAGCCCCCTTCTCGGCGTATTGTTCAATTCCACCCTTTTCTCCGGTCGCGCCCCTGCTGGACACGTTGCCCTGACCGTGATGCTGGGCGGGGTCCGCCAGCCCGACCTCGCCCGCCAAACACTCGAATACCAACTCCCCATCGTGGAAAAGGCACTTGCCACCCTGCTAGGCACACGCCGCCCACCGGTCTTCGTGCATCGCACCCACTGGCCCCGCGCCATCCCGCAATACGAGATGACACACGATTCCTACCTCGAGGTCATCGCCGCCGCCGAAAAACGTCTGCCTGGGCTGCATATCGGCGGTCCGGTGCGCGACGGCATCGGCCTGCCCGCGTGCCTCGCCGCCGGAGAACGCCTCGCCCGCGCCGCGTTAGTCGCCTAGGCGCCACACACGCCCCTTGACTCCCCCCCCCCTGCACCTAGCCTGCCGCGCCCTATTACAACGGCATGGCGAACGACCTAAAGCACACCCTCAGCCTCCCCAAGACCGATTTCCCCATGCGGGGAGACCTGCCCAAACGCGAACCTGCCCGCCTCGCCGCGTGGGAAAACCTTTCGCTCTACGCCGCTATCCAAGCGAAACGAGCCTCCGCACCCGCCTTCACCCTTCACGACGGCCCGCCCTTCACTAATGGCGACGTGCATATCGGCACCGCCCTGAACAAGTCCCTCAAGGACATCACCCTTCGCTACAAATCCCTGAGCGGCTTCCGCACCCCCTACGTCCCGGGCTGGGATTGCCACGGACTGCCTATCGAGCAGAAGGTCGCTAAGGAGCTCCAAGCTGCCGGCCTCAGCTTATCCACCGCCGAACTGCGCTCCCGCTGCGACGTCTTCGCCGAAGGCTGGATCAAAAAACAAACCGCGTCCTTTAAACGCCTCGGCGTGCAGGCCGACTGGGCCCACGAATATAAAACCAAGGCCCCCTCCTTCGAGGCTGACATCCTACGCACCTTCGCCGCGTTCGTCGAAGAGAGCCTAGTCTATCGCTCTAAGAAACCCGTTTATTGGTCCATCCCCTTCGAGACCGCCCTCGCCGAGGCCGAGATCGAATACGCCGAACATACCTCCATCGCCATCTGGGTGAAGTTCGCCGTCCCCGTCGCCGAGGCCGCGAAATTTGGCCTGCCGGCCGATAAACCCCTCAGCGTCGTTATCTGGACAACTACTCCTTGGACTATCCCGGCCAATCTCGCCATCGCGGTGCATCCGGAGACCACCTACGTCGCCGCCGACCTCGGCCCAGAACGTATCCTCGTCGCAAAGGCCCTCCTCCCCCAAGTTCTCGCCTCCGCCAAAATCTTGGACGACGCCGCCGATTTCGTCATTCGGAATTCGTCATTTGAAACTCTGGGAGCGCGCCTTGAGGGAATAGCCACCCGCCACCCCTTTATCGACCGCGCATCGCCGGTCGTCCTCGCCGATTACGTCACCACCGACAGCGGCACCGGCTGCGTTCACACCGCCCCCGGCCACGGCGCCGATGACTACCTGACCGGACTGAAATATAGCCTACCCATCTACTGTCCGGTCGGCGACGACGGTCGCTACCTCGACGACGGCCAGGTCCCCGCCGACCTCGTGGGCATCTCCTGCTTGGAAACGGTCGAAGAACTCGCCGCGAAAAAGCCCAGCCCGGCCAACCTAGCCGTGCTCAAGAAACTCGCTACGCCCGACGCCACCGGTCACGTCGCCTTACTTGCCAAGGCCAAATACATCCACAGCTACCCGCACTGCTGGCGCTCTAAAACCCCCATTATTTTCCGCGCGGTCGACCAGTGGTTCGTCGGCCTAGACCGCCCCGGCTCCACCGGCAGTTCCCCGCGCACCGCCGCCCTGGCCGCGATCCGCGACGTCACTTGGTTTCCCGCCTGGGGCCAAGCCCGCATCACCGGCGCGGTCGAGGCCCGTCCGGATTGGTGCATCAGCCGCCAGCGCTCGTGGGGCGTGCCCATCATCGCGTTCTATGACGCTCAGAAAACAGCCCACCTTGATGCTTCGGTCGTCCGAGCCGTCGCCGCCAAGATCGCCGCCCACCCCGCCGGCAGCAACCTTTGGTATGAACAGACCGCCGCCGAGTTACTCGCCGGCGTCACCCTACCCGCTGGCTGGCCACCCGCGTCCGAGTTGACCAACGGGCGCGACACCCTCGATGTCTGGCTTGACTCCGGCAGCAGCCACGCCGCCGTCCTGCGCAACCACCAAGGCGGCACCCAGTGGCCCGCCGACCTCTACCTTGAGGGCTCCGACCAGCACCGCGGCTGGTTCCAATCCTCGCTCTGGACCGGCGTCATAGCCCAAGGCGGCGCACCCTACAAAGCCGTGCTCACCCACGGCTTCATCGTCGGCGAAGACGGCAAAAAAATCTCCAAATCCGGCAGCTACGAGAAACCCCCGACCTCGGATAACTTCATCGCCGACTATGGCGCGGACGTCATCCGCCTATGGCTCGCCTCGCAGGACTTCACCCAGGATATTACCCTCTCGAAAAAAATCCTCGATAACGCCGCCGAGCAGTATCGCGGCTTCCGCAACGCCCTCCGCTATCAGCTCTCGATTCTCCACGACTTTGACTCGGTCCTGAATGCCATGCCCCACGCTTCGCTCGACGTGCTGGACCGCTGGGCCCTGCACCAGACCGCGAAACTACTAGCCGAGAGCACCGCCGCCTACGACGCCTACGAATTCCACCGCGTCGTCTCCCTCTGCGCCCAATTCGTATCCAACACCCTATCGGCCGTCTATAACGACGTCTGTAAGGACCGGCTCTACACCTACGCAGTCGATCACCCCCAGCGCCGCAGCACCCAGACCGCCGTGCACGCCATCCACGGCGTGCTCGTCCGCTTGCTCGCCCCGATTCTGACCTTCACCGCCGACGAAGCTTGGTGCCATGCCCACTTCAAGGCAGATTTCGCCGCCGCCGGAGCCGATACACCCAGCGTGCACCTGGCAGACTGGCCCCTAGCCAACCCAGAGTGGACCGACCTATCTCTCGCCACCGACCTGAGCGAGCTTTTGAAGGTCCGCACTAAAGTCAACGAGACCCTCGAACCGCTCCGCCAAGCCGGAAAACTCGGCAAATCCCTCGACGCCGCCATCACCCTCGAGATCGCTAGCTCGTCGGCTCTCGACCCAATTCTGCGCCGCCACGAGACCTTTCTCCCTGAGTTGCTTATCGTCTCCCAAGTAACGCTCGCCGAAACTCCTGCCGGCGTCGATCTCACTGTCGCCGCTCGCCCGGCGGGTGAACTCGGCCACTTGCGCTGCCCACGCTGCTGGCGCTGGGTCCCCGCCCTGCAAGCCGCTGGAGAACACGAGGTATGCCACCGTTGCGCGGAGGCGATCCAAGCCTAGCCTGCGCCCCCCAGACGGCCGGCCAGTTGGCGCCCATTTTCTTACCCCCCAAAAAAAATACCATGGCCAAACCCACCCGCAAGCCCGCCGGCAGCAAGAAAAAGTCCCCCGTGCGGACCTCGAAACCAGCTCCGCGTCGCACCCCCAAGCCTGCTCCGCGCGGCACCTCAGCGCGGCGGCCATCGTCAAGCGCCGCGAACGCCCGCAAGGCGAAGCCGGCTCCACGCCGCACCCCCAAGACACCGAAGTCCCCGCCCAAGGCGTTAAAAAAGAAAACGCCGCCCAAGCCTCTCGTGAAACCTTCAAAAAAATCCGTCACCAAAATCGCTACGCCCAAAGCCTCCCCGGCCAAAGCCACCAAAACTGCCAAGCCCGCCGCTAAACCCTCGCGCGCACCAGCCCAGGCAAAAAAACCAGCCACCAAAGCCGCTGCTCCCAAAGCCGCCCCAAAGCCGGCCCCACGCAAGGCCTTGGCCCCCAAGCCAGCCGCCCCCAAGCCCGCACCCAAAACCGCCGCGCCCGTCGCCCAAAAACCGACTAAACCCAACAAATCGCCCGCACCAACCCCAAGCCCCAAAACCCCCACGAAAGATCTTACCAAAGCCCCGCCCGCCCCCAAAACCGGCGCCCTCAAGGGTAAAGACGCCGTTCGCGCCCGTATCCTCGCCCAGCGCGCCAAACCCGCCAAACCCGCCGCCTTCTCCTTGGATGAGGTGCTCGCCATCGCCAAGACGGTCGAAAAGACCGCCCCCGCGCCCGCGCCCGTCGCGCTGATCGCCACAAAATCCGGTAAGACGGCCCCACTCCCCGCCCACGCCCTGCAACCAGCCAAACCAACCACCGTCCGGGCCGCCTCCTTAGCCGATATCCTCGGGTTTAACCCGAAAGCCAAAGCCTCCCACGCCGCGAATGAGGAAGATGCCATTCCGGATAAATTTAAACGTTATTACAAGCTGCTCATTGAGTTACGTAATCACGTAACTGGTCAGGTTGACCAGCATAGCGAAGAGACGCTCAAACGTTCCGCCAAAGAAGACAGCGGCGACCTCTCCAGCTACGGCACCGACGGCGGCACCGATTCCTTTGACCGCGATTTCGCCCTCAGCCTTGTGGCGAACGAACAGGAGGCTCTCGCCGAGATCGAGGCCGCCATCCAGCGCATCAAAGCCGGCACTTATGGAGTCTGCGAACACACCCAACAGAACATTAACAAGGAACGCCTGATCGCCGTGCCCTTCACACGTTACACCGCGGCTGCCATGAAGGAGATCGAGAAAACCCGCTACAAAGTCCGCGGACAGACTGGCATCCTCGGCGAAGGGGAAGAAGGCGGCCCCAAGGTCGAGGACGACAGCGGAGAGTAACCACTCCCACCCACAAGGCTGCGAGAGCCCAGACCCGCGCAACCTCTTTTCAAAAGTTTAGCGGTCCGGCTTGGCGCCAGAAATGCCAAGCTCAGTTCGCTGATTATCCTCCAGCTCCTATCAGGGTTTAACCAGATCTCCAGCCGTGGAAGTAAACGCCATCCCCGCACCCCGTCCTACCGCCGCCTACCAACCGGCCTGGAAGGATCGCATCCGCGCCTATCGTCTCCTCTGGTTACTTAGCGTGCTGATCTTCACCTTGGACCAGCTCACGAAAAGCTGGATAAGTCTTAAGCTGAAATTTCCCACCTACTGGCCGGAAGAAGGTGCCATCATCATTTCCAAAGGCTTCCTCCACCTCGTGCACGTCGGCAACACCGGTGCCGCCTGGAGCCTGCTCAGTGGCCAGAGCTCCCTCCTTGCCCTGCTGGCCGCTGGCACGCTGGCCGGTATCTATTTCTGGCGCCGCCACCTCGGCCTCCAGCACCGAAATGCCCAGGCCGCTTTCGGCCTACTGTGCGGAGGCATCGCCGGCAACTGCATAGACCGTATCCTGCACGGCCACGTGATCGATTTCCTCGATTTTCACTTCGGCAGCTACATCTACCCCACCTTCAACCTCGCCGATGCCGGCATCTGCGTGGGCGTGCTGCTTTACCTCTGGCACTCCTTCCAGGAGCCACAATAGCCCCAACGCTCCGCCTAAACCTTGGCGAGCCCCGCCGCCCCAGCCTCGCGTCGGCCCCGCCCATGAACACCCCTTCCAGCCCCGTCGCCGTCATCGATATCGGCAGTAATTCGATCAAAACCCTAGTGGCCCGCCGGGCGCCTGACGGGACCATAGAGGCTCTAGCCAACCGCACCCTAGATTGCCGCATCAGCGCCGGCATCTCCGCGGACGCGCCCCGCCTCGGCGAGGACGCCATGATCCGCGGCCTAGCCGCCATCCGCGAACTGCTCGAGGTCGCCACCCCCTTCGCTCCGGCGCACATCACCCTCGTCGCCACCAGCGCCGTGCGCGACGCAGAGAACGGCGGCCAATTCCGTGCCCGCGTGCTTGCCGCTACCGGCCACGCCATCCGGATCCTCTCGGGCGAAGAGGAAGCAGGCCTAATCGGCCTCGGCCTGACCTCTGACCCCGCCCTCGCCCACCTGCGCGATTTCTACGTTTTCGACCTAGGCGGCGGCAGCCTGGAGTGCCTCGCCTTCCGCGACCGCCGCATCACCCAGGCTCTTAGCCTGCCCCTAGGCTGCGTGCGGTTGACGGAAAAGTTCATCGCCGCCCCCGCCGCCCCGCTCGACCCCGACGCCGCCCTCGGCCTCGCGCTCCACGTTCGGCAAAAGTTAAAAAGCTCCGGCTTCCGCTTCGACCTGCCCGCACCAGCCGACGCCGTATTCACCGGCGGCACCATCACGACCCTCCGTGCCCTGAAAGGCGCTCTCAATGGCGTCACCGTGGCCGATACTCCTGCCGTTGTGCCGGTCGCTCAGGTATCTTTCGTGCTCGACGAGATCGCCCCCCTCGACCTCGAGGCCCGACGCACCGTGCCCGGGATGCCCCAAGCCCGCGCCGACGTGCTTCCCGCCGCCCTGCTGACCGTGCTCGCAGTGGCCGAGACCGCCGGCCTGGACAGACTTCATCACAGCCTGCACAACCTGCGCTGGGGCCTCGCCGCTGAACTACTCGCCTGAATCTACGCCGGAGCTCGGCTAAGCTAGGTCGCACCCGCCAAGGCTGCCACCATGGCCGTGAAATCCGCCGGCAACGGCGCCCTAACCTCGATGGTGCGCGCCGTGACCGGATGGTCGAAACGCAGGAACTCCGCGTGCAACATCACGCGCGGCGGCCGCATCGGAAGCGGCGCACTGTCTTTCCATCCATAGGTCGCATCACCGAGGATGGAATGCCCGATCGAGCGCATGTGCACCCGGATCTGGTGGGTGCGTCCAGTGAGGATATGGCAACGCATCAACGCGGCATGCGGCGTAAAGGCGCGCTCGCGCGTCCAGTCGGTGCGCGCCGGTTTTCCGCCCTCTCCAGTGGTCATCTTGTGGCGGTGAATCGGATGACGAGAAATAGCGCTTTCGATCCGCCCACTGAGCAGGCGCGGCACGCCGGAGACAAGCGCGAGGTATTCCTTGTGCAAATGACGTCCGGCAAACTGCTCCGAAAGTCCGCGGTGAGCGGCGTCGGTCTTGGCCACGACAATCACCCCGCTAGTCTCTTTGTCCAATCGATGCACGATACCGGGACGCTCCACGCCGCCAACCCCGGAGAGCGAGCCTGCACAATGCCCGAGCAAAGCATGAACCAGAGTGTCGTTCGTGGTGCCCGAACCTGGATGCACCACCATGCCGGCAGCCTTGTTAATCGCGAGCAGATGCGCGTCCTCATAGAGCACATCCAGCGCGACATCGGAGGGCTTTAGCTCGGAGGGCACCGCATCGGCATGGGAAAACTCAACCGTATCACCCGGGTGGAGTTCAGTCTTTTTATCCAAAACCAAGCCCGCACGTGTGACTCGAGACGCATCAAAGGCCCGCTGCCACGCCGAGCGCGAATGCTCGGGAAAGGCCGCCGCGAGCAGCTTGTCGGCGCGCTCACGCCGCGTGCCCTCCGGGATGAAATAACTGTGAGTTTCCGCCATGATGAACCCGCCTTAATGCCGCCACCCGCCGCCTCTGGCGACGGAAAACACCACCGCGGTTATTAACCCCGCGCTGAACGAGTCTTTAATGGCAGTTCAGACTCCGGCCAGCGGTCGAGAAAAGCCCGCTGCGCCGCGCGGTCCACGATGCCCTCCCCACCCTCGCGCTCGAGAAACCGGCGCGGATAGGCCGGCCCTAGACCGTTGATCTCCACCCGCGCCGCCGCCGCGTCCACCGAAAAGAGCGCCCGCCACGCGCCGCAGCCGATCTCAAATCCCGCCTCCGTCCGCCGTATACGCCGTGTGCGGTGCGGCGATGGATCGCGCCCAAGCAACTCCGCCGCCCGCCCCAGAAAGTCTATCCCCCAACCCGTCTGCAACCACTCCGCCTGCTGCTCCGCGCGCACCGAGACCCGGACTGCAAAAGCCGGCGGGGCCGCTTCCCATGCATCTACCTCGTCGATCCAGCCGGCGCGTGCCCCAGGGAAACTGTCATAGGCCGGGACGTAGGGCTTGATGTCAAAAACCGGTGTGCCCTCGACCAGATCGCACGCACCCAACCGCAACACCCGTCCTTCGATGCCGAGCAACCGCACCGGAGTGAGCCCAAGAGCGTTGGGACGGTAGGGCGAACGCGTCGCAAACACCCCCCGCCGCCGCTGGGGACCGCGCGGCGGAATGACCTGCGGGCGCCAACCGGCGTTGCGGTGAAACCACCATAACAACCACACCCGTTCGAAGCCCGCGAGGTCAGCCAGCGCAGCCTCGAAATTACACCCCGGCTCGAGTTCGAGGAAGTTTTCCTCTAGCTCCCTCTCGTCTGGTTGATGGCGCGCCGCGAACTTGGCCGCCTTGCCGCTTCGCACAAAACCAATCGGCCGCAACACCAGTTGGCCGTCCGGCATCGGCACCTCGTCGCACTCTTTTTTGGGCATCACGCGCGGGCGGCCCTCAATCAAGATCGCGGTCGGCCAACTCGTCCTCGTCCCAGCCGAAGTAGTGCCCGAGCTCGTGCAGATAAGTCACCCCGACCTCGGCGAGGAAAGCGTCGCGATCCTGCTCCACGAAGTCCCAGATATTGTCGAGGTAGAGGCTGATCTGGGGCGGCATCGGCTGGTCCTGCGCGCTCTCCTCGCCGTGCGCCGAACCATCAAAGAGACCGAGGATATCCTCGGCAAAGCCCTCCGCCAGAATGTGGGCGGGCGGCCTAGCTTCATAGTGAACCGGGATCTTCAGGGCAAACTCACGGACCGGCGCCGGCAGGCGGCGAAGTGTCGTCTCAATCTCCTGGGCAGCGGCGGCGGTGCGTTGGGCAAACGTCATTTTCTCCCCCTGCGTTTGGTCAGTCCTGGCAAAAAAGCGAGGCCGGCGCGAAACTGCCGTGTAACCGCTAAGCCACATTTACGTCTCCCGTAACATGCAAGCGTAGCCGCCAGATCGACGGCACCCACGCAAAGCAAACGAATAGTAAATCCCAACCCGTCAGTTAACTCATACCTACATCAAACCCATGAAAAACCCTCGCACCTTGCTCTGCAGCGCCCTGCTCCTCGCCGGCCTCACCCTCGCCCCCGCCATCCGCGCAGAGGACGCTCCAGAAAAACCCAAGAAAGAACAACGCCAGGAGCGCCGTGGCGACCGCCTCGAAATGCTCAAGGAGGAACTAGCCCTCAGCGACGCTCAGGTCGAGAAACTGAAGCCGATCTTCGCCGCCGAACGCGAGGAAGTCTCCGCCCTTCGCAAGGAGCTCGGCAAGGACGCTGATCGCGCCGTCGTCCGTGAGAAAATGCAGGCCATCCACGAAAAATATAAGCCACAGGTCGCCGCCGTCCTGACCGAGGAACAAACGGCCAAGATGGAGAAGCTTCGCGAGCGCGGCCCTAAAGGCCCCAAGGGCCCCGGCGCCGGGGACAAGGCACAAGGCGCAGGCGGTCCTCCGCACGCGACTGAATAAGCCTGCCCCCCGCAACTCCGGCGGTTCAGCCGCCGCTCTCAAATCCCGCCGCTACCCGCGGCGGGATTTTTTGCGCCCGCCGTCCGGGTCTCAAACGCGCGCCAACCGGTCGCGCGCCGCCGCCACCTCAGCCCAGTGCGCCGGGGGAATAGCTGGACCAGAATGCCGGACACACTCCGCGCCCAGCGCCGCGCCCAACGCACCGCATCGCTCCAACGACCAACCCAGGGCCGCCGCATAAAGAAATCCGCCGGCAAAGGCGTCGCCCGCGCCGTTTGTGTCCACCACCCGCTCGACGCCCACCGGCGCAACCCGGTGCAATTCGTCGCCGCGCGCGATCCACGCGCCGTCCTTGCCCACTTTGACTACCGCGACCAAGCCGGATGACTCCCCCGCCAACCGGCGCGCATGGCTCGGATAGTCATCGCCGCCCTCCGGATACAACGCGCGGATTTCATCCTCGTTGGCGAAGACGTGATGAATGCCCCCAGCCCGAATTTGCGCCAGCATCCAGTCGCGAGCGGCGTGCACGACCTCGAAAGAAGCAATGTCGAGCGAGACCGTCGCGCCCGAGGCCCGCGCCCCCGCCAGCGCCGCATCGGCCAGCGCTTGGTTGAAGACGAGGTAGCCCTCGATGTGCGCATGGCGCACACCCGTGAAATCAACAGGCATAATCTCCTCAGGCGCCAAGGTAAGCGCCGCACCGAGGTCGGTCCGCATAGTGCGCGCCGCGTCGGGCGTGATGAGAGCGAGGCAACGGGCGTTGGCCCGGTCTAGGCTGGCCTTGAACCGGGTCGCATCCAACCCGAGGGCACTCGAATGCTCACGATAGGCGGCAGCGGTGTGATCGCCCCCGAGTTTACCCAAAAAGCCAGCCCGCAAGCCCAACCGCGCGGCGTTGCGGATAACATTAGCCGCACTGCCGCCGGGTTCCAGCGTGGGTGGCACCGGCAAACGCGCCAGGATCGCGTCCATCTCGTCCGCATCGACCAGGACCATGCCACCCTTTTCGCCACGCACCCCGGCTAGGAAGGAATCAGGCACATGCGCAGTGAGGTCCATGATCGGAGAACCGAGGCCAAGAATATCGAGAGCAGGCGGAAAAGGCGCGGGAGTCATCGGATAAAATGCAAAACTCTCGTATTTCTACCAGAGGTCAAAAAAAAGCGCCGCACCCATCTACAGGGCGCGGCGCGAAAACGAACAAGGCTGCGGTAGCGGCTTAGTTGGCGACAGTGAGGCTGGTGACTAGCAACACTTCATCATTAACCTCGATCTGGATGGTGTAATCACCAGCGGCCGGGAACGCCAAGTTGCGAACATCATTGATCAGATTAATGCGCTGGAGCGGGCCCTGAGACTCAAACTCGCGGTCGAGGAGGACACTCATCGCGTCGGCGGCGAGACCAAGGGAGATCTTGATCTTATGCTTACCGGCGGCGACGTCGGTTAGCGTAAGGAACCAGATCATAAATGGATGGGTCAACGGGAACTGACGGCCGCGGATAGCGGAGAAGACACCAAGGATGGTGTGTTTGCCAGTGGCGGGATCGATATGCACGCCGTCGCACAGGAGCCAGCAGAGCACTTGGGGTTTATTGGAGTTCGACATGGTGGGAGGAAAAGAGCGTCAACGTGAATGCCGAGCTGGCCGAGGGGAAGTCGGAAGTGATTTGCGCACGAGATCGTTACCCGCACCTTAAGCGACCATGGGAACCGTCGCCAGTCTCGCCCCTGAATGGCTCGAGCCCCTGCGCGCCTACCCTAGCTGGCTGGTTTTGCTGTGCTTGGCGGTGACGACAGCCGGTCTACTTACCCTCCTAGCCAAGCCACTCAAATGGAGCCTTTACCTCGTTCTAATCGGTCTCGGCGCCCTGATCCTGCTCGGTTTCGCGGCCTGGTTGCACCAATAGTGCCCCTGCAATCCCGCCGCAGTGAGGGGGATTTTCTTGTCAGGGATTCACCCCGCCCGATATCCGGTTCGGATGAAGTATATCTTTGTGACCGGTGGCGTCGTTTCCTCGCTCGGCAAGGGCCTCACCGCCGCCGCGCTCGGCGCCCTGCTCGAGATGCGGGGCCTGACCGTCCGCATTCAGAAATTCGACCCCTACCTAAACGTCGACCCGGGCACCATGAGCCCCTATCAGCACGGCGAGGTCTACGTTCTGGAGGACGGCGCTGAAACCGACCTCGACCTCGGCCATTACGAACGCTTCACCAGCGGTAAACTCTCCCGCCTCAACAACCTCACCTCCGGCCAAGTTTACGAGAGTGTGATCCAGAAGGAACGTCGCGGTGCCTACCTCGGCAAAACCGTGCAGGTTATCCCGCACGTGACCAACGAAATCAAGGAACGCATCACTATGGCGGCAAAGGACGTCGATGTCCTGATCACCGAGATCGGCGGCACCACCGGCGACATCGAGGGACTACCCTTCCTTGAGGCCCTGCGCCAGTTCGCACTCGAACAAGGCCCGCGCGACGTTATATTTCTACACGTCACCCTCGTGCCCTACCTCGCCGCCGCCGGCGAGCTGAAGACCAAGCCCACTCAGCAGTCAGTCGCCAAGCTCCGCGAGATCGGCATCCAGCCCCACATTCTCGTCTGCCGCAGCGAACAGCCGATCGACGCCAGCGTGCGCGATAAGTTGTCGATGTTCTGCAACGTCCCGGTGAAGGCCGTGGTCGAGTGCCGCGACGTGGCCTCCATCTACGAACTGCCGCTCGCCCTCCAAGGCGAAGGCCTAGACCAACTCGTGGTCGATCTCTTCGGCCTGAACAAACCCCAGCCCGCGCGCAACGTCTGGGCTGAGCTCGCGCGCCGCATCCACAACCCCGCCCACACTGTAAAAATCGGCGTCGTCGGTAAATACATCGAGCTCCAGGACGCCTACAAATCCGTCTACGAGTCCGTCACCCACGCCGGCATCGCGAATAATGCCAAGGTTGAGATCGTGCGCGTCGACGCCGAGGACCTAGAAAAGCGCGGCGGCACCAGCCTCCTCAAGGGCCTTGACGGCATCCTCGTCCCCGGCGGCTTCGGCGACCGCGGGACCGAGGGCAAAATCATCGCCGCGCGCTACGCCCGCGAAAACGACGTGCCCTATTACGGCCTCTGTCTCGGCCTCCAGATAGCCGTGATCGAGTTCGCCCGCAACGTGCTAAAACTGAAGGGCGCAAACTCCACCGAGTTTGATCCCGCCTCACCCCACCCGGTCATCAACATGATGGAGGAGCAGAAAAAGATTATCGATAAGGGTGCGACCATGCGCCTCGGCAGCTACGAGTGCGCTCTAACCCCCGGTTCAAAGGCCGCCAAAGCCTACAAGGCCGAAAGCGTCCGCGAACGCCATCGCCACCGCTACGAGGTGAACAACGCCTATGTCGGCCAGCTCCAGCGCGCCGGCTTGCTCGTCTCAGGCGTCAACCCCCGCCGCAACTTGGTCGAGATCGTTGAGTTGAAGGACCACCCCTTCTTCCTCGCAGTTCAGTTCCACCCTGAGTTCCAGTCCAAGCCTCTCCAAGCCCACCCGCTCTTCGCCGCCTTCATCGCCGCCGCGCTGAAGAGCGCGAAGCCCGCGAAAACGGTAGTCAAAAAACGCAAAGACGCGAAGACCGCCAAGGCCAAACCCGCGAAAAAAAACAAGGCCTGAATGTGATTGATCTCCATGTCATCCCCGTCGATCCGACCTTAGCGACTTCGCGTCTTTTCGCTTAAAATCATGCCCCTCTTTGACCCGAAAAAACTCCTCGTCCTCGCCGGACCCTGCTCGCTCGAAAATGAGACCGTGGTCCGAGCCGTGGCGGAAAAACTCGTCGCCCTGCGCGCTCGTTATCCGGAGCTGAACCTCGTATTCAAAGGCTCCTTCGACAAAGCCAACCGCACCTCCATCGCCGGCGGGCGGGGCACCGGCCTCGAAACCGGTCTCGCCTTACACGCTCTCGTCAAACGCGATTACGGCCTGCCCTGCGTCACCGACGTCCATGAGAGCGCCCAGTGCGCTCCCGTAGCCGAGGTGTGTGACGTGCTGCAGATCCCCGCCTACCTCTGCCGCCAGACTGATCTACTCCTCGCCGCCGCCGCCACTGGGCGCACCGTGAACGTAAAAAAAGGCCAGTTCCTTTCACCCGGCGACATGGTCCACGTGGTCGGCAAACTTGCTCACGGCGGCGCAACCGAGATCTGGCAGTGCGAACGTGGTGCCACTTTTGGCTACAACAACCTCGTGGTTGATATGCGGGGGTTTCCCATCATGGCGCGCAACGGCTACCCAGTCATCCTCGATGCCACCCACAGCGTTCAACTGCCCGGAGCCGGCGGTGGCAAGAGCTCCGGCCAGCGCGAGTTCGTGCCAACCCTGTGCTTCGCCGCCCTTGCGGCCGGCGCCGACGGTCTCTTCATCGAGACCCACCCCGACCCCGAAAACGCACTCAGCGACGGGCCCAACATGGTCCCGCTCGACGAACTGGAAACCCTGCTGGCAAAGTGCCTCGCCTTCTGGCGCCTCGCCCGCTCCTGAACCAGACCAGCTCCGCGCCCGCGTTCACTCCGAAAACACGGTTTGCCCCCTCGGCACGCAAACCGCTTCTTACCCTTATGCACCGACCCCTGCGACCCCGCCCCGTGCCGCCACCCCAGCCGGTAAAAAACAGCCGGTCGGTCTATTTCGCGGGCGAACTGTTCTCCGCAAAACACCTCGTCGGGAACGCCTACCTGGCCGAGGCTATCCACGCCGCCTCCCACGGCCGCTACCTCTGCCGCCTGCCCCAGGATTTCGAACTGCGCGGCCACCACCCCCAGCTCATCCGGGATAAGGATATCCGCAGCCTGCTGGAGTGCGACCTCGCCCTGTTCAACTTCGACGGCCCCGAACTAGATAGCGGCACCGTGGTGGAGTTCATGTTCGCCAAATTCGCCGACATCCCGTGCGTCATCCTGCGCAGCGATTTCCGCGCGGCCGGCGACCAAGGGCCGGGTAACGATCCGTGGAACTTGATGGCCAGCTTCTACCCCCGCTCCATATCCGTCCCGGTCAACGCCCTCGCCCTCTACAAAAAAGCCCACGCCACCGCCCGCCGCGCCGCCCTGAACGACGTTATCCGCCTCGCCGGACAACACAGTTCGGCCACCGCCCAGAGCATGTGCGACCACATCGCCACGGTCGTAGTGCGCGGCCTAGACCGTGCAGCTAAACTTCCATCCGCCCTGCCCAAACCCCTCCGCGACAATGTTTACGCCTGGCTCGCTCTCCTCCCAAGTCTGCGCGGCGATCCTAAAAAAATCCGCAAACAGTTCGCCAAACTGCTCGAGCAAAAAATCGCCCGCGGATTACTGTAAGGGCCGGAAAGAAGTCGGGAGCGAGAAGCTAAAATATCCATACCCGGCACGCCTTCCTGCGCGACCTCCCTTCCTGCTAGCTTCTAACTTCGAGCTCCTCGCCCCCCCAGCTCGGCCTTCTTCCATGCTGCACCTCCTCCGCCACCCGCTCGCTGCACACGCCCTCACTCATCTGCGCGCGGTGGATACGCCGCCGGCTGCCTTCCGCGCCTTCGCCCATCAGCTGGGCCTGCTGCTCGCACTGGAGTCCACCCGGGACCTTCCCGTCCGACCCCACCCAATCAATACCCCGCTCGAACCCCACATCGGCGACGTGCTTGCCCGCGGTTTAGTAGTGGTGCCCATCCTTCGCGCCGGCCTCGGCCTAGTGCAGCCCTACCTCGACCTTTTCCCCGAAGTTTCCGTCGGTTACGTCGGCCTAGAACGCGACCACGAGACCGCCGTGGCCCGTAGTTATTACTGCAAACTCCCGCCTCTCGTCGGCCGACGCGTGCTTTGTGTAGACCCTATGCTCGCCACCGGCGGGAGCGCCGTGCAGGCCCTCGACCGGCTTCGCGCAGAGGGCGCCGATGACCTCGCCCTAGTCGTGCTCGTGGCCGCTCCGGAAGGCGTCGAGGCCGTCGCGACCCGCCACCCGAATGTGCCAATCTTCACCGCCGCCCTCGACCGCGAGCTGAATACCCAAAAATACATCCTGCCCGGCCTCGGCGATTTCGGCGACCGCCTCTACGGCACCTAGCCGCAACCCACCCCTGCGTTGAATGTTTCCACGCTCCCTTCGCCGCACACCCGCGGCAAGCCGGTAGCTATTATGCGACCTGTGCCAATACGCTCAGCATCTCGGCATGCACCCGCCCATTGCTGGCGACGTAACGCCCCCGATCAAAACGCTGGGGAAACGCTCCTCCGGCGTAGTCGGTCACCACTCCGCCCGCCTCGCGCACGACCAACATCCCAGCCATCACATCGTAAGGTTTGAGGTCCTTTTCCCAATACCCGTCAAGCCGACCCGCCGCCACGTAACAAAGATCCAGCGCCGCGCTGCCCAAGCGGCGCTCTCCGCGGATACGGGTCAAAAACGCACCCCACTCACGAAGGTTGTTATCCGGGTTGGTGTGCTTGTCATAAGGAAATCCACTGGTGATGACGGCATCCACCAATTTCGCCGTCTGGGTAACACGGATGGGCTGATCGTTTAACAACGCCCCGCCGCCGCGCCAGGCCGTGAACATCTCCCTCCGCGTCGGATCATAAACCACCCCGAGCAGGGGCTCTCGGTCCGCCGTCGCCAGCGCGATACTGGTGCAGAAGTGTGGCAGCTTGCTCGCAAAATTCACCGTGCCGTCAATCGGATCCACAAACCACTGAAAAGCCGCCCCCGCCAAAGCCGCACCCTGGCCGCCACCCTCTTCACCCACGATGTGGTGCGCGGGAAAATACCGGCTCAACTCGCCGACTAGATACCCCTCTACCTCGGTGTCGGCCGCCGTGACGATGTCGATGCGACTGGTCTTGCTGGTCGTGGGAATAGGTGCCGCAAAATGCCGGAGCATGATGTCGCCCGCGCCGCGTGCCAGGACGGTAACGATCGGCAATATTGCGTTCGCATCGAATGTCATGCGAACCACATTGCCGTCATGCGTTATGGGCTCAAGCATCCGCAATGGCTTCCGTTCCCTGCGCGCCGCATGAAAATCACCACCCTAGTCCAGTCGCTACCCGTCCTCGCCTGCCTGCTCGCGGCCGGCTGCTCGCGCCCCGCCGCAACCTCTTTCCAAGGCTACCTCGAAGGCGAGTTCGTCTACGTTGCCTCCCCGCTGGCCGGCCGCCTCGACCACCTTGCGGTCAACCGCGGAAGCCGGGTCGAGACGACGGCGCCATTATTCACGTTGGAGCACGCGGCCGAGACCGCCGCCGCCGCGCAGGCCGAGGCCCGCCTGCTTCAAGCCCGCGCCCGCTTCGAGGACCTGCTTAAGGGCTCCCGTGACTCCGAACTCGATGCGCTGCGAGCCCGCCTCGCGCAGGCCCGCGCCGCCGCCGAACTCTCCGGCCTCGAAGCCAACCGCCAAGCCGCCCTTTTTAGGAAAGGCGTGAGCCCCGGGAGCGAAAACGACCGCGCCCGCTTGACCCACGAACGGGATCTCCGAGCCATCGACGACCTCGCCGCCCAACTCGCCACCGCCGGCCTGGGCGGTCGAATTGACGCCCTCGCCGCCGCCGGCCAAGAGGTCGCCGCCGCTGTCGCCACCCGCGACCAAGCCGCTTGGAGCGTCGCCCAAAAAACCCAGACCGCCCCTCGGGCCGCCCTTGTCCACGATACCCTTTACCGCGAAGGCGAATTCGTCGCCGCGGGCCGCCCGGTGGTCTCACTTCTGCCGCCGGATAACCTAAAGGTGCGGTTCTTCGCCCCTGAACCCGCCCTCGCTACCCTGAAGCCAGGCGTCCGCGTGCGCGTGGGGCTAGACGGCCACACGCCACTCGAGGCCGTGGTGGCCTACGTTTCACCCCTAGCCGAATATACGCCGCCCGTGCTCTACAACCGCGAAAATCGCGCCAAACTCGTATACCTCATAGAAGCTGCCCTGCGCCCCGAAGACGCCCGAGACCTGCACCCCGGCCAGCCCGTGGACGTAACGCCCCTACCCTGAGCCGCACCCGCGCACCATGAGCGCCCCCGACTTCGCCATCGACGTAACCGGCGTCACCAAACGCTTCGGCGACAAGACCGTGGTCGATGAGATCGCCCTGCAAGTGCGTCGCGGCGAGATCTACGGTTTCCTCGGGCCGAACGGGTCCGGAAAAACGACCTTTATCCGCATGCTCTGCGGCCTGCTCACGCCCGACGCCGGCGCCGGCACTTGCCTCGGCTACAACGTCCGCACCCAACAAGCGGAGATCAAGCGCAACGTTGGCTACATGACGCAAAAATTTAGCTACTACGAGGATCTTAGCATCCGCGAGAATCTGGATTTTGTCGGCCGCATCTACGGCATCCCCGACCGTCGCGCCGCCGTGCAACGCAGCCTCGATCGCTTGGGCTTGGCGAAACGTAGCCACCAGCTCGCGGGCCAGCTCTCGGGTGGCTGGAAACAACGCCTCGCCCTCGCCGCCTCTCTACTTCACTCGCCAAAGCTCCTCTTGCTCGACGAACCCACCGCCGGGGTCGATCCCAAGGCCCGTCGCGAATTTTGGGATGAGATTCACCAACTCGCCGCTGACGGCCTGACGGTGTTGATCACTACCCACTACATGGACGAGGCCGAGCGCTGCCACCGCCTCGCCTACCTCGCCTACGGTCGACTCCTCGCCGGCGGCACCCTCGCCGAGGTGCTCGCCGCCGCGCAGCTTTTCACCTGGAGCGTGGCCGGTCCTGACCTCCGCGCCCTCGCCGCCGCTCTACGCGGCCGCCCTGGGGTCGAGCAGGTCACCGCCTTTGGCAATACGCTCCATGTGAGCGGACGCGACGCCGCTGGCCTCGACGCCACCGTCGCGGCCCTGCGCGAGCCTCGCCACGAATGGAAACGCATCCCGGCCGGGCTCGAAGACGTTTTCATCGGCCTGATGGACTCAGCCAAGGATAACTTCGCATGAGCCAGCCACGCCTTTCCTTCCACCGCCTGTGGGCCGTCGTGCTGAAGGAGTTTATCCAGATGAAGCGCGATCGCGTAACCTTCGGCATGATGGTCGGCATCCCGCTGATGCAGTTGATGATGTTCGGCTTCGCCATCAATTCAGATCCGCGCCACCTGCCCAGTGCCGTCCACCTCGCCGACTCCGGACCCTTTGCCCGCACCCTCGTGCAGGCCCTGCGCACCAGCGACTATTTCCAGATTGTCCACGAGAGTGGTTCCGAGGCTGAGAGCCAACGCCTCCTGCAACTCGGCGAAGTCCAATTCGTGATCAACATCCCGATCGATTTCACCCGCCGCCTCCTCCGCGGCGAACGCCCGACCGTGCTGATCGAGGCCGACGCCTCCGACCCCGCCGCCACGGGTCCCGCCCTGAACGCCGTCGCCCAGTTGGCCAACACCGTTTTTAATCGCGACCTACCCGGTCCGCTCGCCCCGCTGCAGGCGCTAAACGGCCCGGTGGATTTCCGCATCCACGCCCACTACAACCCCGAAAACATCACCCAATACAACGTCGTGCCCGGTCTCATGGGCGTAGTCCTCACCATGACCATGGTGATCATCACCGGCCTAGCTATCACCCGCGAGCGCGAACGCGGCACAATGGAAAACCTGCTCGCCACCCCCGTCCGCCCCTTCGAGGTCATGGCGGGCAAGATCCTGCCCTACATCGCGGTGGGTTATATTCAGGTCTCCCTCATTTTGGTCGCGGCACGCTTCATTTTCCATGTGCCGATGGTCGGCAGTCTGCCGCTGCTCTACGCGGTGGCCCTGCTTTTCATCGCTGCGAATCTCGCGGTCGGCATCACGTTTTCTACTCTGGCGAAAAATCAGCTCCAAGCGGTCCAGATGGCGTTCTTCTTTTTCCTGCCCTCTATCTTGCTGTCCGGCTTCATGTTCCCGTTTCGTGGAATGCCGAACTGGGCCCAAGCCGTCGGTTCGTGTTTGCCGAATACCCACTTCCTGCGCATCGTGCGTGGCATCTTGCTGAAAGGCAACGGCCTAGCCGAGATCACCCCCGAGATCTGGCCCCTGCTACTGTTCCTCGCCGTCGCCATGACCATCGGCGTGAAACGCTATCGGCAGACGTTGGATTGATCCCTCACTCGGCAAACCAACCCAGTGGCATCTGGGAAAATTCACCGCAACCGGCCTCACCGAACCCGCGCCTTTACTCGTTCAACCGATCAACGAAAAAGGATGGCTTGATTTTCCAACTTCATACACCGTCGTGAAGCAAATCGTTACCGACGAACGGCTGAACCGATCGGCTTTCGATTTATTACTTTTTTCATTGTTTGGCAAAAATTTATAAATTTTAAAATGGAATCCTACCTTTTATATGCAGGTGGAATCCTGCTTCTGACCTTACCCAGTGGTCCGCTTATTAGAAAATATTTTAAAACGCTTACTCTAAGCGAACTCTCAGAAGTGCCAGGCGGACGCCTTGGCCTGATCCATCCCTTAAAGGCCTTGGATATGGCGAGGGCTTTTGCGGGTGCGACGCTGATCAACGCCGCTTTCGCCGCCATCCACCCCACCGGCCCGCAACAATTACCCGCTCGGCTAGTTTTACTCATCGCCACGACTGCCGGATTGCTGGTCCAGCATGGTCTGCACCGCACGAAAGACGAAACTATGCACGCGCCACTAGCCTACCTTGCCGGTCTGGCTCTTGCCATCTTACCACTAAAAGTCGCCCTGTTCGCCCTGCCCATCGGCATACTCTCCGGCATCGGCCTGCGCCACCTCTCGTGGGGTTTCATCATGACGGCGATCGCGGTCGGCAGCTTCGGTTTTTTGTTCAGACAAAGCCTACTTACCCTCGCCACCGCCTGCTTCCTGCTGATGCTGCCTATCGTGCTTTCCCGCTTGGTGCATCGCCCCTTGGTGGTGGCAGTCCGCTCCAAACTGGTCCAAGTCAAACCCGCCGGTTACGGCCCCATCCGTTAAAGCCAGTCGCTAGCCATAGTTAGCGCGCGAAAAGAAGGGCGCGTCGCACGATTTCCCCACTTCCGCTTCGCCCGCGTTCCTGTCACCCTTTCGCCATGATCAAAGGCCAGAAAGTCGTCTGCATCAACGATACCTTCCCCGCGCTGATCCGCGCGATTTATAAACAACTCCCAATCAAGGGCAGCACTTACACCATCCGCGAGGTGTTCCTCGGCCGAGAAAAAGTCGTGAAAGGCGGCGACTCCGCCACCGTAGGCCTGCTCCTCGCCGAGCTCTCCAACCCGCCCGACCCCTTCCACCAGGGTAAACAGGAACTCGGTTTCAGCTCAGAACGCTTCGCCCCGCTTGAGGAAAAAACCGACGAGACCTCCGCCGACGAGGAGGCCGGCGAACTCGTCGAGGCCGGCGGCGGCCAGTCCGGCGGCGGATTTTGGCAGGATTAATTCTCCCGCCCGCCACGCGCATCTAGCGGAGAGGGTGCGGGGCGGCAATAACCCGATCACGCCTTCACGTTCCGAAAGTCACGCAACCACTCGCCTCAGGACGGCGGGGCGTAGCGCTCGCTACCGCCCAGCGCGACAAACTGCCGGTAGAGGATAAAAAAGACCACCGCCCCCGTGGCCGCCAGCCCCCCGCCGATCACAAAGGTATAGTGGTAAACATGGCCCGTCAGATCGAGCAACCGCCCCACCACGGGGGGCACCAAGATAAAACCAAACGCAAGGATGATGTTCGCCGCTGAAGCAAACTGGGCGAATTTCGCCCGGGGAAACAGCCTGGGAAACAAGGACGCCGTCCCGGTGAAAAAGATGCCCGAGACAACCCCGTGCGCCACGTAGGCCACAGAAAAACTCGTGATGTCCTTCGCTATAAAACCGGCCCAAAACGCGATGCCGGCATAGACACCCAATGCACAAAGCCCCACTCGGATGGGGTGAAACTTGTCCGCGAACCAGCCGATAAAAAGGGCCAAAAAGATCGAGATCGCATAAGTGATCGATCGCAGTTCGCCGTAGCGCTCCATGGTCATGCCGATGCTCCGGATGTAAGGCACATCGAAGGAGTTAATCGGCAGGAAGGCGGCGTTGCCGATCATTGCGGCGACGAAAATCCAGATATAAAAACGATGAGCCGAACACTCACGCACGTAAGCCCGCACTGGCTCCGCCACCCGACTGGTGAAGGCCCCATCGGTCTTCGGCGCCGGTGGCGGATAATCCCCCTCCTTGACCATGAAACACATGACCGAAAAACCCAGGCCGTAGAGCAGCCCCAACCCGATGAAGAGCAGTTTGAAGTTCTCCTCGGCGTGGCCGATCAGGAAGGAGTTGAAGACGATGCCGGCGCCCAGGCCGACGATGCGAAACAGCGCGAAAAAGCGCCCGATCACCGCCTGCGGCACCACGTCATTGATCAGGCCCACGAAGACCGAGTTGGCAATGACCGTAAAAATCTCGAAGAAGGTCCATAAGCCCGCGAAAACAAGTAACCGGCACGCGATCGGATCGGGCGCGCCCGCCCCGAGCAGGCCATGCAAAAGGTCGGCGATCTCCACCGTGTAGCCCATGCCGACCATGGCCAGCGCCGCGATCGGCGTGGGGATGAGCAGATAAGGAATGCGCCGCCCCCAACGTCCGCGATGATTATCCGAGCGCACGCTGATGATCGGACCTATCAGCATACCCAGGGCCGCCGGTAACGAGGTGACCATCAAGCCGAGGATGAGGTCGGTCGCCTTGAATTGCTTAAATAAAAGCTGCGACATCGGCTGCACCGCTCGCTCCTTCATGTTCCAGGCGAAGTCTCCCCAGAGCAACCAACAGAACAAAACGACCAACCCGGCCGTGCCGTAAGTTAACGTGCCTACCCGCCAACGCTTGGAGCCATGAGTAACCTCGGGCGCAGACTTAGATTCAGGAGCGGAAGGAATAGGGGCGGGGTTCATAAAGCGAAGCGTTGCGTAATTTCTAAACCAGTGGCGAGACCGCAAACCGGCGAATCGATTGACAGTAAAATGAGCTGCCCGCCCGTCCTCTCTACCCGCAGCTTGATCTTAAATACGACGCCGCTCTTGCCCGCGAAGCCGCCTTGGTTGTGAATTTATTCATACCCATTACCCCAGCCTCCGCTGCTCGCCCCATGCCCGCAACCGCCTGCCCAACCCGCCGTCGTTTTCTGCAAACCGCATCGCTCGCCGCCGCTGCCTCGCTCGCCCCACGCGCCTTCGCTGCGCCCTTCCGCAACCTCGTGACCGGCGGGCGCAAACTCCGCGTCGCCTGCATCGGTCTTGGCGGCAAGGGCCAAAGCGATTCCCTCGCCTGCGCCAGCGAGGACATCGTCGCGCTATGCGATGTCGATTTCGAGCGCGGTCGCGAACTCTTCTACCGCTATCCTCAAGCTGCCCGCTACCGCGATTACCGCCAGATGCTCGCCGAAATGGGCGACCGCATCGACGCCGTGACCATCTCCACCCCCGACCACACCCACTTCGGCGCCGCCTTGATGGCCATCGAATTGGGAAAACACGTCTATGTTCAAAAACCTCTGACCCACACCATCGGCGAAGCCCGCATCCTCAAGGCCGCCGCCGCCAAGGCCAGGGTGGTCACCCAGATGGGCAATCAAGGCCACGCCAACGAGGGAACCCGCCTCACGAAAGAGTGGATCGAGGCCGGCGTGATCGGCACCGTCCGCGAGGTCCACGCTTGGACCAACCGCCCCATCTGGCCCCAGGGTGTGCCCCTCCCCGAGCCCGCTCCCGTGCCAAAAACTCTGGACTGGAATCTCTGGCTTGGCGTAGCTCCCGAACACCCCTATAGCCCCGGCATCGCCCCGTTCAATTGGCGGGGCTTCTGGGACTACGGTTGCGGTGCGCTCGGCGACATGGGTTGCCATATCCTCGACGCCGCCTTCTGGGCCCTCGATCTGCGCGGCGACGCCACCCTCTCCGCCGTCAGCGAGGGCGACCACTCGGATGTCTCCGCACCCCGCTCCTCCGTCGTCACCTACCAGTTCCCCTGCCGGGGCAAACGCGCCCCAGTGAAAATCGTTTGGTATGACGGCGAAAAACGCCCGCCCACCCCGCCTGAACTCGGCCCCGGCGCCAAACTACCAGAGGGCGGCGTCTTTTTCCTCGGCGATCGCGGCGTGCTCTACAATTCCGACACCTACGGCGCCTCCCCCCGCCTCCTCCCCGAGGAACGAATGAGCGCCTTCACCGACCGCCCGAAAAAAACCATCCCACGAATCCCAAAGTCCAACCCCCACCTCGAGTGGATCCGCGCCTGCAAAGGCGAAGGCCCCAACCCCGGTTCCAACATCATGGACCATTCCGCCGACCTTACCGAGATGGTCCTGCTGGGTAACCTCGCCCTCCGCGCCGGCCAAACCATCGAGTGGGACTCTGCCCGCCTACGCTGCACCAACCTCCCCGCCGCCGACCGCTTCATCCACAAGTCCTATCGCCTCTTCTAAGGCCCACTCCACTCCCGCCACCCTATGAAACTCCTTTCCCCGCTTCGCTTCCTCAGCTCCGCCCTACTGCTGCTGGTGATTGGCCTCACCACTCTCGAGGCCAGAGTAAAAGCCACCACCAAGCGCCGCGTCGCCCCCGCCGGTTTCTCCACCGATGTTCACCAAGTTTACGCCAACGGCCGCGGTCGGGACTCCGCCCGCTGGCCCGTTCCACAGCCGCTCTTCGCTCAGGATCTGAGCAACGCCGATTTCACCCCCGGCGCCTGGGCCGTCGACGCCGAGGGCGTGCTCGCCCCCACCCGCGACCCGCAGGCCCGCTCCCTCGGCGATATCTGGACCCAGACAAGCTACGGCGACTTCGCACTCAATGTCGAATTCCGCACCCGCGACCTAGGTGCCAACAGCGGCGTTTTTCTGCGTTCCGACGACCCCGTGAACTGGCTGCACCACTCCATCGAGGTGCAAATTTTTCAGGGTGACTCCTCCCCCGTCCACGCGACCGGCGCGATCTTCGACGTCGCCGCGCCTCGCCGTATTCTCCCCCTCATCCCTGGGGAATGGAACCGCTACACGATCATCGCCCGAAAAAACCTGATCACCGTCATCCTAAACGGCGAGGAGGTGAACAAAATTGACCTCGACGAGTGGACCCAGGCGGGCATGAACCCCGACGGCACCAAGAATAAATTCGCCAAGGCCTATAAAGACATGGCCCGCATCGGCCGCATCGGCCTCCAAGACCACGGCGGTTCCCGCGTGGAGTTTCGCAATCTCTTTATAGAATCTCTTTGAAACCGGTTCATAAGCCGCCCGCCGAAGCCCGCGCTAAATACGCCGAAAGCGCCGGCGAAATTCCCCCGGCGCCACGCCCTGCCGCCGACGGAAGGCCCGGGTAAAGGAGGCCGCGCTCTCGTAACCCGTCCGATCCGCAACCTGGGACACGTTGAGGTTGGACTCCTTGAGCAGCTTCGCCGCTTCATTTAGTCTCAGCTCAGCCAGAAAACTCCGCGGCGTCGTGCCGAAATTTACCCGGATGCGCCTTTCCAGCGTGGCCACCGAGACCCCCGCCCGCGCCGCCAGTTCCGCCACACCCAACCCCTTTGCCATACTTTCACGCGCGTGCCGGATAAGGTTGGCCAAAGGATCACCGCGCTCCGCATCGGGCGCGTCGCTCGCCATCCGGCGGGAAATCCCCGCCGTCCCCACCAACCGCCCCTCCGAATCGCGCAGGGCAACCTTGGAAGTCAACCGCCACTCGACTTCCCCACCCGCGCGATTGATCAACTCCGCCTTGTTCAAAATAGCCTGCCCGCTCGCCAGCACCGCTTCATCGTCTCGCCGGTAAACCGCCGCAAACTCCGCCGCGTAAAGGTCTGCGTCGGTGCGGCCCGCGACCACCGCGACCGGCAAGCCCGCGGATTCCGCTAACCCAGCGTTAGCTGCCACGAAACACCCATCCGCATCCTTCACCCAACACATGACGTTCTCCAAAGTATCAAGCAGCGGCATCCAAGCCGCCGCCGCCGCGAGCACCGCCCCATCTTGCATATTTTTCTTCTTGGCCACGAATTCGCCCATATGCCTGAAATTAAATAACTGACGAATTCGGCATATCAATTGATTCCCCCGGCCATGGACCAAAAAACCGTTTTGGTTTATGGTGACCCTCTCGGCGTTCGTCCCCACCACCGCCTGCCCGTAATACCCCCTACCCATGAAGCAACCCGCCCGGCTGCCCCGCCGTTCCTTTCTCAAATTTCTAGCCGCTGGAGCGAGCCTGCCCCTGATCGTCCGCGCCCAGACCCTCGGACTCGGCGGCCCCGCCCCTTCCGAAGTCATCACTATCGGCTGCATTGGCGTCGGCGGCCAAGGTAACGGCCTGATGGGTAACTTCCTCGGCAGTGCCGCCTGCCGCGTAGTAGCCGTGTGCGACGTCGATGCCATCCGCCTCGATAAGGCCCGCCAACGCGTCGACAACCAGTATCAGGCTCCCGGCACTTGCGCCGCCTACGGAGATTACCGCGAACTACTCGCCCACCCTGACCTCGACGCCGTGGTCATCGCCACCCCCGACCACTGGCATGCCCTCATCACCGTTCACGCTGCCCAGGCCGGCAAACACGTCTACTGCGAAAAACCGGCCGCCACCTCCATTGCCGAGGGCCGCGCCATGGCCGACGCCGTCCGCCGCGCCGGTGTGGTCTGCCAGATCGGCAGCATGCAGCGCTCCTGGGGCGAGTTTCAGCGCGTGGTCGAACTCGCACGTAACGGCTTCCTCGGTGAAATTCAAAAAGTTACCGTCGGCCTGCCCGCCGGCCCCGCCGCCCGCCCCGTCGCACCCGAGGTGTTAGCCCGCGGCGAAACCCCGCCATCCACCCTCGACTATGACCGCTGGCTCGGCCCCGCGCCCGTCGTCCCCTACCACGCCGACCGCGTGCATTACCAGTGGCGCTGGCAATTCGCCTTCGGAGGCGGGCAGGTCACCGATTGGATCGGACACCATTACGACATCGCCGCCCTCGCCACCAACGTCGCCCACCTGCAACCCCTCGCCATCCGCGCCGCGTCCGCCCGCTTCGATGACCTCGGTGCTTTCTTCGAGACTGCCACCGCCTACTCCTTCCAATCAGTCTACGCCAACGGCACCGTTATCGATACCGCCTCATCAAATCCAGGAGGCACCCGCATCGAGGGGACAAAAGGCTGGGTCTACGCCAACCGCGGCGTGCTCGAACATAGCTCCGAAGCCTTGCGCCGTATCGTCATACCCTCCCAAGGCTACACTCTCTCCGCCGGCCCGCGCTCCCACACCGACGACTTCCTGGCCGCCATCGCCACCCGCGCCACCCCGCGCTGCCCCGTGATCGAGGCTCACAACATCGCCGCGGTCGCCCACCTCGCCAACGCCTCCTTCCGCTCTGGCCTCTCCGAAGTCCGCTGGGACCCCGCTACCGAGTCTCTAGTGGGCTGCCCCGAGGCCGAACAGTATTTGCACCGGACCTACCGCGCCCCCCACGCCCTTCCCGTCTAAACCCGCCCGTTCCGGCCATGAATCCCAACCGCTTTTTCCCGCTCATCCTCGCCCTCGCCGCCACCCTCGGCGCGCAAACTCCAACGCTGCCCAAGACGCCCCCCGCCGCCAAAACCGTCATACTCGCCCCGCTGACCAACGCCGAGCGCAGTGCCATCGCCGCCGCCCTGCCCGCCCACGCCCGCGCCACGCCCGCCCAACCCCGCCGCGTGCTCGTCTTCGACCGCACCGAGGGCTTCGTGCACGCCTCCATCCCCTTCGGCGACGAGGCCCTCGTCCGCCTCGGCGAAAAAACCGGCGCCTATGCCGCGACCGTGAGCGCGGACATGGCCGCCTTCACCCCCTCTTCCCTCGCTAGCTACGACGCGGTCGTATTTCATAATACCACCCGTCTCGCCTTCGCCGAACCCGCGCACCGTCAGGCCCTGCTCGACTTCGTCGCCGCGGGCAAAGGCATCGCCGGCATCCACGCCGCTACCGATAATTTCCCCACTTGGCCCGAGGGCCAGGAACTGATCGGCGGCGTCTTCCATAACCACCCTTGGCGGTCCAACGATGTCTGCGCGATCAAAGTCGATGAGCCTGCCCATGTGCTCAATTCCGCCTTCACCAATCAGGGTTTCTGGGTCCGCGAGGAACTCTACCAGATCACCGGCCCGTATGGCCGCGACCGCCAGCGCGTGCTGCTGAGCCTCGATATGAGCCGGCCAGAAAATACCCGCCCGGCCGACGTCATTAAACGCACCGATGGCGATTTCCCCGTGAGTTGGATTAAGACCCACGGCGCCGGCCGCGTGTTCTACACCTCCCTAGGTCACAATAAGGATATCTTCACTACGCCCGTAATCCTTCAGCACCTGCTTGACGGCCTGCAGTTCGCCCTCGGCGACCTCCCCGCCGACGCCACCCCGTCCGCCTCCCTGCCGAAGCCACCCGCCCCTGCCCTCGCGCCTGACGATCACACCCCCATCCAAAACCGCCCCGTCGCCGTCGCCACCCCCGCCCCATTAGACCCTTGGACAGAGCTCGCCACCTATACGCCAGCCCGCCCGCCGGAACCCGGACCGCGCGCCGTTACCCAACTGCTTCGCGCACTTCCACCCGCCGAACGCATCGCCCTCGAACCGCGCTTGCTCGCGATCTTAAACAGCCCGTCTACGCCGCTCGCAGCCCGCCGCGAATGCCTCCACCTGCTCGCACTTACCGGCGGCCCCAGCGCCGTCCCTGCGCTTCAGAGCACCGCCAGCATACCCGAAATGCTCCCCGATGCCTGCGCCGTGCTCGCCGGCTTTGCAAATCCTGCCGCCGACGACGCTCGCCTGCACCTGCTCGAATCCACCCGCGAACCCGCCGGCCGAGTAACCGTAATTAACACCTTCGCCGCTAGTCCCCGACCGGCCGCGCTTAAAGCCCTAGCCCTCGCCGCCGCCGAACCCGCTCCAGTGGGCCCCGCCGCGCTCGAGGCCCTCGCCGCCCTCGCCACCCCCGATGCCCTCCGCGCCTTGCTGAAACTCCCTCGTGACGGTGACATCGCACCCGCCCGGCGCGCCGCCCTCGCCGCCGCCGCCGATCGTGCGCTCCGCCTCACGCCAACCGCAGCCCAACGCCACGCCGCCACCCGTATCGCCAAAACCCTACTCGACGAACCAGGATCCCCGACCGAACGCGTGACTGCCGCCCGCCTGCTAATCGCCGCCCGCGGCGCCGAAGCCGCTAAAACTCTTCTGCCGCTGCTCGCCGAACCCGGTGTCGCCGCCGACGTCGCACGCGCCCTCGCCCTCCTCGCCGATGACCGCGTTTTCACCCTCCTAAAGGAGCGCCTCACCACCTTGGCCCCCGCCGCCCAACTCGCGGCCGTTGCGGGCGCCGGGGAAACCCGTTCGCCCGTCGCTGTTCCCTTCCTGCTGCGCGCCCTCACCTCGGCCGACGTCTCTACCCGTCCCGCCGCCGCTCTCGCTCTCGGCCGCTGCGGTGATACCAGCGTCGCTGAACCGCTCCTCGCTAACCTCGCTACCCCCAGCCCGCTCGCCGATGCCGCCCGCGAGGCTCTTTCCCGTCTGCCCGCAGCCACCACCGACAACCTGCTTCGTGACCGCCTCGCCAGCGCCTCCAACTCCGAAATACGCGCCGCCCTTTTACGCGTTCTCGCCGCCCGCCAAGACCGCGCCACCTTCCCGCTCGCCGTTGCCGCCTGCGCCGCACCTGAAGCCACCATCCGCGCCGCCGCCTTCGAGACCGTCGCCACCCTCGTCCGCGCCGGTGACCTCGCCACCGTGACCTTGCTTGAGCCCCGTCTCCAAAAAAGCGCCGACCGCCGTGAATGGCGCCGTGCGCTTTTCGCCGCCACCTCCCTCGAAACGGATCCGACTGCCGCCGTCCGCCAACTCACCGCCGCCCTCGCCGCCCCTGACTCCGCTGAACGCCCCGCTCTCATCGGAGCCCTGACTCTCATACCCCACCCCGGCGCCGAGGCCGCCCTGCGCTCCATGCTGGATATTCCAGATAACGAAAAACGCCGAGAGGTCGTGCGTGCTCTTTCCACCGCTCGCACCGAAGGCGCCCTCACTCTTCTGCTCGCCCACGCTCGCAGCAGCATGGATTCAGACGAGCGCATCCTCACCCTGCGCGGCTACCTCGACACCCTCGCCAACCTACCGCTTGTGTCCCGCAAACGACAGGTCGCCGGCTACCGCGACGCTTGGCCGCTCGCCCAACGAAATGAAGAAAAACGCGCTATTCTTGACGCCGTGCGTAATATCAAAGGCTCCGAAGCCGACGCCTTCGTAAAAATCCACGAGAACGAACTCGCCGCCCCCTGAGCCTGAACCTTCCTTGCCTTTTCTTGCCATGACCGTTCCTCAGACATCTGCCGTATCCTTCAGCGGCCCCACGCTCGCTTTCCTCTCCCTCCGCCTCTGGCTCGGCCTGCGCGCCCTCATCGCCGGCGTGGAGAAATTCTCCGCCCGTGTGACCATTCAAGAACCCCTGCTCGGCGCAGACGGCGCACCTGACCCGAGCGGCGCCATCGTGGAGATCGAGAAAAAAGTCTACGGCCTTTCCCACTACCACGCCCTGCCCGACACGCTCACGACCAAATTCGCCGAGGAACCCCTCCTGCCCGCGCTCCTCACCCGCCCCTTTTTCGCCGCCCTAGGGCCCGTCCTGCTGCTGCTCGGCCTCCTCCTTCTGTTCGGCATCGCCACCCGCTGGACGCTCTTCGCCATGGGCGCGCTTTACACCGTGCTCACCATCGGCCTGATGCTTATTGGGCAAGACGCGGGCGTATCTTGGCTCGCCGTTCACATCGGTCTGGTCGCCCTTGCGCTGACCCTAGCGGACCAGAACCGCCTCACCCTCACCCGCGCATGAACCCGTCCGCGCCCGCCTCCGGCCTGAGCCGCCGGCGTTTCCTGTCCGGTTCCGCCAGCGCCGCCCTCGCCCTCGCCGCCGGCCCTCCCCTATTTTCCATCGGCACCGGGACCGGCGTTGAGAAACCACTTCGCCTCGCGGTGATCGGCTTTGGCGCCCAAGGTCGCGTGTTGGTCGAGGCACTCCTGAAAGTCCCCGACGTCCGCATCGTCGCACTCTGCGACATCTGGGACTACGCCCGCGTCTACGGCGAGCGGTTGCTCAAATCCAACGGACTCGAGGTCGCCAGCTACCGCGATATCGAAGAGTTGTTGGCCAAGGAAAAAGACCTCGACGCCGCCATCGTAGCCACGCCCGACGTTTTCCACGCACCCGTGACCAATGCCTGCCTCCGCGCTGGCCTCCATGTGTATTGCGAGAAGATGATGTCCAACTCCGTCGAGGGCGCCCGCTCGATGGTCCGGACCATGCGCGAGACCGGTCGCCTCCTCCAGATCGGCCACCAGCGTCGTAGTAACCCGCGCTACCTCGTCGCGCGCGACCGCCTCCTCGGCGAAGCCCGCCTGACTGGTCGCATCACCGCCGCCCAAGCCCAGTGGAACCGCGCCGTCTCTGCCGACCTCGGCTGGCCGAAGAAAGCCGCCATCCCGGCCGACGTCCTCGCCCACTACGGTTACCCGGACATGCACACGTTCCGGAATTGGCGCTGGTTCAAAAAATTCGGCGGCGGCCCACTATCCGACCTCGGCGCACACCAAATCGATATCTTTAACTGGTTCCTCGGGCGCCTGCCCGCCACCGTAGTAGCCAGCGGCGGGAGCGACTACTACAAGAACCACGAGTGGTTCGACAACGCCATGGTCGTCTATGAATTCCCCCTTGCCGAGGGCACCGCGCGGGCGTTCTACCAAGTTCAAACCACCACCAGTTCCGGCGGTGGCTACTTCGAGCAATTTATGGGCGCCGAGGGCACCCTGCGCATGTCCGAAAATCCCTCGCTCACCACCATCTACCGCGAAGCGCACGCACCGTCGTGGGAAGAGTGGGTGCAAAAAAACTACCTGCGCGCCAACGCCGCCCCCGCCCCCGAGCCCGGCGCCAAGGTCGACGCCCGCGAGACTGCCGCGCTCGCCACCTACCGGTTGCCCGTCGTAACCAATAAGGCCATCCACCAATACCATCTGGAAAACTTCTTTCAGGCCATACGCGGCCGCACCAAATTGAACTGCCCCGCCGACGAGGCTTTCCATAGTGAATATGCTATCTTCAAGGCCATCGAAGCCGTCGAGACCCGCCAGCTTGTCACCATCGACGAACCCGTGGTTTGATCCACCCCGTCCGCTCTTCCCCGATGCATTCCCTCCGCCTCGCCCTCGCCTCCGCCATTCTCCTCAACGCCGTGCCCGGCCTGCGCGCCGAGGACCCCAAACCCCTCGTCACCGGACTGCCCAAGCCACTCTTCGTCGGCACCCCCGCCCCGATCAAGGTGGCCAATCTCGAACCCGCCCGCACCGGCGCCCGACCCGCCTTCCTCATCCCCGCCGCCGCCACCAATCTCGCCCTGAAGAAGCCCGTGACCGGTAGCGACGCTCAACCCTTATTGGGCGATTTGGAACTCCTGACCGACGGCGACAAGGACGGCTCCGAAGGCAGCTACGTCGAGCTCGCCCCCGGAACCCAGTGGGTGCAAATCGATCTCGGCACACCCGCCACCCTCCACGCCCTGCTCGTCTGGCACTTCCATGCCCAAGCCCGCGCCTACCTCAGCGTAGTCGCCCAGATCTCGAACGACCCCGATTTCATTCGCGACGTGACCACGGTCTACAATAACGACGCCCAAAATCTGTGCGGCCAGAGTGCCGGCAAGGATCCGACCTATATCGAAACCTACGAGGGCCGCTTGATCGACGCTAAAGGCACCCGCGGCCGCTACGTCCGCCTCTACTCCCGTGGCAACTCCGCCAACTCCCTGAACCACTACATCGAGATCGAGGCCTGGGGCGTGCCCGCGCCATAAGTCCGCCCCGACTAGTTAATCCTTATGAACCCAGCTGCCCGCGGTCCGCTCGCTTTGCGGTCGCTCGCACGGTTCGCCCCCTGCCTGCTCGTCTTCGTCTTCGCCCTGTTCGTTCGCGTGCCAGGCCTAGACTCACGCCCCATGCACACTGACGAGGCGGTGAACGCGTTTATCCTCGAAGAGACTCTCTCCTACGGGATGCACCGCTACCGCACCCACGACCACCACGGCCCTACCCTTTACTACGCCGCTGCGGGCCTGCTCGCGCCTGCCGGCCTCCGTCGCACGGCCGATTTCGAAGCGTGGCACCTGCGACTCGTCCCCGCCCTCTGCGGCGCCGGCCTCGCCGCCGCCGCGTTTCTCTTCCGCCCCTGGCTTGGCTCCGCGGCTACCCTCGCCGCCGCCCTCGCCCTCGCCTTCGCCGCACCCTTCGTCTACTACAGTGGCACCTTCATCCACGAGACCCTGCTGCTCCTACTTTTCGCCGGTTGGCTAGCCGCCTTCTGGCGCTGGCGCGAATCTGACCAACCCCGCTACGCCGCCCTCGCAGGCGCGCTGGCCGGTCTGCTGCTGGCCACCAAGGAAACCGCCGCCCTCCTTATCGCGCTGTTCGTGCTGACCGGCCTAGTAGGCCTGCGCTTCGCCCCACCTCGCAGCGCGAATGCCGCGCGACCGCGTCGTTTCCTCGGTCTCGCCCTCCAAGCCACGGTCGCGCTCGCCGTCGTAGCTCTGCTGTTTAGCGGCTTCGGTCGCGAACCCGCCCACGCCCTCGACCTGTTCCGCGCCATCGGCGCACAGACCGGACGTGGCCTCGGGGCCGAACACTCCCACCCTTGGTTTACCTACCTGCGCTGGGCCTTCGCACCCTCCTCGGTGAGTTTGCCTTGGGCCGCCTGGCTCCTGGGCTTCGGGGCCGTTCTAGGACTGTGGCGCCACCGGCGCGAGGCCTTCGCCCGCTGGCTTGGCTCAGGCGGAGCAGTGGTGTTTATCGCCTTTTCCTCCCTACCCTACAAAACCCCTTGGTTGATGCTTGCCTGGCTCCTCCCGCTCACCCTGCTCGCGGGCCTCGGCGCCGCTACGGTCTGGTTAAGCCTCCGCCACCGCCCTGCCCTCCGCGCCACCGCCGCCCTCGTAGTCCTCACCCTGCTCGCAACCGAGACCACTGCGCTCTGCCTCCGCCAGCCCGTGAACCCAGGCAACCCTCTCGCCTACTCCCCCACTAGCCCCGACGTGGCCCGCCTGGAAAACGACCTCGCCGCCCAGCCCGCCGACGCCCTCATCCAAGTGGTGGCGCAAGACTACTGGCCCCTACCTTGGACCCTGCGCCGCCATAACCGGGTGGGCTACTGGTCGGAGGCCCCCGCCCAGCTCGCCCCCGGGCTCTTTTTAGCCGGCCCCGAGCAACTCGGCGCACTGCCCAGCGACACCGCCCCGCTCGAACCTTACGAGCTGCGCCCCGGCGTATTAATTTTCCTTGGACGGATTCTTCGATGACCGCGACCACACCCTTCCTAGTGCACCGCCACGAGGCCATGGCTGCGAGTTTCGAGCTGCGCCTCGTCTCGGACGACGCCCGCTACGCCGCCCAAGCCGCCTCTGCATGCTTCACCCGCCTCGACCGCCTGCACGCCCTGCTGAACCGCCACAACGAGGCCAGCGAGATAGCCCACCTCAGCCGCCTAGCGCCCGGCGAAAGCCTCCGGGTGGAGGCTGACACCTTCGCCTGCCTGAGCCTTGCCCTTGATCTGCACAACCTCAGCGGCGGCGCCTTCGACCCTGCCCTCGCCGGCCCGCTCGACGCTTGGCGCGGCAGCGCGGCAGTCGGCCCGCGCGGTAGGCTTGTGCTCGATCCTACCGCCTTCACCGTGCGCGTGCTTGATGCACCTGTAGGCCTAGACCTGGGCGCCATCGGCAAGGGCTTTGCCCTCGACTGCCTCGCCGAAATCCTGCGCGAGTGGGAACTAACCCGCGCCCTGCTCATCGCTGGCGAAGGCAGCAGCTTGCTCGCCCTCGACGGTCCCGGCGAAGGACTCGCATGGACGGTCGGTATCGGCGAAGGCACCGCCACCCGTGAGATTCCCCTTATCCATCACGCCGTCGGCGCTTCTGGTTTTGCAGTGCGCGGCGCGCATATCCTCGACCCGCTCACCAGTGCGCCTGCCACCGGCGCCCGCCGCGCCTGGGCCCTCGCCCCGACCGCTGCCGCCGCCGACGCCTTGTCCACCGCCGCTCTGGTGCTCGCACCCGACGAGCTCGCCGAACTCTGCGCCCTCGCCCCCGGCCTCGGAATCATCACAGAGTCAGGTGACCTCGACGACGCCCCGCGCGCCTACGGCAGCATACCCTTTCCCCAACCCACCCCACCATGAAACCCGACCGCCTCTTCACCGCCAGCTGCCTCGCCCTCATCGTCACTGCCATGAGCTTCGCCCTCCGCGGCGGCGCCACCGGGGACTGGATCACCCAGTTCCACCTCACCAACGAACAAGCCGGCTGGGTCAACGGCACCGCCTTCTGGGGCTTCACCCTCGCCATGATGTTCGGCGGCCCCCTTGTCGATACGCTCGGCTTCAAACGCATCCTCGGCATCGCCTTCGTTGGCCACATCGCCGGCGTTCTCCTCACCATCTTCGCCTGGGATTTTTGGAGCCTCTTCACCGGCACCCTCCTTTTCGGTATCGCTAACGGCTCCGTCGAGGCCGCCTGCAACCCCCTTGTAGCCACCCTCTACCCGAAGGATCAGACCACCAAGCTAAACCACTTCCACGTCTGGTTTCCCGGCGGCATCGTGATCGGCGGCCTGCTCGCCTTTCTCTTCGGCAAAATCGGCCTCGGTTGGCAGGCCCAGTTCGCCACCATGCTGCTCCCCGCGGTCGCCTATGGCTTCCTCTTTCTCGGCCAGTCCCTTCCCCAGACCGAGCGCGTGCAACGCGGGGAATCCACCGGCTCGATGTTCGCCGCCTGCCTCGCTCCGGGCTTTATCCTCATGGTGGGCTGTATGCTCCTCACCGCCGCCACTGAACTCGGCTCCGGCCAGTGGATTCCCAATATCCTCTCCCACGCCGGCGTCTCCGGCATCCTCGTGCTGGTCTGGATCAACGGCATCATGGCCGTCGGCCGCATGTTCGCCGGCCCCTTCGTCCATAAGCTCTCCCCCGCCGGCATGTTGGTCATGAGCGCCGTGCTCTCCACCCTCGGCCTCTACGCCATGAGCCACGCCAGCGGCAACCTGCTCTTCGGCGCCGCCACCATCTTCGCCTTCGGCGTGTGCTTCTTCTGGCCCACCATGGTCGGCTACGTCGCCGAAAACTACCCCAAGACCGGCGCCCTGGGTATGGCCGTGATCGGTGGCGCGGGCATGCTTTCGGTCAGCTTCGTGCTGCCCATCATCGGCAAATGGTATGACCAAGGCATCGCCGCCCGCACCCCCGATGGCGCCGCCCCCGCCGCCGACGCCCTCGCCGCGATCCAATCCGCCGCCGGCCTCGAGGCCCTCGGCCGCGTGGCCGTGCTACCCCTCGTGCTGACGGTGGTTTTCGGCGCCCTGTTCCTCCTCCGCCGCCGTGAGGCAGCAAAAGCCTGAACCCTCACCCCCGCAGCGCCGCCAACACCTCCGCGTGTAGGGCCGGCGTGGCCGCCGCCACGGTGTGCGCCGCCGGGTAGGCGGGTCCACCCTGCCAGTCGGTGATCACCCCGCCCGCCCCGCGCACTACCGGGATGAGCGCGGCGATGTCCCACGGGTTCATGATCGGGTCTAGACACACGTCGGCATGACCACTGGCCAGCAACAGGTAGCCGTAACAATCCCCCCAGGTCCGCGCCAACCGCGCCCGTGCCAACAAGCGGTCGCAGGCAGGGCCATTCTGGTAGCAGCCGAGGTTCAGGTGGTCGCTGGTCAAGATCGTCGCCGCCTCCACCCGCGTCGTCGCCCGGCACCGCACCGGCGCGCCGTTGAGCGTAGCGGACACGCCGTCGCCGATCAGCAGTTGCCCGAGAATGGGCTGGTGGATGCAGCCCAGCACCGGCTCGCCCCGGTGCAACAGGGCGATGAGCGTGCCCCAAAGCGGGACCGCCGAGATGAAACTCTTCGTGCCGTCGATCGGGTCCAGCACCCAAGTGAACTCCGCCTCCGCGCGCTCGTTGCCATATTCCTCGCCGATGATGCCGTGGGCGGGGAAACGGTCCGCGATCCGCCGGCGCAGGAGCAACTCCGCCCCCCGATCCGCCGCCGTGACCGGCGAGGCGTCACCCTTGCGCTCCACCGCCAAGTCCGCGCGGCCATAGTAAGGCCGGATAAAGTCGCCGCTCTCGAGGGCCAGGTCGCTTAGAAACGAACGGTAAATGGAGAGGTCCATGAAGTAGGTGGAGAGATAAAGCTATTCCCCACGGAAAACACGGAAAGACACGGAAAATTTTTAGCGTGGGTTCCGCGGCTCCGGTGTATTGCGTGTCTTCCGTGGGCTCCTTCTGGCCAGACCAACTCATCCATTTCATCGACTTCGAGGGTTCAACGGCATCAGGCATCCTCGAATACGGAGTGGTGTCGCTCCGCGCCGGGGAGATCGTCGCGGCGAGCGGTCGCACCTGCCGGCCCACCGGCCGTGTCCGGCCCGAAGATATTGCAATCCATGGAATCGAACCCGCCACCCTCAGTGATTGCGCGCCCTTTGCAGATAATTTCAACCACTTCGCCGGCCTGCGCTCCACCGGCCCGCTCGCGGCCCATTTCGCCCAAGCGGAGAATACCCTGATCAAATCGGTCTGGCCCTACACCCGCGCCGCGCCAGATTTTTCGCGAGAAACCCCGGCCGCCAGCGACGCCGCCACCGACTGGGGCCCATGGATCGACACCGGCCGACTTTACCCGCAGGCCCGCCCCGCCGACACGCCGGTTAAACTCGCCGCGCTGATCGCCGCCGAGGGTCTTCAGGAAACTCTCGACGACCACGCGGCCATTCATTGCCCGCCCGACCGCCGCCGCTACCACGCCGCGCTCTACGACGCCCTCGCCGGCGCCTTGCTCCTCGCTCGCCTCGCCGCAATGCCCGGCTGGGGCGATAAATCCCTGCGCTGGCTACTGGAGCACAGCACCCTGGACCCCGCCCGCCGCGAATTCCTGCGCCAGGACGAGTTGTTCTAACTTTTTCAATGTGACCTCGCCCATCGACCCCACCCGCCACGTCGCGTGGGCGAAATGGTCGCCCGCCGTGGAAGGATTCGGCACCACCATGACGCGCAGCCCCGCCGCCGCCGCCGCCGCGTGGCCGGGCAACGAATCCTCGAAGGCCACCGCCTCGTGCGCCGCGAGCCCGAGCCGCGCCAGCGCCGCCAGATAGACGTCCGGCGCGGGCTTGGGCCGGGCCACGTCCTCGCGGCACGACACCGACGCGAAACGCCCGAGGAGTCCCCGCGCCGCCAGATGCCCCTCTACGTGACCGTGCGAAGAGTTCGAGGCCACCGCCAGCCGCAAGCCCACCGAGGCCGCCTCATCGAGTAGATCAATTACGCCGGGCAGCACCGGGGCCAGGCGACAGGCCGCGCGCGTGGCCGCGAAGAATCGCGCCTCCAGCTGGTCCCGGTCCCGATCCGGCGGGTAGGCCACCCAAAGGTCCGCGTCGATACCCGCATGTCCAACCACCTGGTGCAGGACGGCCGGGTCGCCCTCCAGCCCGTCCTCGCGGTGCACCGCGCGCCACGCTTCGAGCGTCGCCGTTTCCGTGTCCACGAGGAGTCCGTCAAAGTCGAAGATAAGTCCGCGCAAAGCCATGGGCGCACCCTGCCCGCCCCGGCGCCGCGCGCAAGCTGGACGCGGCGGTGCTTTCGCCTACCCGTGTTCCCCGTGCTCCCCGCCCGCCCCTTCTCCGCCCTGCTCCTCGCCACCTTTTCCATGTCCGCCTCCGCCGCCCCCGTCCCGACCGCCGAACTGAAGCCCGCCACGCGCGACCGCGCCGCCCTCGCGGCCGAGTTCAAGTGGGACTTCACCCCCATCTACCCGTCGTGGGAGGCCTGGGAGACCGCCCTCGGCGAACTGGGCGCGCAGATGGACGCCTTCCCCGCCCTGCGCGGGACCTTGAAGAACGGACCCGCCGCCCTGCTCGAGGCCTACCGCCGCTTCGACGCCATCGGTCAGCTGCAATACCGGGTCTTCCGCTACCCCGCCCTGCAACGCGACACCGACACGCGCGACCAGGCCGTCGCCGCCCGTCTGCAGCGCGTGCAGGCCCTCTTCGCCCGCTTCGGCACCGCCACCGCCTGGTTCACCCCCGAGCTCCTCGCCGTGCCCGAGGCCGAGGTCCGCGCCTGGATCGACGCCACCCCGGAACTCGCCCCCTACCGTTTCCCGCTGCTCGACACCTACCGCCAGCAGGCCCACGTGCTCGACGAGAAAGGCGAACAACTCCTGTCCTACGCGACCCGCTTCAACGAGACCCCGCGCTCGGTCTACACCGAGCTGAGCACGTCCGACCTGAAGTTCCCCGCCATCACGCTCTCCGACGGCCGCGAGATCACCCTCACCCCCGGCGCCTACCAGCACCTGCTCGCCACCCACCCGGTGCAGGCCGACCGCGCCCGCGCCTTCGCCGCCCACCTCGGGGCCTACACCGCGACGAAAAACACCTACGCCGCCATCTACCGCGGCGTGCTCGAACGCGGCTGGTTCCTCGCCCGCGCCCGCAACCACCCGACCACCTTGCACCGCGCGCTCGACGGCGACGCCATCCCGGTCGAGGTCTACGCCACCTTGGTCGACACCGTGCGCGCCGGCGCCGCCCCGCTCCGGCGTTACCTGCGCCTCCGCCAAAAACTCCTCGGTCTGGCCGAATACCACCTCTACGACGGCCAGGTCCCGCTCGTGCCCGACGCCAGCGTCTGGCCCTACCCCCCGGCCCGCGAGCTAGTGCTCGCCTCCGTCGTCCCCCTCGGCGCCGAGTATCAAACCAAGCTCGGCGAACTCCTCGCCGGCGGCCGCCTCGACGTCTACGAGAACGAGGGCAAACGCTCCGGCGCCTACTCCGCCGGGGTCTACGGCGTGGGCCCCTACGTGTTGCTCAACTACAACGACACCCGCGACGCCGTGTTCACCCTCGCCCACGAGATGGGCCACGCCATGCACACGCGGCTCTCCGACGAGACCCAGCCCTTCGCGACCAGCAGCTACACCATCTTCGTCGCCGAGGTCGCCTCGACCATCAACGAACGCCTCCTCCTGGAACACCTGCTCGCCCGCACCGCCGACCCGCGCGAACGTTTCCTGCTCCTCCAGCACGCCATCGATAGCATCGTGGGCACCTTTTACACGCAGGTGATTTTCGCCGATTTCGAACGCCGCGCCCACGCCCGCGTCGAAGCCGGCGAACCCGTCACCGCCGAGGTGCTGGACGAACTCTACGGCGGCCTGCTGGCGGAGTATTACGGCGACGCCGTCACCCTCGACGCACCCTACCGCTCCACTTGGACGCGCATCCCGCACTTCTACAACTCGCCCTACTACGTCTACCAATACGCGACCTGCTTCGCGTCCTCGGCGCAGTTGTTCAACGCCATGTTCACCGGCCCCGAGGCCGACCGCCCCGCCGCCGTCGAACGTTACCTCCGCCTGTTGCGCAGCGGCGGCGACGACCACCCGATGGAGCAACTCCGCAAGGCCGGGGTGGACCTTTCCCGCCGCGAGACCATCCAGGCCGTGATCGACCAGATGAACGACCTCGTGACCCGCCTGGAGGCCGAAGCCGCCCGCCTAGCCCCGCCGGCCGCCGGAGGCTGACGACCAGACTTGCGTGACAACCACGTCACGCCGTCGCCGAGCTTTAACACAAGCGAACTAGCGCCGGGCGCGCGGTGCGTTTGCATGGGACTTTTCCCTCCATGCAAACCAAACTCCACACCCTGCTCGTCGGCGCCACCTGCGCGCTCCTCCCGGTCTCGGCCTTCGCCAGCCTCAACTTCCTCGGCGGCGTCGAGCTGACCGACGGAGGCGAGATCGTCTCCTTCGATTCCTCGAGCGGCACCCTCGCCGCGACGAACTCCAGCACCGGCAACCACTTCGTCCAACTCTACTCCCTCGGCTCAAACGGCTCCCTCACCGCCGGCACCTCGGTCGACCTCAATGGCGTCTACGGCGCGTCCGCGACCAACTCCGTCACCAGCGTGCTGCTCGACCCGCGCGGCTTCGGCGTGGCCTCCATCGTCCCGAACGGCGCGACGACCGGTCTGGCCGTCGAGGGCCTGGGCAAGGTCGCCTTCTTTGATCGCTCCACCGGCTCCGTCCTCAAGACGCTCGACGTCGGCTATCACCCCGACTCGATCAGCATCACCCCCGACGGCACCAGGCTGCTCATCGCCAACGAGGGTGAAAACCTCGCGGGCGAGGACAACACCAACGCCCGTCCCGGCTCGGTCAGCGTGATCAACCTTACCGGCATCTCCGGCGCCGGCCAGCTCTCCGGCCTTACCTCCGCCGCCGTCACCAACCACGACTTCAACAGCAACCTCGCCTCCGGCCTCACCCTCGCCGGCCTGCGCAACAACCGCCTCGACACCCTGACGGTGAAATCGCCCGACTTCCGCGACGTGGAGCCGGAATACATCACCGCCAGCAACTCCAAGGCCTACGTCACTCTCCAGGAGAACAACGCCATCGCCGTCCTCGACCTCGACGGTGCCAACGCCGGCCAATACACCGCCCTCCACAAGCTCGGCACCATCACCCAGACCATCGACCCCTCCGACCGCGATCCCCAAAACGGCGGCACCACCGCCATCAAGATCGCGACCCCCGTCGCCGGTCTGCCCATGCCCGATACGATCACGAAATTCGACCGCGCCGGCACCACCTACCTGGTGACCGCGAACGAGGGCGACACCCGAGTCGACAACGCCGACCGCGTGCGCGCCGCCTCCGCCTCCGTGGATGCGACCAACAACGGCGCCGGCGACGTATCCTACGCCGGAAACCTGACCAACACCGGCATCGGCCGCCTCTACCTCTCCAACATCGACGGCAACACCGACGCCGACGCCGCCATCGACGTGCCCACCATGTTCGGCACCCGTAGCTTCAGCATCTGGAACTCCACCACCGGCACCCTGGTGTTCGACAGCGGCTCGGCCCTCGAAACCTACATCCGCGACAACGCGGCGGCCACCTTCAACATCGACAAGGCGGTCTCCATTGGCGGCATCGACAGCCGCTCCCCCTCCAAGGGACCCGAGCCCGAGGCCCTCGCCTTCGGCAGCGTGGACGGCCGCGACTACGTCTTCGTCGGCGCCGAGCGCCAAAACGGCATCTTCCAGTTCGACATCACCGACCTGAACAACGTCTCCATCGTCGGCTACTTCAACCTCTCCAGCGGCGCGACCGTGAGCAGCGTGGGCGCGGTTCCCGACTACGCCTCGCCCGAATCGATCCAGTTTATCTCCTCCACCAACAACCCGACCGGGAAAAACATCCTGATCGTCGGCTTCGAGGGTGAGCCCGGCCTGCTCGGCGGATCCATCGCCGTGCTCGAGGTGGCCTCCGCCATCCCCGAGCCCTCCACCGCCGCCGCCCTCGCCGGCTTCGGCGCGCTCGGTCTCGCCGCCCTCCGCCGCCGCCGCTCCGCCCGCTGAGCCCGGCCGCCACGGCGGTTTTAATCGTCAAGCCGCGCCCCGCCCGGGGCGCGGCTTTTTCGCGCCCGCCGCCGGCCGGCCGCAGCTCATACCAACCACCCCTTCAATTTAGACTATACAGGTGGGCGCGCGCGTCCCTGCGCGCGCTGCTTTGAAGTGGTCGGCCAATCCACGGGCGGAGGGACCCGCCCGTCCACCATGAGTTCAAAAGCTTGGGGATTTGGTCTCACAGCCACCGCTTGCGCCGGAGGTAGAAATACAGCGCCGTCGTGAACCCGAAGGTCGCCGCTGCCGCCACCGGGTAGGCCCAGACCGGCACCAGCTCGGGCATGGCGCGGAAGTTCATGCCGAACCAGCCGCCGATCAGAATCGGCGGCGTGGTCAGGGCGGTCAGGCCAGTGAGCATCTTAATACCCTCGTTAGTTTGATTGGTGGAGCGCTTCAGGTAGAGCCTGAAGCTCAGGATCAACTGGTCGCCCCACCCCGAAGCCTGACTCTCGATGCGGGCAAAATCCTCCGCCAGATCGCGCAGGTAGGGCAGTATGACCGGCCGGATAAAGCCCGGCTTGCCCTGGGCCAGCTCCACCGCCACCGCCCGCTGTGGCCGCACAATCTGACGCAGGGTAGCGAGATCCTTGCGCAGCGCCGTCACCTGCGGGAACAACTCGTGTGGCTCGGCCTCCCCGAGCACCGCCTCCTCAATCGCCTCGAGATCGGCCCGCAGTTCATCGAGGGCCGGTTTGTAGGCCTCAACCAACTGGTCGAGCAGAGTGTGGGCAAAGCGGTCCGGCCCGCGCACCGGTTGCACGCCATGCCCAGACCGCCCATGCCGCTCCAGCACCTGTTGCACGAGGCGCAGGGGCTGGCGGTGGAAGGTGACGAGGAAGTTTTTCCCCAAGATCAGATCGAGGTCGGTAGTGCTAAACTTGTCCGTCTTCGAGTAATCGACCGCGTGCACCACGATGTGGAGGTAGTCATCGAAGGCGTCGATTTTCGGCAGTGGCGAATCGGTGGTGCAGTCTTCAATGACGACCGGATGCACTGAAAAAACTCTTTCCAGCACCGCCGCCGTCTCCTCTGAAGTGGGCTCGCTGAGATCCACCCAAAGCATAACCCCTGGCTCGGCCCGCAGCGCCGCCAGCGTGTCCACAGGCGGGTTGTGCAAATGGTGGCGGCCTTCGCGGAAGACGAGGGTGGTGATCATGATCGGGCGGGTCGCTCTCGGCTCAAATCAGCCCCTTACGCAGACACCAGCGGTAGGTGAGGTAGGTGAGCGCGAGCGTGATCAGCCCGACGATCGGGTAGGCCCAAGGTCCTTCCAACTCGGGCATGTGGGCGAAGTTCATGCCATACCAGGTGCTGACGAGGGTAGCAGGTAAGGTGACAGCAGTGAGGGCAGTGAGGGCTTTGATGCTGCGGTTTGCCTCGAAGTCAGATCGGCTGAGGTAGAGGTCGAAGGAGATCAATAACTGATCAGTCTGGGCGGTCGCAGTCTCCTCGATCCGCACGAGGTTATCCCGTAAATCGCGGAAATAGGGGAGCATAAGCGGGCGCAGGAGCTTGGTCTCGCCGTGGGCCAAGCGGGCGGCGACCTCGCGCTGCGGCCGGATGGTGGCGCGGAGGGTGTTAAGCTCAGCGCGAACCGCAAGCAACCGGGCAGTAAGGTCGGCGGCGTTACCATCCAACACATCCGCTTCGATCTCGTCCAAATCGTGGCGAAACCCGTCCGTCACCGGCTTGTAGTTGTCTACCAACGCATCGAGCACAAGGTGGGCGAGGCGATCGGGCCCGCGGGCTACGATGCCGGTGGCCTTGGCGCAACGATCGAGCACGGCCGCGACCGACTTGAGGGGGTTGCGATGGAAAGTGACAAGCGACTCACGGCCGAGGAAGAGGTTGAGTTCGGTGGTGGTGAACTTGTCAGTGCGGTTGAAGTCCACCGCATGCATCACAATGAAGAGGTAGTCCTCATAGTCTTCGATCTTGGGCAAAGAGCTGGGCGCAATACAGTCCTCGATCGCGAGCGGGTGAAAGTTGAATACGCCCTCCAGCACGGCCTTGGCCTCCTCAGGTGTTGGGTCGGAGAGATTGACCCAGAGCACGAGGCCCTTGTCGCCGTTTACAAGACGTAGAGCTTCGGGCTCTAGATCGCGTCCGACGACTTTGCCGTCACTAAGAATGAAGGATTGGATCATGCGGCGTTCGGGCGATGCGCGAAGCTAGGCTCGGGACGGCGGCGGGCGGAAGCCGAAAGACGGGGGCTGGCAAGGTTCGCCAAGCTCAGGCGGGAGCGAAGAGTTTTTCCTCGGCGACGAGCAAAACCTCGGCAAACGCCTCAGGCGTCTCGGCGGCGAGCAAGGCCTCGCGATTAGCCGGATCCTTAAAAATTTTGCAGAGGGTCGAAACCACTTGAAGGTAGCCCATCGGATTGCTCTTGGGCGTGCCTAAAACGAAGAGCAACCGGACGAGTTGGTTATCTTTTTCAAAATTCACCCCGGCCCGGCTGCGCCCGATAGCCAAAACCAGTTCGCCCACGTGCTCCGTGCGCGCGTGCGGCAAGGCGATCTCATTACCCAGACAAGTGGTGTCGAGCCGATCCCGAGCGAGCAGCTCATGATAAAAGCCAGGGTAATTACTAACCGAAGGATGCCCATCAAGTCTGCGAGCCACCTCGTGTAAGGCGGCGGTGCGCTTGGTCGATTGCATCGTCAATACAATGCGAGCGGGATCGAGAAGGTTGCGGAGGAGACTGGCCATGACAGGCGTGGAGAAAGTCGTGCCAAAAAGTTCGCTGAAAAGAATGGAACGTGAAGCTCCAACCGAGACCGGCATTGGCAAGCCTCGAGTGCGTTCAGCACGACAAAAGGCCAAGCTGCTAGGGACTCAAGCAACCACCCCGCAGCTCCAGCGGAGCGCAAGAACCACTTAACGCGCAATAGACGTCACAAAATCCACCAAAGGCCGCACCGCCGCCGGGGCTTTCACGAAGTCGCCATAAAGCAGCTCGGGCAGCACGTAAGGAGTCTCGTAATAATCCCAGTTGGCTGGGTCATCACGATCCAGCCAACCAGTCTTCACCGTAGCCCCCGCGTAGTAACCACGATTACGACCATAAACTAGGACCGGGTTAGCGAGCATGTCGGCATTGACCTTTTCAGCCTCGTAAAGACGCGGTCCCGCCACCGCCCGGGCATCGACCCCGATGTTCATGCGACCATTGAAAAGCTTCCTGACCGTGGCTACATCATTGAGGACATAGACGGTCTCGATGCGCTGAGCACCAAGCTGCAAACCCAAGCTCGCTTCGCCAGCTTTGATAAAGACCGGCACACTCCAGCTGCCATCGGCGTGCCGGGCGAGGGCCACACCGTAACCGTATTGCAGACCGAGCACGAGGCCCCCTTTGACTTGGTTTACGACGACAAGGGCCTTGGCCTGTCTCAGCACACCCGCCGGAATAGCCAGCTGGGGATCGCTCTGAATCTCACGTAAAATAGCCTCACACGTTTCGATCCGGCCGGTGAACTTCTTCAAGGTGCCGGGTGTAGCCTGTAGACTGCAGCCCAAAACGAGAGCGAAGAGGGCAAAAGCGAATGAACGAAACCGGAACGAGGAGCGGAGGAAGGATTGCATACCAACCCATTGAAGAAAAAAAGGCGCCGCGGCGACATCAGAGAAGCGATCGCAGCCAAAACACGCCGCCCCGCCCGCCCGAACCCCGCTCAGAGCACGGTGGCGCCGGGCCCAACGCTCATCGGCAGCACGTCCGGACGGGCGCCGAATTTCGCGGCATAGTCCGCCGCCACCGCCTCGGCCTCGGTCGCGCCGAAGCCGGGACCGGCCAGCGCCATGACCGCCCCACCGAAACCGCCGCCGGTCAACCGAGCGCCATAAACACCCGGCGCGGCCGACAGCACGTCGACTAGAAAATCCAGTTCAGGCGTGCTGTTTTCAAAGAGATGCTGGGAACTGCGATGTGAGGAGGTAAGCAACGCGCCGACCGCGCCGAGGTCGCCGGCCTCCAGCGCCTTCACGCAAGCATCGACCCGCGCGATTTCCTCCACTACGTGCCGCGCGCGCTTAAACGCCGTCGGCTCCACCTTCGCCTCTGCCGCAAGCAAGGCCTCTGGCGAGAACTCAACCAGCCATTTCACCCCCAGCGCCGCCGCCGCCGCCATGCACTCGCGGTGCCGAGCGGCATAGAGGCCGTCCACCAAAGCATGCTTAGTGTGAGTGTTGAAAATCCAGAAGGACGCCCCGATGGGCATCGGCACCGTTGCAAACCGTGGCCCCGCACAGTCGATGAACACCAATCTCCCTGCCTCGCCAAAACCCGACACGCCTTGATCAAGGATGCCGCAGGGCACGCCAACAAAGTGGTTCTCCGCGTGCTTGCCGATTTTCACCAAGGTCTCTCGCTCCGGCGCCTGACCAGTGAGACCGAGAAATGCCAGCGCCGAGGCCAACTCGATCGCCGCGCTCGAGGACAAGCCCGCGCCAGTCGGCAGATCGGAGTCCGCGAGGTAGTCAAAGCCCTCTGGCACGCGCAGCCCGAAGTGCGGCAACGCCGCCAGCACGCCAAGCGGATAATTGGTCCACTCCGCCGCGCCCGCCTGACGCTCCGGTTTGCCCGCCGGCATAGAAACCGTCTCGGAGGTATAAGTGCTATGGAAATTCCGCACGCCGTCGGACCGGGGCGCCACCGCCACCGTGACCCCACGGTCAATCGAGGCGCCGAGCACGGTGCCGCCGTTATAATCGGTGTGGTTGCCGATGAATTCGATACGGCCGGGCGCGCGGGTAACCAGCGCAGGCGCGCGACCGAAAATTTGTTCAAAACGGGCAACAAGGGAGGCTTTGCTCATGGGAAAACAGATAGGATAAACGCCAACGCTCATCCCCCGCCGAAACGCTGGCGAGTCGGTTTTGTCCAACCTTGCGGGCACGGCCTGCTTAAGCGGTCGGCGCGCCTCCCGTCGGCGGTGGCCCACCCTCAAAGCCCGGAACGGTCTCCCCGTTGCGGCCCTTGATCAAGACCGTAAGCAAGTGTTCCATCGCCCGTTCCCGCGACCAACCGCGCTCCGCCGCCAGTTGCGCGCAGCGCTTCAACAGTTGATCGGCCATCAAGCCTGCTTGCGCAGCCGGCGCACCGAGGCGCGAGCAAAGATCGATGAGGGTTTCGCGCTCGTTCATGGATAATCGACCAGGGAGACCGCGCCACCTCCGGCGAGGCAGATTTCCGCAGCCCTATCAAGGCCGAGCAGGTTAACCATCGCCAGTCCGAGCCATCCCGTCCCGTAGTGCTCTGCCGCACGCAGCTCTCCCACCCGTCGGCCCGCCTGCAGCAACTCTCCGCCCGCCGCCGGAGCCAGCCCTAGACCCGCGACCCGCACCAGCCTCCGCCGCACTTGCCCCATCGCCTGCAACCGCGCCATGACCTCCTGCCCGAGGTAACAACCTTTAGTAAACGAAATCGCCACCGTCTCTAGACCAGCCTCTTGGGGTAAATCACCGGGACCAAATTCCGCGGGAATCGCCGGCACCCCCACCGCCAGACGGTCGATACACAAAGCCGCCTCCGTGAGCATGGCCGACTCCACTCCAATCGGCGCGACTAGCTCAGCTGGGCGCACCCAGTCCCAGACCCGCACCTGCCCCCGCCGCCCCGCAAAGAGCCAGCCACCGCCCCAAGCCTCCGCTCTACCCGCCGCCGGCGGCTCACGCCCCTCTCGTGCCACTCGTAACCAAGCCTCGCCCACATCGCCCGCCAAGGTCAGTTGAGTCCACTCAAGCCCGCCGGCTACTATGGTCACGTCGTCAGCGATCACAAACTCGTCCAAACGCTCCACTAGGGCCGCGCCGGACGTGTGCGCGCTCCAGAGCCACCAAGCATCACTCTCCGCCTTTAGCACCAAACTCTCCCCCATTACTTTGCCTTTTAAGCTCAACCACAGCACAAACGCCGTGTCGCCCGATTGCAGCAGACGTAGATCCTGAGTGCATTGCCCCTGCAAAAACGTCGCCGCATCCGACCCCTCTATCCGCACCCAAGCCGTCGGCACCCCTGCCAATAGGCCCGAAAGAGGCTTGAACGGAATATTTAAGTTTCTATCTGAAAGCATTTAACGAAAAATGTTGAGAGAAAATGAGAGATTTTATTGACGAACAGGTCGAGCCTCATATGCATAACCACATCACTTTTTCACTTCTCCTGTTAAATCAGGAGTTTTGGGGTAACTAAGAAAGCAAATGCCCGGTCGCTTAGGGGTAGGCGACCGGGCAACTTATTTTACGGATTCGACCAGTCTACCTGACCAGAAACCGCCCTTCGCCCTCCCAGGTTCCGCCACGAGGCGACCGTTACATCACCTGAGGAATTGCCGCACCGCAGGAGTGATTTACCCAGTCACACGCGCGGGCTTGCCCTCGACGCTGAGCACCTGACAAGGTGACCCTTTACGCCATGCAAAAGACCTCCGACCTCCACGTCGTCGAGACCCGCCCCCTTCCAACTCCGGCCCAGCTTCTGGCCGAGTTGCCGAAGACCGAGGCTCAGGCCGACTTCATCGCCGCCTCCCGTCGCGAGATCCAGCGCCTCATTTTCACCGACGACCGCCGCTTCCTTCTGATCATCGGTCCCTGCTCAATCCACGACGTCGATGCCGGCCGCGACTACGCCCGCCGCCTCGCCGCCCTCGCTGCCGAGGTGTCTGACCGCGTGATGGTGGTCATGCGCGTCTATTTTGAGAAACCCCGCACCACCGTGGGCTGGAAGGGCCTCGTTATGGATCCGCACCTCGACGGTTCGCACGACATCGCCGCCGGCCTGCGCCTCAGCCGCGCCTTTCTGCTCGAAGTGCTCGACCTCGGCCTGCCCACCGCAACCGAGTTCCTCGATCCCATTACCCCGCAATACATCGCCGACCTCGTATGCTGGGGCGCGATCGGCGCCCGCACCACCGAGTCCCAAACCCACCGCCAACTGGCCTCCGGTCTATCCATGCCGATCGGCTTCAAAAACGGCACCGACGGCGGCCTCACCGTCGCGATCAACGCCATCAAGGCCGCCGCCCAGCCGCAGACTTTTCTCGGCATCGACTTGAATGCCTCTGCCGCCGCCGTGCGCACCAGCGGCAACCGCGACTGCCACCTCGTTCTGCGCGGCGGCGCAAAAGGTCCGAATTTCTCTACCACCCACATCGCCGACGCCGAACAGATCCTCGCCAAGAGCGGCCTTCCCGCCTCCATCTTAGTCGACGCCTCGCACGACAACTCCGCCAAAAAACCGGAACTCCAGCCCGATGTGATCCAATCTCTGGTCAGTCAGATTCAAGCCGGTAATGCCTCCATCATGGGAGCCATGGTCGAGAGCAACCTCCACGCCGGTAATCAAACCTTCCCCGTTCCCAGAGAAAACCTGCGCTACGGCGTGAGTATCACCGACGGCTGTATCGACTGGTCGACCACCGAAAAACTTGTCCGCGACCTCCACGCCGGCCTCGCCGCGCGCTTCGCCTAAACCATCACCCTCGACCGCGCTGTTTTGACGCGGCATAGAAAAAACTCGGGCTCCTCGCCGGCGCAGTTTTCCCTAGACTAATCCCTTCTACTCCTACCCACCATGAGCACCTCCCCCATTCGCGTCGCCGTAACCGGCGCCGCCGGCCAAATCGGCTACGCCCTCCTCTTCCGCATCGCTTCCGGCGCGATGTTCGGCGCTGACCGCCCCGTCATCCTCCAGCTCATCGAAGCCCCTGTCGAAAAGGCCATGAAAGCCCTCGAAGGCGTCGCCATGGAGCTCGATGATTGCGCTTTCCCGCTCCTCAAGGGCATCGTCATGACCGACCAGCCCGAAATCGGTTTCAAAGACGCCAACTGGTCACTCCTCGTCGGCGCTAAACCCCGCGGCCCCGGCATGGAGCGCGCCGATCTACTCAAGGACAACGGTAAGATTTTCATCGGCCAAGGCCAGATCATCGACCGCGTCGCAGCCGACGACGCGCGCGTCGCCGTAGTGGGCAATCCCGCCAATACGAACTGCATGATCGCCGCCTCGCAGGCCAAGCGCCTAACCCCTGACCGCTTCACCGCCATGGTCCGCCTCGACCAAAACCGCGCCCAGACCCAGCTCGCCAAAAAGGCCGGTGTAGACCTCACCGCCGTGAAGAACATTTTCATCTACGGCAACCACAGCCCGACCATGTTCCCCGCCTTCACCCACGCCACCCTCAGCGGGCAAAAGGCCACCGAGGTGATCACCGACCATTCTTGGCTGAAGGGCCCCTTCCTCGAGACGGTTGGCAAGCGCGGGGCGGCCATCATCGCCGCCCGCGGCGCCTCCTCCGCCGCCTCGGCCGCCAACGCCCTCGTGGACCACGTGCGTGATCTCATGACGCCCGGCAAAATCCACTCTGTCGCGGTCAAGAGCAACGGACTCTACGGCTTTGACCCCGAAGTCTGGGCCGGCATGCCCGTGCGGACTACCACCCCCGGCGCCTACGAGGTCGTCACCGATTATGAAATGTGCGATTTCTGCAGGGAAAAAATCGCCCTCACCAACAAAGAGTTGGTCGAGGAACGCGCCGCCGTGGTCGAAATGCTCCAAGGCTGATTCCTCACCGCCTGCCGCCCCACCCAAACCGCGCCCCCCACCCCGGGCGCGGTTTTTTCATGGCCAGAAAAGTCGGCTCGATCTCGCGGGCATACTCTGGGCCGCCGACGTCGAGCTTGACCGCATCCGACAGGGCCCGTCGAGCGACGGAGCAGACCGCGCATAATGGGGCACAAACCAAGCGCGCGAATAACGCCTAAAAATGCCCGCGCCGTCGGAGATTTTTCACCCCAGCAGGCCCGCCAATACCGCGTCTCGGCTTAGGCTGAAAGCCGACCGGACCGCCTCAAATTCCCGCAAGCACTCGTCCGGCGCGGCCGCCCTTGGCAAACGCAAAGCCAGCGTCGCGCCGTCACACTCCACCCGCGCCGCCACTCCAGGCACGGCAAGTTCACAGCGGCTGCAATCCGAGGGATAAGCCACCGCGATCGCCCCCTCCGCCTCAGGATCAAGGGACTCCACCGCATCAATCAGGGCCTCTACCCGGAGGCCGCGTGCTAGTTCAAAGACCACCGCATCAAATTGGCCGGAGAACAGGGTATTAAAGGCCTCCAGCTGTAAAAGATCAGCCGAATGCAAACCGTGCAGAGCGCGCACCAGAGTATAACGGGCCGGCTCGCGCTCATCCAAAGCATAGGTCAGTTCCCAGCAAAAATCCTTGGTCGTGAGAGTCGCTGAACCTGGCGCGACATCGAGCGTGATGCCCGCACGTTTATAGCCTAGCGCCGCGCGGGCCCGCTGGAACATACCCTCCGCCTCCTCGGCGAGTTCAGCCGCACACAGCCGGGAGAGAAACGCGGTGGTGGCAGCATTGACCGCGTCAGGCACCGAATGGCGCGATTTGTCGAAGCCGCGCAGAGCCTTGATCGCCCCACCGCCACCACCAGCGAGCCGCACCTGGGAAATCTTGGAAAAAGGATTCTGCACCGCACCCGCAGCGTGAAAAGATTAGGCGACACGCCAAGCCCGCAGTCCAACGGATTAACCGCCCGCAGGCCTAGCCGGTCCTCCAGCTAGCTGCAGTCCACCTAGGCACGCCACGTCTAAAGCCCCAGCATCGCGCCGTTGCGCTTTAACCACACCTCGGCCTCGCGCCAAGGCGGGCAGACCTCCTCGACGCGCCGCCAGAAGCGGGCGGAGTGGTTCATTTCCTTGAGGTGCATGAGTTCGTGGTAGATCACGTAGTCGCGCACACTCTCCGGTGCCTGAATGAGCCGCCAGTTGAGGGAAATCACCCCGCCAGCCGTGCACGAGCCCCAGCGGGTGCGCTGGTTGCGCACCATAACTTCCTTCACGTCCATGGCGGTTTCGGCCGCCAACTCCCAGGTGCGCGCGGTGAGTTCGATCTTCGCCCGCCGCAAAAAATGCGCCTCGAGCGTCGCCCGCAGGTCTCCGTCCAACCGCGCCACTCGAAACACGTCCGCCGCTAGGCACACCGCCGCGCGCTCGCCCTCGCTCGCCTTGCGAATCTCGCTCAACTCGCCCCGCCACAAAACATGCGTGCCTACGGTCCAGACCGTGGCGGCGCGGGGCTTGGCGCGCTGGCGCGCACGGGCGCGTTCCAGCCAGTCTCGGTGCTGCTCCACGAAAGCCCGCGCGTCACGTTCGTTGCCGCGCGCAGGGATGGTAGCAACGGCGACACCATCCTTGCACAACGTCAGGCGGTAGCGTTCGGCGCGCACACTGCGTTCAAAGACGAGATCGGGCTTGCGCGCCGCATCCTCCCCTGCCCGCGCATAGCCGGGGGGCGGAGAAGAAGCGACTGCCACCGACGACCCGGGAGAGGCGTCCGACGGCGCGAGGAAATCCAGAAAGCCTTGGATCATGCCGAGCGTCACAGAGCGATAATACCACCAGAGAACACGCCCGCGCTCACCGCGCCAGCGGTATCTTTCAATCTGCGAACGAAAACTCAGGCCCGTTCACAACTCGACCAATTCCCAACCAACTGCCCCGTCCCCCCCGACCGTCAGCCAAGCAAAGGTGCGCACCCGCGCTCGTGGACGGATAATGCAGCCCGGATTGAGCCAGCGCACACCGTCCGCATCCGTCATATCCGAAGGCACATGGGTGTGACCGCTGAGCACCAATGCGGCCCCCGGGGAGAGACGGCGGGGCGCGATATGTTCGAGATGAAAGACCCGACCGCCACGCACCAGACGCAACGAGAGAGGCCACGGGTGTTCATCATTGTTACCCCGAACCACACGAAGAGGAATGCGTAACGCCTCCAACTCAACCAAGGTTGCTGGCTCGCAGACATCACCCAAATGCCAAATTTCGTGCGCCTTGGACAAACGAGCAGGCAGATCCTCCGGACAATGGTCATGCGTGTCGGAGATCACCGCGATGCGAATGGGCCCGGCGGCAGGCAAAGAAGGGAAGGACGGAACGGACATTGCACCATGAAGGCACAAAAAAGCCCGCCGCAAAAGCGCGCGGCGGGCTTTATGCCCAAAATGATAATCCAGCTGGCTGGAAGCCTCTGCCAGGGCTTACTCCCAATTGAGGACAAACTTGCCGTAGTAGGTGGTGTCTAGCTTGGACACCCCGGGGCTGGGGTTACTGGTGTAGTCATTATTTACACCCATCCGAAACGACCAGGGGCCAGCCAAGGGAAACTCAACACTGGAGTCATGGATCGCCCGGTAATTAGTAAAGTCCTCGAAAGAGGGCACGAAGGTCACGTTGTTGTGCATGACCGCATTCTTGAAATGATAGACGTGGGAAAGACCGAGATCAAGACCGGCACTGCGCACATCCTCATTGGAGGGATTACCGTAGTCTTCAAAACGATAGGAAATACCCGCGCGACTAGTTAGCTTCTGGACGGGGAGGTTCTTGACCAAGTCATAACCAAGGCCGCCGGCGGCCACGTTATAGAAATCGATATCCTTGACGTTATCGAATCCACCCTCGTCTCGAACATACCAAGTAACGTGTTCCGAAAGGTAGCGGGAATAGTCGACGCCGACATGAAACTTTTCCTCCGACTTCAATTTGTCGGTCTGCTGATAGCCAAAATCGGTGTAAAAGAGAAGGGTGTCATCTGGGCTCGTAAGAGTCGCCTTGGCGCCGCCGGCATAGCCGAGTTGCTCGCTATTACCGGTCTTGCCGGAGAGGCTGAAAGCGGCCTCGTATTTCCATTTTCGCATCAACTGGGCTACGGCGGGGTCAATTTGGCCTGGACCCCAGGTGGCCGCGACCTTGTCCACCGTGGTGGAGATCGTGCCGTCCTTACCCTTGATCTTAATCTCACCGTTTTTTTTGGCCTCTACCATGCCCTCCATGGTCGTGCCTCCCGTCAGACGAATAAACAAAGGTTTCTCGGTCTCCAGCTTCACCACCTCGCTCTGCTTGATGCTAAGCGTGCCAGCATAGTCGGTGACAAGGGTGATGGTGCCGTCGACGACTTGAGTAACGGATCCAGTGAGACGGGCGCCGGTTTTAGTCTCAACGACATCGGCCCGAAGAAGTGCGCCGCCGAGCGAAAGAGCGAACAGCACGCGGAAGAAGAAAAGGCAGTAGGGTTTCATGGGGACCTCGATTGAAAAAGGTCCCTCCTGGCTGTCAACCCGCTCTCTGCTCGGCCCAAATCTTTTCGCATGCTCGACACACCGGAGCCGCGCGCCTTCGCTGCACTCGTGTCTGCATCTGTTATCCAACGCTCCCCGCTCCTCATCGCCGACGGCTGGCGGGATTACCAACTGCTCCACTGCGGCTTTGGCATGAAGCAGGAACGCTGGGGCCGCGTGAATCTCGTGCGCCCTGACCCGCAGGTTATCTGGCCCAAGTCCGACGGACCCAGCTGGACAGGCTGGGACGGGTTCTACCACCGCAGCCCAGAGGGCGGCGGCCGCTGGGAATTCAAAAAACAACCCCCAGAAAACTGGACCATCGGCTACGAGCGTCTCGGTCTGACCTTCCGCATCCAGCCTACCAGCTTTAAACACACCGGTCTCTTCCCCGAGCAGGCGGTAAACTGGGAGTGGTCCTCTTGCCTCATTCGCGAGGCCCGCGCCACCGGCCGCGAAATCAACGTTCTCAACCTCTTCGGCTACACCGGAGCCGCCACCTGCGCGGCCGCCAAAGCCGGCGCGAGCGTTACCCACATCGACGCGTCTGAGGGCATGGTGAAATGGTGCCGGGAAAACGCCGCTCTCTCCGGCCTGGCCGACGCACCCATCCGTTACATCGTCGACGACTGCCTGAAATTCGTGCGCCGCGAGCTAAAACGCGGCAAGCGCTACGACGCCATTATTATGGACCCGCCCACCTATGGCCGAGGCGCTGGCGGAGAGATGTGGAAACTAGAAGACAGCCTGTGGGAACTCCTACGCGAGTGCCGCGAGATTCTCACGCCCAACCCCTTGTTTTTTCTAGTTAACGCCTACACCGCCCGCCTCTCGCCGACCGTCGTGGCCAACCTGCTCCACGCCCTGCTGGGCGACCGGCCAGGCCAGATCACCGCCGGAGAGGTAGGCCTGCCCATCCAAGCCGACACCACGGCGGGGGCCAAAGCAGACTACGCCAAAATCCTCCCGTGCGGAATCTATGGCCGCTGGCAGTCTAGTGGTTGAGCACGCAGCCCGTTCGCCATCCGCCCCGACCGCTGGCCTCCTTTTGCTCATGCGTTTTTTTCGCCTCACCCCACTCCTTCCTCTTTTCGCCGCCGCGTCCTTCGGCACCGCCATGACGCCGGAAAAAGCTCAGGGCGGCCTGCGCATCGGCTCCTTTACCGCTTACAGCGAGAACGACAACTACCTGTGGGACACCGACCAGTTTTACACGAACGGCTTCAAGCTCACCTTCCTGTCGGCCAACCTCGCTTCGTTCGATGTCCAAGGCGTGCCCAGCCCCATCCGCCGCCTCGGTTCGCTGGTCCCTCCCGGCCATGGCTATAAACTCGGATTCTCTATTGGACAAAATATCTACACGCCCGCCGACATCAGCAGCCCCTTTTACCAACCCCACGATCGTCCCTACTCCGCTTGGCTCTACGCCGGTCTGGCCTTCCACGTAGTCAACGACACCGGCGACATCGCACGGCTCGATGTCTACGAAGTCGATCTCGGTATCGTGGGCCCCTCCGCTCTCGGTCGCCAATTCCAGAACGGTTTCCACCAGATCATCGAAATCCCGGGCGCCCAAGGCTGGGACCACCAGATCCACGACGAGCCCGGCCTCAACCTCGTATACGAACGCCGCTACCGCTTTTCCACCCCCGCCGCCCGCCGCGGTTGGGGCGCCGACCTCATCCCCCACACCGGCCTCTCGCTAGGAAACATCTTCACCTACGCCAACGCCGGTGCCGAGGCCCGCGCCGGTTGGCGCCTGCCCGCGGATTTCGGAAGTAACCTGATCCGCCCCTCGGGAGATTCGAACGCGGACGCCACGCCCCCACCCTTCGCCGCCTTCGCCTTCGCCGCCTTCGATGGCCGCGCCGTGGCGCGCGATGTTACGCTCGACGGAAACTCCTTCCGTGACAGCCCATCAATCGGCAAAAAAAACTTCGTCGCCGATGCCTACATCGGCTTCGGTCTGACCCTCGGAGACTGGCAATTGCGCTACGCCGAGGCCTTCCGCACCCGCGAATTCGACGGCCAAACCTCCGCCCAGATCTTCGGTTCGATTAGCGCGACCTATCAATATTAACCAAGCTGGGGCGCACGTCTTGAGCCGCACATTTTCCATTCGTCATTCAGCATTGGTCATCCGTCATTAGGCGCAGCGCCATGTCCTTTGCCGATTCCTACCACGCCACCACCCTCGCCCTCCTCGACTTCGTCAGGCAGAAAAACCTGCCTACGCTCCGCGCCCTCGGCCCGATCATCGGACGCTCCCTCGCTGCTGGAGGCGTGCTCCACCTTTTCGGCTCCGGTCATTCCGAAATGCTTGCACGCGAGATCATCGGCCGCGCCGGCGGATTGATGCCTGTCACCGGTCTATTCGACCCCGGCTATGGCTTTTCAGAGAATGTGGTCGGCTACGGCGACCGACTCGCCCGCCGCTACGAAAATACCTACGGTCTGCAGACCGGCGAATGCTTCATCATAATATCCAACTCAGGCAAAAACGCCTCACCCATCGAAGTTGCCCTGCACGCTAAATCTCGCGGCCTGGTCACGATCGCCCTGACTGCCCTGAGCATGAGCACAACGGCCAGCACCATCCATCCAGGCGGCCGCAATCTGCACGCCGTTTGTGATTATGTCCTAGACAACGGAGGGGTTCCCGGAGACGCAGTGGTTGAGGTGGATCCCGGTCGCTTCGCCGGCCCGACTTCAACTTTAACCGGGTCACTGCTGCTCAACCTGCTCGCCTTGGAAGCTATCGAGTGGCTACGCGCCGAGAGCCACTCCCTCCCCCTTGTTACTAGCCAAAATGTGCCTGGTGGCATGGAGGCCAATATCGCTCTAGCCGCCCGCTACCGGACTCGGCTGAGCAAACTTATCGGTTGAACCTGCAAGCCGCGACTGGAGGCGATGAGGCGGCGAGCAATCGCGATTTTCAGGATAAACAGGTCAGTAGTGCGGAGGCCGCTCCTCGGGCAGGGACCCGCCCGCCTCTCCGGCAGCACCCGCCGCGACCGATCGCTCGCGCAGACGGGCCAACTCGCGCGCGATCCGGTCCAACCGCTCCGCCATTTCAAGCATCGCACGGTCCTGCTGGCTCACGTGGTGCTCCAGCCATGCGACCCGCTCCTCAATCCGCTCAATTCTCGCCTCAGACATTTGCCACCCCCTGGAAAGCAGTGAGGACCGACTCCACTGCCCGCGCGACTTTAGCATACCACTGTCGCCCCTGAGCAGTTAAGTTCACCATTCGCTGAGCCAGCCGTAAACGCATCCCTGTTTCCTCAGGCTGAATAGCACTTCGCAGGGGATCATCCACCCCCGCTTCCATCTGCGCACACTGGTTCTCCTCGCGAGGCGTCCGGGCGTTTAGGCGGCGGCAGAGCTTAATTTCATTCAGACTTGGCATAAACCCATCGCTCACCAGTAGACGAATCGGATCCATGGCCAGAACCTTGAGCGCCGCCTCGCCATCATTTGCGATCAAAGCCTGATAGCCCAAGCGGGCCAATGCCCAGTTATGGATGCCAAGGGCGGTGAAATCATCTTTAACGGCGAGAACCTGCATGAGAAAAAAGGGAAAGGCCCGCGGGTGCGGATAAACTTTGACCGAAGCAATGCCCAGCCTGCCCGCAAGTCGAGTGCAAGGGTGCCACCCTAAACCAATAAAAAACCGCCGCCTCCGTATGGAGGCGGCGGTCGTAGGTTGCGCTTAGGCGCGACCGCTGGTCATAAGGTCGCAGACCTTACTTCTTGGCGGCGGGCTTCTTCGCAGCGGCTTTGGCGGCCGGCTTCTTGGCAGCAGCCTTAGCGGCGGGCTTCTTCGCCGCTACTTTGGCAGCGGGCTTCTTAGCCGCGACTTTAGCAGCGGGTTTCTTTACGGTCTTTTTGGCAGTGGCCATGATGTATCTCCTGTTGTTGGTTTGGTTCTGGGTCTGACACCGGACGAAGACCTTGGGGAAAGGCCCGCCGGACACCGCGCATTTTGCGCTGCGTGAGCGGCAGCATTCATGGCGACGGTTTCTTTGCAAGCAAGAGATGCGAAAGTAGCACGTTTTTTTAAAAAAACAATTTGTATCCATTATAAAAATACGGATTAAAGACCCGTTCTAACCGTTTTAAAGGCCAGCAAATCCGGTTTGCGCCGGGCTAAGGCGTGCTCGATGCTCAAGCTGTCCCATGCACCAAGTCCTCCCGGAGCTCCTGCTCCTGTTTCTGCTCCTCCTCGCCAACGGCTTCTTCTCGATGGCCGAATTGGCAGTCGTCTCCTCCCGTAAGACCCGCCTGCGCGAACTAGCCGAGTCCGGCGATCGCCACGCCGTTCGCGCCCTAGCCGTAGCCGAGTCCCCCACCCGCTTCCTCTCTACTGTGCAAGTGGGCATCACGTTCGTCGGCACCCTCGCCAGCGCAGTCGGCGGCGCCGCTCTGGCTGATACCCTCGCATCCGCGCTTGCTCCCCTGCCGGTCATCGGTCCGCACGCCCGCACACTCGCCCTAGGCCTCGTCGTGGTCGGGATCACGCTCGCCTCAGTGGTGATCGGCGAACTCGTTCCAAAACGGGTGGCGCTCGCCAACCCGGAGGGTATCGCTCGGTTGGTAGCCGGTCCCGTAGCCCGGCTCTCCAATCTCGCCCATCCCGTCGTCGCCGGCCTTTCTTGGTTAACCGAAGGCATTCTCAAAATCTTCGGCCTTGGTCTCGCCCGCGACCACTCCGTCTCCGAAGGCGAGATCAACGACCTCGTCCAGCAAGGCTTGAAAACCGGCGCCTTCAACCCGACTGAGACCGAAATGGTCGCAGGCGTCCTCGGCCTCGACCAACTCGGCGTCACCGCGATCATGACCCCTCGGCCCAAAATGGTCTTCCTCAACCTGGACGACCCCGATGAGGTAAATTGGAGGAAGATCGTTACCAGCGGCCACTCCCGCTACCCCGTATACACCGCTCATCGCGATCAGGTGGTTGGCGTGGTCACGGTAAAAGCCCTTTGGGCAAACTCAGCCTTTGGCCTACCCTCGAATCTGAAAAGCGTGATGTCGGTTCCGCTCATCGTGCCAGAGTCGATGACTGTGATCCACCTGATCGAGCAATTCCGCAAGACCGGCCAGCACCTCGCCCTCGTGACCGATGAGTTTGGCGCTATGCAGGGGCTGGTGACCATGATAGACGTGATGGAAGCCATCGCCGGCGATCTACCCGAGAAAGGCCGCCGCGCTGCGCCCGAGGCCCGGAAACGCGAGGACGGTTCATGGCTGATCGACGCCACTCTCCTCGTCCCCGAGTTCAAGGAACTACTCAGCCTCGACGAACTGCCCCACGAAGATACCGCCGAATACAAGACCGCCGGTGGCTTTGTGATGACCTACTTTGGCCGGATCCCGCACGCCGGCGACCATTTCGACCACGCCGGTTGGCGCTTCGAAGTGATCGATATGGACCGCCACCGCATCGACAAAATCCTCGCCGCTCGGTTGCCCGAAACCGCACCCGAATCCGAAGACGATGCCTCCACTTGAAAACCCCTTGGCGAATAATCGGGGAACAACCGCGAGCAAGTTCCCCTTGTCGAAACGCGGTCAGGTCGCAACCTGCGGACCTACCGCCGTGAACGCCGAATCATGCAAGACCCCTTCACCGGACGCCCGACCCTCCTCAGGGGAGGCCGCGATCCCGGTCCCACCGGCCAAGCCGCTCTTCAACACGATCACCAGCGACGACTGGAAGCGTTCGCTCGCCTCGGCGCGGCAGCGCAGAAAGTCGGCATCGGAACGGATCCGGACGATGATCTCATCCTCTGGGAAGCCGACGAACTGAGTCTGCTCGCCGGCGCGGACGCGCTATGGGGCGAACTCGCCGCCGCCGCCGCCGCCTTCCGTGAACTCGTTCCCATCGTCCCGCTCGGAGACTTCGGTTTTCCCGCCGACCACGAGGACCCCATGGGGGAAGGCAGCCCCCGCCTCCGCCGCATCGGCAGCGGCGTCGAAGCCTCGGCCTACCAGTCAGTCCACGACGGATTAATTTATAAATTTTACCTGCCACGTGAAGAGGGCCGCATTGGAGGCACCTTCTCCTTCGCTGCTCGCACGCCCACCGAAGGCCTAGACTCGCCAGCCCTCCAAGCCGATGCCTGCCTCGGCGGCTACTTGGATCTACTGGAAAAATTAGCTCTTATTCTTGCCTTGGACGGCATGCCCACGGAAGTCGTCGCGGTTACCCCCGAAGGCGTGCTGGTGGCCAAACAACTCCTCGGTGACCGCCTGCCCGAGGGCGCCGACGTGAGCAATTCGCTGCCGTCCGCCCTGATTCCCATCCCCGCTCGCTTCCTCCGCGCCCACCGCGACCACCCCCGGTTAGCCTTCATCGACGGGCGCCCCTGGTTCATCGCCGATATCCACGCAAAAAACCTCGTGCGCGATCCAACCGGCCGCCTTCGCGTCATCGACCTGCTATCCGCTCCCTTTCCCTGCCGACTCGCGGCCGCCAACCCCCTCATGCAAGGCTGGCTTGAGCGCGTGCAAAGAGACCCGCGGGCCGGTCTTCTGCCCACCTCCGCCGACGAAGATCTTTAATCCCCTTTATCTATTATTCAACCGAACCCAGCGGGCGAGCACCGCGACGTGCTTTAATAACTCCGGCGGGAGTAAACGAAATTGCGCAACCGTTGGCCAAAACGAAAGCAGCCACTGGAATCCCGACCTACCCTTTTTTCTTAACCAGTAGATCACTCAAATAGCCGCCACGCAAAAGCCAAACAGGAGGCCTTCGGCGAGGCCGGCCACCGCCAGCGCAAGTGGGTCGTCCTGCTATCCATAACCAACCTTTTCACCGCTCCCCTCTTTTGGACGAGCCAAGAGTCGCGATCAGCCAAGCCCCCCCCCAGACCACCCCTAAAAACGCGCCGCTGCAGGCACACAGCTAGGACCAACCGCCCCTCGCTAGCCTCAGGCAAAAAATTCTGCTTGCACGACCGAGCGGGCACCGCACCGTCAACACCTCGGTCGAGTCCCTATCGTCTAGTCTGGCCTAGGACACTACCCTTTCACGGTAAGAACCGGGGTTCGAATCCCCGTGGGGACGCCAATTTGATCGAGACAGTCACCGCCGGCAAACCGGCCGGAGAAAATAGCAGGGTTAACCGGCCGAAACGGTTTTCTTAAGCGGATTTTTTTGAGAACCACCGCCGAGGGAAGTCTTTAGCGAAGGCGCCTCGACCCAGCAACCCGGCACCAACACATGGTGGGGCGCCGTCGGCAGACCCGTCTCCCCACGATGCAACATCCCCACCACCATGTCCACCGCCAGGGAACCGATAATCCCAGGATCGAGATGAATACCCGAAAACCCTTGGTTCAATTTGTTATTGTTTAGCAGCAGCAACTCCACGTCCCGCGAGAACTTGCGCTTGCTGCCGGAAAATAGATCCAACAGTGGGCCGGCGTGGGTAGCTAAAACCACGTCTGGAGCGTTCGTCTCGAACCAACGCAGAAAATGCCCGGTAAATTCGCCCGGCGGCCGGTATTCACAGAAAGGAATCCGGTTTTCCGGAGCCAACCGAAGCTGGAGCCGCAAAAATGCACCCAGCCAGCGGTCACCCATATTAGGACTATCATCCGGCTCGGACATCACGAAGCCGATGCGTTTGTAGCCCTTGGCGATACAACGATGCATCGCATCCGTCGCCGAAGCAAAAGCATCCTCGGATACCCGGTGTAAATCCGGCTGATTCAAGGTAAGCCCGAGCGCGACGGCCGAAAAGTTTTGCCAGGGTAACTCGATCTCACTCATGCCCGGGGGCAGACGACCGATGAGCAGACCGCTAATACCGCGACTCAAAAGAATCTGCGCAAAGCGCGCCGGCGTCATACCGGGTTCCCCCAGCCAGAAATCCTCTAACTTGTAGCCCAACTCGGCCGCACGCGCCGCCGCCCCCGGAAAGTAGTCCGGGCGGTCGTGATGCGGCGGGCGCCAGCCATACCGAGTGGAGTAGTTGGTTACAAAAGCCAAGACCACATCCTTCGCCGCTTGCTGAGTCCGGCGCGAGCGCATGAGCGCAGTCACCAGCGGGTTGGTGCGGTAATCGAGTTCACGCGCGATGCGCTGCACCCGCTCGCGCACCTCGACGGAGATGCGGGCATTGTTGCGCAGCGCCAAGGAAACGGTGGAACGGTGGACACCGGCCTTGTCGGCGACGTCCTGCAGAGTCGCGGGTTGGGGCATTGGGGGTAGGGGCTAAGAAAAAACAAGAGGACGGAGCTATTTAGTCAACAATAAGCGCATGACACAAAAACTCCCTTCATTTACTTTGTTCAACAATGTCGTGTGCAGAAAGGGTGAACCCATGCGCGTGTCGGATAGGTTACAAATCAGTTAGTCGCTTTCCGTCCGCTTACAACCCTCCCCCAACTACCATGAAACTGCATAGCATGCTCGTGCCCTTGGCACTGCTTACCGTCGCCGCGTCCGCCCAGACGACCGTCTACTCCACCAACTTCAGTTCTGGCGCATTACGCACCTCAGGCTCCACCTACAATACTGGAGATTGGACATTGGCCTCGACCAAAAATACTTTGGGAGGGAGTGGGTCAGGCTCAGCGTCACTCTCGGGCAGCGGACTATCATTTGGAATGGCCTCAACCACATCAGGATTCGTAGAAACCCAGACTCGATTCACAGACTCACCCATAACATTAACAAACATTAATGACTACGTTCAGCTAAAAATTGCCTTCACCAATAACGCTAAAGTTGTGGGCGGGACGGCAAGCACAAGCAGCTCGATTGCGATTGGGCTATTTGACACGGGCGGAAGTGGAAATCGCCCCGCAATTGGCCTGCAGACCGCGGGACTTACTACAGCAAGTAACTCGAGTTATGCCACGGGAAATGCAGCAAATTGGGAAGGCTACGCAGGCAGAATTACACCCAATTCGGGCACTAACCAGATATACACTCGCCCACTACAGTCCGGAACGGGAACTACTTCAGCTAACCAAGAGGTATTATACAGCAACGTAGGAGGAGGTGCATACACCAATCCAGCCGGAGCCCAACTGGGCACCGCGACTTCCACTCTTAGTTTACTGTCTGATGGACAGCAGTATAACGCAACGTTGAAAATAAGCCTTACCAACTCCAATGAATATACGGTTTTATTCTCGTTGGCGGATTCGAGTAACAACGGAATTCAATCGATTTCCAAATTAGCCACTAACACGACTTTCATTTCCGGTTTGTCGTTTGACGGATTAGCATTCGGGTATCGCAACAATAGCTCTCCCGGTCAGGCAACAGGCCTGACCCTCACCTCAGTAGAAGTAACCAATTACTCCGCCGTTCCCGAGCCAGCCAACGTCGCTGCGCTAATCGGTCTAGCGGGCCTCGCTGCCGTCGGCCTCCGCCGCAAACACAAGGCCTGATCAAAACCCGCTCCTAAACCTCCTTTGCAACGAAGGCGCACTTCCTCGGAGGTGCGCCTTTTTTATCTATTTGAGCAGTGCCCGCAACCCTTACGGCCCTTCTGCTTCCCCTTCATGACATACTTGCCCAACCTCCAACGGTTCCCCGCGATCAGTCTGCTTGCTATCGCATCTACCGTTTGCCTATACGCCGGCGAGCTGAAGGTCGACATCAACCGCGACACCAAAAACACCGCCACCCAAACCGCGGTCGGCTACACGCAGTGGACGACCGCGAGCAGCGGAGGCACCACCAGCACGGGCACCACGCCGATTACTAAAAATTTCACGTCCGCGACCGGAGAGGCCGTCACTGTATCGCTTGCCATGACCGCGACGGCCCAGGCCGCCGGCGGCACCGGACTGAACGGCACCTACTACCAGACCGGTGTCGCCATCGACGGTCAAAAACTGGTCAGTGATGGCGTCACGGTCGCTCCGAATGTCCTGAACGCCGGCGGCCAAATTCAGATGACCCTGACCGGCCTCTCCGCCGGGCCGCACACTCTGCTCACCTATCATAACGCAGGGGACTCCCCCACGCTTCCCGGCGGCCTTGGCACTATGGCCCCCATCAAGGTTTACCTCAACGGCACCTACGTCACCGCAATCACGCCCTCGATTCGCTCGACCGACATTCTCACCCCTATTGTTTATCTTGAATTTAACACCGCCTCGACCACCAGCGTAACCACTGTGCTTTTTGCGGCCGACACCGCCGCCACCGCAAATACCAAAAACGTGGTTCTAAACGGCTTCGAGATAGATACCCCAAATTCCACGCGTATCGCCAACGCCCCAGTGCCCGCCGACGCGGATGAGCATGTGAATGCCGATACCCTTTCGGTTCCCCTTTCCTGGTCCGCGGCGACCGCCGGCACCGCCGTCTCCCATGACGTCTATTTCGGCACCGGCTTGACCGCCGTCAAAACCGCCACCCGCGCCTCCGCCGCCTTCCTCGGCAATCAGACCGGCCTCACCCGCTCGGTCTCCGTCACAGATCCTTTCGCCACCTATTATTGGCGCGTAGACGAGATCGACTCGCTGGGCAACGCCACCTCCGGCACCGTCTGGTATTTCCGTCCCCGTCATCTCGCCTTCCCCGGCGCCGAGGGCTACGGTCGCTTCGCCCGAGGCGGTCGCGGCGGCCGGGTCGTCCACGTCACCTCCCTAGCCGATTACGCCGTCGGCGCCACCCCCATCCCCGGGACCCTCCGCTATGCCGTTGAAGTGGAAACCGGCCCACGCGTAGTTATTTTCGACGTAGGAGGTATCATTACCGTCGATCACCGCCTTACCCTTGCCGCACCCTATGTCACCCTAGCCGGTCAGACCGCACCGGGAAAGGGCATCTGCCTGCGCCAGTGGCCACTCGGTCTCAGCGGCGCAAAAGACGCCGTGATCCGATTCCTCCGCAATCGCCCGGGCAACCTCAGCGGCCAGACCATCGACGGCGGCGGACTCGCCGGCTGTGACCACTCCATCATGGATCACTGCTCTATCAGCTGGTCCATTGACGAGGCTTTTAGCTCCCGTAGCGCGAAAAACATTTCCCTACAAAATACTCTCATCTCCGAGGCACTAAACATCGCCGGCCACCAAAACTACCCCGCCGGCACCGCCCACGGTTACGCCGCCACCATAGGCGGCGATAAGGGAAGCTTTCACCATAATCTTCTCGCCCACTGCGAAGGTCGTAACTGGTCCCTCGGCGGTGGTCTCGACGCCTCCGGCACCACGTTCGCCGGTCGCCTAGATATCACCAACAACGTCGTCTACAACTGGCGAGGACGCACCACGGACGGCGGCGCGATGGAGGTGAACTTCGTCAACAATTACTACAAACCCGGCGCTGCCACCACCCTCGTGCCCTACGCACTGACCATGCAGCACGAGGATAATTTCGCCGGCTCTCAGCGCGCCTACTTCGCCGGCAACGTCATGGCGGGCTATTTCACCGAGGCGAGCCAGACCGTCGGTCGCCGCAGCGTTGTCTCCAGTGGCATTCCGACACCTACCTACGAAACTTTCGTTGCCGCGCCCTTCTTCGGCTCATTTATCACCACCCAGACCGCCACCGGTGCCTACAAACGCGTGCTCTCTGATGTCGGCGCCAACCGCCCCCTCGACGACCACGACGCCCGCGTGATCCGCGAAACCCTCACCGGCACCTACACCTACACCGGCACCGGCCCCTACGGAGGTTATCCAGGTCTGCCCAATTCCCAGACCGACGTCGGCGGCTGGGAGGATTACCCGACCGTCTCGCGCCCCACCGGTTTCGACACCGACGCAGACGGCCTCCCCGATTGGTGGGAAACCCTCCACGGCACCAACCCCGCCTCGCCCGCGAACGATTTCACCGACCCCAACGCCGATCCCGACGCGGACGGCTACACCCGCCTCGACGACTACCTCGCCTGGCTGGCCCTGCCCCGGCTAGAAACCACCGCGGGCGCGTCGGTCGAGTTTGATCTTTCCACGCTCACCACCGGCTACACCAACTCGCCTGTCCGCTCGGTCCAACTCGCCCCCGCATCCGCCTCGGCTGGCCTCGTGCAACTCCTCCCCGACGGCAAAACCGTGCGCTTCACCCCCTCCGGCGGCTTCACCGGCCTGGCCCGCTTCACCCACACCGTCACCGACGCCACCAGCGATTCGCTGTCCGGCGAGATCGGCATCCGCGTAGCCCCAGCTAACGTAACCGTCACGCCTACCCTCTCAATTACTCGCGATGGCGACACCCTGACCCTGTTCTTCACCGGCTCGGCGGGCTTACAATACTCGCTGCAACAAGCGACGGATTTTTCGGACTGGACGAATTTCCAAGTCATTGCGGCCACGGGCACCCTGCAGAGCGTTACAGTGCCCCCTGAACTGTTCCCCGCACCGCGCCGTTTCTTCCGGGCAGTGCGGTAACTCCGCTTCCCATGCCCCGCCGCCCCTCGTTCGTCCGCGATCGCCTACACACCGCTCTCACCGCTCTCGCCCTGCTCGGCGCCGCCACTTGCGCGCGCGCCCAGATCCCCACTTTCCCCGGCGCCGAGGGCTACGGCGCCTACGCCACCGGAGGTCGCGGCGGCGACGTCTACTATGTCACCAACCTGAACGCCTCCGGCACCGGCTCCTTTGCCGACGCCATCTCCACCGTTCCCGCCGCCGGCCGCACCATCGTGTTCGCCGTATCCGGCTACATCCGCCTGCCCAGCGGCTCCGGCGGCACGCGCATGACCGCGTCCAAAGTCACCATCGCCGGCCAGACGGCACCCGGCGATGGCGTCGGCATTTATAACAATGTCTTCCGCATCTCAGGGTCGAACGTCGTGCTCCGCCATCTGCGTTTCCGCCTAGGAAAATACGGCACCTCCGGCGACTGCATCGACCTCGATAGCGGTTGCACCAACGCCATGCTGGACCACCTCTCGATCCAGTTTTCCCAAGATGAAAACATATCCAGCTACAGCACCCCGCCGGAGAATCTCACACTCCAGTATTCCCTGAACTCTTGGGGCCTTGAAACTCACTCCTGCGGCGGCCTATGGGACCAAAACCACGCCACCGCCCACCACACCCTTTGGTCGCATAACCACACCCGCAACCCCAAGGCCCGCCCCAACGGCCTGCTCGAATGGGTGAATAATGTCACTTTCGACTGGGACATCGGCTTCATCATGGGCGACTCCTACACGCCATCGTCGTGGAAGGCCAACGTCGTGGGCAACTACTTCATCTGCCCCCCAGGCAACATCCGAACCTACATACTCGAGAAAGGCTGGCTCGACCGCAACGCCGCCCGCAAACCGACCTTCAGCATCTACCTCGAAAACAATTATCTGGATGCCAACGGTGACGGCCTGCTGAACGGCGGTCTAGTTGGATATGAACGAGTTGAAGGAAAAGAGTTCGATCCCTACGAAGTCGTGCCCGATTACGCGACCAACGCCGACGTGGCCCGCTACTATAAGAACACTACGCCCTTCACCGGTTCCACCGCCGGCGTCGCCACCGACTCGCCCCGCCTCGCCTACAAAAAAGTAGTCTCCGCCGCCGGCGCTCTCCGCCTCGACGCCACCTATGGCGGCGGCCTCCGCGACGAAGTGGACACCATTCTCGTCAACAAACTCGTTACCCAGTCTGCCTTCCACGTGACGCGCGAGTCGGATACCGGCGCGAGCGCCTCAGGTTTTGGCCTTCTGAATTCCACCTCAGCCCCCCTCGATACCGACCGCGACGGTATGCCCGACGCCTGGGAAAGCGCCCTTGGCTGGACCGTCGCTACCCAAGACCATAACACCGCCCTAGCCTCGTCCGGCGGCGTCCTCACCGGGACGACCATGTTCCCGCCCGGGACCATCGCAGGCTACACCCGCCTAGAGGAATACCTCCACTTCCTCGCCAGCCCGCACGCCACCATCGCAAAGAACACCGTCGCGCTACCTAGCTCTTTCACGGTCGACCTCTCGCGCTATACTCCCGGCTTCAACTCCCTCACCCCCGTCTTTACGATCGCGAACGTCATCGGTGGCACCACCGCGCAATCCGGCACCGGCGGCGCCGTCGTCACCTTCACCCCTACCGTAAACTTCGCCGGTCGCGCCCGCTTCGAATTCACGGTCACCGATTCCCAGGGCGACACATGGACCCAGTCGATGCTCCTGCTCGTCTCCACCGTGAGCGTCCCCCGCGACCTAGTCTGGCAGGGCGACGGCACCACCAATGCTTGGAACACCACCGCGAGCGCCTGGCAGCGCAACGGTGAGGCCACCGCCTTCGCCTCGGGGGACAACGCATTATTCGACGACCGCGGTTCTGCCAGCCCCACCCTCACCGTCGCCAGCACGATCACCGCCGGCACGCTCACCTTCGACACGACTAAAAGCTACACCGTATCCGGCACCGGCGCCATCTCCGCAAGCGGCACCCTCACCAAACGCGGCCAAGGTTCACTCACCCTTTCAAATTCCGGCTCCAATAGCTTCGCCTCCATCATCCACGAAGCCGGCACCATAGCCCTAACCAAGTCCACTGCCGCCGGAGGCGCCAAGATCTCTCTCCAAGGCGGCACCATCACGTTCTCACCCGATGTCGTCGGCAGCAGCGTGGCCAACGCCCTCGAATTTACCGTGCCCACTGTCATCAACGTGACCACCCAGCATAACTCAACCGGCGCTTGGACCGGCCCGGGGGACATAACCGTCAACACCTCCGCGCTCTGGACCGTCACCGGCTCTTGGAGCGGCTACTCCGGCCGCATCACGCTCGGGCCGACCGGCACTCCCCGCATCCGCCTGAACAGCACGAGCAACACAAATTTCGGCTCGGCCAACCTTGCCGTGGATCTTGGCCAGGGCTCAGGCCAGTTCATGAACCGCAATGGCGGCGCCACCGCCTACGCCGTCGGCACCCTCACCGGTGGCCCGAACACCCAGTTGCAAGGCACCCAGACACCCAACGCCACAAACGATAACACCTCCCTCTATAGCATCGGGGCGCGCAATGAAAACGCCACCTTCCAAGGCATCATCACCAACGGTGGTTCCACCGGTCTGGTAGCCACCCTGATCAACAAGGTCGGCTCCGGCACCTGGACCCTCACCGGCGCCTCCACTCACACCGGCCTGACCACCGTATCCGCAGGCACACTGCGCCTGAACGGCTCTTTCACCACCGCCCCCATCACCGTGGCCTCCGGCGCCACCCTTGCCGGCTCCGGATCCACCGCCGGTCTGGTGACCGTCTCCTCCGGTGGAAAACTAAACCCCGGCGCGACCGACGGCGCCGCCGGCACCTTAACCGCCTCAGCCGGCCTTAACGCCGCCAGCGGCTCCACCCTGGTCTTCGACCTCGGCCCCACCCCCGCCGCCACCTCGGATAAAATCACTGTCTCGGTCGGCACCTTCACCCTCGGCGCAACCGTAAACGCCCAAATCAACTTCCTCGACCTCGCCGCCGGCCTCGCCCCCGGCACCTACCCGCTGGTTGACGGCACCTCCACCCTGTCAGCCTCCAGCAGCACCGTAGTGCCCGTGCTCCCAGCCGCTACCGGCACCACCCGCCAAACCTTTTCCATCAGCCGCGCCGCCTCCGGCAGCGCGACTTTCATGAACCTCGTGGTGGTCGGCTCCGCCGCCCCCCTCGTCTGGTCCGGCCCTGCCGGTGGCCAGTGGGACCTGAATACCACTTCCGGCAGTTTCACCGGCGGGTCCCCATCTGTTTTCTATAATCTCGACCGCGTCACGTTCGACGATACCGCCGCCGGTGGCTCCATCATGCTCGCCGGCACACTCCAGCCCTCCGTCGTCACCGTGAACAACGCCACACGCGATTATTCTTTCGACGGCACAGGCATGCTCAGCGGCGCCGCCCGCCTCGTCAAATCCGGCGCCGGCACCCTCACCATCGCCAATACCGTAGCCAATACTTTTACTGGGGGCGTGCGCATCGAAGCCGGCTCCCTAGCCCTAGGCAACGCCACCACCTCCCTCGGCTCCGGCGTCGTCACCCTCGCCGGCGGCACCCTTTCCCTACCCAACGCCACCGTATTCCTGAATAATTCGTTCGTCTGCTCCGGCACCTCCGCCATCGCCTCCGCCTACACCGGCAACTCGACCATCGTAAACTCGACCGCGAGCACGTTCTCCAGCTCCGGCCCCGCCACGCTCGACCTGTCCAGCGTCGCCGGCATCCTGAGCATCAACGGCGCAATGTCCGGCTTCTCAGGCACAATCAATTTGGGCGCCGGCTCCGGCATGCTGCGGCTAAATTCGAATTCCGTCGGATCCAGTGACGTGAACTTTGGCTCCGCCACCACCCACTTCGCCCTAGGCTCCGGCTCCGCCCGCCTGACCAACCGCAACGGCGGCCTCACTATCGAACTAGGCGCCGTCTCCGGCGGCCCTAATACCATTCTCTCTGGCCGCCAGAGTGCCAGCGGCACCACCGCCACCGTCTACCGCGTCGGCGCGCTCGGCTCCGACACCACCTTCGCCGGCTCCATTCAGTCGGGCGGCGACCTCGCCGGTGTGCAGATCGTAAAAACCGGCGCGGGCGCCTGGACCCTTTCCGGCGTTTCCGACTACACCGGCAGCTTCACCATCGAGGCCGGTCGCGTGATCCTCCCCGGCACCCTCGCCTGCTCCGGCAACGTCGAGGTATCCGGCGCCGGGACCCTCGAACTTTCAGCTGGCACTGTGCGCGCCGCCGCCGTCGAAGTCACAGCGGCTGGCACCGTTACCGGTCCAGGGTTGATTGACGGTGACTTAAACATACGCGGCACCGTAACCGCCTCCAGCCTCGGCTCGCTGGTCGTGACCGGTGACGTCGTGAACGACGGCGTGCTCCGTCTTTCAGGCGGCGCCGAACTCATAATCGCGGGAACCGTGGTAAACAACGGTGTCCTAGACCTCATGACCGCCGGCGGCGTCCTCCCGCCAAACCTAGTGAACAATGGCACCGTCCTCAATGCCTCCGCCGTCAAACTCTCCTCCTGGTCGCGCGAAGGCAACAGCTTCACCCTAACCATCGCCTCCTACGCCGGTCACAGCTACACTCTTCAGACGACCGATGATGTCAGTGTCGGCTGGACCGACCTTGAAACCCGCGACGGCACCGCCGGTCAGAACCTCATCTTCACCCACGACGGCGGCCCCACACCGCGTCGGTTTTATCGTATTAAGGTTCGCTGATGCCCCCGCTCCGCGCCTGCGCCCTCGCCGCGCTATTCGCCCTCTTGCCGCTCGGGCTATGCGCCGAAGACGCCCTCCCGCCGCCCTCACCCGCCGTCGTCGCCTTCTCCACCGAGCGCCCGCGCGAACTCGAACGCCCGCTGCGCTACAAGCCCGACGGCGGCGATTTCGTGATCGAGAACGGCCGGGAGTTTTTTAATCGGCCTCTCTACGGAACCCACACCGCCTTCCGCGTCGACGGCGGCGACCGCCCCGAATGGTCGCTCTACCTGCCCGGCCGCGGCGGCAATCTCCGGCTCGGCCTCGTCGCCGCCGACGGCACCGTGCGCTGGCTGCACGACACCGCTCGGGTCGTCACCCGCTACCGCCCCGGGTCGCTTCGCCACGAGATTACGGACCCTGCCCTTGGCCCGGATGGTGCGCTTATCGTAGACTCCATCCCCTGCGCCGAAGCCGAGGGCCTGATCGTCCGCGTCGAGGGGAACCGCCTCGACGCGCCCCTCGTCCTCGGCTGGGCCTACGGCGGCGCTAGTGGCCAACGCGGAAAACGCGACGGCGACATCGGCACCGAGCGCGTGCCCATCGGCGAATACTTCCAATTCACCTCGGAAAACGCCCGCGAGCAGTCCTTCACGATGACGGCTGACGCCGCATTCACGCTGAAGACGAAGTCATCCACCCTGCGTGGCCTCACCCTGCCCATATCTAAGTTAGCCGTGCTCGACGCTGCAGCTTGGGCGTCGCCCTTCACCACCCCTCCACCGGTCGCGCCGCCGGCCGAACCCATCGTAGCCGGGCGCGTCATGCTCACCAACGCCAACCCAGTCTACCTCTGGGTGCAACGGTTGTCAGACGCCGCCCCCTCGCCCGCCGCTGCAGAGCTGCCCACGCGCTTCGCTGCAGCCGAGGAGAAACGCCTCGCCCTCGAAACCCACGTTTACATCTCCACCCCCGATCCCTTCCTCGATGCCGCTGTCGGCGCACTCAACCTCGCCGCCGACGGCGTGTGGGACGACCGCGAAGGCGTCGTGCTGCACGGTGCGATTGCCTGGCGGCAAAAACTCCTCGGCTGGCGCGGCCCGTATCTGAACGACGCCCTTGGCTGGCACGACCGCGCTCGCCGCCACTTCACCTACTGGGCAGGCCAGCAAAAAACCGGGGAAATTCCCGACGCCCTCCCGCCGCCCGAGGAGGAAACCAACCTCGCCCGCTCCCGCCGCGCCCTCCACGCCCCCGGCGCCCTGTCGTTCCACCACTACGACATGAATCTGGTCTACATCGACGCTCTCTTCCGGCATCTGCTGTGGACCGGAGATGTCGCCTACGCCGGCCAAGTCTGGCCGATGATTGAACGCCACCTCGCCTGGGAACGCCGACTTTTCCGCCGCGAATTCGGCCCGGGAAAACTCCCGCTCTACGAGGCCTACGCCGCGATCTGGGCGAGCGACGATCTACAATACCACGGAGGCGGCACCGCCCACGCCTCCGCCTATAATCATTGGCATAATCTAATGGCCGGGCGCATCGCCCGCCTCATCGGCGCGGACCCCGCCCCCTACGAAAACGAGGCCAACCTCATCGCTGGCGGTATGCGCGAATTCCTCTGGATGCCCGATCGCGGCATGTTCGCCGAGTTCAAGGACCTCCTCGGCCGCCAACTCGTTCACCCCTCCGCCGCCCTTTGGAGCTTTTACCATACGATGGACGCCGCACTCGTTACCCCGTCCGAGGCTTGGCATATGACCCGCTACGTCGAACGAGAACTCCCCCGCCTCGCCGTGCGCGGTCCGGGCGTGCCCGAAGGCCTCGCGATGTATGCAACCAGCGATTGGATGCCCTATACTTGGTCCATCAACAACGTGGTAATGGGCGAGAACCTCCACACCGCGCTCGGTTTCTGGCAGGCCGGCCGCCCAGACGCCGCCTACATCCTCGCACGCTCCTCCCTCCTCGCCTCGCTCTACATGGGCGTTTGCCCGGGCAACATCGGATCGATGAACTACCTCGACGCCTACCGCGGCGAGTCGCAGCGCGACTTTGGCGACGGCTCCGGCGTCTTCTCCCGCGCCTTGATCGAAGGCCTCTTCGGCTTCTCGCCCGACCTGCTTGCCGGCGAGCTTACCCTCACCCCCGGCTTTCCTTCCACATGGGACCGGGCTGCCCTCCACCATCCCGACCTCGATCTCGATTTTAGGCGACGCGAGAAAGTCGATACCTACCGCCTCGTCACCCGTTTCAATCGACCCGTCGCCCTCCGCCTCGCTCTGCCTCGCCGCGCCAACTCCGCCGAAGTAACCGTGAACGGCGTCGGCATCGCCACGTCCCCTGACCCCGCCTGGACGGACGCCCCTCGGCTTCTGGCCATCGCCCCCGCAGCGAACGAGTTCACTATCGTCGTCCACTGGTCCGGCTCCGCCGTAGCACCGACGCCTGCGCCACCCTTTGCCCCGGCCGCGCCAGCCGATATAGCCGCCTTCGTCGCACCTACGCCACCCGCCGCCAATGCTCGCCTAGAACCGCTCGATCTCGGCCCCGTGTTCAACGACTGCGTCAATTCGATCTTCGCCCCCGGCAAATATCGTTCACCACGCTCACCCTTCGTTTCCCTAGCGATCCCTGGCCAAGGCATCGGCGCTTGGGCTGGCCACGTGAATGCCACCGCCGAGATCGACGACTCAGGACTCCGCGCCGTCTCCGCCGCACACGGCGGCCACCTCGTCCTCCCCTCCGGCGTGCCCTTTGCGACTCCCGGCCCCGGCCCCGCGCTCAACGTCGCCTTCACCTCCCAGTGGGACAACTACCCGCGCGAACTCACCGTCCCGCTCGCCGGCCGCGCCCGCCGCGTCCACCTCTTAATGGCCGGCTCCACCAACTGGATGCAAAGCCGCCTCGACAACGGCGAAGTGGTCGCCACCTACACCGATGGCACGACCGACCGCCTGCCATTGCACAACCCGACGACTTGGTGGCCCATCGAGCAGGACTACTTTATCGACGGCCTCGCGTTTAACCGCCCCGAGCCCACGCCGATCCGCATCGACTTAAAGACCGGCCGCATCCGCGCCGGCACACCCGCCGATTTCGCCAAGCGCAACGCGACCATCCCCGGCGGCGCCGCCACCGTGCTCGCACTCCCGCTCGATCCGCGAAAAGAGCTCCGCTCCTTCACCGTCCGCACCCTCGCCAACGAGGTCGTTATCGGCCTGCTATGCGCGACCCTCGAGCGCTGAAAAAGCCCAATATACCAGTTACGCAGCACCGCGATAGGTCTTGTCGGCACCAGCCCCAAGTCACACCCTTCTCGTTCAACATCCTCGCCGCCGACTCGGGGCGCGACGATCCGCCCACCGCGATCCCACCACCATGACTTTACGCGCCCCGCTACTCGAAATCCTCCGCGCGCCCGGCTACCGCCCGGTGAACGACGCCGCCCTCTTCCGCGCTCTCAAGCTGCCCCCGAAGCAGCGCTCCCGTTTCCTCCACGAACTCCGCCTGCTGCTCTCCAAGGGGGAAGTGAGCCAAACCCAAGGCGATCGCTATGCCCTACCCGCCCCCGCGCCCAGCCACCGGGCTAAAACCAACCGGCCACCTGCACCACTCGGCGCCGACGCCGAACTCGTCGGCCGCATCCAATTCCGACAAGGCGGCTCAGCTTGGTTCGTGCCCTCCCTCAGCGAAGATGCCGAACCCGGCGCCCCCCGCCCAGACGACATCCAGATCGGCCCCGGCGACACTCTCAACGCCCTGCCCGGCGATACCGTCGCAGTGGTGGTGGACGCCACCTTGCGCGGCCGCCGTTTCGCCGCTGGCGACGCCCGTAACGACGAAGCCCGCGGCCGTGTCGTCCGCATCGTGAAACGTGCGCGAGAGGAGATCGTCGGCCGCCTCGCCAAGGTCCGCTCGCAATACGTAGTGCTCGCGGACGACCCCCGCTTCCCGCTCGAGGTCTTCGTCGCCGACCCAGCCCTCTCCCGCCTCAAACCCACCCCAAAACCCGACGACAAAGTCGTCGCCACTCTCGAACCTTGGGAAGATCCTCGCAAACCCCTCCATGGCGTCGTCACCGAGGTGCTGGGCAAAACCTTCGAGCCCCGCGCCGAGCTCCTCGGCGTGTATCGCAAATTTAAACTCGACCCCGTCTTCCCCGCCGAAGTCGAACGCGAAGTCGCCGGCCTCGCCGATACCGTCCAGCCCAACCAAATCGCCGGCCGCCTCGACTACCGCGAGAGTCCCGTCTTCACCATCGACCCAGATGACGCCAAGGATTTCGATGACGCCCTGTCGCTCGAACCCCTGCCCGACGGCGGCCTGCGGGTCGGCATCCACATCGCGGACGTCTCCGCCTATGTAAAGCCAGGCACCGCCCTCGATCGCGAAGCTCTGAAGCGAGGCAACTCCACCTACCTCGTCGGCACCGTCGTGCCCATGCTGCCGGAAAAGCTTTCGAATGGCCTGTGCTCGCTCGTCGAGGCCCAAGACCGTCTCTGCAAAGCCGTCTTCCTCGACTTCGATATCAAAGGCCGTCTGCTCGAGAAGGACACCGCTTACGCCGCAACGGTCATCCGCAGCTATAAACGCCTCACCTACAAACAGGCCTACGCGCTTCTGTTCACGGACGACCTAACCAAGATCCGCGAACTGCCGCTGCCGCCGAAACACCAGACCGGCTCTACCGGTCGCGCCCTTTCCTCCCTTTCAGACCAAGAGCTCACCGCCCTGCAGAGCTGGATCCGCCAGCTTTGGAAACTCGCCTCCCGTTTACGCCGCGAACGCATGACCGCCGGCTCTCTCGACCTCGACATGCCTGAGACCAAGGTCTTCGTCGATGCCGAGGGCTACGCCGACCGCCTCGAACGCATCGAGCACGACGAAAGCCACCAGTTAATCGAGGAGTTCATGCTCGCCGCCAACGAAGCCCTCGCGCGCCTAACCCGTCGCGAAAAACTTCCCTCCATCTACCGCGTCCACGACGACCCAGACCCGGAGAAGTTGAACGAACTCCGCCAACAACTCGCGACCCACGGCATCCGCGTTAGCGACCTGTCCGAGCGTAAAGAGCTCGTCGCCCTACTCAAGGTCCTAGCCACCCACCCCCAGGGCTACACCCTTCGCACCCAATTGCTGCGCAGCCTGCGCAAGGCCGCCTACCGCTCCGCCCCCGATGGTCACTTTGGGCTACATAAAAACGACTATACCCATTTCACTTCCCCCATCCGTCGCTACAGCGACCTCGTCGTCCACCGCGTGCTCGAAGCCTACCTCGCGCGCCAGGGCTCGCTCGTCGTCGGCCACACCGACGCCACCTTCGACCGCCACCGCACCTCCACCGACTCGCCGCACGCACCCAATCCGAAAGCGAAACTGCCCTACACCGCTGCCCGGGCCGAGGAGATGGGCGAACACCTAAGCCTGACCGAAATCAATTCCGCCGAAGCCGAGCGCGAGAGCGTGAAGATCAAACTGCTAGAGTTCTTTGAACGCGAATTACTGAAGAAAACTCCCACGACCTTTGAGGCCGTGATCACCGACGCCCGCCCAAATGGATTTTTCATCGAGCTCACCGAGTCGATGACCTTCGGCTTCGTGCCGGCCTCGCTGCTGCGCGACGACTACTACCAGATCACTGGCGACGGCGGCGCGTTGGTCGGTGCGAAGACCAAAAAACGCTACGCGGTCGGCGCCCGCCTGCCCGTGCACGTCGCGAAGGTCGACCGTGTGAAGCGCCTGATGGACTTCCGCCCTGCAGAGGCTACCACCGCCACTAAATCCCAAAAAACGCCCTCGCATTAGCCGTGGTCCGCGCCGCCAGCTCAGCCGGCGCGACTCCGAACTCCCGGGCCGCCGCCTCCGCCGTGAAAGCGACAAAGGCTGGCTCGTTCTCCTTGCCCCGATGTGGAACGGGGGCGAGGTAGGGCGCATCGGTCTCGAGCATAAGATTTTCTATTCCTTGAAGCCGCAACGCCGCGCGCACCGGCTCAGCGTTTTTATAGGTGACGACGCCCGTAAAGGAGCCGCGCCCACCCCGCCGCCGCAACTCCGCCATCTCGGCCGGCCCCTCGGTGAAACAATGGAAAACCACCCGCGCCCAATCCACCCCGCTGGCATCGATCATCGCCACCGTCTCGGCAAAGGCCCCGCGCGAGTGGATCTCCAGCGGGCACCCCAGCCGCGCCGCCAGCACAAGCTGCGCCGCGAAGGCCGCCCGCTGCCAGGCGAAGATCCGCTCCGCCCGCACTGGATCATCCTTCGGCAGGTGAAAACGATCCAGCCCGCACTCGCCGAGCGCCACCGGCCGCACGCCAGCGCCGTGCCAGAAATCCTCCAGCCCAGACAGTTGTTCGCTCCAACGCTCATCAACCGAACACGGATGTAAACCCGCCGTGTAATGAACCACCCCCGCGTGCCGCGTCGCGATGTCTCGATAGAGAACCCAGTCATCGTCGCCAGTGCCGATCGTGACCATCGCGCCTACGCCAGCCTCGGCCGCTCGCGCGAGCACGGCGGCGGTCTCACCGCGTTTCTCAAAAACATCCAGATGAGTGTGCGTATCGATCAGGTGCATATTCAGTTGGCCTCACGGTCATAACGTTTTTCTAAATAAGCTAAAAGCGCCCCCGCGCCGAGGTCCAAGCCAGTAGCGCGTCGGGTCAGAGCGAAGGCGTCCTCGCGCCGGCCGTGGGCGTGCACCGTCTCGCGTAGCCAGCCAAGTAAGCGCCCGAACTCGCCCCGCGCGAAGTCACCCTCCAGCCCCGGCAAAGCCGCGCACGCCGCGTCCCAGAGCTGGGCCGCAATCATGTTGCCCAGAGTGTAGCTGGGGAAGTAGCCGAAGGCTCCACTGCTCCAATGCACGTCCTGCAGCACACCCTCGCCGGCGTGCGACGGACGGCGGCCAAATAATTCTTCGCAAAGATCATCCCAGGCCGCCGGCAGATCGGCGACCGCCAATTCACCCGCGAAGAGACGTTTCTCCAACTCGAAGCGGAGCAAGATATGCAAGTTGTAGTGGATTTCGTCAGCATCGACTCGGATGAGACCGCCCGGCTCGACCTGGTTGACCACCGCGTGCAGAGCATCGGCCGAGACCCCGTCTAGCGGTCCGGAAAAGGCCGCACGATACTCCGGCTCAAGCCAAGACCAGAAGGCCCGCGAGCGCGCCACCTGGTTTTCCCAAAGCCGACTCTGAGACTCGTGCACCGCCATACCCGCCGCCACCCCCAGCGCCGTGCCCGCGTGCCCCGTCGGCAAACCTTGTTCATACATACCATGCCCGGCCTCGTGAATGGAACTGTAGAGCGAGTCCAGCGGGTTGTCGGCGTCAAAGCGCGTGGTCAGGCGCACGTCGTCACCGGAGCCTTCGCAGAATGGATGGAGCGAAACGTCGAGCCGACCCCGCTGGTAGTCGAAGCCGAGTCGCGCCGTGACCGCGAGGGCCATCCGTCGCTGAGCTTCGATATCAAAACCTCGCAGCGCGACGGGCCGCCCGCCGCCCGCCCGCACCCGTTGATCGACGCGCTGTGCTAAAGGCACTAACCCCGCCCGTAGCTCCGCGAAAAGCGCACCCACCCGGTGTGCATCGAGGCCAGGATCATGACGGTCGATCGCCAGATCGTAAGGCCGGTCGCCGTAGCCCAGCAACTCTGCCTCGCGGCGAGCGAGCGCAAGGTGTTTCTCCAAAAAAGGCGCAAAGGCCGAAAAATCGCGCGCCGCCCGCGCCACCGCCCAAGCATGATAGGCCTCACTGCTGAGGCGGGCTTTTTCCGCCACCAATTCAGCCGGCAACTTGACCGCGCGGTCATAGTCGCGACGCGCTGCCTCCACGACCAAAGCGGCCTCGCCGACCGGCCCGACCACCTCGCATTTAGCCAAAGCCGCGCCAAGGCCCGGCGCGGTCGCCTCAGCGTGGGCTAACTCGGCTAGGAGAGCCATCTGCTCACCGCGTCTCACCGCCGCGCCTGGGGGAAGATTCACCTGCTCATCCCAGCCAAGCACACCCGTTACCGTGCCTAGCACGTGGATACGACGCAGCCGGGCCAGCAGCTCGAGGTAAGCAGGAAACGAGGTCGTCATTGCCTCCAAGCTGGCGCGCCATTCGCCCCGCGCGCAAGCCACCAACACAAGCCGACTCAGCCGTCCAGCGGCGCGCGCCCGATAATCGCAACCGCCGCACCAAAGGTGCGGACCTTCACCAGCGGCCCCCCGCCGTTAAAATCCGCGACAAGCACAGAACGGCCCGGACCTCCCTCGCGCACAGCCGGCGCCAGCCCGCGCACCCGCACCGTCCCGAGCAACTTCGTGGCGGCGTCAATCGTGACAGGTAGGTTGGCGTCAATATTGAGGGTGACCACCCCAGCCGAAGTGCGAATATCGGTCGATGCCGGCAGCGGCGCGGAGAGTCCTAATATGATGTCAGCGTGATCGCCGCGAACCTTGAGGTCACCCCGCGGTTGCTGCACCTCGATGCTACCATTCGAGGTCCGTAAAAAAGCCGGCCCAGACAATATTCCGGCCAGCACGAGACCACTGTCGCTGCGCAGTTCAGCCCGCCCGGTAACTTCGGCCACGGTCACGCTTCCGGAATCAGTCCTGGCTAGAAAATCACCCTCAATGCACTGGGCGTAGACGGAACCGGAGTCGCTCCCGACCTTGAGATTACCCTTAAAAGTTGCCGGCACGGACACCCCAGCGGAGACGTTTTGAACCGCCAGCGATACCCCTGGAGGCACCGTGACCTTGATCAAAATCACCATGCGCAGCGTAGGATCCCAATCAAACACCACCGCCTGTGAGTCCGCGACCGACAGCCGGACCAGTTTCGCACCGACCTCAAAGCGCGGTTCCATGCGCGCAAAAATCCGGGCGTAACCCGCCTGCGGCAAGGTCGACGCGGTCCCGACGGTAGCGTCTTCAACTGGCTTGGCCGCACGCTGCACCTGCTCGTTGACCTCAAACACCACTTCGCTGCCGGGCAACCCCGTCACCACCTCAATCATACCTCGCGCCGCTTCCACCATGACGGTCTGGCTAGGCACCGGAAAACTCCGGCGGTAGGCACGCTCCAGCAGCTCCGCCTGCACTACACCGGCCAACCCCGGACCAACGAACAGCAGACAAAACACTAGCTTGGCGAATCGCTGCCGACGACAAGTGGCAGCACCCACCTTAAGCGCGTTCAAACTTTCGCTCCGTTATCGCATTTAAAATGGACCCGCTTGCGCAACTCGGCAAAGGTTCGCTGGGCCGCCCGCTGCGCATTCTCGGTATCGGCCGCGCCGGGGACGAGACTGAGCGTGCCGGTCGAGGAACGTATCGGCAGATTTTCATCCTGAGCCAGACCGCCAATCAGCAAGAGCTGCTCCGCTCGGTCCGTAAGCCGCGAGGCCGGGAAGCCGGTGTGCCTGGCCAACCAAAGAAAAAGACTAGCCGGGGGAAGATTTGCATCGCCTGCCATGTCCCACACCGTGCGCCTCCAGCCCCCCTCTCGTCAACCTCCCCGCTGCCATGATCCTCCACCACTTGATCACTCCGTCGTTTTTTCTGGCCTTTGCCCTGCTCTTCGCCGGTTGCAACCAGTCCCCGGCCTCCTCGCCGGCCTCCTCGCCGGCCGCAACCGCCAGCCCCGCCGCCCCGCTTTCACCCGGCCCCGACGGTAAAGTCCGCCTGACCCAAGAGGAATGGCGCGCCCGGTTGTCGCCAGAGCAGTTTCACATCCTGCGCGAAGCCGGCACCGAACGCGCCTGCAGCGGCGCTTACTGGCGGAAAGACGAAAAAGACGGAATTTACCGCTGCGCCGCCTGTGGCTTCGCCCTTTTCGATGCCGCCAGCAAATTCGATTCCGGCACGGGTTGGCCCAGCTTCACCGGCCCGATCTCACCCGACCGTATCCTCAATCGAGTCGATACCAGCTTCGGCATGGTCCGCACTGAAAACCTCTGTTTCCGCTGCGAGAGCCACCTAGGGCACTCCTTCGAGGACGGCCCCCCACCCACCGGCACCCGCTATTGCATGAATTCCCTCGCCCTGCACTTTGAACCCGCCACGCCGCCGCTGGACACCGCCACTAAGTAGCCCCTCGCGACGAATTTCGCCTTTCGCCCCACGGCCTTTCGGCAAAGCTACCAGCTATCTAGACCGATCATGTCCAAAGCTATCGCCGCCGCTGCCGATCCCGTTAAACAGTTCTCCGTCTTCACCGAGAACCGCGTGGGCCGCCTCTCCGACCTCACCTCGTTACTCAAGACCAACGACGTCCACATCATGGCCCTCACCGTGTTGGACTTCACTGACACGACGATCCTGCGCTTAGTGGTGGACGATAACGACAAGGCTCGTGAGTTGATGGTAAACAACGATTTTCCCTACACCGAATGCGACGTCCTCGCCGTCGAAATCAACGACGAGAGCGACCTGCGAGAGGTCCTAGCCGCCCTGCTCGAGGCCGAGATCAACATCCACTACGTCTACAGCTTTATCAAACGCCCCGAGGGTCGCTCCGGCCTCGTGCTAAAGATCGAGGACCCCGACGTCGCCACCCAGTCCCTGCACAACCGCGGCTTCAAAATCCTCACCCAGTCGGACATCACCCGATAGGCGCGCCCCGATCCCGCCTAGGCCCCAGCCCCTTATGGTCAAAATCACCGGCACCTACACAGGCGAACTCCACTGCACCGCCCGCCACGAACCCTCCGGCGCGATTCTCGCGACCGACGCCCCGCGCGACAACCAAGGCCTCGGCGCGGCCTTCTCGCCCACCGACCTTGTCGCCACCGCCTTCGCTACCTGCATCGCCACCACGATGGCCCTGATGGCCCGTAAACACGGCCACGAACTCGGCCCCATCCGTTACGAGGTTACCAAAGAGATGACCGCCACCCCGCCCCGCGCCATCGCCCGACTCGCCGCCACTTTTTGGCTACCGGCGGAAGCCCGCGCTATCCCCGCTGGCGAACTCGAACGCGCTGCGCACGGTTGCCCCGTTCACCGCTCGCTCGCTCCCGAAGTAATCAAGGACGTCGCTCTAGTCTGGCCAGAGTCGACCTGAAACGGACCGTTCGGCTGGCAAATACCAAAGACCGGACGCCCCGCTTACAGGGCCTTAGTTGTTTCCGGAATTTTTGGCCTTGGCGGCGGCGAGTTCAGCCTTGGCAGCGGCAAGCTGCGCCTTGAGCTCCGCTTCGCTGGGCTCCTTCGCATCCTCCGCCTCGACTTCCTTGGATGCCTTTTTGAACTCATTTACCGACCTGCCCAAACCCTTCGCGAGCTCGGGCAACTTTTTCGCACCGAAGAGCAGAATAAGCACAGCAAGAATAATCAGCAATTCGGGGCCGCCAAGGCCTAAGACGCTGCCAAGAAAAGGAGTGGGAATTACGGTCATAATGGGCGCACCGTGCATGGCGCGGCGAATCGAGTAAAGGGGGAAACCCAAAACCGCCCCTTCAGAACCGTGCTCGTCATATGAGGAAACTTAAAAGCCAGCATCCCATCAGAAGCTTAGTGGCTTTTTAGTTGCATTAAGTTGCAATATTAATCATTTAGGTAGACCGCTCCTCCCGCTCCTCCGGATGTGATCGTTTCACCCCGCTCCGTCCAAGTCCGCCCCACTCCTCCGTCCACCACGCGGATGGCCCACCCCATGCCCTTCGCCTCTTTTACCCGCGTTAGTCTTTTTTCACTGAGGCGTGCCTGCGGCCTAGGGCTTGCAGTCGTCCTCCTGACCTCCTCCTCCCAGGCCGACCTGCCTCGGCTAGATCTGGAAGCCGGTCAAGCGCTCAACTGGGTCGGGGGGACGGGCAGCAGCTATCAACTGCAGACCCGCGCCACCCCCGCCGAAGCCTGGAGCAGCCTCGGCGCGTCCGTAGCCGGCACCGGTGCCTCCCTCTCCGCCTATTCCGCCGGTCGCAACCCCGCGCGAGAGTTCAAGGTCGTCGAAACCTACCCAGTGGTCATCGCGCCGCCCGCCCTGCTCGCTAACGGCAGTTTCGAGGCTGGTTCGGGCACCGCGGCCACCAGTTGGACCACCCTCGCCAGCCAACCCCCGGTCCGCATCACCACTGTCGCCCATAGCGGCATCGCCAGCATGCGCTGCGCCCTCCTGAACGTCGGCGGGGCGCCCGCCGAGGGTATGCTGCAGCAGACGGTGCTGGCCGCCGGCACCGCCGTGACCAGTGGGCAGGCCTACGCGTTTTCATTTTGGATCAAGCAAATCAGCAGCGGCCCGTCCTACATTCAGCAATATTGGCTGCAGTGGCTGAACGCCTCCGGCAGCGTTATTGGCGGCACCGGTCTGCAAAACTTCAACGGCACCCTCGGCGCGTGGACCAAGATCACCACCGCCAACCAGACCGCTCCCAGTGGCGTAGCCGGCATCAAAATCATTTTTCGCCTCGTCACCGGCGCGGTCGTTGGCGGCCTCGGCGAGCTGCTGATCGATGACGTGGAAGTTGCTCCAGTGGGCGCAGCCCCCGTCACGACAACCGCCACCCGCGATCTGCTCGTTACCACCAGCGCGGCCGGTCAACTTTCCTGGACTGCGGCGGCCGGGAGCCGCTACGAACCCCAATCCTCGCCCGATCTCGTCACGTGGACCTCCCTCGCGCCCGAGCTCGCCGGCGACGGCCAGATAAGATCCCTAATCGTGCCCCTGAGCCGCGCGACCGAGTTTTTCCGCCTGCGCGTCACCCCGATCGCAGTCGAGGCGCCGACCAATATCCGCGTCGTCACCGCCAACCAAGCTGATGCCATCGGCCTCGCTTGGGACGCTAGCCCCACCGCCGGCGTCACCGGTTACCGCATCCTCTACGGACTCGTAGGGAGCGGCTTCACCGGCTCGCTCGATGTTGGCGCCGTCACCTCTGCCGTCGTGCCTGGTTTACGCCAAGGCGCAAGTTACCAGCTCGCCGTCGTCGCTCTCCTCTCGGGCTCTACCAGCCCCGCCTCAGCAGGATCATTCACTGCGCAACCCGAGGCAGGCTCCGGCGTGGACCCGCTCTTTAGTCTCACGACCCCGCTTGAACCGTCCGTGCTGGTCGATACCCCGACCGCGCTTATCACCACCTTAGCCGACCGCGCCCGCGACCGCCACGCCCGCGAGGCGGTTTTCCACGCCTACGACCACTACCTGACCTTCTACTGGGAGCAGCGCGTGGCGCAGATCGAAATCGTCGATCAGGTGGCGAAGGGCGGGAAAAAATTGATTTTCAACTACACGACCCAAGCGAAGCTAAACCCAGCCGAGTTCCGCGCCTTTTTCCGCGGCATCACAACCGTAGCTGAATACCACCACAACGTCATCGCCAGCTACCTAGGCTCCAACCCCTCAGTCCGCTACCCCGGCGAGACCGACTATAATTACACCGCCACCCTTGAGACCAAACTCCCTGAGAACCGCCCGCTTCAGACCGGCGACCGCGTCGAGATCGAGATCAGCCAGTTCCTCGAATCCGTGCGCAATGGCCGCCTGAACTACTACGGCACCACCCTGCTCTATGTCGTGGGTCAGGGCGTTCGCCCTTGGTATCAAGAAAACGAGTCAGTGCCCGGCGGCAGCATAGACTCCCGTCCTCTGCCCACGAACGCTTGGCTCGGCGGCCTCACCACCCTGCCCTACCAATACTCGAACGAGCCCGCCGACCGCTTCAAACAAACCGCCGGCAATATCGCCCCCGCCAGCGGCCAACCATTCATGCTTGGCCGCCGCCTGCACCACACCGAGTTCGACACTGGCGCTCACACCGAGGCGGGTAATCCGGTCTTTGTTACCAAAGCCGGAAAGCTCGGCCCCAAGTTTGTCGCAAAAAGCTGCGTCGAGTGCCACGTGAACAACGGCCGCGCCCTACCCCCCGCCGTCGGCGCCCCTCTGATCCTCTCCGTCGTGAAAGTCTCTGCCGACGGCAACGGCGCACCCCACCCAGCCTACGGCGAGGAGCTGCAATCCCGCGCCACCACCGGCGCAGGCGAAGGCACCGCCACCCTCGCAAACTATACCACAACAAACGGCGTCTACGGCGATGGTTCCGCCTACTCCCTACGCCGGCCAAACTACACTTTCTCGGGCGCGACCCCGGCCTTCTTCTCCGTGCGCCTCGCCCCAGCGCTCGTCGGACTCGGCCTGCTGGAGGCGGTGGACGAATCCACCATACTTGCTCTGGCCGACCCAGGCGATACCGACGGCGACGGGATTTCCGGGCGCCCGCAACTCGTGCCAGATCCGGAGGATTCCGCCAAACTCCGGCTCGGCCGCTTCACCTACAAAGCCGCCCAAGCCCGCGTCGCCCACCAGATCGCCTACGCGTTGAATCGGGACATGGGCGTCGCCACCGCCGTCTTTCCCGTCCTCGACGGTGAGACCCCGCCCACCGCCCCGGAAGTGAGCGCGACCGAGCTCGACCAGATGGCTCGCTATGTCTCCTTGCTCGGAGTCGGTGCGCGCCGCGACCTGACCGACACCGTGTCCCTGCGTGGCGAACAGGTTTTCCAGAATCTCGGCTGCGTCCGCTGCCACACCCCGACCTTGGTCACCAGTGCCCGCCACCCTTACGCGGAGCTGCGCGGCCAGACCATCCACCCCTTTACGGACCTCCTTCTGCACGACCTCGGCGCCGGTTTAGCCGATAACTTTGCCGAAGAGGCCGCCGCCGGCGCCGAGTGGCGCACCGCCCCGCTCTGGAATATCGGCCTGACGGCCGGCGTGAGCGGCGGCGAAGCCTACCTGCACGACGGTCGCGCCCGCACCCTGGAGGAAGCCATCCTGTGGCACGGAGGCGAGGGCGAGTCGGCCAAAGAAGCTTTTCGCACCGCCCCCGCCGCCGACCGCGCCGCCCTCATCAAGTTCCTCAAGAGCTTGTGAGCACGCGGGGCGTTTCCCGCGCAGGCCCGGCTATGGAAAAGTCACCGTCGGCCGCGCCACCTCGTCCTCAATCACTGGCCGGCCCTCAATGACGTAGACTCCAAAAATCCGACCCGCGCGGTGCTGCGAAACGACCACCCGGGCAGTCTGGGCCAAGGTGGCCGGATTCCGCACCACCAGAGCTGCGCCAGCCAGATCGGCCGGCACCGCGAGATGCGCGGGAACCTCAAACAAGGCCGTGCCCGCCGCCGCATCATAATCGATGATGCGGCCCACTTCGCTCAAGGCCGGCGCCCCCCACGCCGGGGCGGATTTAGTTTGGGACGATCGCCCGGGCACCCACGAACACGCCGTCAAGCCGCACAGCAAAACCGCACAACCCAGCCCCCGCCCCAACGGCGAAGAAAACCGGAAGGCGTTGGACATTTCAGGGGCTGACACGCGGACGAGAAACGGCGCGACGACGGCCGACGGCTCACGGCATCTTGGGGAAGACGGGCTTATTCGCCTGGACCTGCTTGATGAGATTCTGGGCGTTGTCCGGCTGCTCGGCATCGAAGAAGCCGGTGAGCTGGCGCAGGCGCGTCGGGTGGCGCATCTTGCGCAGGGCCTTGGCCTCGATCTGGCGAATGCGCTCGCGGGTTACTTTGAACTGTTTGCCAACCTCCTCGAGGGTCCGGCTGTAACCGTCCACCAAGCCGAAGCGCAGCGAAAGCACGCGGCGCTCGCGCTCGGTGAGCGAGTCGAGCACATCGACGATCTTTTCGCGCAGGAGTGAATAGGCCGTCATGTCGTAGGGGTTTTCCGCGCTCTTGTCTTCGATGAAGTCACCGAAAGAGGTATCGTCGCCGTCACCGACCGGGCTCTGGAGCGAGATAGGCTGCTGCGCCATCTTCATGATCTGCTGCACACGCTCGACCGGCAGGTTCATCTCGTCGGCGACCTCCTCGGGCGTAGGCTCATGGCCAAATTCCTGAAGCAACTGCTTCTGGACCTGCATCACCTTGTTCAGCGTCTCGATCATGTGGACCGGGATGCGGATGGTGCGGGCCTGGTCGGCGATAGAACGGGTGATGGCTTGGCGGATCCACCAGGTGGCGTAGGTGGAGAACTTGTAGCCGCGGCGATACTCAAACTTCTCGACCGCCTTCATCAGGCCCATGTTGCCCTCTTGGATGAGGTCGAGGAAGGAAAGGCCGCGGTTGGTGTATTTCTTGGCGATGGAGATGACGAGGCGCAGGTTGGCCTCGACCATCTCGGTCTTGGCCTGATGGGCCTCGCGGATGTGCACGCCGGTCTGCCGCACTACCTCAAGAAAACGCTTCGGCTCGATGCGGTATTCGGACTCAATCTGCTTCATACGGGCGTTGATGCCCTTAACGTCGATAGCGGCGTCCTTTTTGGTTTTCGGATGCTTGGCGCGGTCAAGTTGGGCCTGCAACGACTCAATCTCGCTGAGAGTCGGTTGAAGGGCTTCGAGCCATTCCTCGTAAACCTTTAATTTAAAGAAATACTTGGAGAAATTCGTGCGCAGCGTCGCCTCGCGCTTGGAGTGCTTAGCGAGGATCTTTTTGCGGTCGGCCTCGTTTCTCGCCTTCTGGAATTCTTCCCAAGACTGCGCTACGGAATCTTCGTTCTTCAGGGTCAGCTCGACATATTTAGGCAGGGCTTTGAAGTAGGCGTCGCGGCTCTCGATCTTCTTGTCGATGACTATGCGGTCGAAGCGCTCGGTGCGGTCGATGAGCTTTTGGCCTAGACCGGCGATATACTTGCCGATCATCGCAGCCTCGAAGAGAGCCTCCTGGGCCTTCAGTTCGGCGGTCTCGATGCGCTTGGAGATCTCGACCTCCTGCTCGCGAGTTAGCAGGGGCACCTGCCCCATCTGCTTCAGATACATGCGGACGGGGTCGTCCAAAATATCGTTTTGGGAGGTGCGGGTCTCGTCCTCTTCCTCCTTAACCTGACGCGCCTTGAACTCCTCCACCTGCTCCGGCTCGAGAATCTCGATCTCGAGATTCTGCAAAATGGACAGGACGTTGTCGATTTCCTCTTGGTTCTCGACCGAGTCGGGGAGGGCTTCGTTGATGTCGTCGAAAGTGAGGTAACCCTGCTCCTTAGAGAGACGGATGAGGGCACGGATCTTGTCGTTTATCCCGCCGGGTGGGAGGCTATCGACCGGATTTTCCGGAAGGGAGCCCTCAGCGAGTGGTCGGGTCTCGATCACCGCCTCAACGGCATCGGAGTGGGTAGTGGCGGCAGGGGAGGACTTGGCTTTACGCGGCATGAGAGTGGCGGAGGGAGCGAACTATGGAGGCAGGCGTGGAGAGGCGAAAAACGAGCACCCTATCAGGCGAGGGAGGCGAGCGCAAGGGGGGAGCGCAGTCGACGTTGGAGTTCGGAGCGTTCCTTCAGCAAGGCGGTGGCGTCAAAAGAATTGTCGGTCGCTGCTTGCGCCAGCAAAATATCGATTTGACGGAGTCGGGGAGCCAGCGCGCGAGTGCGAAGCCGAGTGAGCCCCTCAATCACTACCTTAGCAGGATCATCAATCTGCGGCCTCTCAAAGAGCAGTGAAGCCACCAAGGCGCGCTCCACTTCCGTCTCCAATAAGCCGTCAATCCGGTCGCGGCCGGGCCATTGCCCCTCGGAAAACTCTGCCAGAAAACGATTAAGCAATGCACCTGCCGGCAGGCGATCATCCACCCAATCATGGGGACAAGCAGTCGCCAGAGCTCGGCCAAGAGTCTCGAAGTGCAGCAAAAGTAACAGAAGATCGCGCTCGGGGGCCGAGGAATCATCGGGGGACGCCGCTGCCGGACCGGTGTTTTCGAGACGCTCGCCCGGACCGGAAGCGCCACCTCCGCCTAAGGGGGAATCAAGGCCGGTCACCCCGGGACCGGTGGCAGCGGCACGCCCCCCCTTGGCCAAAAACGACGCAAAATCCCGTTCAAATACATCGGGCGTCACCTGCAAAGCCCCCAGAGCGGGCGCGATCTCGCCGAGCAGACGTCGGCGCAGCAACTCGGAATCCGCCGCCGCGATGACCGCATAGATCTCGCGCACCGCACCCTGCGTGCGCTCCGCCGTCGCGGTGCGGACATCGGGCAACACGTAGCGCCGCATGAACTGCATGCCGCCAAACGCGCCTTTTTTCACCTCGTCGTAGCCCGCGAGACCCTTGTCCAAAAACAGCAGGTCGGGATCGAGCTTTCCCTCGCCTGCCAAAGTAAGGAAACGCACCTCGATGCCGGTCTTGAGCGCGAGCGGGAGGAGCCGCAGCGCCGCCTTTTGCCCGGCCGAGTCGCTGTCGAAAAAGCATTCCAGCTCGGTGTGGTAACGGCGCAGAAGCAGCAACTGCCCTTCAGTGATGGACGTGCCCTGCGGGGCGATCGCAGTCTTGAGCCCGACCGACCAGCAGCGCAGTGCGTCGAGCTGACCCTCGACCATCACGAAAGGTTTGCCCTCGCCGGCGTGGGCACGGGCGCGGTCCAAGTTGAAAAGCAGGTTGCCCTTGGTAAAAATCGGGGTCTCCGGCGAATTAACGTATTTGGCCTCGCGCGACTTGTCATCCTCCGGTGTGAGCGCGGTCTGGCGCGCAGTAAAGGCCACCACCCGACCTTGGTGGTCACGGATTGGGATCATCAGGCGACCACGAAAGCGCGGCTTGAGTGCCTGCACAGTCATCAAGGCGTCGTCGTAAAGGTAGAACAGGCCGCACTGGCGGATCGCCGCCTCCGAGAATTTTTTCCGCAAAACCGCCGCCCCAAGCCCGCTGCACTGGGCATCGGCCAGACCGATTTTGAACTCGTCCGCCAGCTCAGCGGGGAAGCGCCGGTTAGTCGTCCAGTAGTCGCGCATCCATTTCGCGGCGTCACCCGCCCCCTTGAAGGCTTGGTGTAGGTGCTCGGTCGCAAACTCATGCAGGTCGAACAACTCCTGCCGCAGCGAACGCTCCTCGCGCGATGGTCCGCCACCGCCCTCCTCATATTCTAGCGCGATGTTGAAGCGCTGCGCGAGCGCCTCGACCGCCTCGGTGAAATTCAACCCCTCGGTCTCTTGAACAAAGGTAAATATATCACCTGACTTAGCGCAGCCGAAGCACTTATAAAAACCTTTATCCGAATCGAAATGGAAGGAGGGGGTCCGCTCTTGGTGAAAGGGGCAGAGGGCCTTAAAGCGGTTACCGCCGGCGCGGCGCGGTGTGGCGACACGCGAAACGACGTCTACGATGTTGATGCGCAGCTTGAGGTCCTGTTTGCAGCTTTCTTTGAGACGCGGCATCGCGGGCAGATTTGCACTTTCGGCCCAGCGATTGCTCTGTCAAGGACTGCGCCCGCCCATGTTCCTCCGTCTCCTCCTAGCCGCCCTCGCCCTGCTACTCGCCACCACCTCGCGATCCCGCGCGCAAACACTCTGGGAAGCCCGCCTCGCTCCCCTCGCTCCCGGTGTCAGCGCCGCCATGGCCAGCCCGGACCACTATGCGGACGCCGTGGAGTCGTTATTGCAAAGCTTCGAGACCAAGGTCGGCCGTCGCCTCACCCCCGGCACGAAGGCCAAGGTCGGTCTCAAACTTTACGCTGAATCGGGCCCGGGTCTCGCCACCCCCCAGCCCCTCGTGCGCGCCGTGATCGAGGCCCTGATGCGCCGCGGCTACACCCGCGAAAATATTTTCCTCGTTGGCCTGAACCAGCTCCGCCTCCGCCTCAGCGGCTACCTACCCTCCGACCCGCTTCTACCACCGCCCTTCGCCGGCCACCCGTTTTTCGTGCTCGAATCCGGCCGCTTCTACGACCCCGTGTGGTTCTACGACAGCCCCCTCCCTTCGCGCTTCGACCCGATCCTTTCCGGCCGGCAGGACCAAGCCCCCAATTACGACCTCGACCGCCTAGCCGCCGCCAGCACCGATCCGAAGTCGGACCGCGACGCGGACCGCAAGAGCTTCCTCGCCACCCCACTCTTTCTCGAAGCTGACTTCTGGATCAACCTCCCCGTCTACACTGACCACGAGTCGCTCGGCGTGAACGGCGCCCTCGTCAACGCCACCCTCTGGAACGCTTCCAACACCTCCCGCTTTTTCCGAAGCACCCGCAGCGCCCCCGCCGCCGTGGCCGAGATGGCCGCCATCCCCGAACTGCGCCAGACGTGGGCCTTCACCCTGACCAGCCTCGAACAATGGCAGTTCGTCGGCGGACCAGCCTTCAATTCTCTTTATACCCGCGGCGAACCCCGCCTATGGCTCGGCACCGACCCGGTCCGCATGGACGCCCTCATGCTCGCCCGGATTAACCAAGCCCGCCGCGAGGCCGGCTTCGAACCGATCAGCGAAGAAATCCGGACCCTCGAATTTGCCGAAACCCTAAGCGTCGGCAAACGCAAGGGCGAGGAGCCCACCCCCGTGGCCGCCGCCGCGAAATAAGGCCCGCCACGACCAAAAACACCCTTGCGACTCGCCCCCGGAGCGGGTCCTCTTTGCCTTCACCTTTTCGCCCGCCATGACGACCGTCGCCGACTTCGCACCAGTCCTGATCCAGCTCCTCCTCGCCGCCGGCCTCGCCTGCCTAATTGTCGGGGTAAGCCATCTCCTCGGTCAGCGCTCACGCAAACGCACCGCCATCACCGACACCGCATACGAGTGCGGCGTTAAAGCCGAAGGCATCGTCCACACTCGCTTTTCGGTGAAGTTTTACGTCACCGCGATGCTGTTCATTCTCTTCGATATAGAAGTCGTTTTCCTAATCCCTTGGTCTCTGATCTACCGAGACTTCCTGGCTAACCACATCGCCATCCTTGCGCCTATCGGCTTCTTCTTCGGCGTCCTAGTCCTCGGCCTTTTCTACGAAATCAAAAAAGGCGCGCTGGAGTGGGAAAAGTAATCTCTCCGCGGCCAACCTCGGCCGCCAAGCCCGCGGGCGCCCCAGCGCCCCTCTCCGCCTGAGCGTATGCGCCTCGAACGCCACATCTCCCGCAACCGCTTCGTCGAGCTGAAGTCGACCGACTTGAAGGGTGCACTGAACGAACTGCTGGAAAACGCCTCCGCCTGCTTCTCGGACCTCCGTCGCGAAACCCTTCTGCGCGGCCTGCTCCAGCGCGAGAGCACGATGACCACCTACCTGGGCAACGGCGTCGCCCTGCCCCACGTGCGGGTAAAGATGCCCCGCCGCTACGTGCTAGTCGTCGGTCGCAGTCGCGAAGGTGTTGAACACGACGGCTCCCTAGGCGACGAACGCGCGCACCTGTTGCTGCTGCTACTGGCCGACGAACGCGCCCGCGATTACCTTCAGGTGCTCGCCACCATCGCTCGCTTGGTGAAGGAGCCCGAACTGGTCGCCAGCCTGGTCGACGCACCCAATCTAAATGCCCTCCACAGCCGCCTAGTCGCCGGCGTCGGCGGCATCCTCGCTCGCCCCGTTCAGGCCCAACAAAACCGCGTGAATCGTCTCATGATCCGCGAGGCCGACCGCATCGCGCGCGGCGCCGTATGCCGCGCCATAATGGTCTTTGGTGACACCTTCATAGGCGGCATCGAGCCCGGCGCTTGGTTCCCTAAGGCTAAGACCATCCTAGTGACCCGCAACCACGTGGAACTGGATGACGAGTCCGCCGCCGATCGCGCCGTCCAAGTCATCCAAGTGCGCTCCTTTTCCACCCAGCGACTGGCCCAGTTGCGTAGCGCTATGTTCATAGCCCTGACCCGCGGGGTGATCGCCTTCAATGATCGGATCTGCTGCGTCGGCGGCCTCGCCGGGAGCAACCAATTCGACACCGTCGTGATCGTGGACGTTGAGCGTGAGTTCCAGACCCTGCTCGGTGGCCACACCGACCTCCTACCTGCCGACGTAAAACCGGAGGTGCTGGAACGGGTGATTGGCATCGCCATGGAGCTCGGCGTAGAAGGCCGCGAGGGCCGACCCGTCGGCTGCCTGTTTGTTGTCGGCGACGCCGCGCGAGTCGAAAAACTCACCAAGCCCCTCGTTCTCAACCCATTTTACGGTTACAAGGAAGAAGATCGCAATATCCTCAACCCCTTCATGGATGAGACAGTGAAGGAGTTCTCCTCCATCGACGGCGCCTTCGTGATTCGAGGTGACGGTGTAGTCGCTAGCGCCGGCAGCCTGCTCCTCGCCGCCGACACCGACCACGCCCTGCCCAGCGGCCTAGGCAGCCGCCACGCCGCCGCCGCCGCCGTGTCCGTCGCCACCGATTGCGTGAGTATCGTCGTGTCCTCCAGCACCGGCCAAGTCACCCTCTTCCGCCGTGGCGTGATGCTACCCCTTACGGAGCGCAAGCTCAACCCCGGCGCGGCCTGAGCACAGGCAAAGCGAACGCGAAGCGAACACGAGCACAGTTGCCCTCTAGGTGGCACCATGGGTCGTCGTCCCATGGTGATGTCCTGAGGCTTTACGCCGAACGCGCCGGAGACCACCTTGCCTCCCGTGGATCCTTCGCCGTCCCTCTCCCACGCTTCCGAGCACGCCCTGCTCCACGCGGTCAGCCGCCTCGCTACCACAGCCGATAGCCCTCGCCTCGCCATGGTCGAGATCCTGCGCCTCGCCATCGACCATCTCGGCGCCTCGTCCGGCTCTATCTCGCTGCTCAACCCCGATACCAGTCGCCTCGAGATCGAGGTCCACCAAGGCATGCCGGCCGACATCGACGAGGTCGCGCTCCGCCCCGGCCAAGGCATCACGGGCTGGGTCGCCTTCCACGGCCGCCCCCAGTTGGTCCCCGACGTCCGGACTGATCCCCGCTACATTCCGGTGCGTTCCACCGTGCGCGCTGAAATCACCGCACCTCTCGTCCCCGCTAACGGTCAGATCCTCGGCGTAATCAACCTCGATAGCGATACCCTCGGCGGCTTCGGCCCCGAACACCTGCTCCGCTTGGTTGCCCTCGCGGAGGAAAGCACCGCCGTGCTGCTCCGGCTCTGGCAGCTCCAGCACCTGCGGGGCAAGGCCGGCCAGCTCGAAAACCTCGTCAGCGCTGGCCTCACCCTCGTCACAAAACTGGAGCGCCAGGAGCTGCACGACGCCATCTCCCGCGACGCCCGCAGCCTGCTTTCCGCCCGCGCGTGCCTGCTACTTGAATACAACTCCGCTCGTCGCTGCCTGCGCGCCGTGTCCCTCGCCGGCTTGGCCGATACACCGCTACCTGAGGGCGACCTGCCGCTTGAAACCAGTTTGGTAGCCGGTGCCCTGAACACCCGCCGCGCGCTCGAGTTCGCCAATGTGCAGTCGGCCGAATTCCTCGACGTAGTCGACCTGCCCCGCGACCCCGCCCTGCGCTCCCTACTCGCTGTGCCCATGTTTTGGGAGAACGAAGCCGTCGGCGTGCTCGCCGTATTCACCGACCACCCCCACCGGTTCAATAACGACGAGAAACGCCTGCTGACCGCCTTCGCCAGCCTTGCCGCCGTCACCCTTCAGAATTCCCGCCTCTACTCCCGCGTTTTCCAGAGCGAAGACACCCTGCGCAAGAACGAGCAGCTAACCACCCTCGGCCTGCTGGCCGCCGAGATCGCCCACGAGATCCGCAATCCGCTGACCGTGATCAAACTCCTCTACGGCTACCTCGGGCTCGATTTCCCGGAAAACGACCCCCGCCGCACTGATGTGCGCGTGATCGGCGAAAAGCTTGATCAACTCGAGTCGATTGTGTCCCGCGTCCTCCAGTTCGCCAAGGCCCCCTCGTCCATGCACGCCCGCTGGAACGTCACCGACCTCGTAGGCGACACCCTCGTGCTAATTCGCTTGAAGCTCGCCCAGAGCAAAATCCGCCTTCGCTTCGATCCCCCCGCCAAACCGCTCCACGTCGACGTCCACAAAGGTCAGATCCAGCAGGTCCTGCTGAACCTGCTCCTTAACGCCACCCAAGCGATGGATCAGGGCGGCGCCATCACCGTGCGCGTGAGCACCGAGCAGCTAGAGGGCGCGCGTCAGGTCGTGATCGACGTAATCGACACCGGTCGCGGCGTGCCACCCGAGCTCGCCGCGCACATTTTCGATAGCTTTCTCTCCGGCCGCGCCGACGGCACCGGCCTCGGGCTGGCCATCGCGAAACGTATCTTGGTTTCCCACCACGGCGACATCACCCTGCACGCCACCGGTCCCGCCGGCACGACCATGCGCATCCGGCTGCCGCTCGCACCCTGAGCCCTGCTGCCTCCTTTGCATCCCGACTTTTCCTCACCAAACCAGCCTCTCGGTTTGCTCCGGACCTAGGCTCCGCTAATTTTTCCACCGTGTTAGATTCCTTCGGCCGCTTCATCGATTACCTGCGGATCTCCGTCACCGACCGGTGCAACGAACGCTGCCTGTATTGCATGCCCGAGGGCTACAAGGGTTGGGCGAAACGCGCCGATCATCTCTCCGCCGCCCAACTTGTCGCCGTCGCCCGAGCGGCTTCGCGGCTGGGTTTCACCAAGTTCCGCCTCACCGGCGGCGAACCCCTCCTGCGGGATGATCTGCTCGAAATCGCCCGCGGTATCGGCGCGTTCGAAAACCTTCATTCCCTCGGCCTCTCGACCAACGGCACCCGCCTCGCTCCCCTCGCCCCCGAACTCGCCGCCGCCGGCGTGCGCTCCGCCAACATCTCTTTAGACGCCCTAGACCCCGCCATCTACCGCCGCATCACCGGCGGCGACGTAGCGCAGGTCCTCGCTGGCATAAACGCCGCTCTCGCCGCCGACTTATTCGTAAAGCTCAACACCGTGCTCATACGCGGGGTCAACGATCAGGCTCTACCCGGCCTGGTCCGCTTCGCCGCCGCCCGCCGCCTGCCCATCCGGTTCATTGAGCTGATGCCCCTCACCCGCACCGACGTGCTCACGCCGGCCAATTTCCTCTCTCTGGCCGACGCCCGCGCCACTCTTGAAGCCAGCCTTGGGCCCCTCCGCGCCCTGCCCGACTACCGCGCCGGCCACGGGCCCGCCCGCTACCACGAATGCCCCGATCTGCCCGGCGCCCGTATCGGCTTCATCGGGGCTCTTTCCGAACAGGATTTCTGCGTTTCCTGCAATAAACTCCGACTAACCGCCGACGGCAAACTCCGCCCCTGCCTCGGCCGACACGGCGAACTCGATCTCGCCAAAGCCCTCGCGAACAACCGCATCGACGAAGCCATTGCCCAAGCTATCGCCCAAAAACCCGAGGATCACGAGTTTCGAACCGACTATCATCCCGCCCGCCCCATGACCGCCATCGGCGGTTGATCCGCTAGGCACCTAGCCTTTCCACCGTTATGCTGCCAAAACTCGGCTCTTGGCCCTGGATCAGCGGCATCGTTATTGAGCTGCTTTTTCAACCCGCCGGCACGGAAGCCTTATTCTACCCCGCCCCCAACCCTGATCGTCGCCATAGCCTTGAACGGCTGCGCCTATCACCGACCCGCTTATGACTCTGCTCTACTTCGCTCAAGTTCGTCGCATCACCGCGCTCGCCTCGGAGTCACTCCGTGGTGAGGTTCCGCTAACCAGCGATGAGTTGTGGCAATACGTCCTGCAACGCCATCCCGATTTAGCCTCGCTCCGTCCCGCGATCCGCCTCGCCCGCAACGGCGAGTTCGCCTCGGCCGAAACTATTTTCCAACCCGGGGATGAAATCGCTCTAATCCCACCTGTCTCTGGCGGCTGAACCATGCGCATCCACATCCAACTCGGCCCCGACCCCATTTCCCTCGCTCTGCCCGCACTAGCCCCAGAGCCAGAGACCGGCGCTTTTGTCGAGTTTCGCGGCCTAGTGCGGAGCACGGAGGCCGAACGGGCCATCGGCGGCCTAGTCTACGAAGCCTACCAACCCATGGCCGAGCACGAGATCACCCGAATCGCCAAGTCCCTCTTGGCCGATTACCCCGTGCAAGCCGTCAGCATCCTCCACCGCCTCGGCCCAGTGCCAGTTGGCGAGGCTGCGATTTATATCTGTATCACCGCTCGCCACCGCACCGAGGCCTTCTCCTTCCTCGCTGGCTTCATGGATCAGCTAAAAAAAGACGTGCCTATCTGGAAAACCGACACGCTACCCGCGGCCTGATTCAACTACGTCCCTTCTGCCCATGCTCTCCGTCGCCACCGTCTGGGAACGTCTCGACACCCTTGGCGCGCCCCTGCCAACCGAACGTGTTTCCCTCGCGACCGCCAGTGGTCGTGCGCTTCGCGAGTCCGTGACCGCACCCGAAGACCAACCGCCCTTCGACCGCGCCGCCATCGATGGCTACGTCGCCGCACTCGACCTCCCCGCTGGCGCCACCGTGCGCGTGCTCGGCGACATCCCCATGGGCGCGAGCGCGCCCGACGCACCACCACCTGATACCGCGCTGAGACTTTTCACCGGCTCCGGCGTGCCCTCCGGTCCACTGGGCCTAGTAATGCACGAGGATACCGTCTCCAACCCCGATGGCAGCATCACTCTGCGAGCCGCCCCCTCCGTTACCCACATCCGTCGCCGCGCCTCTCAGGCCCACGCAGGCGACCTGCTGCTCGCCCCCGGCACGACGCTCCAAGCCGGCTCGCTCGCGTTGCTTGCCTCGGTCGGCCTCGTCGCACCGCTGGTCGCGCGCCGCGCGCGCATCGCCCACCTCGTTACCGGCGGCGAACTTATCCCGCCCGATGCCGCGGCCCAGCCCGGTCGCATCCGCGACAGTAACTCCACCCTCCTCGCCGCCCTGCTGGCGGGTGCCTCCGCCGAAGTCGTCGCCCATGCCTGCGTTGGAGAAAGCTACGACGCCACCGCCTCCGCCTTCGCCGGTCTACTCGAGTCCGCACCCGACCTCCTGCTCATCTCTGGAGGCTCATGCGGCGGCGCGCATGACCATACCGCCCGCCTACTTACCGCCCAGGGCTTCTCCCTCGTAATCGAGCAAGTCGCCTCCCGCCCCGGCAAACCCCTGTTGGTCGGCGTGCGTGGCGCGCAGATCGCCTTCGGCCTGCCCGGCAATCCACTCTCCCATTTTGTGTGTTTCCACCTGTTCGTCGCGCGCGTCCTTGCCCGGCTCGCCGGCACCGCCCCCGCCCCACTGTTGCGCCTGCCACTGGCTACCGGCGCGGCTCTGCGCACGCACCCGCGCGAGACCTGGTGGCCCGCTGCCCGCGTGGCCAAGGGTTATGCGCCCCTTCCGTGGGTCGATTCCAGCGATCTCACCGTCCTGGTCCGCACCCACGCTCTACTGCGCGTTCCAAGTGCCGCCACGCCCGAGTCCACCGCCGAGGGACTGCTCGTATAACCCCCACCTACCTCAAAAAATGTCCGCGCCCGATCCTACCTTCAGCCACCTCGACGCCACCGGTGCCGCCCGCATGGTCAACGTCGGTCATAAGCCCCTTCAGGCTCGCGCCGCCACCGCCGTCGGTGAACTCGGATGCCAGCCCGCGACCATCGAGTTGCTCCGCGCCCGGGCCTTGCCTAAAGGCGATGTAATAGCCGCCGCTCGTCTAGCCGGCATCCTCGCCGCCAAACGCACTGACGAACTCATCCCGCTCTGCCACAGCCTGCCGCTCGATTCCGTGTCGGTCGATTTCGAGCTGCGCGTCGACCGCGTGGTCATCACCGCCACCGCCCGCACCACCGCCCGCACCGGCGTGGAAATGGAGGCTTTGGTAGCGGTCACCCTCGCCGGACTCACTCTTTATGACATGATGAAAGCCGTGGACAAAACCATGGTCCTTGGAGCGGTGCGGGTGACCGAAAAAATCAAAAAATAAACCACGGAAATCACGGAGCGCCACGGAGCCAAAATCACAAAACCATGCCCGTCTCCTTCCGCCTCTCCATGCCCTCCGTGTCCTCCTTGGTTAAATCCGGCTTTCACCTATGAAAATCGCCCGCGTCACCCTCAGCGACCGCGCTAGCGCCGGTATCTACGCCGACCTTAGCGGCCCCGAGATCGAGCGCGTCCTCTCCGAGCACCTCGGCCTCGGACACACCTTTCTCACGCGGCTGCTATCCGACGACCGCCCCGCGCTGTCTGCTCTCTTAATCGAGCTGTGCGACGTTGAACACTGCGATCTTATCGTGACCACCGGTGGCACCGGCCCTGCACCCCGCGACCTAACGCCCGAGGCTACCCGAGCCGTGTTAGAGCGGGAGTTACTCGGCTTCGGCGAAATCATGCGCGCAAGCAGTTTCCCGCTCGTCCCCACCGCCATCCTCTCGCGAGCCACCGCCGGCACGCGTGGTCAAACCCTGCTCATCAACCTGCCCGGCAACCCGCGCGCTATAGGCGAATGCCTGCCGCCCCTCGTGCCCGCCATCCGCGAATGCATCCGCCACCTGCACGGCGAATGAACCGCCCAAGCGCCGCCACTCCCTCCTCCGCCGCCACCATGATCCGCATCGAGCACATCTACCTCTCCCCCGGCCATGCCTATTTCGGCCAGCACGGCCAGGGCCCCGCCGACCACCCGATGATCGCCGTCTCCGAGGTCGAATGCGTCGCCGGGCGCGGCCTGCGGGGCGACCGGTTTTTCGATTACAAGACGGACTACAAAGGCCAAGTCACCTTCTTCGCCGGTGAAATCTACGACGAACTGCGCGACTCGCTCGACGCGCACGAACGCGAGCCGTGGGCGTTCCGGCGCAATGTCATCACCCGGGGCGTGGACCTGAACTCCCTCATCGGGGTGGAGTTCACCATCCAAAATATCCGCTTTCACGGCAGCGCCGAGTGCGCGCCCTGCGAGTGGATGGACCTAGGTTTCGCCCCCGGAGCGCGCGCCGCACTGGTTGGCCGCGGCGGTTTGCGCGCCCGCATCCTCACTGACGGTATCCTTCGCGTCGATGGCACCAAATCCGCCTGAAGCCTGCACCAGATTCAGCGCCGTGCTTCTCACCGGCGGCCGCTCTCTGCGCATGGGCCTCGACAAGGCACTTCTGCCGCATCCCAGCTCAGGTCAACCACTCGTCCTCCACCAACTAGAAACGCTCCGCGCCGCCGGCGCGAAGGAAGTATTTTTATCGATCCGTAACGGGACGGATTATCCTCAGGTGTCGGCCGACCTCTCACGCCTCCACGACGACGGTTCGCGCGGTCCAATGGCGGGGATCGTCGCCGCCCTCGCCGCCGCGCGCGAGCCGCACCTGCTCGTCCTCGCGGTGGACCTGCCTGATGTCACGCCCGCGTTGCTCCGCAAGTGGCTTGCGCGGGCGCCAAAGAAGCAGGGTTTCGTGCCGATCGGTCCACAGGGCAGCGAACCACTCTGCGCGCTCTACCCACGCACTGCCCGGCCCTTTTTCGACTCCGCCCTAGCATCCGATCGGCTCGCTTTGCGAAACGTGGTCACAGCAATGTGTGCAGTCGACTTGTTATATCCAATGGCGCTTACGCCAGAAGAATACAAGGCGCTCACGAACTGGAATTCCCCCGCTGATCTCACTGGGGGTTTAAACCGCTAGGCCAAACGCGGATTACTGCGCGAAGGGCGCAAGTTCGTCCTGCGTCCAAGCCTTGGCGCGAGAAGCCTCGGCCCTCAGAACTGCGGCAACATTATCCTTGGTGATAAACCCAGCGTTGTTACCCCACTCGTGACGAATATAACTAAGGACGTGGGAAATCTTCTCCTCGCTCCAATTGTAGCCGCCGCCGGGGATCTTACCGAAGGCCGGCATGGCGCCATTGTAAGTATTGCCTATGACCTGAACCGGACCGCCCAGGCCATGCAGAAGGACGCGAATGAGACGATCCTCCTTACCAAGGACCCACTCGGACCCGGCGAGAGGAGGGTAAACTCCGGCCACACCTAGACCCGTGGCCTGATGGCACGCGGCACAAGTTTGGAATAGGCGCTTGCCCGAAGCCAGAACCTGCTCGGGCGTGAGCTCCTTCGGGGCGGATGCAGCTGCTTTGGCGGCTTCGGCATCAAAGCGCTCATCGTAAACCAAGGGATCGAAGCCCCCCCGGTAGTGCACGACGTAGACCGCACATACGAAAACCATCGCCGAGATGAAACCCAGCAGGAAAAGCGGCAGTGGCGTGAATCCCTCCGAAGGCTCCGGTTTCTCACGCAACAAGATGGCGTGGACCTTTTGGATGCTATCGTCGTTGGCGCCAGCTTGCTCCGCGCGCTGGTGTTGCTCCGCTGGGATGTGCGGAGGGAGTTTGGTCTTTTCGCTACTCATTTGGCGGCCTCCGGGTGGGCGGACTCGGTTTTCTTTTCGGCAGACTCGGGCTTGGGCACGTAAACGCGCGCGGCCTCTTCCGGATACAAGGCAGGATCCTTGAGCGCCAGTAAGTAAGAAATTAGGTCTTCGCCACGCTGGGTAAGGACGATTTCATGACCGGCAGGGGGCTGATATTGTGCGGGCAATTTTGCCTGGACCGCGCGAGGCGAGGCCTCGCCAACAATGGACCGAGTCTCGAAAAGGAACCGGAAAGGAGGCATGATCGAACCCTTCGAAGTAATCTGGGGATCGTAAAAATGCTGGATATGCCAATCGCGGCCAGCATCGCCCACAAAACGTGCACCGACATTTCGTAGGTCTGGACCCGTGCGCATGGAACCGAGGTAAACTCGTTTTTCGTGAATATAGTCGCGGGCTACACTGCCACGCTCGCCCCAGCCCCGCTCTATATCTGTGCCGTAACCCGGTTGGCGGACCTGCTGGGTGTGGCAATACACGCAACCAAGATCACGATAGACTTCCTTGCCTCGCTCCGCGTTGCCGGGGAGTTTTTGCGGAAAGGCTTTGCCTTCCGTCTCGTCAAAAACCGGCTGCAACTTGGCGTAGCTTAAGTGGTTGGTCAGAACAATCCCCGTCCAACTGAAGGCGAGGGCGAAGAAAATGCCGAGGAAAATGAGCGGAGCGCGATTCATGGTGCGACCTCCAGATCAGGGGCGTGACGGAAGAGGGTGGGCTCGGAAGTGCCAGGTTGACGGGGCTTTACTAGCATCCAAGTAAAATTGATCGCGAAGGCGATATGACCGATGGCTATAACGACGCCTGCGACGGTGCGAAGCTCAAGCCACTGGATAGTGTTCGCTACGATCGTAAGGAAGGGAATCGGAGAACCGGCATGACCATCCGCGCCAACCGGGAGCGCGTTCATGGCTAAACCCTGCTGGATACCCGCGATGGACATCACAACCACGTAAAGCGTGATACCACCGGCCGTGGCCCAGAAATGAAGACTGATCAACTTAGCCGAGGGCCACTCCTTCAAGATTATGCGAGGCAGGATGTAATAAATGCTACCGAACATCACCATAGTGAAGAAGGCATACATACCGTGGTGAGCGTGGGCCACGGTGTAGTGGGTGAAGTGGGTAATCTCAGCCCAAGAACGCATGGCCATCAAGGAACCGGCCAAGGAGGTCAGAGTGTAGTTTACACCGCCAAATACGATGAAGCGTAAAGTGGGTGAATACTTTAAAGCGGACGCGGCGCCAACTAGGGTAAGATGCTGATTAAGTCCGGTGACAATAACAGGGACTACCATCATGAAAGATGCTGCTATACCAGCGGTTTGCACCCAAACCGGCACAGGACCGCCGATTAGATGGTGCACGCCCGCCCAGTTGTAGAAAATCGCCAGCGACCAGAACCCTAACACAGACAAATAGTAGCTATGGATAGGTTTGCCGAGGACCTTGGGCAGGAAATAATAAATCGCAGCCAAACCGATCGGAGTGAACCAGAGACCGAGCACGTTGTGTGCGAACCACCAATTTACCAGTGCCTGCACAGTGCCGCGGGTGGGCTCGAACAACAGCATGATCTGCGCGATCGAGTAGAGCCACGGAAACCAAAACAGGGCGGCGAGCAAATACCACTGCGAGACGTAGATATGCTTGGCTCGGCCAAAGCGGAAGGTAATCAAAGCCCATGCACCGATCAGGGCGTAGGCCACGAAGAGGATGGGAGTCGCGTAGGTAGGGAACTCGAGCCACTCGATCGAGGTGGAGTCACCCAATGCGATACCCACCATGCCCACCGTCACGCCGAGGTTCCAGAAGGCGGCAGCGATGAACAACAAACCGACATGACGCAACTCGGCGCGCGCGAGTCGGGCCATGAGCCAAAGCGCCACCGCGAATGAGGCGTTGACCGACCAGCCGTAGATCACGGCATTCAGGTGCAGGGTGCGGGCCCGGCCGAAGGTCAGCCACTCGATGTTTCCGAGAAACTCGGGGGTGTGCAGTTTGTAGGACGCAATCAGGGCGAAGACCGTCCCCACAAGCAGCCAGAGCACAGCAGAGCCGAGGAAATACAAGGCCGGGGCCTTGGTGGAGGCGTCGATCGCGCTAAGCTCCGCGCGTTTCGCCAGGTCGGGCGAACTCGCCGGGTTTAGGGATGCGGTGAGACTGGAGGCCATTGGGAAATCGTTTGACGAAAGAAGGGTCCTAAGCGGATCCAGTGGCGAAGTGCCACCAGAGTTGGGTGCTAAGTTTTGAGCGGCTTGGCGGTCTTGGGCTGATTGAGAATCTGATCCGTGGGGCGTCCGATCGGCTCCTCGTGATCAAAGATAACCTTGGCGCCCTCTTCCAAGTTCTGAAGCTGCCCTTTTTGGCTCGCCCAATAAAGACCGTAAACCGCGCTCGCGACAATGAGCAGGGCCATAGGCAGGGCAACGAAGTAGAGGAACCATTCAGGCATCAGAGCAGGGAGCGGGGGCAGGAGACGGGCGCCGCATAGGGCGGTGACCTTACTTCTTGGCCTCCTGAACGATAAGCTCGACGGCGCGCTCGAGGGGGAGACGAACGATACCCTTATCTTTATCCACCCAGCCATAGGTAGTGGCAGCCGTCTGCTCCTTGCCGCGCAATTCAGCCAAGGCGGCTTTGCGTTCAGCGGGCGTCTTCACGCCGTCGCCAGCGGGAGCAGCCTTGTTGGGCAAATAAGCGACCAACAAGATGATCAGGAAAATAGAGAAGCCGCCCACGGCCGCCAGTAGCGTCGCGGTGAAGGATCCCTTCGGTTCGGAGGTGGCGGATGCGTCACTCATGGTAGGTCAGGGATTCAACGATACGGGGATCGCGGATCGGGATGAGTTTGGTTTTGGCAAAACTGTTTAAATAGGCCCAAACGCAGACTCCGCCGACGCCGACCACAGAAGTAGCAATCCAGAGCAGATTAAGACTGAGGAAAGGATACGCATCGCCCGACGAGTTTTTCAACGAGGGCATGACGTTGTAGGTCATATCGACGAGAACCACCGTGGCGATGAAGGCGCCAACGCGGGGCAACCACGTCTTGGAGAGCTTCACCGGATAGTGGATCAGAGTAAGGAAAGGAGCGACGAAGTGGCCGAAGAGCAGAAACATGCCGACATAGCCCCAAGTGTTGAAAACCCCGTCCTTGTTGATCTCACGGAGGCTATACCAGAAGGTCTCCTCTGGAATGTTGGCCATGTAGATCAGGAAATACTGCGAGAAGGTAATGTATGCCCAGAACACGGTGAATGCAAACATCAGCATACCAATGGAATGCATATGGTTGTTATTCATGATACCCTTATAGTCACCGCGCGACCAGAGCCAGACCATGAGGATAACACCCAGCGAAAGCGCCGAGCGGATGGCACCCGCGAAGAACCAGACACCGAACATAGTGGAATACCAGTGATAATCGAGAGCCTTGACCCAGAGGATAACGCAGAGGGTCATGGATAAAGCGGTGAAGGGCAATCCGACGGCGGTCCAGAAGCGGTTGGCGTGCGTGTGGGAGATACTGCCATCGGTGTCTTGAGCGACCGAGTGGGCGCGCAAGCGACTGGAAATCAGGGTCCAACCACCGAAGCCAACGAAGCTCGCGATGATCAGCGTCATGGTGCTGAGCAGGCCGGACTTCTTCACCCACAGCACGTCTTGAGCGACAGTCCCGTGGCCACCGACCTGACTCAGGTCGTAAGCCGGATCGGTCCACTTCCAAATTACACCGGGGGCGACTACGGCGGAGATGAGCAACGGGGCAAACAGCAGACCGAGCCAAGGCAGACAGGTGATCCAGTTTTCATACTGGCGGCGCAACACCGTAGACCAACCCGCGTCAAAGACGTGGTGGATCATGATGAGAAAAAGCGCTCCGAGAGAGACCGCTACCCAGAAGACGAGGCCAGTAAGGTAAGAAAAGGCCGCGGCTTTGCCGGAGATGACCACACCAAGCCCAGTGGCGGCTAGGCCAACTAAGCCCAACACCAGGGCTTTATTGGCGGCGGAACCCACGGAGTGAGTGGAGCCAGCGGCGGGAGTGCCGGCGACGTTAGAGATGGTGGCGACGTGGGTGCTCATTTCAGGCCAAGCTCGGATTTGTGGGCGGGGACGACATCGGCTGAGGTGCCGGTCTGGGCGCGTTGCAGGGCGCGGACGTAGGCGATAACCGCCCAGCGATCCGCTGGCTCCAGTTTATCGGCGTAAGACAACATGTTGCCCTTGCCGGCGGTGATGGTATGGAAAATATCGCCCTCAGGCGTGCTGCGCAAACGGTCGTCATGGTAGCTCGGAGTGGCGCCCATGCCATATTGCTTCGTAATCCCATTGCCGTCACCCACCGCACCGTGGCACGGCACACAATAGATGGTGTATTTCAACTGGCCGCGCTCCAAGAGCTTGGCATCAACCGTAATCCCGGCGGGGAAACCTCGGGCGGGGGTTCCATCGGCGGCCAAACCACGATATAAGTGGTCGTCAGCGCCAAGGAACTTAGCATCGGACGCTAGGGCAGTCCGACCGTAAGGAACCACACCGGCGGGCGTAGGGCGGTCCGTGCGGCGGTCAGCGAAAAAGGCAGACTCGGCCTGAGGCTTGTATTTCGGCTGATGATCCATGTCCGGAAAAATCTCCAAAGGGGTGCGCTGGGTCAGTGAACCGCGAAACCCTAGGATGGACACGGCGGAAACCACCACGAAAAGAAGAGTGAGGTAGGCGTAGCGCATGGTCTTAGGCCTCCAATTCGGAGATTTCCTTGGCCCCGGCCTGACTGAGCAGAGCCTTGGCGCGGTTAAGGTCGAATTTCGGGTCGCGCGCCTCAATCACCACGTAGAAGGCGTCATCCAGGCCGCGCAGGATTTCCTTGGACTTGAGGACTGGGTGGTAATGCTGCGGCAACCAGTTTAGAATAAACATGCCGGCGATGGTGGCGAAGGCGGTGAAAAGAATCGTCAACTCGTAGCTGATAGGGAATGCAAAAAGCGGACTAAAGTAGGGCTTGCCGCCTACAATCAGCGGATAATCGAAAGCCCCCGTAAACCAGATCATCGACATACCAGTGGTGAAACCGGTAAGGCCGCCGATTAGGGAGAACTTGGGCACGTTGGAGCGACGCAAGCCCATGGCCCCGTCGAGACCGTGGACCGGGAACGGCGTGATGCAGTCCCAGTTTTTGTAGCCGGCGTCGCGCACTTGTTGAGCCGCGTGGTAAATATCCGGCGCGGTGTCGAAGCGGGCCATCAGGCCGTAGAAGGTGGCAGCCATGTTCGTGGTCGTGAAGGGTGCTTAATGCTTGTCGTGACCGCCGTGGACGTCCGCCTGAGGCATGACGGCTTTAATCTCGGCCATCGGCATGATGGGCAGGAAGCGGATGAAGAGGAGGAATAGGACGCCAAAGACGCCGAAGGTTCCGAAGAACGTGAAAATCTCGACTGCCGAGGGGCTGTAATAGCCCCAGGAGCTAGGCAGGAAGTCTCGGGCCAGCGAGGTAACGATGATCACAAAGCGCTCGAACCACATGCCCACGTTGACGAAGATCGATAGGATCCAGACCAAGCCGATGTTGCGGCGGATGCTCTTGAACCAGAAGAACTGAGGCGTGACCACGTTGCAGGTGATCATGATCCAGTAGGCCCAAGCGTAATGTCCGAAGGCGCGATTGATAAAAGCAAAGCCTTCGTAAGGATTTGAGCCATACCACGCGATGAAGAACTCCATGCCATAGGCGTAACCGACGATCGTGCCAGTGGCCAAAATGATCTTACACATGCAATCAATGTGATACTGCGTGATCAGGTCCTCCAAACGGAAGATTGCGCGCAGCGGAAGCATGAGGGTTAAGACCATGCCGAAGCCGGAGAAAATGGCGCCTGCCACGAAATAAGGAGGGAAGATCGTGGTGTGCCAACCGGGCAGGAGGGAGACGGCGAAGTCGAACGAGACGATCGTGTGCACCGACAACACCAAGGGAGTCGAAATACCGGCGAGCACAAGGTAGGCCATCTCGTAATTGCTCCAGTGGCGATTGCTGCCGCGCCAACCCATGGCAAAGAATCCGTAAAGGGCGGAACGGATCTTGTCGCCGCCGCGGTAGAAACGATCGCGTAGGATGGCAAGGTCGGGAATGAGACCGATATACCAGAAAAGCACCGAAACCGTGCCGTAGGTCGAAACCGCGAACACGTCCCACTCCAGCGGGGACCGGAAGTTGGGCCAGATGGCGTTGGCGTTCGGGAACGGGAAGAGGTAACCGGGCAGGACGGCAAACCACACGCGACCAACGTGAAAGACCGGGAAGATACCGGCGCAGACCACGGCGAAGATCGTCATGGCTTCGGCGGCGCGGTTGATCGAGGTGCGCCACTTCTGGCGCAAAAGGCACAAGATCGCGGAGATGAGCGTGCCGGCGTGGCCGATGCCGATCCAGAACACGAAGTTAACGATGTCCCAGGCCCAGTTGACCGGATTGGCGTGACCCCAGACGCCGACGCCGGTGGACACCAGATAAATGATGCCCGCGACGGTGAAGCTCGCAAGGAAGCCGGACACCGCGAACGCGATCCACCACCAGCGTGGGGTCGGGCCCTCGATGATTCCGCAGATCTTTTCGGTGACCCAGCTGAAGCTGCGGTTCTTTTCAACCAAGGTCGCACGCGGGAATGAGACCGGTTTGACCTCGGCCAGGATGGCCGGGGCGGGATGATCGGTGTGAGCGTGGGCCATTAGCTGTTACCTCCGAAGGAGAGTTTGCCGAGGGTAGCGTGGGACTTGGACTCGCCGTGAGTCTCATGGGCGGGGGCGTGGCTTTCGCCGTTCTCCGAGTGGCCGGTTCCATGGCCGCCGCCATGCTCCATCCCGGCGGGATGGTTCTTCTTTTCATATTCCTGGCGGCTCAGGGGCTGGCTGGCGTAGTCAGGCATCTCAGGATTCGGATTGCGAAGCTTGCCGAGGAAGGTGGTGCGGGGGCGGATGTTCAGGTAGCCGAGGAGTTGGTAGTCCTGCTCCCGGGCCTTGGCCTGGGAAACGCGACTGTTCACATCCTTGACGTTGCCAAACTCAATGGCCTCGACTGGGCAAACCTGCTGACAGGCAACCTTGAAAGAACCATCTGGTATCTCGACGTTGGCGGAAGCGCCGGCGGCGACCTTCTGCTTGATCTTGGCCTGCTGGATGCGTTGCACGCAGTAGGTGCACTTCTCCATCACGCCGCGCATGCGCACGGTCACGTCGGGGTTCTTCACCATCTTGACCAATTCGGGCATGCCCTTCTTGCCCAAGGGCCCCATGTAGAGGCTATCGAGTTGGCGCTGGTTGTAGTCAAAGAAGTTAAAGCGACGGACCTTATAAGGACAATTGTTCGCGCAATAACGGGTGCCGATGCAGCGGTTGTAGGCCATCGTATTGATGCCTTCCTGATCGTGCACGGTGGCGTTGACCGGGCACACCGTCTCGCAGGGCGCGAGCTCGCAGTGCATGCAGGCCACGGGCTGGAGCGAAACCTGGGGATCCTCGGGCAGCTCGGCATTGCCTTCGCCACCGAAGGCGCCGGCTTCGATCTTGCCGTCGGAGTAGTAGCGGTCGAGGCGGATCCAGTGCATCTCGCGACCGCGCAGAACCTGGTCCTTGCCGACGATGGGGATGTTGTTTTCCGCCTGACAGGCGATCACGCACGCGCTGCAACCGATGCAAGTGTTGAGGTCGATGGACATGCCCCACTGGTGCACGCCGTCGAGGAAAGCCTTCGGGCCGGAGAAATCCGGGGTTTCCATCAGCGAACCGCCGCGCGGGGTGGTAGCGGCGCGCTCGGCCGTGATCTTGGCGCGCTCCTCGCGGGAGAGCTTGGCGAACTCCGACGGCGTGAGATCGCCATAGGTCGGGGGCACATGGGACTCCATGCCCATCTCGGCGGCGAAGCCGGGATTGGCGCGGAACTCCTCCAGGTTGGCCTCGCGCACGATGTCACGGCCTTCCATGGACCAATGCTCTTGAGTATTGGCCAGAAGGTAAAATTCCCCCGGAACAACAGAGAGCTTGGCACCGGTAGCGATATTCAGGCCGTCGGTCCCGCGCAATGCGTAGCCGTCAAACCCAACATCGTGACCGACACGACCGATCACCTTACGGCCGTAACCTAGAGTGACCGCGACGGTCCAGTTGGAGAGACCGGGCTGGATGTGGATTGGGCCGCGGACCTTGCGGCCGCCGACCACGAGTTCGCCGATGAAAGCCTTTTCCTTACCTTGCGAGTAGGCGGCATTTTCCTTACGCGCGACCTGGATCATCGAACCGCCGGGCTCAATGCCTAGCTTCTTGGCGAGTCGGGGCGACACGAGGATGGAGTTGTCCCACGCAATCTTGGTGATCGGCTCGGGGCACTCCTGGAGCCAGCCATTGTTGGCGAAACGACCGTCGTCGACCTTGGCGTCGAAAACGAAGCGAACCTCAAGGCTCTCCTCGCTAACAACAGCAGGGGCGGGGGCGGCAGCGAGCAACTTGCTCACGCCACGGGCGGAGAAATTAACGGCGACCTTAGCATAAGCCGAGTCGGCGAGCAGACCATCGTGCAGGAACTGGCGGAAACCCTTATCGCCGGCAACCCCAGGCAGGCCCGTGATGGTCTCATAGACTAAAGAGTAACCATCGGGCTTACCCTCGCCGAGGATGCGCGCGAGGACTTCGAGCTCGGTCAGGCCGCCAAAGAGCGGAAGGATCATCGGCTGGACCGGCACAATGGTGCCGTCGGCGGTGCGGGCGTCGCCCCAAGACTCAAGATAGTGAGCAGCGGCGAGGAATACACCTGCGGGCGCAGCGGCAGCGGTCTCGTCGACGTGATAGCCAAGGCGAATCACCTGACCGGCTTTGGTGATGGCCGCGGCGAAACCGAGATCAGCGGGAGCGTTATAGGCAGGATTACCGCCCAAGAGGACGAGGGTCTTGACCGCGCCGCTGGCAAGCAGCTTGGCAACCTCGGCTAGGCCAGAGGCAGGGGCGGAGGGAACCGCAACAAAATCAACGGTTTGGCCGATGGCGCCGAGCGAGACGTTTAGCGCGTAAACGATGGCATGCACCTCGGCGGGCAGGTGGGCACCGGCAATAATCACGCTCTCGCCCTTGTGGGCCAGCAGGTCAGCCGCCGCAGCGGCAAGCCATTTGTCCTTGTCCTTGAAATCAAGTCCTTGGGCGAGGCTGGAGAAGATATCCAACCCGGTGACCTTGCCGGCCAGGGCGGCGGCGAAGGCTAGAAGATGACTGCTGGCGAGGCGCAGGCGATGATCCGCCATCGAACCGGTGAGGGTGAAAGTGCTCTCAACCGCGTAGAGACGGTTCAGGTCGGCGTCCTTGGTCAGAGCCTTGCGGCCCTTCGCAAAATCACGGGCGTAGGCCAGCGCGCCGGCTTCAGCAGCGAAGAAATCAGCGTCAAGCGAGAGGATGCGCTTGGCCTTGGCGAAACGATAGACCGGCTTCAGGTCGGCGCGACCGAAAGCAGCCTCGGCGGCGGCCACGGGGGCCTCGTCGGCCACCGGCTCATACTCGGCCCATACTGCCTTCGGCAGACTGGCCTTCAACTTGGCCACGAGACGGGCACGGGTTGGCGAACCGGAAGTCTCGGACAAAAACACAAGGCCCTCACCCTTGGATGCCTTGGCGTCGGCACCGAGCGCGGCGAGCACATCATTGATCTGCGCGGCGGTGGCAGCGGAACCCTTGATGGTGTGGGTGGTGGCGCGATCCACGTCATAAAGATCGAGGACCGAGGCCTGCACCAAGGCGTTAGTGGCGCCACCATAAGGAGCGAAGCCCGGATTACCTTCGAGCTTAGTCGGGCGACCCTGATGCGTCTCGGCGAGGACGGGAATAGCGTTGCGGCGGATTGGGAAAGCGCTCGCGTAATAAAGCGGCAGGCCGGGGATGATGTTCTCGACCGACTTACCGTAGGCGAGGATTTGGGCTTCGGGACGGCGGCAGCCAGCGGCCAGACCGACGCCCCCTAGGGCAAAGGACGCGGCCATTAGCTTGAAGAACTTGCGGCGATCCACGCCGTTCAGGTTATCCGCGCCCTCAGGGAACTCGCGCTCCAGCTGGGACTGCACCGCAGGGTTAGCGGCGAGGTCATCAAGACTGCGCCAGTAACGCGGGCCGGTCGCTAGGGACTCGGAGTTAGCGGGCGCGGAATGGTCAAATTTGCGTTTCATCGTCTGGGATGGCGATCAGCGGTGGCAGCCGGAGCAGCTCTGGGGAGGTTGAATGTTCCAGTCGTGGACGAATTTCTTGCCCTGCTCGAGCTGGCCGGCGTCGCCGCCGGGATGCTTCCAGTCTAGGTTGGTCACAAGTTTCGGGTCGCGGACAAATTTCTCGGGCGCGCGGTGGCACTCCAAACACCAGCCCATGGAGAGCGGTTTGGCGTGGTAAACGACGTCCATCTCGTTGATCTGGCCGTGGCAGCTCACGCAGGACACGCCACGGGCGACGTGGACGGAGTGATTGAAGTAGACGTAATCAGGAGCCTTGTGGAGGCGGAGCCAAGGCACCGAATCACCCGAAGCGTAGCTGGCACGCACCGGGGCGAGCAGCGGGCTGTCGATCTTGATCTGGTTATGGCAGTTCATGCACGTCTGGGCGGTCGGCACGTTGGAGTGGCCGGACTTCTCGACATTGCTGTGGCAATAGCGGCAATCCATGCCCAGCTGGCCAGCGTGGAGCGCGTGGCTAAACGGCACCGGTTGGGTCGGGGCGTAGCCAACGCGCGTGTATTTCGGAGTAGCGTAGTAGGTGACGCCGGCGAGGACGATCCCAGCGGTGAGCCCGATGAAAATCAGGATCTGGAGCGGGAGTTTGTTGGCCGACTTGGGAAACAGGTTGGACATGATCCGGAGGATTGGCGGCTGCGAACGCGCGGGCGGTTAAAGTGAATTCGCCTCGCGGGCGACGGAGCGGGGATCAGTCTCGATGCGGAAGGGCACCTTGACGGCATCACCAGAAGAGGCGGCAGCCTCAGCGGGCTTGGCCGCGAGGCGCGCACCACCGAAAAGTCCTAGGCCCGCCAGACCGGCGAGGGCCTTGGCGAAAAACGTCTTTCGCGTATGTTGAGTGCTCACGTGTGTCGAAATTAAGTTAAAGTCGCCGCGCACCTGAGCGGTCGGTGATTCCAAAGTAAAACAAAAACTCCAAGGAACACGCGCCGATGCGTAAACATAGAAGGATAACGATGCATCCGAAGGCTAAATGCTTATTTTGTTTAGATTAAAAAACGACCCGCTCAAAAGATGAACCGGGCTAAAAAGTTTTTAGCCCCGACGGGTCCCCGCCGTGAGATCAGCCGCCTTGGCCCCCATCGCCGGCGCGATCGCCGACCGCTCCGCGAGGTGGTCGCGAATAACGTTCACCAACGCGCTGCCCACCACCACTCCATCCGCATGCCGCGCGACCTCGGCCACGTGAGCCCGAGTGCCGATGCCGAAGCCCACCACCACCGGGAGCGTCGTGTAAGCCTTGATCGCCGCCACCGCCTCGGGGATACCAGTCGCGACCGCGTCGCGCACGCCGGTGACGCCTTCGCGCGAGACGTAGTAGATGAACCCCGTAGTCGCCGCCGCGATACGGGGCAACCGCACCGCCGGAGTAGTTGGCGCCACGATGAAAACGCTCTTCAACCCCTCCCGTGCGCAGGCCGCCGCCACATCGGCCGACTCCTCCGGCGGAAGGTCCAGCACCAACATCCCATCAAGCCCGGCCGCCTTGGCGGCACGCACGTAGGCGTCGGTGCCGTTCGAGAAAACCAAATTGTAATAGGTGTAAAAAACCAGCGGCACATCCGGAAAATCGACCCGCAAGGCGCGGACGAGTTCATTGACTCGCGCCATCGTCATGCCGCCATCGAGCGCACGCTGGGCCGCGAGCTGGTTGGTCAACCCGTCCGCGAGCGGATCAGAGAAGGGCACACCGATCTCCAACACGTCCACGCCGTTGCGCAGGAGGGCACGGCAAGCGTCTAGGGAAGTGTTGAAATCCGGATCACCCGCACAGAGGTAAGCGACGAAAGCGGCGCGGTTCTCGGCGCGGGCGCGGGCGAAGGCGGAGGCGATGCGATCCATGGTGCGAGGAGGAAAAGTGGGGACGGAGGGAATTTGGAAGACATGACACGAACCGGAAAACCAGCGCACGACGTGCGCCTTAGCCGGAACGCGATAGAAATTACATATCGACGCGCAAAGCCCCGCGCGGCGCAACGGGTTTTTCCGGCCCGCACCCCACCTGTATCACAGCACCACCAAGTTATCGCGGTGGATGACTTCGAGGCGTTTGCGGCCGGGGAACAGCGGGCGGAGTTGTTCGCTGGCAAGGCCGGCGATCTGGGCGACCTCGGCATCAGAGAATGCGCTCTCGCCACGCGCCACTAAGACCTCGTGGGGGCCGATGATATTGACGATATCGCCGGCATTGAAGCGGCCACGCGTGCCAATGACGCCCACGGCAAGCAGGCTGCGACCTTGGTCGCGCAACACTGGCACGGCGCAGGCGTTGATCAGGATGTGACCGGTGGGGCGCTGGTAATGGGCAATCCAGCGTTTCCGGGATTCGAGGGGGACGCCGGTAGGGATGAAATAGGTGCCGGGGTTATCGCCGCGGAAGAGGCGGGCGAGAATGGACGGCTCTGCGCCGCTGGCGATGAATACGCCGCAGCCGGAACGCAGGGCGATCTTGGCGGCGGTGATCTTGGAAATCATGCCGCCGGTGGCAGTGACATCGGTAGTGCCGCCGGCCATGGCCTCGATTTCGGAGGTGATTTTTTCGACCACCGGGAGGATCTGGCCGGTGCCCTGCAAGTCGATCAGGCCGGGGGCGGTGGAGAGAATGACGAGTTGGTCGGCGTCGACCAGGCCAGCGACGAGGGCGGAGAGGGTATCGTTGTCACCGAACTTAATCTCGGCGGCGCTCACGGTATCATTCTCGTTGATGATAGGGACGACGCCGTAGTGGAGAAGTTCCTCAAGGCAGGCCTTCACCCCGAGATGGCGGGCGCGGGAGCGAAGGTCCTCGTGGGTGAGCAGGACCTGGGCGACGGCGAGGCCCAGCGGGTCAAAGGCGCGCTGCCAAGTCTGCATGAGTAGGCTCTGGCCGATGGCGGCGCAGGCTTGTTTCCTGGAGACTTCGGCGGGTTTCTTTTTCAGGCCGAGGCGGCCCATGCCGAGGCCAACGGCGCCGGAGGAGACCACGATGACTTCGGAGCCGGCGTTGCGCAGGGCGGCGAGATCGGCAGCGAGCGCGGCAACGCGTTCAGTATTCAATTCCCCGATACCGCGAGTGAGAACACCCGTGCCGAGCTTTACGACGACACGGCGGGGCTGGGCGGGGGCCGGCATGGTGAAAAATCCGAAGGACGAAGCACGGAATCCTTAAACGGCGCGTGAGGCGCTTAGCCGACGGTGAGGAGGTCTTTTTCCTTGGTGGCGAGGTGCTTGTTGATCTCCTCAATGGCCTTATCGGTGGTGTTTTGGATGTCCTTCTCGACGCGCTTGGACTCATCCTCTGGGAGTTTGGCTTTTTTCACGCCTTCCATGACGTCGCGGCGAACGTTGCGCACGTGGACGCGACCTTCCTCGGCAAGACGTTGGGCGACCTTGACGAACTCCTGGCGGCGCTCGCGGGACATATCGGCAAGGGGGACGCGGACCACCTGACCGTCGACGGCGGGATTAAAACCGAGATTGGCGATCTGGATGCCTTTGGCGATAGCCTGGGTCAGGGTGCGGTCCCAAGGGGTGATCAAAATCATGCGCGGGTCGGGAGTGCTGATGGCAGCGCAATCCTTGATGCGGGACATGGCGCCGTAGGCCTCGACCATGATACCCTCAACCATGGAGGGGCTAGCCTTGCCGGTGTGGATATTGGAAAACTCGTGGAGGGTGTGGTCCACGGTCTTTTTCATGCGGGCCTGAGCGTCGGTAAGGAAGGGGGATGACATGGTAAAAACCAATACCATGGGCGCGCGACGGGCCAAGGTGAAGGCAGAAACCGGGCTTTGCTCAAGCCGGCTTGGTTAAGGCGCGGGGGAGGAAAGGCAGGATCTTCTCGTAGACAAAACGGGGGCTGGCGGGCTTGGTCACGTAGTCTTGGACGCCGGCCTCCATGCAGGCGTCGCGGTCGAAAGGCATGGCAAGGGCGGTCAGGGCAATGATCGCCGTGCCCGAGACGGCAGGGTCGGCGTGGGCGCGGATCAGGCGGATGGCCGCGAGGCCGTCCAGCACGGGCATCTGGATATCCATCAGGACCACGGAAGGGCGCAGGGCGACAGTCTTATCCAACGCTTCCCGGCCGTTTGCGGCCGTCTCGACGCAGCAGCCCTTCACCTCGAGATAATCTCTGAGCGCGATGATATTGGCAGGGATATCCTCGGCGATCAGCACGACAGGGCGGAGGCCGGAAAGGGTTGTGGCGAAAATGTCGGCGGGCACGACCGGCGCGGCGGGCACGGCTGCGAGGGGATCGATGGAGTCAGACGGTAGGGGCAGGAAGAGGGTGAAGGTAGATCCCTCACCCGGTTGGCTGATGACCTCGATGCGACCACGGTGGAGCGCGGTGAGTTGTTTCACCAAAGCGAGACCTAGGCCCGTGCCGCCGTAATCCCGAGCGAGGCGGGCATCCAGTTGGACGAAGGGTTGGAAAAGGTTGGGGATCTGGTCGGCCGCGATGCCAATGCCGCGGTCCCAGACCGCGAGGAGCACTTCGTCCTGCACAATAGATACGCGCAAGCCGAGCAGGCCACCTTCGGGGGTAAACTTGACGGCGTTACTGAGCAGATTAACTAAAATCTGTTGCAGGCGGCGGGGCTCGGCGCGGACCCATAGAGTCGGGGGCGGAAGGAGGGTCTCGATGGTCTGGCGACGACGCGAGGCCATGGGCTGAATGATCTGGAGACTATTTTCGCAGATCTCGAGCAGTTGATAGGGAGTGAGCACGATATCGTCTCGGCCGGATTCGATTTTGGCGAGATCAAGGATGTCGTTAATCAGGTCCAGCAGGTGGCGGCCGCTCGAGACCACAAGATCGAGGTAGCGCGACTGTTTTTCGGTGAGGGGGCCGTGGATGCGTTCGATGAGGGATTCGGAAAGTCCGAGAATAGAGTTAAGGGGAGTGCGCAGCTCGTGGCTCATCATCGCCAGAAACGCGCTCTTGGCGCGATTCGCGTTCTCGGCGGCACGAGTGGAGCGCTCGGCGTCACAGATGGCCTCCTGCAGGCGGTTGTTGGTTTCGCTCAGGGAGGCTTGCGAGCGAAGCAAATTGACCGTGGTAACCTTAAGCGGAGTGACATCTACAAATGAGCACAACAGATAACGGGTGCCGCGGAACTGAAGGATATCCGTGTTGGCGAGCACGGTATGGATGCGGCCTTGGTTATCACGAAAGCGGGATTCCGCTTCGGGGCCGAGGCGCAAGCGTGACGAGGCGCCGTCGTCCGAAGGGAGGAAAAAATCGTCAATACGACGGTCGAAAAGCTCCTCGGCTGAAACGCCGATCAAGCGAAGAGCGGCGGCGTTGGTTTCGACGATTCGGCCACTGGGCTCGTGCACAAGAAGGATTCCGCTTTGCACAGTGTTAAGAATTGCGGCGATCCGCCGGCGCTCATCCTCGATCAATGCTTGGTTACGATGGCTTTGGCGGGTGAAGAGGAAGAAAATCGCGAAGAGAATCGCGACCAACACAGCGGACATGACGGCGAGCAAGGCGAGCGCCTTAAATGCGGGGCCGATCACCTCCTGCTCATCGGCGGAGACGATCAGTTGGCCATGCCAGCTTTCCAGCTTGAGAGGCATGTAGGCGGAAATGAAAGAGGTCGTGGAGCCGCCGAGTTCGACGCGATGCAGGAGGCGGCCTTCGTAGCCTTGGAGTGAATCGGTCTGGAGCACGGCGAGGCTTTCCTGCCGGAAACGAGGCAGCACGGTAACTTGTTTTCCGCCGTGCCGAACCAGCAGCGTGCGGCCGTCCGCATCCCGGAGGTGAATCCAGGCATCAGGATGGCTGAGGCTGAAAGTAGTCAGCCGCTGGCGCCAAAAGAGACCGGGATCGATGACGGCAAAAACGCGGGCTTGGACCTGGCCGTCGCCCGGTTGGACGAGGCCGCTTATGAGAGTGGTATCGGCCGTGGCGCTGGGAGGCGCAAAAGGCAGGAGGGGGGACAAGTGGAAATAGTTTTCCCGATCGAGGCGGATGGCGCGCCCAAGATTGTCAGGCCCGATGACGATGAGTTCGCGAAGGATATCCTTGTTTAGAGACAGGAACCGGCGAATCGGGACTAGGGTTTCGGACGGGGCATCACTCGGCTGTAGCAAGCGCTCGTAAGGCAGATGGCTAAGCGAGAAGGTAAATTCTTCTCGAAAACGCAAAAAATCCTCCGAACCGGAGCGAGAGACGCCGAACGCGAGCTCCCGGCCAAGGTCGACTGCACGCTTACGGATATCACTGCGGAGTTCCTGATTAATCGCTACGGCGCCCAGCACCATCACCGCCACGGCGACCAGCGCGAGAATGGCGACAGAGCGAAGAACCGACGATAGGGCGGGCCGAGAACTGGGACTGACGGGATTCAATTCGGGTAAAGCTCAATCACGGTCCAACCCAGTTCAGGAACAGGGGCAGCGTAAGCGGTGTGGCGCTCGCCTTTAAGCTCCACCGTAACAGAGGAAAGGCCTTCCTGGAGGAGCTGTGCAGCCATGGTGCGAACGGGACGGAGCGTGCTCTTGAGTATATTGTAGTCCTCAGGCTTGAAGGTATCGAGCTTCACCGTTTCCAAGTATTTATGGTCCTTAAGAGGCGGCATTTCAAGCTGCTGGATGGCGCTTTCCGTGGCGGCTACCAGCACACCTTCGCGAGAGACCACGGCCACGGCTCGGTCAATGCCTCGGAAATATCGCTCCACTAGGGTGGCGATAGTAACGTCAAGACCGGGGACGCCCTCAAGTTTTTCATCCACGTAGACGGGGGCTATGGTGCTCACCATCCAGCCGCGTCCGGCGGGATCGACGTAAGGTTCGGGCACCCAGACGCCCTTGCGATCAGGATTATGAGCGGCATCGGCGAGGTAATAAAAGTTAAACTCGGGGATGTTCATGCGCGGCGGATACTGCGCGATAGTGTCGAACCAAGGGTAGATTCGGTTTAGGCTGTGCCGGTCATTGTAGTAAGCTTGGCTCACGGCGGGCAATTCGCGACAGATGCGGATCAGCTCCGCGTCGAGCGGTTCCGTTAGGTAGGCCACCTCCTGCATATCAGGCGTGACGGGCAGGACGGCGGAGATCCAAAGCGCGGCGCCACCATCGTCCTTCGGTTTATGAAAGGCGCCGTCCCGGGAAAAGGTGTATTTGCTTTTGTCCACACCTTGGATGATCTCGGCTCGGCGCGAGTAGAGTGAGACGGTAGTGGTGGCAAGGCGCTCGACCTCCTCTCGCAGTCGTAGGAGGTCAGTATCCAGCTGGGCGGCAAGCGAGGGTGCCACGGTAACGATGGCGGCAGGTGGGCGCGAACAGGCCGCGAGAGCGAGCAGGAGGGCGGCACCTAACAGGTAGGGGAATCGCTTCATAAGATGCTAAGGGGGTTCAAATCTTGGCGGCGGCGGTGGAAGCTGGTCCGAAACAGACGTAGAAGGTAGCGCCTTCACCAGGGCGGCCTTCGGCCCAGATGCGGCCTTGGTGGGCACGAAGCAGGCGCGATACCAGGGAGAGACCGAGACCGAGGCCATCGCTAGAAGCGGCGCTGGGCAGACGCGAGAATTCCCGGAAGAGCCGGTCGGCGTCGCGAGCGTCGAAGCCAACGCCGTTATCCCGCACGTAGAGCACCGGCCCCGTGGGGGATTCCTGCGCCCCGATCTCAATCATGGGCTCTGACCGGCCGCCGGAGTATTTCAGAGCGTTAGAGACAATGTTGAAGAACACTCTTTCAAGCAGGGGCTCGGAAGCGAGGACGGGGGGCAGGGGCAAAATGTTTATGATCGGTCGGAGCTTAGGCTGGACGGCGGCCAGTTTCCAACAAAGGCGCTCGATAATGGGCCGGGGGTCGATCGGATGCTCGGGACCGCTGGCGGAATGCTCGTCGGAAGCGAGGCGCAGGATGTTGGTAATCATGTCCTCCATCATGAGCGTGGCCGCATGCGCCTGAGTGATACAACTCTTCACCTCAGGATCGAGCAGAGCGGGACCAGTCACGAGCAAGGAAAGGTAACCTTTCACCACGCAAAGAGGGGAACGCAGGTCGTGGGAAACAAAGGCGGCGTAAGACATAAGGAGCTGATTGGCCTCCTCGAGTTGGCGGGTGCGCGCGCGCACTAAAGCGTCAAGGTCGCGATTCATGGCCTCCATGGCCTCGCGGGCGCGAACCTCGACGGTAATATCGTCAAGCAAGAGCATCACGAGCGGGCCATCGGTTTCATCAAGGCGAGCGGCCCGGACATGCAGGACGCGATCGCAATTAGGAGCCTTTAGGCGGACGGTAATAGCGCTGGGATCATTAGGACCGGCAAAGGCAGCGGCGGTAAGGGCGGCCAACTCCGCGACAGCGGGGGCGGGCAGACTCGTAGACAGTGGGCAGCCAATGCGCGGGGGTAGGCCGGTGGCGGACAACAAATCGTCGGCCCGGGCGTTCACCGCGCAGAGTTGACCGGCGGAGTCGACCAGCACGATGGCGGCAGGCGACAGTTCAAACAGGTGCTCGAAGCGGGCGCGTTGCTCGGCGATCGAGCGGAAGCGGTTCAGGCGGGTAATGGTCCGGACCCGAGCCCTGAGCTCCTCGATCGGGATGGGCTTGGAAATGAAATCATCCGCGCCGGCTTGGATACCCTTGAGGCGGGAATCCTGATCGTTCAGGGCGGTAACCATCACGACTGGGATGCTGGCAAGCGCAGGGGTGGCGCGGATCTGTCGGCAAACCGCGTATCCATCTAGCTCGGGCATCATGATATCGAGCAGGATCAAATCAGGCCGGTAGCGGGCGGCAGCATCTAGGGCGGCATAGCCGTCCGCGGCGGTGTGCAGCTCATATTCTCCGGAGGATAAAATAGCCTCGAGAGTTACCCTGTTAATATCTTGATCATCAACGATAAGAATGCGCGGAAGTTGCCCGCTGGGAAGGGGCTTCATAAAGATGGAGGCAAAGGCAGCGAGAAGTCGGATACCAAGCCGGCTGGGTCCACGTGGAGAGAAAAGGTGAGATCTGCACCTTGGGAGCGCAGCAGAAGACGGGCGGTGGCGAGCCCCAGGCCCATACCTGGTATCTCGCCGCTGAAGTTTTTCTCCACCTGCCAATAGGGCCGGCCGAGCCGGGCTACAAATTCAGGCGGCAAGGCCGGACCGGGGGCGAATAAACGCAACCGGTCAGGCCCGAGAAAGCTGGCATCTAGGCCCAGACGCGGAGCCTCGCTGAATTTGCGGTAGTTTTCCATCACCTCGACCAAAGCCAGCCGGAGCGAAGCGACGCAGTAGCCAGGCACCGGTGCGCTGCCCGCACCTCGACTATTGATCCGGAGTAGTTCAAGGCCAGCCTCGGAGGCCGTTTCGTGGAGCAATTTCTCCCAATCCTGATCGGCAGCGGTGGCGTCGGATTCAGGCGCACACAGGGCGTCGTGGTAGCGAAGGACGTCGATGACCGAGTCCTCAAGTCGTCGGGCGCTGAGGCGGGCGCTAGCCAGCAGTTTCCGCGCTTGGGTAGATTGCAACAAACCGGGGTCACTCAGCACGAGATCAAGGGTGGCCCCCATGCCGTTTAGGGGCGTGCGAAACTTGTGAGCCAGCAGATTTTGAAAGGTCCAGGTTTCAAGCTCTCGGTGAACCTCGCCCGTGCGGTCGGTAAATTTAATCAGCAGATCGGCGCTACGGTTATCCGGGTCACTAAACAGGTTCGCCTGCAACCAGCGGGAGGCGGAGAAACGGGTCTCGGGAAGAAAAAGCGCGAAGCCTTCGCCGGCGCTGAAACCACGGGCGCGGATACGATCAAATGCATCGGCCGGATCAGGACGATAATAACGACCAAGCAAGGCCAGGCCGTCGGGGGCGGGAGTCGCTGGCAAATCAAACAACTCGCAAGCACGCGGGTTCGCCGCGACTAAAGACCCAGCCGAATCCAGAATTACCAGGGCCTCCAGCGAGTGCTCAACCAGCCAGCGCAGGCGATGACGCTCGGCCGAGAGCGCATGAAAACGATTCAGACGCAAAATAATGCGAACCTTAGCCCGCAACTCGAGTGCAGGGATTGGCTTCAGCAGGTAATCCTCGGCCCCCGCTTCCAGCGCGGCAGGCATGGCGGTGTCCTCATCACTGGACGAAAGCACAATAATGGGAATTTCACATGCGACAGGATCTCGGCGCAAGTGAGCACAGACCTCCAGTCCGCTTAAACCAGGCAGGTTTAAGTCGAGCAATATCAAGTCAGGCGGTCGACGCGCAATCTCAGCCAGCCCAGCATAACCATCGGCCGCCTCCAAAACCTCGCAGTTATCAATCGACGCAAGCAAGTCACGCACACGCAAACGCACCGTCACATCATCATCGACCACCAGGACTCGACGGAGCTGGCTCATGATCGGGAAAAGTTCGGCGTTGGCGCCACAGATGTCACAACACCACGATCACAAGCAAAGCGGGTTAATTCCGCCACAGAATGCAGCCCCGTCTTGCGAATAAGCGAAGCCCGGTGGCTATGCACGGTGCGCACGCTGATTCCCAGACGCAGACCAATCGACTTGGAGGACATCCCCTCAGCTACCATCCGTAGGATTTCCAATTCCCTAGGGGTGATACCGGAAAGATCAGGTCCAGGACTGCGGACGATGCCTGAAATAACTCCCGATATAGTCGGACCAAGGTAAGCACGACCAGAGCCCACAGCCTGGAGCGCAGCGGTAAAATCCGAAAAGCCCGAAGTCTTTTCAATAAAGCCGCCTGCGCCGTGGGCAAACGCTTCTTGAACAACATGCCGAGTAGTGTTGGCGGAAAAAACCAAAGTGGCAGGCCGAACCGGCCAAGACTGAATGGTTTTGAGGAAGCTAAGGCCGGTTTCCGCGGCTAACATCCAGTCCAGCACGACGACATCGGGTCGATGCAACTCGGTCAGTCGCAGCGCCTCCTGCACATCTCCAGCCTGAGCCACGACCCGAAAACTCGGCATGTAGGCAATGAGAGTGGCCATCATCTGGCGAATCGCAATTTGATCCTCCAAAAGCAGCACGTTGCGTAAAGGGACGTTAGGATGCATAGAATCAGGCGTCACCTCTACTCCGCCCTGCGTCATCAGTAAAGGTAACTAAGTCACATTTGGTAAAAATCCGTTAAATAAGCAAGCAGCCGAACGCTAAATGAAGAAATTAGCGGAATAAAAAGGTGGGCGAAAACTGCAAAACTTCGGAGAAGCACCGGCGGAATCGGGACCAAGCCAGTGCGCCAACAAACCCGCACGCCAGCCTTTACAGGATAAAATTAAGGTAAAGCCAACTTCACCATCTACAGCCACGACCGCACCCAAGGACTGATCCGTTCAGCACCGGCAAGCCACTCGATCAGTAATCAGAGCCCGAATGGCAAACAGCGGAGCAACTGGGCCTTCTGACCCGGCTCAACCTGCTTATCCCTAGACGCGCGGCGTTTGGCCTTGGTGCTTTTGGCCGAAAGCAAATGACGGAAACCCGGGGTGCGGCGCATAAGTTTTCCGGTGCCGGTTAGTTTAAACCGCTTGGCGACCGATTTTTTAGTTTTTTGCATAAAAGTAATTCTCCAAAATCGGGGCGACGTGAACGCCGCCCAAACGGTTTAGCGTTTTGTCAGTTCCTCCGCCGTGGGCAGCGTGTAGCTGATCTTACCCTCGAAAATCTCCCGCAAGGCGATGTCCTCGGGCGCGAGCTTTTCCAATGAGACCACCAGAGGTCGAGCGCCACGGCGCAGTTGTTTAACGCGGCGAGAGACGAGATTTACCAAGATGTTCGGGTCCTCGACCACTTTGCGGGCGCTTTGCAAATAATCGTCTCTCATGGGTGAAGCGCCAGGGGCGGAAGGGTGGACATGAATGGGAAGGGAACGGATCGCCGTTGTTTCGGACGGAATGCCCAGCCTAAAAACTGCTTTCCGAAAACGCGACGTATATCACGATCTTTCTTCACTTTCCGTGGTAAGAGCTTCTCCGGGCAAAGGCTTGGATACGATTATCCCGACCAAAAACGCCGCTCCCCAAACGCCGCCGTTGAATCGTGGGTTGACAAGCTCCCCCGCAATCCAGCTTCATACACGTTTTTCCAAAATGAGCGCCACCGAAACCACCGCCACCCAGTCCCTCACCCCCGAGGCCTTCCCTTTCACCCAGCCCGAGCTGATGGTCCGCTACGTCACCGACACCGGCAAGATCCTGCCGCGCAAATACACCCATCTCTCGGCCAAACAGCAGCGCCGCGTCACCGCCACGATCAAGCGCAGCCGCGCCATGCTGCTCTCGAAGTAAGCCGCCTCCACGCGACCTGCTTCCCTCGATTACCGGGACGGCCGAAAGCCGCCCCGGTTTTTTATGCCCGCCGCCCACCGGCCCCGCATCTTCCAGCCTACCCCGGCTAACCTCGCGCGCCTCGCCGCCGCCCTCCGCCGCGGCGAGCTTGTGGGCGTGCCCGCCGAGACGGTCTACGGCCTCGCCGCCGACGCCCTGAATCCTGCCGCCTGTGCCGCGATCTTCACCGCTAAAGGCCGCCCCACCACCGACCCGCTCATCGTCCACCTCGCCACTGCGCGGGATCTGACAAAAGTCGCCCTCACCAACGCCGCCGTAAACCCGCTGGCGCGAGCCTTCTGGCCGGGGCCGCTTACGCTGGTTTTGCCCAAACTGGCCTGCATACCAGACCTCATCACCGCCGGTCGCCCCACCGTCGCCGTGCGCGTGCCCGGCCACCCGCTGTTCCGCGAGTTGATCCGCCTTGCCGGTCGCCCCCTCGCAGCCCCCAGCGCCAATCCCTTCGGCTACATCAGCCCCACCTGCGCCCCGCACGTGCGCGACGGCCTCGCCGCCACCACCCTGCGCGCCGTGCTCGACGGTGGCGAATGCACGGTGGGCGTAGAATCCACCATCCTGGACCTTACCAACCCCACCCACCCCCGCCTGCTCCGTCCCGGCGGCATCGCGGTTGAAGCGCTCGAACGCGTGCTTGGCCGCCCCGTGCTCCGCCCCGCTCCCGCTCGCCTCTCCCTCAGCACCGCCGCGCCCGCGCCCGGGATGCTGGAACAACACTACAGCCCTCGCACCCCGCTCCAACTCCACCCTCGCCTAGACGCCGCCGCGCTCGCCGCCCTACCCGCCGACGAGGGTGCCCTGCTATTGGTCAAACCGGCCTGCCTCCCCACCCCATCTATACGCAGACGCATCCGCTGGTTGAGTGAAACCGGCGCCGAGGCCGAGATCGCCCGCCACCTTTTCGCCCGCCTGCGTGAACTCGACGACAGCGGTTGGCGCCGCCTCCACGCGGAGTTACCAGCCGGGACCGAGGGCCTTGTGCCCGCGATCCGCGACCGCCTGCTCCGCGCCGCCGCAAAACGCTAGCCCTTGCGCCGCCGCAAACCACGCAGCGCCCAGAGCGCGAACAGGGTGTTCGTTGCAAACGCGAGACCCGGCGCCGCTACACTCCACGTCCACACTAATCCCGCGCCACTCGCCGCCGCCAACGCCCAATCCGCCCCTCTGCGCGCACCGACCCGCGCTTGGCAGAGAACCAACGCCGCCCAGACCGCCGCGCCAATGGCATACGATCCCCAAGCGAGCCGCGCCGCGTTTTCCAGACCGTCGGAGCGCCGCGCCACAAGCACGGCCAGCAGCCAGAATAAGAGTTGGTTAAACAAACCGAAACCCAAGCCCAACGCCGTCACCAGCGCCGCGTTGACCGGGAACTGGCCGCTCGCATCAACCGGCACTCGCGCCGCTAGCGCGCAGCCTGAGCAGCAGTAGAGCGCCCGCTCCGGCGTCGACCTCGCCACCGCGAAAGGCAGCCCGCAATGCTCGCACGTTACCTTCATGCACCTAGCATCTCAGTCCTTGTCCGAGTCGAAATCATCGGCGTCTGCACCATAGTCCTCCGACGGCTCGGCATCGCCCACCGGCCCGCGCAGGATGGCGCCGTCGAGATGCTGGATGATAAGCTCCTGGATCGTGCCCAGGAAAACGTAGCACATGAAGGGCTTTTGCAGCGCGGCTGGCAGGGTTTCCAAATCCACCCCGCCGCTCTCCAGCTGCTCGTCCTCCAGCACGCTAAGGTCATGACGGCGCAGTCGCAAACGCAGAGCGGAGCAGGCACGCACGATTATCTCGGCGTTGTCCTCGTCGAAGGCCACCACGCCATTGATAAAGAAGTCGCTGTTAAAAAGCCCCATTAACGCGTGCAATTCCTCCTGCTGGCCTGCGAGCAGCTCCGCCCGCCACTCCTCGCGGAAATCGGCGTCGATGTCGTCCAGAGTGATGGGCGCGGCGATCTGCGCCTCCAGCACATCGCTCGAGGCCTTCATGAGGTCGAGCAAGGGCGCCACCACCGGCAAGCTGAGCTTCACCTCAATGCGCTTCATCGGTCTCAAGGATGGCGGTGAGGTGCCATTGCTGAAGCGCAAAGGCATAGAGTTCAGCCTGTTCGCGCAGCCCAGACCAAACCACCGAGCGGCCCTGTTCGTGCACCTCCAACATGTGCCGGCGCGCACGCGGTTCGGCAAAACCGAAGACCTTGCGAAACACCAGCACGACGTAGCCCATGGAGTTGACTGGATCGTTCAGCACCACCACGCGCCACGGGCCCTGCACGGCATAGGCAGACTGCGGCAGGGCGACCTCCTCAGGCGCGAGGCCAGGACGCGTGCCCGCACCCGCGAGGAGCGGCTCGATCCGGCGGGCAATGGTGGGGCCGCGGTCCGACATCAGACGGAAACAACTGACGCGGCGGCACGCACCAACCCGACAAGTTGCGAGGTGGCGTCGGCCACGGGGATTTTGAGGGCTTCCTTGGCGGTGCGGGGCTTTACCTCGATGACGCCGGCCTGCAGGCCCTTGCCGCCAACCACCACACGCAGCGGCACACCGATCAGATCGGCGTCCTTGAACTTCACGCCAGGGCGCTCCTCGCGGTCGTCCAGCAGCACATCGGCCCCGGCTGCCTCAGCAGCGGCGGCGAGTTGCTCGGCCAGCGCGAGCGCCTCGGGCAGCTTCGGATCGAGCAGGCAGATCAACACCTGGAAGGGCGCGATCGCCCACGGCCAGATGATGCCGTCGGCATCGTGGCTCTGCTCAATCACCGCTTGGAGCGTGCGGCTGATGCCGATGCCGTAGCAACCCATGACCATAGGGTGGGATTGCTTGTGGTCGTCGGTGTAGGCCGCGCCAAACTTATCGGCGTATTTGGTGCCGAGTTTGAAAATGTGGCCGACCTCGATGCCGCGGCGCGATTGCAGCGGTTGGCCGGAACGCGGGCAGGGCTCGCCCGGACGCACCCGGCGAAAATCGCCGAATTTCGTGATCGCGAGGTCGCGGGCCACGTTGACGTGGCGCAGGTGGAAGCCGTCCTCATTCGCACCGGTCACGCCGTTACCGATCAGGCGGACGGCATGGTCGGCGAACACGCCCGCGAGCGCGGCGGGGTCCTTGATGGTGCCCCGCACCGCCCCGAGCGAGCCCGGGCGGGCGCCGAGCACCGGCGCGATCTCGTCCGCCGTGGCGGGCCGGAAAAGGGTGAAGCCGAGCGCGCCGAGCTTCGCCTCCTCCAGCTCGTCGTTGCCGCGCAGCACGACGAGGAAGGGCTTGCCGTCGCCCATGTAGACGAGAGTCTTGAACTGGGCGTCACCAGGAACCAAATACGGCGCGGCCGCGAGCTGGGCGATGGTGCCCACGCCGGGCGTGGCGAACTTCTCGACCTCGCCCGCCGGGGCGGCGTCGACCAGATCCGCCGGCACGAGGGCGCTGGTAGCCTTCTCGCGGTTGGCGGCGTAGCCGGCATCCGAGTAGATCACGTCGTCATCACCCACCTCGGCCGGCACCATGAACTCGTGGGAAAAACTGCCACCCATCACGCCGGTATCGGCCTCGACCGCGATCGCCTTCACCCCGACCCGTCGGAAAAACGCCTCGTAAGACGCCTTCATCGCGAGGTAGCTCTTGATCGCGCCATCATCATCCGCGTCAAAGGAGTAGGCATCCATCATCACGAATTCCTTCGCCCGCATCAGCCCGTAGCGCGGGCGGATTTCGTTCCGGAATTTAGTCCCGATTTGGTAAAAATTTTTTGGCAAGTCACGGTAGCTGGTGATCTCCTGCTTCACCAGTGGCGTGATGACCTCCTCGTGCGTCGGCCCGAGCACAAACTCCGGCTCGCGGGCGCGGCCCTTGCCGGCCCCGGCGTGGTCGGCGCGGAACATGATCTCGCGGGCGGCAGCCCAGCGCGGGCCCTGCTCCCAGTTGTCGGCCGGGTGTAGATGCGGCATCCACAATTCGATCGCCCCGGCGCGACCGTGCTCCGTGTTTTCGCGCTCCAGCTCTTCACGGCAGAGGGCGGAGAGCTTTTGCATCACCCGCAAACCCATCGGCATGAAGGTGTAGAGGCCGCCCCCCAGCTTGCGCACGAGGCCGGCCCGGATGAGGAGCTTGTGCGAGGCGATTTCGGCGTCGGCCGGGCTTTCCTTGAGCGTAGGGACAAAAAATTGGGACCAGCGTTTCATGCGGTAAGTCGATCCAACAAACCCACCCGCACCAGAGCGGCAAACGTATTTGCACCCTCAAACAGCGAAGCGCCGCCGACGGGGCACAAAAAAGCCCGGGGCCAACGCCCCGGGCCAGGTAAAACAATGCAACCAATCGGCCAAAAGATTAGGCGCGACGACGGCGGGAGGTGACGGCGAAGAGACCGGCAATGGCCGCACCGATGAGGGCAAAGCTGGAGGGCTCGGGGACGGCAGTCACCACCACGCTGCCGTTGGCGACTGCGTTGGCGGGATTAGCATTGATGCCATAAACGGCGTAGCCGAGTTGGAGGATCTTACCGGCCTGTCCGCTGAGATCGGCATTGACGGAGAATTGCGCTCCGGTGTTCAGGTTTACGGGTTTGAAAAGGTCTAGTGAATAACCGTTGTTAGGATCCAGAACCTTGATGAAGGCGATCGCGGTAAAGTCGTTAGAAAGCGTGTAGCTGTCGATCGTGCCGCTGAAGCTTACCGAAGCAGTGCTGATGGAAGCAGTCTCAACGAAAGTGTTGAGCTCCAAGAATTTATTGCCACCACCGGATCCGTTGGACCAAAAGGCATCAGTGGAGTTGTAGGTGTTATAGTTCGGCTCTAGGCGTAGCTGATCTCCGACGATGGTGCCGGTATTGGAGGTAAGCACCGTAGTCTTCAAATCGGAAAGCCCCCAACTACTGCCAAAAATGTAATCGCTACCAGATATGCCGGAGCCGGTGTTGAAACAGTTCAAATAGCCCACCCAGCCTTCGGCCAGGGCGGAGTTGGAAAGGAGGCCGGCCACGGAGAGCAGACCTACGAGGGATAATTTCTTTAGCATGGGTGTCGGGTGTTTTGAGGTTATAAGAAAAAAACGACGTTTAAGCTTTAAAAGCATCGCTTTCACGTTCTGTTTGTTGCATACAATTGCACCCGTCAAGTTTTCTTTAACGTAACTTTGCTCAGAAATTTTCCCGGCACCCCTGCCCCCGTCCCATGAAAGTCCACACCTTCTGTCGTCGTCGTTCGGCGTTCACCCTCATCGAGTTACTCACCGTGATCGCCATCATCGGCATCCTCGCCGCTATCATCATCCCGACCGTGGGTAGCGTGCGCGAATCAGCCAAGGCCAGCGTTTGCCTGTCGAATTTGCGCCAAGTCGGCCTCGCGGCTATCGTGTATGCCAACGACAATAAAAACTTGCTGCCCGACGCCGGCACCGGTGACGACCCGGCTTGGGCCCGCACACTGTCGTCCTACATGACGATCCCCGCCGCCCAACGTGCATCCATTTTCACCTGCCCCGGTGCCCTCATCCCGGTGGAAGAAACCACCAATCCCTACAGCCCCTCCAACCCCACCGGCGACATCGTGCTCAGCTACGGGATGCACGCCGGGCTGATGCCCCGCGGCAGCAAGGCCCTCTCTCTCTCCAAGGTCGTCCGCCCAGCCAAAATCATTCTCTGCGCCGATATGTGCCAAGATCCCAATAACAAGGGCTGGTCCCCAAACTCCATCGAGCAGCCCTCCATCATCGCCTCTCAAAGTGGCGGACGCGGGAGCAGCATCGATCCCGCCGCCTATATCAGCACCGCGACCGATGATGATACCGCTAGCAACCGATGGATGCGCTACCGCCACAAGGGTAAGGTCAACGTGGCGATGTGCGACGGCCATGCCGTGGCTTTCGCCAAGGGCCAGATCCAGAACCGCAATGTAATCTACACCGCCGAGTAAGACCGCTTTCCCACGCCCGTCCCCACCATCTCCTACCCCCTATGCAACCTACCCTCCTCCGCCCTGCCCTGCGGCTCGGCGCCACCCTCGCCACCTTCGCGGCCTTGGCCGTTACCCCGGCCTCCGCCGCCACCAGCACCCTGCTCGATCTGAACTTCAACACCACTGGTTCGGGCTTCGCCGCTTGGGGCTCCACCGCGCTGACCGGCTCGCCCGGCAACGGCGTTGCCACCCTCTACCCCACCCTCCCCGCCAGTGCGGGCTTTGCCAACGCCCTCTTCGCCACCGCGCCCACCAGCGGCTACCTCGCGCTCGCGCCCAACGCCTCCGCCGTCACCTCCACCACCTACTACGGGGGCTGGGCGGCCAACGTCACCCTCGCCACCATTAACAGTCCCTACACCGCCGGTGGCCTGGGCCAGAGCGACCTTTCCAAGGTGTCCTACACCGCCCGTGTTCGCGCCCGCGGCATGCCCGCCGACGGCGCCGTCGTCATCCTCGAACTCCGAGGCAGCGGCGACAACCCCAACATCCCCACCGCCGGCTACAAACGCATCCGTTTCGAGCCAGTTTTTCTAACCGGCAACGACTGGACCACCATCGGCGGCACCCTCGACACCGCCGGCCTGACCGCCGCCAAGGGCTCCACCTACGCCTTCCCCGCCTCCGCCGCCCAATACACCTCCCTGGTCGAAATCAGCGGCTTTAACCGCTTCGGTGTCGCCGGCTACGTTGCCTACAATTCCCCCACCGGCACCTCCAACGGCGGCCGCAAGAATCCCGGCTTCGGTTTTACCAGCGGCATCCGCGTGGAAATTGACGACGTGAAACTAGTCGTGACCGACCCCGCCACCACCGGCTACGTCGCTGCCACCACCCCCGCGCAACTCCTGCGCAACGGCAATTTTAACACCGGAGACGCCAATTGGACCTTCTTCGAAGGCGCCTATGCCTCGACCGACGGTTGGAGTGAGGACGGCACCGTCTTCTCCCTTATCCCAGGCTGGAGCGGCACCCCCTACGCGGGTTTCATGCAGAACAGTGTAGCCGTGAACTCTGCCAACGGCGACTTTTTCACCGCCACCTTCCGCGCCAAGTTCGAGACCAACTACAAAGCCGACCGCACCCTCGTCGCCTTCATGGATGGCGGCGGCGTGAACACCTTCCTCGAAGTCAACATCGCCGACGAGATCGCCCCCCGCCTCGGCCAGTGGGCCACCTACCAAGCCACCTTCCGCGCCTCCGCCGCCAACATAACTGCAATGAACGGCACCATGTCCCTGAAGATCCAGCCTATCGGCCGCACCGTCGGCGCCGCTTACTCGAGCGTCTTCATCGATGACATCGTGCTCACCCAAGGCACCGCGAGCAGCGTCGGCCCCCAAATCAAAATTCAGGTCGCCGGCGCCTCCCGCGCCGACGGCGACACCGCCACCCTCCTCAGCCCCGGCATCGGCAAGACGACTCCCTACGCCGTAAAAGTGGAAAACAACGGCGGCCAAGACCTCACCGTATCCGGCGTCAGCCTGTCCGGCACCGGCTTCGCCATGTCCAGCGTGGCCACGCCCTTCACCCTCGCTCCCGGCGCCGCCAAATCAATCACCGTCACCGCCAGCCCCGCCGCCCTAGGCACCCTCACCGGCGCGCTGACCTTCACCAGCAACGACAAGGAAGTCGCCGACCAAAGCTACGTGGTGAACCTCAGCGCGTCCGCCGTCACGATCTCCGATACCTTTAACACCGCCTCCAGCGCCGCCGAACTCGGCTGGTTCACCTATGCGTCCAGCGCGAACCTCGGGACGCACAGTTCGCTCACCACCGCCGCGGGTGCCCTCGTGTTGAACGTCGATTCTGCGACTGACGACTATCCCTGGACCTACATCGCCAGCAAACCGTTCGCTTCTCCCGGCTCGATTGATTTGTCCTCCAGCTCCCTCGTCGTCGCCTTGAAAGCCCAAGGTGTCTACTCCGGCCTAGCCACCAACAAGGTTCAAGTCCGCCTCGAATCACTCAACGCTTCCGGTGGCGTCACCGGCAAGATTGAGCTCGGCTCGGCCGTAGACGAGACCACTACCGGCGCCGCTCCCGGCGCCGCCGCCTACTTCCAGAGCGACGGCAAGACCGACCGCATCGCCGTTTCCCTGCCTGAAGGCGGCTCGTTCAGCAGCGTGGGCGGCACCCTCGCCAGCACTGGCGTGAACACCACCTTCGATGCCGACGCACCCCAGTTCCGCCTCGTCATCCAGATGACCGATTTCGACTTCGACCTCGACGCCGGCAACCTCGTGACCGTCGACTCGATCGCGCTCAACCTCGCCACCAAGGCCTTCTCTGTCGCCAACGGCAGCTTCGAGTCCAACTCAACCGACCCAGGCATCGCCGCCGCCCCCACCAGTTGGCTCCAGTTCCCCGCCGACGGCGTGAATAAAAACGTCATCACGAACGGCACCGGCCTCTACAACGCGGCCCTCCAGAACCTTGACCCCACCGCCACCTTCACCGCCTACGCCGGCACCAAGGCCTTGAAAGTCTACGGCCAGAACTACTACGTCGGCGGAGTCTGGCAGGGGCCCAGCCAGACCGGCACCGTCTACCAGTCTTTCATCCCCGGCGATACCACCTCGCTCGCCACCGGCACCCAGATCCACGCCCGCGCCACCGCCAAAGTCTACGGCATCGACCCGCTGACCGGAGGCAGCACCTTTAAGTTCGGCTTCAAGTTCCTCGACGCCTCAAGCGTCGAGATCAGCCGCGCCGTCACCACCCTAACCGCAGACACCGACACTCCCGACCAATGGGTGGCCCTCGTCGCCAACGGGACCATCCCCGCCGGCACTACTCGGGTTGATCTTATCTCCGAGTTTACCCAAAATGTCTCCACCGATGGTGGCTCAGTCTATCTTGACGACATTTCCGTGGGCCTGGGCTACATCGCTCCGTCCGTAACCGTCGGGACTACGCCCTACACCCTGGCCTGGTCGGATGAATTCGACGGCAACGCCCTCAACACCGCCAACTGGACCGCCGAGCTCGGCCGCGGCCCAAACAACGATGGCTGGGGCAACGGCGAGGCCCAGACCTACACCGATAGCGCCGACAACCTGCGCGTTTCCGGCGGCAGTCTCCTGATCGAGGCCCGCAAGACCGGCTCGGACTGGACCTCCGCCCGCATCAAGACCCAGGCGAAACGCAGCTTCAAATACGGCAAGATCGAGTTCCGAGCCAAACTACCCTCTGGCGTCGGCCCCTGGCCCGCCGCTTGGATGATGGGCGAGAACATCGCGACCGCCGGTTGGCCTGCCTGCGGCGAGATCGACGTGATGGAGTGGCGCGGCACTGGTTCCGACGCCAACTCCGTCGGCCACGCCACCCACTCGCCCAGCCGTTTCGGCGGCAACCCCATCGAGGCCCGCGTCCCGGTATCAAACCTCTCCACCCAATTCCACACCTTTGCCGTGCTGTGGGAGCCTAATCGTGTCACCTTCAGCGTCGACGGGCTCACCACCGCCACTTGGACCACGGCCGATACTGGCAGCCCGTTTGAGAAGGATTTTTTCCTCCTCTTGAACCTCGCTATGGGCGGCGCCTACAACAGCGGCCAGATCGACTCCGGCCTCACCTCCGCGCTCTACGAGGTCGATTACGTGCGCGTCTACCAAGGCCCTTCCTTGAACGCCTACCAGACCTACCTCCAGTCGGTCGGGCTAGCTACCAACGTGGCCTTCGATGCCGACGGTAATGGCGACGGTGTGGCCGAGGGCACGATGTATTCCTTCGGCGCGTCATCCCCCCGGCTCGGTAGCTCCACACCGACCCTCACCAGCGTGGGCAACACCCTGACCTACACCTTCGATCTGCGCGACGACTCCGCGTTGACTCTCACTCCTCAGGTCAGCACGGACCTAGCCACTTGGGCCACCGCGACTAACTACACCCTGACCAACGGCACCGGCGCTGCGTCTGGCTTTGTCCGCAAAATCCTCGCCGTCACCTCCGCCTCCACCCCGCGAATCTTCCTCCGGCTCCGCGCCACCCGCTGAAGTCTACCCAACCAACTCACCGCGCCCCCTCGGCCCTCCGGATAACCCGGAGGGCCTTTTTCATCTCTATCGGCTGGCGCCGCAGTTGCCTTCCCTCCGCCGCTTCGACATGAAAGCTCCGAACGCCATGTCCGCCCCCGCCACCCGCAAACCCTGGCCGATGCGCTGGATCGTCGCCACGATCGTGCTCTTCATCGTGCCCTACACCTACGTGAATCTGAAATTCCGTAAACCCGGCAAGGCCTTCGAGCCCTACGCGGACATGAAAGCTCAAGCCAACGTCAACCGCCTGCTCGACGCCGGCTACCGCCGCTTGGACGTGCCCGCCGAGCGCCCCTTCCCCGCCCTCTCGCCAGCGGAAATCACCCACGGCCCAGCCGCCAAACCCGCTGCCGCCCCAGGCGGTTTGCCTGCCAACCTCGCCAAAACTCTCATCGATCCGCCCCGCTTACCCACAGCCTACCGCGACCTCGTCGCCCCGGCCGAGAGCAACTCTTTGCTGCCAGCCAAACTCCAGTTCACCGCACGCCTCGCTAGCGACCGCGAACAACTCGCCGGCGCCGACCTATACCTCCGAGAAACTCAGCTTGTCATCGTGCCACGGTTCGAGCCTGTCCCAGAGGGCCTGCAAGCCCGCTCAGCCGAAAGCACCGTCCTGCTCACCCTCCCCTCCGGCCTGCTCGCCCCCGGCCGCCACGCCCTTACCCTCGTCGGCGCCAGCGAATCCCTCCATTGGGACGTGGTCGTGCGTTGACGCGCGCCACCCTATGCCCGAGAAGCACACCGTCTCCATGAGCGCCTCCGCCTCCGGCTCCGCCGCCCCGTCCTCCGCCCTACCGGCCACGCCGATGATCAAGCCCACCGACCTGCGCGGCATCCTGCGCTACGTCCCGCGCTTCCAAGGGCAGAGCTTCGTCCTCGCCCTCGACGGCGCCATCGTCGCAGACGAAAACTTCGGCAACCTCGCGGTGGATATCGCCGTGCTCCGCTCCCTCGGCATAAAGGTCGTGCTTGTCCACGGCATCGGCCACCAGCTGGCTGAACTCTCCGCCCAGCGCAAAATCCCCATCACCAACGTCGACGGCACCGGATTAACCGATGCTGCCACACTCGACCTCGCCCTCCGCGCTTCCGCCCGCGTCTCTCACCTGATTCTCGAGGGCCTGACCCAGAATAATCTGAAGTGCGCCATCACCAACGCCGTCCGCTCCCTGCCGGTCGGCATCCTCAAGGGCGTGGACCTCCAGCACACCGGTCGCGTCGACCGCATCGATAAGGATTTCCTAAAGCATCTCATCGACGCCGATATCGTTCCCATCATCCAACCCATCGGCTACGGCCCCGAGGGCCATTCTTACCGTATTAATTCCGACTTGCTCGCGGCCGAGCTCGGCGAGGCCCTCGGCGCGTCCAAGGTTATCTACCTCGGCCCCATCGCCGGCCTCGAGATCGACGGCGTGGTGAAACGTGAAATGCCCGTCGAACGCCTCCGCGCCGTGCTCAAGGAAACGCCCTCCCTCGTCTCGTCCGCGTCGCTGAGCAAGGCCCAGAACGCAGTCCGTGCCCTCGAAACCGGCGTGTCTCGCGTTCACTTGGTCGACGGCCGCATCTTCGACGGGCTGATCAATGAGATCTTTTCCAACGAGGGCGTAGGCACCCTGATCTACGCCAACGATTACCAGCAAATCCGCCAGGCCCGCCGGGCCGATGTGCGAATGATCTATAACCTCACCCGCGCCGCCGTCCGCCGCGAGGAGTTGCTCCACCGCACTCAGGCCACGATCGAGAAATTCATCGAGCAGTTCTACGTCTTCGAGATCGATGAAAACATCATCGCATGCGTCACGCTCGCGTTCTATGCCGACAAGCCCCAGCTGGCCGAAGTTGGTTCGCTCTACGTCCTGCCCTTCTACCAAAACCGCGGCATCGGCCGAAAGTTGATCGAATACGCCTGCCTGCGGGCTAAAGAAAAGGGCGCGACCCGTCTCCTCGCCCTTTCAACCCAGAGCTATAGCTTCTTCACGTCGGTCATGAATTTCGAGGAAACCGGCCCCGAGATCCTGCCCGAAGCCCGCCTCAAGACTTACGCCGAAAGCGGACGCAATCCGAAGGTGCTGATCAAGGACCTTTAGGGCGCCTGCGGGCTTGGCTCAGGCCAGTTTGGCCTGCACGAGTTTGCTGACCGCACCAAAGTCGATCAGGCCTGCCTCGGGTCGCTGTTTGAGCGCGGCGATGACCTTACCCATCTCCTTCTTCGAAACCGCGCCAGTCCCAGCGATGGCTTCGACCACGAGGGCGTCGAGCTTGGCGGCGTCGAGCCCGGCGGGCAGGTATTTTTCCAAGATCGCGATCTCGGCACGGTTCGCATCTACTAAATCGGCTCGGCCGCCCTTCTCGAATTCGACGATGGCGTCCTGAAGGTTCTTAACCGCCTTGCGCAGAGTCGCGAGCGCGAGCGCCTCGTCGATCGGCTTGGCCAGATCCATCGAAGCACGCTGGATGGCGGCGTCCGCCGTGCGCAGGATGGTGGCGCGCGGAGTGTCCTTAGCTTTCATCGCGACAATGATATCGGCGCGGAGGGTCTCGTAGATCGTGGGCATGGTGCGCTTAACTTGCCGCCACCCGCCGCGCTCCGCGACGAAAATCCCCCGCCCACCGCGATGAACCTCTCAAGTCCGCGATTCCGCCGGAAGTCGCTCCCGCCAACGCCAGAGCAACGGCGCGAGCCGCAGCGCATCCCAGTAACGGCGCCAAAACTTGCGCGGGTTCGAGGCAAGCCGGAACAGCCAGCCTAGATAAAACCGGTCCGCCCACACGGGAATGGCCACCTGACCTCCGGTAAGGAAAGCGATCGCCGCACCCAAGCAGAGTATGCCCGGCCGCGCGGCGAGCCGCGAGCGTAGGCCCAGCCCGAGTCGCTCCTGCACCCCGCCACCGATAGCCAGCATGACTATCCGTGGCCCGCGCGCCTCAATTCGGCGCAGCAGCACCTCATCCTGAATCGACCCCGGCGCGTAGTGTGGAGCGATGTAGACGTCCGCCGCCGTTACCGCGAAGCCCTGCTCCCTCAACCAGGCGCGATTGCATTCATCCTCGGCCAGCGAAGGCATGACCCAGAAGACCGCCCCGGGGCGCTTTAACTCCTCTCTCGCGAGCACCGCGCGGATGAGCTTGAGCCCAGAGTGACGCGGCAAAGTTTCTCCAGTGAAAAGACGCCAGAGTAATACCATCCAGCCCGAATCGGTGATCGCGAGGTCAGCCGTGGTGAGCGCCTCACGATAGGCTGGCGAGTGAACCAAATCTACCGCCAGTCCGGGGCCGGACGGCGCGACTACCAAGCCGCCAGCCAAGGCCTTCTCCGTCGCAGCCTCAATGGTGCCTACGAAAAAGGAAACCCCGAGGATAGTCCGCAGGTCGGAAGCAGTCGCCGGGGAAGGGGATAGGCGCGAGGCCGGGTTCATGAAGAAAATAAACGGAGGCCGCAGGAGACCAACGTCCGGTTCAAAGCTTTAAGCAGAGAGCCTAGTTGGCCGCGGGACAGGTCATATAAACGCATCTAAGCACCAATCGCCCTGAGCCTAGCCTCGAAATGCAAGGACCAGTTTTTCCGAGCGCACCAGCGCGCGCGCGAAAGGCACCAAGAAGATCGCGGGCAGCAACAGCCACTCGATGCCGAGTCCGACTAAGAAATACCCTATGACCATCAGGACCACAGCCATGCTAAACAACATGACCCGAATCGATTGTAGCGCCATCAAAACGAGCGCACCCACCCCCAACGCGCTCAGCCCAAGCACCCAACCGAAGCCGCCTCCTACCGGATGATAATAACCGGCGAGCAGCCCTACCGCGAACAGGACAGGCACAATACACTCATTCTGTTTACCCCGTCCAAACGTCTGCCACAGCACCATCAAAAGAGGCAGCAGCAGCAATGGATAATAAATAAACTTAGCGATAAGTTTATCGAATCCCTCCAGCCATTGCCACTCTCCGGTCATTAGACACCAACCGGCTGCACCCCCACGCAAGGGATCCAGCCACAGCGATTTCGATTTCCACCAGCGGCGGCGGCGACGGTTGTCGGCCGGGTTGACCATAACCAGACGCGTCCGCAACTGCGTGCCACTCACGAACAGCATGCGGCCATCCCACAGCCACCGGGAGGGAATGCCGGCGGCGACAAGCGCGATTGCGAAGTATAGCCAGAGCGGCATGAGCAAAGTGAGCGGGAAGAAAGAAAATTATCGAGAATAGAGGTAAGTGGGCCTGAGCGGAGCATACAATCTCCATTCCCTAGCCGGATCCCTCAGAAGCGGACTGGCGCGACAAATCGAGTGTTACGCACCCAATTGAGCAAGATCGGCGAGACTAACAGCAGCAGTGCCGTGGCAAGATTAAAAAGGCTGCTAATGTAGATGTAACCAGCCCCGATCACCGCAAACGCCGCAAACATAAACCCCGCGGTGAAGCCATTCATCGCAATCGCCGTGGCCACCCCCAGCACAAACGCCGGAGCCCAGACCGTCCAAGGCAAAAATGCCACGAGCATACCCCCTAAAAATAACACCGGTGCGATCGACTCACGCTCTTGCCTGCGGTGCCCAGTCTGCACCTTCAAAACGGTTAACAACATTACCGCCGTCAGGCCAATCTCGCCATAAATCATACCCGAACTCGCCTTCTGCACCGGACGCAAACCATCCAACAGCAGCCAGGTCACCATGTAGCCCCGGACAGGATCAATCCAGAGCAGCGGCAACCGCCACCAACGAATACGACGAGCCTTTAAAGTGGGATCTCGGCGCAAAACCCGGCTCCACAAATCCTCAAATGAGAGGTAGCGGCAATCGGGCTGGAGCAGTAGCCGCGGAGGCACAAAGCCCAATAACAACCCGAGTATAAGCATATACCATATAGGAATCATTGCGTTGAATTGCAATTACCTACTCCCCCTAAAATGGCCTGTCTATAGCAAGTATACTGTAATAACACCTATCACCGGACCACGTCGCCTTTAACAGTGCCATGCAGCGCCTTCAATTTCCGGGCCGAACCTAAGTGACGCCCCGCCATGACCGCGAGTAAGACCGGCACATTCACCGCGACGCCCAAGAAAAGGGTGCGCCGCCAATCCTGCTGCTCAACCACCAGTCCTATGGCCGCCATGCCTACCCCCGCCGCGAGGATACACGCCGACCAAGCGCGCACGGCAAGAGCCGAGCCAATCGCCAACGGCAGCATCAGCGCCAACACCAACGGATGGACCAAGACCGCGCACAACCCGGCCAAAAAAGCTATCGGCGCGTGCAGATGATCCTCATCACGCCAGCTGCCGGCCTGCACCGCCAAAGCCAAGCCCAACACCACCGCCACCCAAACGTGCGCCATCCAAGCCGCCGGTGCCTCGGGTATGGCCGGGATGAACTCCACCCCTCGCACCAGAGCCCAAGCCCCCAAGGCAGAACGGCCGACATCGGCCAAGTTAAAGAGTAAATTTCGACCCAAGGGCCAAGCCCGCTGTTCAAAAGCACCGAGCCGAGAACCCTTCTCTCGCCAAACCCACAAGGGGAAAAAAAGCAGAGCTGCGGCGAGTGAAAGAAAAGCGAGTGGCGACATCAAAGAAGGGTAAAGACTCACCGCTAGCCCAAGAAAGCGAGCGGTAAGCGGTTTCCGTAGCTATGCGCAAACACTCAGGGGGCGCCGCGCATCAACCCCGAGGCGCGTAGACGGTCTGCTCGAGGCGCCGGCCAAGCAGTTCGCGAAAAGCAGCCAAATCCGACACCGCTCCCAAAGCGATGAGTTGCCGGGCGAGGTTTCCCACCGCCGTGCCCTCAAGCGCGAAAGACACCACTGGAACCCCAGCGGCATCCGCCGTAGCCTGGCAAAGCAAACGGTTACGCGACCCACCCCCGACGATCAGAATACGCTGGAATTTTCTCCCCGCCATAGTCTCAAAACGGCGCATCGCCTCCGCATGGCCGCGGCCAAGCGAGTCACAGATCAGCCGCGTGTAGCCGGCGAGATCTCCCGGCCGCGCTAGGCCGCGCTTCGCAAGATGGCCGTCGATGGCCGCCTTCATCGAGGATGGACTGGTAAAAACCGGATCAGCCACGTCCAAGAACCCGCCAGGGGCCGGCAAAGCCTCGGCGGTCGCGATCAAGGCGGCCCACGCCTCGGGCGTCTCCGGCCGGGAGGCAAAATCCTTCATCACGCCCTCGAGCAGCCAGAGCCCAATAACGTTGGTGAGCGGACGGTAGCCACCATCGCCGGTGCGTTCATTAGCCACTCGGGCGGCGAGCGCCCCCGCACCGAGCAGCGGCTTCTGACTCTCAAAACCAACCAGGGACCAAGTGCCGGAACTGAGGAAAAGGTCCCCGCCTTCTGGCGCGGCCGGCATCGCATCGTAAGCGCAGGCGGTGTCATGGCCGGGCACAGCGATGACCCGGGTTCCAGCCAGCGCGATGCCGCCCAGAGTATCGGAACTTTTGACGCCACCCAGATCAGTTCCAGGCGCGACCGGCCGACCAAACCACTTCGCAGGCACACCGAAAAATCCAAGCGCCTCAGCCGACCAAGCACGGCCACGCACCGAGAGGAGCTGGGAAGTGCTGGCGATGGTCAACTCGTTGGCAGCGCGTCCGCCGAGGAGGTGGTTGAAGTAGTCGGGCAGAAAGAGACAACGGTCGACCGCTTCCACCAGCCAAGGCTGGGACGCCACCGTCTCGGCGAGTTGAAGCGAAGTATTGTAGAAGACGTTAGGGATGCCAGTCGCGGCGTAAATGCGGCCGAGATCGGCACGGTTCCGCGCCAGCTTCTTCAAGCCGGGCTGGGTCCGGGCATCGCGGTAGGCGTGGGTGGGGAAAACCAACCGACCGGAGCGATCGAGCAACACATGGTCAACGCCCCAGCAATCGACGCCGACCGAGGCGAGAGTCGCCCCCTTTGGCAGCGCCGCAGCTGCCGCCCGGAGGCCCGCCTGAATCTGCGCCCAGAGCCCGGGCACATCCCAATAGTCATGCGTCCCGAGACTGCGGAAAGCATTGGGAAACCGATGCACCTCGCGCAGTTCAAGCCGACGGTTTTTCCAGCTGCCAAGAATGACGCGACCGCTGGTCGCACCAAGATCGACGGCGGCGAGATACAGGGAACGGGGGGCGGCGGGCATGGGGAACGGACGGAGTTTAGACGAGTTGGAGGGCTTCCGAGGCGCGCCGGGCGTGGTCGCGATAAAAGTCGGTGTTTTCCGGCTTTTTAATATCCACGTCCCAAGTCGGGATCATGGCCTTCAACCGAGCCTGACCATCGGCTGAAGCGATTAGAGCCGGGAAACAAAGCTTTATCACCTCGAGCACGATATGAACCGAAGTAGACGCTCCGGGCGAGGCGCCGAGCAGGGCGGAGATGGTGCGGTCCTGATTGGTGATAACCTCCGTGCCGTAATGAACAATGCCGGCCTCACCGTCGGTTTTCTTGATCGCCTGCACACGGATGCCGCCATCGATCAGTTTCCAGTCCTCTTTTTTCGCCGCCGGATAAAATACCCGCAGAACCTCCAACCGGTCTTCCATACTCTGCGTGCCCTGCTGCACTAGGTATTTCACCAACTCGATATTGGTCGCGCCGATTTTAAGGAGCGTGAGCAGGTTGTGCGGCTTAACCGAACCGGGCAAATCCCACACGCTGCCCTTGCGATGAAGAAACTTGGTCGTCCAAGCCGCAAAGGGCCCAAACAGCAGGGTTTTTTTGCCGTCGAGAATCCGCGTATCAAGATGCGGCACCGCCATGGTAGGCGCAGCGTCAAGGGGTTGGCCATAGACCTTCGCCCGATGCCGATCGACGACCTCAGGTTTGTCACACACCAACCACTGGCCGCCGATCGGGAACCCACCCAGGCCCTTGCTCTCTGGTATGCCGGCCTTTTGAAGCAGGTGCAGGCTGCCGCCACCCGCGCCGACGAAGACGAATTTTGCCCGATTACGACGGATTTGCCCAGTAGTCAGATCGCGGATGAAAACATCCCAACCCGCCGCGGTCTTATCTAAATCGACCACCCGATGGTGCGTAGCGATACCGCAGCCTTCCTGCGCCCCGAGCCAGCCGAGCAGCTTGCGCGAAAGCGCGCCAAAATTCACATCGGTTCCAGTGTCCATCTTGGTCGCCGCAATCGGCACCTCAGCTCGGCCCTCCGTCAACAAAGGCGACCAAGCGCCGATCTCTGCCCGATCGGTCGTGAAAACCATATCCGCAAAAAACGGATGCGCCGCCATGCCATAGTGCCTAGCCTTTAAGTAGTCGACCCACTTGGCGCCATGCACGAAACTGAGGTGCGAGACCGGATTAATAAAATCCCTGGGACGATCGATCATGCCAGATGCCACCGCATAGGCCCAGAACTGACGCGAGCGCTCGAATTGCTCGAAAATCTTGATCGCGTTGGAAACATCCACCGTGCCATCGGCCGCCTGCGTCGGGGTATAGCTGAGCTCGCAAATGCCCGCGTGGCCGGTGCCGGCGTTGTTCCAGCCGTCGGAAGCCTCCTGCGCCAGCCCCTCCGTCACCTCGTAAACCTGGATGCGCAGGGCAGGATCGAGCTGCTTGAGCAGAGCGCCCAGATTCGCGGACATGACGCCGCTGCCGATCAGCACGACATCGGGATTTTCAACATGGGTGGAGAGTTTCATGGGCAAATGGCTTGGCCTCGCGCAAAAGTAGGCGCGAGCCGAAGACGGAAATGGCAGTTATTTTTCAGCCCTTCCAGAATCTTTCAATATCTTCCAGTATCTACCAAGCTGAAGGTGGCTTCTTCTACGTTGCCCGCGCCTTGCTCGCTGCCGACGGGAGCCATTGGGAAATGACCAGCGGGAAATGAGCCCTTGACTCCCGCCGCTCGGTTTGAGTCTCTGACCGTTTTCCAAAAAGCAAATCCCTGACTACCGAACACCATGGCCAACACTAAATCCGCCATCAAGGCCGCCCGCAAGACCACCCGCCTGACCGCCCGCAACAAGGCGACCAAGACCCGTCTGAAGACCCTTCACAAGAAGCTCCTCGCCGCCGCCGCCGGTGAAGACAAAGAGGCCGCCAAGTCCGCCGCCCAAGCCTACACCTCCGCCATGGACAAAGCGACCAAGTCCGGCGTCGTGCACAAAAACGCCGCTTCCCGCGCCAAGGCCCACACCGCGAAGTTCGTCTTCGCCAAGTAACGCAACGGTGCCGGACCGGCACCACCACCCTCGCCCCGCGAACGTCCCCGACGGCGCGGGGTTTTTTCATGCTCACACCAACCCGGCTTGCCCCGGTGCTCCGCCCGCTTTGGACTGATGGTCAATGATCGCTCCGAGTGCGCAAATTTTCCTTAGCCCCGGAGCGGAAGAGTCTTGGCAACACGTCGTGCGCCCGTGGATCGAAATCGGTCGTGGCCACCTCGCCCGCCGCATTATCGTCGTCCCAACCCGCGGCCAGGCCCTAGTTTGGAAACAACGCTGTGTCCACGCCGGTCTGCCCCTGCTCGGCATCGAATTTCTCACCCCCGGGCTAGCCCGCCGCAAATGGCTGCCTGTGGTCCCTTCCGCACGCCCCGTGCTCGGAAAGGAATTCCTGCTGCTCGGCCTGCGTGGCCTGATCGCCACACGCCTCGCCAAACTGCCCCCCGATGCTCCTACTCGGGGCATCTGGCAAAGCCTGCGCAGCGATCCCGAAACCGCCCTCGCCGCGCTGGATGACCTGCTCGCCGCCGGCTTCACCCCCCACGATTTTCCCCGCCGCGAACTCGCTGCCCTGGGCGTCGATCTCCAAGCTTGGGCAGACCGCCTCGGCCACGGACTCGGCCCCGCCCAAGCCATTGCCGCCGCCCTAGAACCCCTCCCACCCGGCACCGCCCCGCTCGCCGACGACGTGCTGGTGCTAGGCCTCGGCCCGGAAAACGCCGCCGAATTTTTCAACGTCGCCGCCCTCGTCCGCCGCTGCGCCCGCGCCACGGTGATCACCCCGACCCCCGCCCTGCGCGGTGCGACCGATTCGGAGGACCCCACCGCGCCCACCCGACCAGACGAAGCCTGGGTCACCCGCTGGGAACATTTTCTCCACGTCGAGGCCAAGCTACTCGAAGCCACCCACCGCGCTGCGCCGGAACCAGAAATTCTACTCGCCGCCGACCGCAGCACGGAGGCAGAGCTGATTATAAAAAACCTCACCACTTGGCTGCACGATGATCAACGCCGCCCCGCGACAACTGAAACCCCGGCTGGCGATCTCGGCGTGATATTTCCCGGCCCCGGCCCACTCCACCGCGCCGTCAGCCAGGGCTTAAGCAAGCTCGGTGTGCCCCACCACGACTTGGTGGGCCGAGCCGCCGCGCCGCCCGTCTACACCCAACTCCTGCGCAACATAGTGGAATTCTGGGCCCAAGGCGCCCGACTGGACGAAGCCCTTTTGCTTTGGTCTCGCCTGCGCGAACATAACATCGCCGGGCTGCAAGCTACCTACGCCGATTTCCGCGACCACGTGGACGAGTGTTTCCACGCCACCTGCCAACACGGCCTCGCCGCCATCCAGCGCCTCGCGCCCGACCCTGCATCCGGGAGCAAACCAGATTCACCCTCATTGGGCGCCGTCGACCTGCGCCGCCTCGCCGATGCCCTGCTACCAGGCTGGCCGGAAACACTATCGATCGCCGCCGCCGCCACTCGTCTTCGCACCATAGCCGCCCGCTGGGAGCTCGGCTTGCCAGAGGGCTTCGCCGGCCTCGACGCCTTTGCCACTCGCGAACCACACGAGTGGCCACGCGAACTCGTCGCGGACCTGTTGCTCGCCTTTCTGCCCGAAATCGCCGAGCCCACCGAAAGCGCCCCTCAGAAAGGCAGCTTCGCCCGCATCATCCTCACCACACGCCGCCGCGCGGAGGGCGCCCCTTGGTCCCGCCTCTTACTCGCCCAGGCCAACGCCGGGGAATGGCCCCGCCGCCGCGAGCAAAACCCATGGCTGGGAGATGCCGAGCGCCTCGCTCTGAATCGCTCCGGTCGGGGCCTCGCTGCCCTGCTCACCAGCGAAGACGCCTCGGTGCTTGAACGCGCCGGCTACGCAACGCTACTCACCGAACCCGTGCTCGGGCGCGCTCTTTCCGCCGCCGCCAGTGACGAGGCCAAGCCGAACCGCCCCCTAGCCCCAAACAGCCCGCTAGAACGCCTGTTATGGGCCCGAGGAGAACGCCGGCCGCAGGATGCGCTCGCCTCCGGCGCCGCCCACCTGCCACCCGCCCAGCCCATTTCCGCCGAAGTCGCCAGTTGGTCCCTCGTGCGCGCCAACCGCCGTGACCCCAACCGCCCCTTCGACCCGTTTTTCTTGTGTCTAAACCCAGCGACGGAACCACTCCCGCTCCCCCTCAGCCTTTCGCCCAGTGCCTTGGAAAAAGGCCTGATTGATCCGGCCACGCTCTGGTTTCGCGGCCTCCTCCGCCTCGAGTCGGTCTGCCGCGAACCTCTCGCTCGCGCCCTCGCGCTCCGCCGCGGTCAGGTTGCCCACCAACTGCTCGCATCGGCCCTCCGGCCCGCTGGCTGCCGGGATGGCGAGTGGGGGCCACTTAAACCCGAGCACGAAGCGTTGATCGCTCTCGAAGCCGCCCTCGCCACCGAGCGCTCCAGCCTCGCCGCGGGTTGGTATTGGAACGCCGAACACGGCCGGTTGGAAACCCTCTGCCGCGCCCTGCTACGCCGCTTCTACGCCACCGGGGAAGGCGGCCACGTGATCATCGAGTGCTGGCTGCCTGAGGCCGCGCGGCTAACCCTAGCCGACTGGACTATCCCGGTGCGCGGCCGTATGGATATCGCCCGCTCCGATCGGCCAGAGTGGACCGGCGCCCAAGTGCATCTCGTGGATTACAAATCCGGCGCAACTGAGAAAGCCCTCAACGCGGTTAACATAGCCAAGGACGCCACCTCGCTCCAACTCGCCGTCTACCTTGACGCCATCCGCTCCCTTGGCGTCGCCAGTGCGACCGTCTGGAAAATCACCGCAGACGAATCCTCCGCGCTATCCACCGATGAGTTGCCCACCGCCCTGGCGGGCCTGCCGCCCCTGATGGACGCAATGCGCACCGGGCGCTACGGCGCTCTCACCCCAGATCGAAATCCCCACGGCGGCCGCGAGCCTTGGGCCTGGCCCCTCGCCTGCACCCCCGTCCCGTCGCAAAATTTAAGAGTAAAATACTCCCTGACCTTCGGCTCTGCACCGGAAATCAACCCGAACGAGGATCCAGCCGATGAGTGAACCCTTCTCGGCCCCCTTAGACCAAGCCGCACGTGAACGCTTCCGCATTGAATGGCAGCGTAACTTCGCCGTATCCGCCAACGCCGGTTCAGGCAAGACGACCGCGATCTCCGAACGACTCGCCGCCATGGCCCTCGACCCGGGCGCCGCGCCCGAACTGCGCCGGACCGCCGTCGTCACCTACACCCTAAAGGCAGCCGAGGAGATCGGCGTCCGCGCTCGCGAACGGTTGCTCCGCCGGCTAGAGGAACGCGGTCCCGGCGCCGACCTGGCCCCGCTGGAACACCTTGAACGCACCTTTTTCGGCACCCTCCATTCGTTCTGCCTAAAACTCGCCCGCGAACACGGCCAGGAAGCGGGCCTCGACCTCGCTCCGGAGGTCTTGGATAATCGCGCGACCGAGGCCGCTTGGGAGGATTTCCTCGCTGGCGACCCCATGGAGCTCACCGCGTTGTCCCCCGAGGCATTGCATTGGCTGTTCCGCCTCGTCCGTCTTGAGAACGTGCTCGACGAGGCCCGCGAACTCGACCCCAAAACTGCCACCGAACTGCTCGCCAATGCCCCGCGCGACCTCCCGCCTGCCCCCTCAGAGCAAGGTTTGCGCGCAGTTCTAGACTTGCCCGAAAAAGGCAAGGGCGCGGAGAATCTGCGCAAAACCAAAGTCCGCGCCCAAGACTGGTTCAATCGGGCTACCGCCGTCCCCGCTGACCGCGCCTACCTGGGCATTTTCAAGCCCAACGGCGATGCGAAGGCCGTGGTGGCCGCGAATGACGCGTGGATGCTCCCCCTCTCGCGCTGGGCCGCGTGCGCCGCCGGCGCGGTCGCAGGCGAGATCGCCGCACGCTTCGCCGCCTGGCGCCGTGCCGCCGGCGTGCAAACCTTCAACGACCAAGTCTCGGCCGCACGCGACCTGCTCCGCCACCCCGCAACCCTTGCCGCCGTGCGTGCCACCGGTTGGCGCGTGCTCCTCGACGAGGCCCAAGACACGGACGAGACCCAGTTCTCCATCCTAGTAGAACTAACCCGCCCACCCGACGCCGAAGTGGGCAGTTGGCCAGGCACCGGCGCACCCCCGCTACCAGGCCGCTTCTGCATGGTCGGCGACGGCCAGCAGGCGATCTACAGCTCCCGCGCGTCGGTGCGGACTTTCCAACGCTACCTCGCCGCTTTCGACGGCGCCGCGGCCGGCGACCGCCTCGCCTTCGAAGTGACCTTCCGCGCCCCGCACGCCTCGGTTGGCTTACTCAACTCCACCCTGCCCGCCGCGTTCTCCTCCGAGCGCGAGCACAACCTCGGCCTGCCGCCCGCCGACGGAGCTAGCGCCCCCTTTCTCCAAGTCCCCTACCAACCCCTCGTGGCCGGCCCAGGTAACGCCCCCGGCCGCGTCGCGCGCGTGCCACTTGGTCAACTCCAAGGCGAGAGCGCACGCGACGTAAACGGCATATTCTCAAATGAAATGCGGCAAGTCGCCGCTTGGTTGAGTGAGCGCGGTCCCGCCGGACTAGGCCTCTCCAGCTGGGGCGAACTCTGCATCCTGGTGGCGCGGAACAAATGGATGGACGCCGCCGTCGAGGCGCTCGAAACCGCCGGCTTAAAAACCGCCCGACAGAGCAAACAATTACGCGCCAGCGACCTGCCCGCATACGCCTGGGTCACCGCCTTGACGACCGTCTGCTGCCAACCGGAAGACGATTACGAGTGGTTTGGCGTGCTGCGTGAAATTTTTGGGTTAAGCGACGACCTCCTCGCTCGCGAAAAACTACGGCACGGGCACTTCGTATGGGCTAGCCCCGAGATCCACGCCGCCCCGCTCGCCGCCGCCCTCGAGGCGCTTCGCCCAAGCGTGCAATCGGTCGATGACGAGGGAGGGGAACTGGACCTTTGGTTCGATACCCTCATCGTCTCCGCCGGTCTGGAGGAACGCGCCCGCGCCGCCGATCCGGGCGGTGCCAACCTCCGTGAACTCGCCCGCCTTCGAGCCGAAGCCCGCACCGAGGCAGCCAAGGGCAAGTCTCCTCGTGACTGGGCGGCCAAACTCGTCGCAGGTCGAGAAAACAGCTGCCCAGAAACGCCCGGGGAAACCGACGCCATCAACGTGCTGACTTCTCACTCGGCCAAAGGCCTCGAATGGCCCGCCGTGCTCGTGCCCGGCCTCTGGCGCAAAATCGCCTTCGACGCGGGTAGCGGACTTCAGGTCGTGCGTGACGCCGACAACCTGCCCATCGTGTATTTGCAATCGGGCGACATTCCATCCGGGACCAAGACTTCAAGGGAGCGCGAATGCCGCCGCGAGCTCGTTCGCCTGCTTTACGTCGCCCTCACCCGCCCCCGCCAGACCCTGCTCCTGCCTTGGGGCGAGGCTATGCCCAAGACGGATGACCAGTCGTTCGCCGCTCTCTGGGGCCACGACCTGAACGCGCTGCCGATTCTTCCCGAGGAAACCCCAACCGTCGCCACCACCCCTCAGCCCACACCGGCGCCCCGTAACATCCTTACCTCACCCACGGTCGATGACTTCGCCGGTCTGCCCGCCGCCCCGCGCCGCATCCTACCTCACCGGTTGGCTGAACACGCCGCCGAGGACGGCATCCGCGCGGCGCGCCACGAAAGCCACGAGGATTCACTCGCCCCGTCCCGCCTTGGACAAGACCCTATCGCCTACGGCCTTTGGTGGCACGAGACCGTTGAGTTCATCCCCTGGCTAGCATCAGATGCAGAGATCGACGCGTATGTTTTAGGTCGTTTTTCCGCTGCCGAGGCCCTCGGGGCAGGCGAGCGCGCCCGCCGCGAGTGGACCGTCCTGCGCGCCAGTCACGCTTGGCACGAATTGCGCCAGCCACGCTGGCGCCGCCTCGCAGAACTCTCCGTGCTCGCGCCGCTCTCCCCAGACGAGTGGATGGACGGCGTAATGGACCTCGTCCTGCACGACGCCGAGGGCGCCGAGGTCTGGGTGCTGGACTGGAAAACCAACCGCCAAAGACCAGACGAGTTGGTCGATGCCTTTCTGGCCCGCCTCGCCGCCGAGTATGCTCCCCAACTCTGCGCTTACGGTCGTAGCCTCGCCGCGATGTTCCCCGCCTGTCGCGTGCGCCGCTTCGTCTACGCCACCGGCGCGGGCGCGTGGACTGAGATCGAGGACACACTCTAGACCGCACCCAACCGTCGCTTCCAGCGCAGGGCCACCGCCACCAGCGCGATCAAAGCGGGCACCTCGACCAAGGGCCCCACCACCGCCGCAAACGCCGCGCCCGAACTTAAGCCAAAGACCCCGACGGCCACCGCGATCGCGAGCTCGAAGTTATTACCCGCAGCCGTGAAGCCGAGCGTCGCCGCACGGGGATAATCCGCTCCAGCCCTCACACTCATCCAGAATGTCGCGGTGAACATGATCGCGAAATACACCGCCAGTGGCAGGGCCACCCGCAGCACGTCGAGCGGGCGCGCCAGCACCTGTTCGCCTTGTAGGCTGAACATCACCACGATAGTGAAGAGTAGCGCCCCCAACGTGAATGGGCTAATCGCCGGCAGGAGCCGAGTATCGAACCACTCCGTTCGCGCGCCGCGCCGCAACACCAGACGGGTCAACCAACCGGCCAGAAACGGAATACCGAGATAAATAAAGACACTTTTCGCGATGCTCCCGATAGTGATACCGGAAAGATCGAGCGCGCCGAGATCTACCCCGGCGAGAGGAGGCAGCACCCTGAGGAAGAGCCACGCCAGCGGCGCGAAGGCGAAGACCTGAAAAATCGCGTTAGCCGCCACCAGACCCGCACAATACTCTCGGCTGCCGCCCGCGAGATCATTCCAAACGATCACCATCGCGATGCACCTGGCAATACCCACCAGCACCAGACCCGCAAAATACTCTGGTTGGTCACGGAGAAACATCGTCGCCAGCGCAAACATGAGCAATGGCCCGACCAGCCAGTTTTGGAGCAACGAAAGCGCGAGCACCCGCCGGTCGCGAAACACGTCGGGCAGCTCCTCGTAGCGCACTTTAGCCAGCGGCGGATACATCATTACGATAAGCCCAACGGCAATAGGCACCGAGGTCGTGCCCACGCTCCAAGAGGTGAGCGTAGTCGCTACTCCAGGAGCAAACCGCCCCAGCGCCACCCCGAGGGCCATCGCCGCAAAGATCCACGCAGTTAGCCAGCGATCAAGAAACGAGAGCCGTCCAGCAACGCCCGCACTCATTTCGTTACCCCCATCGTAGCGCGCTTGCGCTCGTCACGGCGTCCGTCCGCGTAAGCGGTGAAACAACGTTTAATCTCGTCCCGCACCCGACGGAAGACCGCCAACTTCTCCTCGTCCGTGCCTGTAGCATGAGCCGGATCAAAGAAGGGCCAGTGATGGCGGTTCAGCTGCCCCGGATACATCGGACAAGCCTGGTCGGCGTGGCCGCACACCGTGATGACCGTCTCGACCTTGCGATCCAGAAACTCGTTCATGTGCTTCGATTGGTGGGCAGAGATATCGATATCGATCTCCTTCAGCACCGCGATGGCGAAAGGATGGACGTAACCGGCGGGCTTGGAACCGGCGCTGGCCACTTCGAAGAGATCCCCGGCGGAGGCGCGCAGCACGCCCTCCGCGAGGTGGCTGCGGCACGAGTTGCCGGTGCAGAGAATGAGGATGATGGGCTTATCGGGATTCATGGTGAGAAAGGGCTCAACAGCATCCAGAACCGCACGCCGACATTTCGGCGGCAGGCTTGCCGACGGCAGGAACACACAAGTCCTTCGCGAGACAATCCGTATGCTTGGACGCGAGTCGTATCATCAGCGCGCCGGCCTCGGGCGCCGTAGAAACCAGACGGAGTTGGACGACGTTACAGGCCTCGTATTCGAGCTCCACCGGCAGATCGTCGCCGCCAAGGATGGGCTCGGCGTGGGCCAGGGCGCGGAGCAGCTTCGCGCCCGTGATACGGTGGTCCGTGTCGTCCCCGACCCAAGTCTGCAAAAGACACGTCTCCAAGCTACGGATGGTTCCACCGCAATCGACGAAATCCTTCCGCACTCGCCCCACCTCGGTCACATGGAAGTGTGCTTCGATCGGCTCGCCGTCCGGCCAGACCACGGTCAAGGGCAGGTCGGGCGCGGCCGCCAAGGCGGATCGCAAATGCGAAAGCAAAAGGGTGGGCGTTTCGTCGAGGGCGTTCATTTTTTGGGAACAGCTTCTCGCGGCGCGCAGCCGCAGACTCCGACCGCTTTGCCCACCGAGACCGGCCCGCAGTTTAGATCGACCTTAGCCAGTCGCGCCAAGTCACGTCGAAAGACCGCCCGACCCGCCGTGCAATCCTGCAAGCAAGCAAGATTGGCCGCTAGTTCCGGTGACCTCACCGCGAGCGGCGGCAATTCATAAATCATCCAGTTTCCCCGCCGCGTAGCCTTCACTAGCCCTCGTGTCCTCAAATAGCTGAGATGCTTGGAAATCTTCACCTGCGGCTCATCCAGTGCACGTTGGAAATGGCATACACATAAGGGCCCTTGGAGCAGAAGATTCAACAGCCTCAGCCGAGTCTCGTCGCACAGGCACTGATAGATTTGAACGAGCTTCATCTGATAGAGTATTCCCTTACAAGTATATGATTTTTCAATAAAAAAGACGTCCATGTAGGACGCCTTGGTAGCGATGTTGGTAATCAGCGCGGCTCAGCGCCGTCCGCCGCGCGTGCCGCGGGTAAGCCGGCCGGCCGGTTTGGGCGCAGCCGCCTCAGCCTCGGCCAGCGCCTTTTCGTCAAAGAGCGCCGAATAAATGTAGGGGAAACCCTCGAGCTTTTTGCGCTCGATGCTCGCTCCGATGAAACGCTCAATGGAACGGGCGTCGCGGACATCTTCTTCGGTTACCAAAGTGTAGGCATCGCCCGTGGTCTGGGCTCGCCCAGTCCGGCCGATACGGTGCACATAATCCTCCGCATTCTCGGGCACATCGTAATTTACTACGTGGGAAACACCCGCGATATCGAGACCGCGCGCCGCGATATCGGTAGCCACCAATACCTCGAAAGTGCCGTCCTTAAAACCCTGCAAGGCCTCGACGCGCTCGCGCTGGCTGCGGTCCGAGTGAATCACACCAACGGTATGAGACTCGCGCTGCAACCGGTGGGCGATGCGATCCGCGCCCATCTTAGTGCGAGTAAAAATGATCACACTCTTGAAATCGGTTCGTTTCAATAGCTCGATCAAGAGGTCAAACTTCTGGGTCGCCACCACCGGGTAGAAGGCATGCGCAACCGTCTCCGCCGCCGAACGCGTGCGCCCGATCTTGATCTCCTGCGGATCGCTCAACGCCCAACCCGCGAGCTGCGCCAGTTCCGGCGGCATCGTAGCGCTGAAGAAAAGTGTCTGCCGCGCCTTCGGGCATTTTTCGATGATTCGCTTGACGTCAGGGAGGAAACCCATGTCGAGCATGCGATCCACTTCATCGAGCACTAGGATCTCCACACCAGCGAGGTTGGCCGTGCCCTGCTCGAGATGATCGAGCAAACGCCCGGGCGTGGCTGCGATCACATCGACACCGCGCGCCAGATCTTCGCGCTGCTTGCCGTAGCCTACGCCACCATAAACTACAGTCACCGTAAGATCGGTATGCTTAGCGTATTTCTGGATGGCCTCCTCGACCTGCAACGCTAGCTCGCGGGTGGGTTCAAGCACGAGGCAGCGCGTCGGGCGTTGATGTGCCCCGAGACGGTGAATGATGGGCAAGGCAAAGGCCGCCGTCTTCCCCGTGCCGGTCTGTGCCGAGCCGATTACATCGCGACCGGCCAATACCACAGGCACCGCTTGGGCTTGGATGGGCGTCGGGTCGTTATAACCCATCTCGGCGACGGCATAGGCAACCGCATCGTTCAAACCGAGCTTGGTGAAAGCCGTGTCCTGCGGAGGAATCTCCACCGCGACCCTGGGCTTGATTGATTCTGTGCGGGGGTGATCGAAAGTATGGTCGGTGCGAGGCTTCTCGCCCCGCTCCAGCGCGCCTAAGGGACCACCCGGCCCGCCGCGCCGCTCACCGCCTCGGCCCCGCCCTACAGCGTGGCCGCCCTCGCGTTCAGACCGCGGTTCGCGGCGTCTATCCCGCCCCTGCCCTCGTCCCCGACCCGAACCGGCGGGCTCACGGGGGCGCGACGGACGAGCAGCGGGCGCCTCGGGGCCGGCAGCTCGGGAACCGGAAGAGGACTCGGACCGGACGAAAGACTGGGGAGCGGACGAAGGCGCAAACACGGCGCGCAGCTTCGAAATGATTTTCTTCAACATGACTTTGATGCGACCGTTTCCCGTTTCGCCCGCCTTGGCAACCCCGCAGCGTCAGTCGCTCTACCGCCGCCGCCTTTTCGGCCAAGCCAAAGCCATAGCCATGCCTGCCAAAAAACCGCCCGCGTGCGCCCACCACGCCACCCCGCCGGCTCCCACCGAGCCCGCCAGCAACGACCCCACGCCAGCGTAGGCCTGCACCACGAACCACAAAACTAAGAACACCACTGCCGGCACCGGCAGCACGGGCACCACCCAGGGCACCAAGGCAAAAACCCAAGAACGCGGGAAAAAAATTAAATACGCCCCAAGCACACCCGAAATCGCCCCGCTCGCCCCAACCATAGGAAGCTGCGAACTCGGGTCCGCCGCCATCTGCGCCAACGCCGCCACCAAACCAGTAACCGCATAAAAAAAAGCAAAGCCGAAAAACCCCAGCCGATCCTCGACGTTGTTGCCAAACACCCACAGAAACCAGCAGTTGCCCAGCACATGCGCCACCCCGCCATGAAGGAACATCGAGGTCGCAACCGTGGCCCACTGAGCAGGATCCATCACCCCTGCCAGCCACCGCGCCGGCACCAGCGCATGCGTAGTCATCCAAGCCTCAAAACTCTTTTCCCCCGCCAACATCAAGGAAACCTCATACCCAAAGACGCCCAAACAGGCGGCGATAAGAAGCGCGGTTAACACCGGCGGGCGGCGGTGCGGTTGAGTGTCCCAGAGCGGCAACATGCTCCCCACCCCACACACCCAGTCCACACCCGCCAACTCCCAAAACACCTGCGCCGTCACGCTTGCCCCCAGTCACATCACCCGCCCACCCTGCCAGCCCGCATGCCCATGACGCCGGCCAACGTCCAGCCCGCCCAACCCGCCCTGAGCCCAGCTCAGCGCCGCACCCTGCGTCCCCGCCTGCGCCTCTCCATTCGCGACGCCAGTCTGACTGACCTTTCCCTCCGCGAAGACAGCTCCGGACGCGCTCCCGCCCATTTCTGGAGCCTCGAACCTACCCCGCTCGTCCTCACCGCCGAGGAGTGGACCCCGCTCGAAGCCGGCCTCCGCCAGCGCGCCCGCTTAGTCAATGCCCTGCTCGTCGATCTCTACCACCGCCAGCAATGCCTGCGCGCCGGTATCCTGCCGCCCGAGGCCGTCCTGTCCGACCCCTTTTATCGCCGCCCCTGCCTCGGCCTCGAACCCGAACGCGCCAACCCCGCCACCCTGCTGCGCTTCGACCTCGTCCGCACCCCCGCTGGTTGGCGCTGCGTGCAAACCCGCTCCAATACCCCCATCGGCCTAAGCTACGCCGTGCAAAACCGCCGTTTCATGACACAGGAGGCTGGCGACCTCTACCGCGCCCTGCCTGATTACCACAGCGTCATCAATTTCCCGCTCCAGCTTCTCCACGCCCTCCGCGCCCTCGCCCCCCGCGATCGCCCCTCGCCTTCGATCGTAGTCCTTACCGCCGGCCCCCACGACGCGTTCTATTCCGAACACAGCTTCCTCGCCCGTAAAATGGGCCTGCCCCTCGCCCGAGGCGACGACCTGCTCGTGCTGGATAACACCGTCTACTTTAAAACCGTCGCCGGCCTTGAACGGGTCGATGTTATCTACCGTCGCCTGAATGACGCCCACATTGACCCGGTTGTGTTCTCCACCGATCGCGAGACCGCCGGTATCCCCGGCCTGCTCCAATGCATTCGCGCTGGACGCGTCGCCCTCGCCAATACCATCGGCACCGGCCTCGCCGAGAGCCAGGTGATCGAAGCTTACCTGCCCCGCCTAGCCAAATTCTACCTTGGCGAAAAACTCCTGTTACCCGCCCCCGAGACCTATGCCTGCGGCGAACCCGATCGCCTCGAGCAAATCCTCGACCAGCACGAACGCTTCGTAATTCGCCCTGCGCACGAATCGCCCGACAACTACACCGTCACCCGCCCCGCCCACCGGCGCCCACTCCTGACCTCAGCCGGTCTCGACCACCGCGTCCTGCGCAACCCCCACGCCTACGTCGCTCAGGCCACGCCCGAGGCCCTTGCCCTCGACGGCCGTCGCCCGGGCGGTCGCACCGCTGCCGTGCCCTTTTGCCTGAGCACCTTCGTGCTGACCGACGACCGCCGCCAAGACGTTTTCCCCGGCGGCCTCATCCACCTCGGCTCCGCCGTGCCTCCGGCCGGTCGCGTGGGCGCTGCCGCCGACGCCCTTGTCCTGCTCGGCTCGCATAACTCCGGCGGCATCGCCGATCTCGAGGCCCATGATCCCGGTGACTCCCTCCACCCCGCCCAGCTCGGATCGCGGGCCGCAGAGAGCCTTTTCTGGCTCGGCCGCTATCTCGAACGCGCCGAGGCCACCGCGCGGATGCTCGCCATTCTCGACGACGTTGCCTTGGAAGAAATCCCCGCCCGCGACCGCCGCCACTGGCTGCCCGTCTGGCGCGGCCTGCTCGAAGCCACGGGCCACTCCGGCCCCCGTCTCGACGCCCGCGCCCGCCCCCATGAAACCTTCGGAGCCGACCTCGCTTGGCGCCTAACCCTCGACGCCGACACCCCCGGCTCCATCACGGCCGCCGTCAGCTCCGTGCTCTACAACGCCAGCCACCTCCGTGACTACCTCTCGCCGGAAACTTGGCGAGTGCTGACCCGCCTCCATACCCGGCTTGAAGCCCTCCGCCACCGCACCCTGCCCACCGGCAGCGCCGCCGCGAAACTCCGGCAGCGGCTAGCAAACGAGGCCGGGCAAGTCGTCCTTGACCACGTGCCCGCCTTCCACGCGACCGCCGACCACACCATGCTGCACGACGCCGCCTGGCACTTCCTCCGGCTCGGCGTTTTCCTGGAGCGCGCGATCATGACCTGCAGCGCCCTCCGCCATATCCTCGGAGCCCACGCCCGCCCCGGCCACCCCCGCCCAGGACACTACCGTGACAACCCCGAGCTCTCCGCCCTGCTGCGCATGCTCGGCTCGCAGGATGCCTACCGTCGGCTCTACCAGGCGCGCAGCCAACCGCGCTACGTCGCCGAGTTCTTTCTCCAGCAACCCGACGCACCGCACGGCCTGTTCCACCTCGTCCATGCGATGAAACAAAGCCTGGCCGCCATTCGCCAAGAAAGTGACCCCTCTTCCGGTCCCGGCGCGCCGGAGCGCGCCGCGCAGGAATTGCTGCTATTTCTCAGTGAGCTCAAACCCGCCCCCCACTTCCGCGGCGAAAGCGACCTGCCTCCTTTGGAAAAATTGCTCTCCGGCCTTCTGGAGCGCCTTTACGCGCTGTATCCGGTCTTTAACGACCACCACTTCAGTCATCAGGCCCGACTCGCCCCCGCCGAGGCCCAGCCGGAACTCGGCCTAGCCTGAATTCTCCTGCCGTCCGAACCAAAAATCGGTTTGGACGCCACCGCCGCACTCGCGAATATTCGCTCCATGCCCGTCCCCCATTTTGACCTGCTCCTGACCGATCCGCACACCGCCGCGCGCCGCGGTCGCCTTCGCACCCGCCATGGCCTGATCGAGACGCCGATCTTCATGCCCGTGGGCACTCAGGGCACGGTCAAGGGCGTGACCCCCGTCCAACTCCGCGAACTCGGGGCCCAGATTATCCTCGGGAACACCTACCACCTCAACCTACGCCCTACCAGCGAACTGGTCCGCGAACTCGGCGGCCTCCACCAATTCATGGGCTGGGATGGCCCCATCCTCACCGACAGCGGCGGCTTCCAAGTGTTCTCCCTGGCCAAGCTCCGCAAGATGCACGACAACGGCGTCGAGTTCCAAAGCCACCTCGACGGCAAAAAGTGTTTCCTCGGCCCCCGTGAAGTCATGGCCATCCAGGCCAACCTTGGCAGCGACATCGCCATGGTGATTGATGAGTGCCCACCCTGGCCCTGCGAGCGGGACGCCACCGCCGCCGCCTGTGCCCGCTCCCTGCGTTGGGCCGCGCAGTGCAAACGGATCGCCACCGACTCCGGTTTCCTCGCCGCTGGGCACCACGTTTTCGCCATCGTTCAGGGCTCCACCTATGACGACCTCCGCCGCGAGGCCGCCGAGGCCCTCGGCGCGCTGGATTTCCCCGGCTACGCTGTCGGCGGCGTGAGCGTCGGCGAACCAGAGCCCGAGATGCTAAAACAAGTTGGCGCAACCACTCCCTTCCTGCCCGCCGACAAGCCCCGCTACACCATGGGCCTCGGCACGCCGCCGCAGATGCTCAAGATGATCGCGCTGGGCGTAGATATGTTCGACTGTGTCCTGCCCAGCCGCGTCGCCCGCAACGGCCTCGTTTTCACCCCTGACGGCCCACTCAACCTCCGCAACGAGCGCTTCCGCGCCGACCCCGGCCCGATCCACCCCGGGGTGAACAACTACACCACGAATTTCTCCCGCGCCTACCTTCGGCACCTCCTCGTCGCGGGCGAGATCCTCGCCTGCACCCTTCTCACGATCCACAACCTCGCCTTCTACCTCGACCTGATGGCGCAGGCCCGCGCCCACCTTGAGTCCGGCGACTTCGCCCCTTGGCACCGCGCCTGGATTAGTCGCTACGAAGCCGGCGCCGACGCCCGCCTAGCCTAACCCCACCTAGCAATCGCCTTTAGCTCTTCACGTTCGGTTTACGTTTTGGGCTTTCCGTTTTCCGCTTTCCTGATGTCCAATCTCGCCATGCGAATACTCGTCACCGGCGGTGCCGGCTTCCTCGGTTCCCATCTCTGCGACCGCCTGCTAAAGGATGGCCACGAAGTCATCGCCCTTGATAATTTCTTCACCGGTCGAAAAACCAATATCGCCCACCTCCTCGGTCGGCCAGACTTCGAGTTGGTCCGCCATGACGTTATCGATCCCTATAAATTCGAGGTCGACCAGATCTACAACCTCGCCTGCCCCGCCTCGCCGCCCCACTACCAATACAATGCGATCAAGACGGTGAAAACCTCCGTCATGGGCGCGATCAATTGCCTCGGTCTCGCCAAACGGACCCGCGCCCGCGTCTTCCAAGCCAGCACCTCCGAGGTCTACGGCGACCCCGCGATCCACCCCCAACCCGAAAGCTACTGGGGCAACGTCAACCCCATCGGCATCCGCTCTTGCTACGACGAGGGTAAACGCGTCGCCGAGACCCTGTTCATGGACTACCACCGCCAGAACGAGGTCGATATCCGGATCGTGCGGATTTTTAACACCTACGGACCCCGCATGCACCCGAACGACGGCCGCGTGGTGTCGAACTTCATCGTCCAAGCGCTCAAAGGCGAGGACCTCACCATCTACGGCGACGGCCTCCAGACCCGCTCCTTCTGTTACGTCGACGACCTCATCGAGGGCTTCGTGCGCCTGATGAATCAGGACGCCGTCACCGGCCCGATCAACATCGGCAACCCCGGCGAATTTACCATGCTCCAGCTCGCCGAGCTAACCCTGAAACTCACCGGCAGCGCCTCGAAAATCGTGCACCGTCCCCTGCCCGGCGACGACCCCAAGCAGCGCCGACCCGACATCACCCTGGCCCAAAAACACCTGAACAACTGGAGCCCCACCGTGGCGCTCGAGGAAGGCCTCGGCCGCACCATCGCCTACTTCCGCACGCAGGTCTGAGCGGAGCGGCCAGCGATATACGCGCCCGCCCAGCGTGGGGACTTGGCATGGCGGTTGCAAAGTCCTTACCCATGCTTCGTTCGCCGCCCTTTAACGTCCTGCTTTTCGCCACGCTTTTTCTCGCCACCCTGAGAGTGGCCCCGGCGGCTGCGACGTTTCGCCCCAAGGTCGTAGTGGTGGCCACGTTCGAGGTCGGGGCCGACATCGGCGACGAACCTGGCGAGTTCCAGTTCTGGGCCGAGCGCGAACAGCTTACCGGATCCATCGGCGTGCCCGGACTCGATCACCCCGTTCGCTACAACCCAGCCACCGGAGTCTTCGGCGTCGTCTCGGGCACCACCGTGCGCTCCGGCCTGCAACTTTTCGCGCTCGGGCTAGACCCAAGTTTCGATTTTTCCTGCAGCTATTGGCTGATCAACGGCATCGCGGGCGTCGATCCGGGCCGTGCGGCGGAAGGTAGCGCCGCGTGGGCCCGCCACATCCTCGATGGCGACATCGCTTACGAGATCGACTCGCGCGAGGCCCCAGCCAACTGGCCCTACGGCATCATGGCCCTGGGCAACAAATCGCCGCTGACCAAACCCGTCATCCCCGCTTGGGCCCCGAAACCCATGGCCTGGACGCTCAACCCCAGCCTGGTCGCCTGGGCCTACGCGAAGACCAAGGATCTCGCCCTCGCTGATTCGCCCGAAGCCACTGCCCACCGCGCGCTCTACACTGACTTCCCGGCGGTGCAAAAGGGCCCCGTCGTGCTCATCGGCGATAGCTTTGCCTCCTGTCGTTACTGGCACGGTGCGGTGATGCAAAACTGGGCCAATGAGTGGGCCGCACTCTACACGGACGGTCAGGGCGATGCCACCATGACAAACATGGAGGACCATGGTCTCGCCAACGCCCTCACCCGGCTCGACGCGCTGGGCAAGGTCCGCTTCGACCGCGTGCTGGTTCTCCGCACCGGTAGCAATTTCTCCCGCCCGCCCACCGGCCAGTCCGCCGCCAACAGCATGGTGGCTGAGTATCAAGGCATGCTGCCCGCACTCGAGGCGGCGCACCGTGTCGGCTCAACCGTGGTCGCCGCCCTGCTCGCCGACTGGCGGATCTACGAAGCCAAGCCGCCGGCGGCGGAGTGACCCGGCCCGAAGCGCGCCGCGATCGCCGCCCGCAGGCGCAACCACTCAGCCAGCGCGAGGTCGTCCTTCCGTCCGGGCGCGATCTGGCGGTGATCAGTCATCCAGTCGAGCGACCAGCTTAACTCCGCCCAACGCGGCGCCAACCAGTCCAAGGCGGAGGCGATTTGGGCCTCCGTGAGCGCCGCCAGTCGTGTGTCGCCAGCGAAACTAACCCCGATAAGAAAGGCGTTACAGCCTTCCCGTCCGTGAAAAACCGATACCCCCGCGTGCCACGCCACCTGTGTATCCGCCACCAAACGCGCCCGCGCCCCGTCCGGCGCGATCACAATATGGTAGCTGACTCGACTCTCCGGCCGAGCCATAAAGGCCAGCGTCTCAGCAAACGGCATGACCGTATGGTGAAAACACACCCCAAGGCGCTCATTGGCCGGCGCGGATGAGTAATTAGGCGATGGCGCGGCGAATTCAGGAAACGGCATAGGCTGGGCTCCCTCCGCCGCTAGAGTCTGCGCCAAACCGCGCCGAATAATGATGCCGCCGCAGCGCGCCCTCGATAGTCAAAGTTACCAAGACCCAACGCAGCGTGCAGGCGAGTCAGCCCACCGTGGCCTAGCAGCCAAAGCAGCGCAGCGGTTTGTGCGCAGATAAAGACCACCCAGAGCAAGGCAACGGGCTCCAGCGGACCCAAAGCGCGCAGCTCGACTCCGGCTTGGATTTTTTTCCCGCCGGGGAAACACTCGGCGTTGACCAACCGAGCGATCTCAAAGGCGACAAAGGCGGGCGCGTTGTTCATCGGCGAAGACGATCAGGCGGAGGCGGAACTAAGCCGAGAACTCAGGTTTGGGTGCGACCGTGCGCGGCGGCGACCAACTCATACACCTCGTCCCAAGTGCGGGCGCGCAGCTCGTCGCCGAGGTGTCGGTTGGTGGGGTTGTCGAAGATGATGCAAGGGCGGCCCTCAGCACGGTAGGCCTCGATGTTTTTCGGCGAGTCGTCGATGTAGAGATCAGCGTTGATCGAGAGCTTGTCCTCGACGAAGCAGAGGTCGCGATAGGGCACATCGTGCTTCTCCAGCCACTCGGCGGTCTGGGTGACGGACTCGCCATGCAAGCCGCCGACGTAGAGCCGGTGGGTGATGATGCGGATGTGCACGCCGAGCCGGGAAAGCCGGCGCAGCGTGAAGGGAGCGAGCGCGATGGGGTCGGCGTTCTTGAAGATACCGTGCTGGTTAACCGCATGCTTGTGGAGCAGCGGGTAGGTGAGGTCGTAACCTCCAGCGCCGGGAACCTTGTCGAGCAGGCCCCACTCCTTCAGCCCGTAGCGGAAGTCATCCGTCAGATCCTCACTACGCTTGCCCAGCCAGGCGGCGGCGACGGGCTTGAGCGCGCGGTAAAAATCAACCACGACGCCGTCCAGATCGAGGCCGAGGATAAACTTGCGTTTGGACGGGGTGGACATGGGGCGATCAAGGCGCAAAGCGGGGCGCGGGTAAAAACAAAAGCCGACGGCAGCTTCGGGGCCTTACTCCACCCGCCCGCGGCGAGTGGAGCGATCGGTCTTTTCCGATGGGATCTCGTTATTCGTGGTCATCATGAACACCGGTGCCTTGGTCTTGATCCAGACCTGCTGCTCCTTGAAGTGCTTGGCGGTGACGTTCTCGATCGCGTCGGCCATGGTCTTGGCCGGCAGCAGGCGTCCCTTTTTGGTGGTGTTGAATTCGTAGGCGGCCTTGTGGATGCGCTCGGGGGCGCTAGTCACGGACGCGTCCTCGGGGATTTGCAGCACCCAGCCGGTAAACTCACCGGCGGGCAATTTGCCGTCAGGGTCGGAGATGAGGATAGAGAACTGTTTTTTGACCGCCGGCGGCTTCTCTTCGTCCACCTCGGGCTCCACCGCTTGGTTCATCTCTTCGACGATCTGGCGGAGCAGGGCGGGGTCGACGTCGTTACGTTTGAGGATTTCGGCGACTTGATTGACTTCGATTTTCGGCATGGCGTGCGGGCGTTGAAAGTCCCACGAAAGGGCACACATGGATGGCAATGTAAAGGGCGGCGGGGCGGCACAGAGCGCGGACGAATTATTCGACGTGGTGGACGAGCATGACCACGTGGTTGGCCAGGCCCGCCGCGCCGACGTGCATGCCCGGAAGCTCCGCCATCGCGCGGTTCACGTGCTCTGTCTCGACGAGGGCGGACGGGTTTTCCTGCAAAGACGCTCAATGCTCAAGGACTCCGCCCCTGGTCGCTGGTGCGCCTCGTGCTCGGGACACGTCGATGCAGGCGAGGACTACCTAACGGCGGCGGTTCGCGAACTGGCCGAGGAAATTGGCGCGCAGTTGGAGAGCCCGCATCAACTCGAACCTTGGCTGCGACTGGAGCCCTGCCAGGAGACGGGCGAGGAATTTGTCTGGGTATACCGGGTGCGGCACGCCGGGCCCTTTACCCTGCACCCCGCGGAAATCATGGACGGCGCTTGGCGCACCCGAGCGGAGATCGACGATGCGTTGCGGAACCAACCGCGCGACTTCGCAGGCTCTTTCCGCCTGCTTTGGTCGCGACTGGTTTGGTAAATCAGCCCGCCGAGGCGGCGGGCTGGCGCGCTGACTTACTGCCCCAAAACCCAGGCAAAAATCAGGGGCGCCACAATCGTGGCATCGCTCTCGACGATATACTTCGGGGTCTTCTGGCCGAGTTTGCCCCAAGTGATCTTCTCATTGGGCACCGCACCGGAGTAGCTGCCGTAGCTGGTGGTGGAATCGCTGATTTGAGAGAAATAGCCCCAGAGCGGCACCTCGGGCCGGTCTAGGTCCTGATGCAGCATGGGCACGACGCAGATCGGGAAGTCGCCCGCGATACCGCCGCCAATCTGGAAGAAGCCGATTGAGCCTTCGCCATTTTTGAGCGTTTTGGCGGTTTTGGTATACCAGTCGGCCAACCAGGTCATATATTCGATACCAGTGCGCACGGTGTGGACCTTCTTGATCTCACCGGTGATGACGCGGCCCGCATACATGTTACCCAAAGTGGAGTCCTCCCAGCCCGGGACGATGATGGGGAGGTTCTTCTCGCAGGCGGCAAGCATCCAGGAGTTCTTCGGATCAATCATGTAGCTGGCCTTCAGCTTTCCAGTGCGGAGAACCTTATACATGAACTCGTGTGGGAAAAACGGCGTGCCGGCCTTGTCGGCAGCGATCCACTCCTCGGCGACGGCCGCCTCGATGCGACGCATGGCCTCGCCCTCGGGGATACAGGTATCGGTCACGCGGTTCATGTGCCGGTCTAGCAGGGCCTGCTCGTCGGCAGCGGTGAGATCGCGATAACCGGGCACGCGCTCGTAATAATCGTGGGCAACGAGGTTAAAGATATCCTCCTCAAGGTTGGCGCCGGTGCAGACGATAGCGTGGACCTTGTCCTGACGAATCATCTCGGCAAGGGAGAGGCCGAGCTCGGCCGTGGACATGGCGCCAGCAAGAGTGACAAGCATCTTTCCGCCAGCCTTCAGATGGGCCTCGTAGCCCTTGGCCGAGTCGATCAAGGCGGCGGAGTTGAAATGCCGGTAATGGTGGGCGAGGAACTGCGAGATCGGGCCTTTTTTGGCCGCGAGCTTGGCGTTGATGTTTTCGGTGAGCAGGGTCTGCCGCTTGGCGGCTTTGACTTTATGGGCCATGGTGGGAGGAGAAAGGGAAAGTTCCGGAGTGAGCCGACGCAGGCCGGCAAAGCCATCCAAAAGCCGCGCACCGTGCAAAACTGTCACGCAAGCGACCCGTTTTCACGCCAGACGGGCTTTTTGTTGCCCTGCGCCCCCCCATCCCTCCTAGCTCCCCGCTCCCTGCGCCATGCTCACCATCTCCGACGTCTCTAAGTCCTACGGCACCCGCGAACTATTTTCCGACGTTTCCCTCTTCGTCGCGCGCACCGACCGGCTCGGCCTCGTCGGACCCAACGGCGCCGGCAAATCCACCCTCTTCGGGCTGATCCTCGGGGAGGAACGCCCCGACACCGGTATAATCGAATGGGAGCGGGGAGCAGACTTCGGCTACCTTCCCCAAGAGTCCGCCCCAGTCGGCGATGAGTCCATCCTCCACATCGCCACCTCCGGCAAGGCCCTGGAGCCGACCGAAGACAACTACGATATCGATTACACCCTAGAGCCCCGCGCCCACACCATCCTCGCCGGCCTCGGCTTCAAGGAGGGCGACGCGCACAAACCCGCCAAATCCTTCTCCGGCGGTTGGATCATGCGTGCACACCTCGCCCGCCTGCTCGTCGCAGAGCCCGCCCTCCTCCTGCTCGACGAGCCGACGAACCATCTCGATCTCGAGGCTCTCCTCTGGTTCCAAGAATACCTCAGCCGCTACCCGGGCGGGCTCGTGGTCATCTCCCACGACCGCGCCTTCCTCAACGCTCTCTGCACCGGCATGCTGGAACTGCGCGCCGGCACCCTTCATTACTACCATGGTAATTACGACGACTTCCTGAAGGAGAAGGAGGCCCGCAAAGAACAACAGCTTGCCCAGTTTAAAAACCAACAGCGCGAGATCGCCCACCTCCAAGTCTTCGTCGACCGCTTCGGCGCCAAGGCATCCATGGCCTCCCGCGCCAAGTCGAAGGAGAAACAAATCGAGCGCCTAAAGGAGGCCGCCGTCGAGGAGCCCAGCGAAGAGCTGAAACGCATCAACTTCAAGTTCCCCCAGCCCATCCGCTCCGGCCTGAAGGTCATCGAGCTGAAAAACGTCCGCCAAGCCTACGGCGAGAAGGTCGTTTACACCGATCTCAACTTCACCGCCGAACGCGGTCAGCGTATCGTGCTCGTCGGGCCCAACGGCGCCGGCAAATCCACCTTGCTAAAAATCCTCGCCGGCAATCTCGCCATTCAGGGCGGCCTCCGTGAGCTTGGTAGCAACGTGACCGCCGGCTACTTCGCCCAGCAACGCACCGATACCCTGCGCGAGGACGCAACCGTGTTCGAGATGATGATGGAACTGCGCACCAACGAGAACCAGCTCACCGAACAGCAGGCCCGCGCCATCCTGGGCAGCTTCCTCTTCCGCAAGGACGACGTGCATAAGAAAATCGGCGTGCTCTCAGGCGGCGAAAAATCCCGCCTCAACCTAGCGCGCCTCCTCGTCGATCCACCGAATCTCCTCCTAATGGACGAGCCCACCACCCACTTGGACATCGGCTCAATCGACGCCATGGTGAACGCCCTGAAGGGCTATACCGGCACGCTGATTTTTATCTCCCACGACGTGCATTTCATCCGCTCGCTCGCCGAGACCGTGCTGCACGTGCACAGCGGCCGCCTCACCTCTTACGCCGGGAACTACGATTACTATCTGGAGAAGTCCAAGGCCACTAACGCCCGCGCCGCCCTCACCGCCGGCTTCACCGACGCCCGCCCCGAAGCCCACAAGGGCGCGGCCAAAAAGGCCGCCCCCGCCCCCCCCCCATCTTCAGGCGGTCCAAAACACACCCCGAACCAGCTCCGCAAAATGCGCGAGGAAGTCGGCCAGTTGGAGAAAAAAGTCGCGGAACTGGAGGCCAAGCAGAACGAAATCACTGCCGCACTCGAGGACCCTGCCACCTACGCCGACAAAAGCCGATTCCACCGCCTGAATATCGAGCTGAGCACCATCACCGAACAGGTGAGCGACGCCACCTCCAAGTGGGAAGCCGCCACCGAAGCCCTGGACGCCGCCGAACGCCACGCCGGCTAAACCAGATCCTCGGCGCTCACCCACCAGCCCGTCCCACGATAAGCGGAACCGCCGACGGCGACTCTTCCGCGATCTCCACCGCCCTCGCCAACGCCCCGCGCGCCTCCGCCAGCTTGGCCTCGTCGTTGGCGTGGACTACGCCGAGCAGATCACCCACTGCAACCCGTGCGCCGACCTTGACCAGCCGGGTGAAGCCCACCGCGTGGTCCACCGCATCTTCCGCCCGCGTCCGGCCCGCCCCCAGCCGCAGCGCAGCCAAAGCCACCGCCATCGCATCGACGCCAACCACCCAGCCCGCCCGCGCCGCCCGCACCTCCCCCGTGAAACGCGCCGCCGGCAACACCGCCACCGGATCTTCGCACACCCGCGGATCCCCACCCTGCGCGGCCACAATCTCGCGGAATTTTTCCAAGGCCGCCCCACTCGCCACCACCTCGACCAACCGCGCTCGCGCCGCGTCCGCCTCGGTTTCGACCCCCGCTAGCAAAAGCATCTCCGTCCCGAGCGCGTAAGTAAGCTCCAATAGGTCTTCTAAACCCTCAGTCTCGCCGCGCAGGCACGCGATGCTCTCCGCGACTTCGACGGCGTTACCCACCGCCCGCCCCAACGGTTGGTCCATGCGGGTGAGCAGCGCGCGGGTTGGCTTGGCCATCGCCGCACCGATAGCGCACATCGCCTCCGCCAAGGCCCGAGCCTCGGGCAAGGTCTTCATAAAGGCACCACGGCCAAATTTGACGTCGAGCACCAGCGCGTCGATGCCCTCAGCCATTTTTTTGGACATGATAGAAGCGCAGATGAGCGGGAGGCACTCGACCGTCGCGGTGACATCACGGAGCGCGTAAAGTTTTTTATCCGCCGGCGCTAGGTCCCGAGTCTGCCCGATAAGCGCACAGCCGATCCGGGCGACCTGCGCTCGGTATTCTTCAAGGCTCAGCCCGACGCGAAAACCTGGAATACTCTCCAGTTTATCGAGCGTGCCACCGGTGTGGCCCAGCCCACGCCCCGAGATCATTGGCACCGGCACGCCGCAAGCCGCCACAATCGCTGCGAGCGGCAGGGAAACCTTGTCGCCCACCCCGCCGGTCGAGTGTTTATCGACTTTCCGCCCCGGCACCCCCGAGAGATCCGCCACTACCCCCGAATGCATCATCGCCTTGGTCAAGGCCGCCGTCTCCTCCGGCTCCATACCGCGCAGATAAATCGCCATGAGTAGAGCCGATAGCTGGTAATCCGGCCAAGAACCGTCCGTCGCACCCCGCACGAAGGCCCTGATGGCATCGCTCCCCAGCGCGCCACCGTCACGTTTGCAGGCGATGATTCGGGGCGGAGTAAGGGTGGCGTCATCCATGCCGCCACCCTGCCCCAAACACCCCCGCCGCCGCAAGCCCGCCGCCGCCTAAGGCTTTTGTAAAATAGCCTTTCCCCGCGTCCAACGAAACCGTCACACTTCCGTTTCACTCGCCACCTAACATACCACCACGATGAGCGCCCCCAGCCTGAAAATCTTCTCCGGCAACTCCAACCGTCCTCTCGCCGAAGAAATCTGCCGCCACGTGGGCATCCCCCTAGGCCAAGCTACCGTGACCAGCTTCCCAGATGGTGAGTCTTTCGTCCGAATTGAGGAAAATATCCGCGGTCAGGATATCTATCTCGTGCAGTCAACCTGCACTCCGACCAACCATCACCTGATGGAGTTGCTGATCATGATCGATGCCGCCAAACGCGCGTCGGCCCAGCGCATCACCGCCGTGATCCCCTTTTACGGCTACGCCCGCCAAGACCGCAAAGACCAGCCCCGCGTCCCCATCACCGCCAAACTCGTCGCCGATCTGCTGTCAGCCGCCGGGGCCCACCGCGTGCTCACCATGGACCTGCACTCTCAACAGATCCAAGGCTTCTTCAACATTCCCGTCGATCACCTCTTCGCCTCCCCCGTCATCTTCAAATACCTCGAAAGCCATCGCGGGCAAAATCTCGTCGTGTGCTCGCCCGACGTCGGCGGCATGAAGATGGCCGCTGCCTACGCCGGCGCTCTCGGCACCGGCCTCGGCATGGTCTGGAAAAAACGCACCTCCGCCACCACCGTCGAGTCAGTCAACATCGTCGGCGATGTCGCCGGCAAGGACGTGCTGATCGTAGATGATATCACCGAGACTGCCGGCACCCTTGTGAACGCGGCCAAGCTGCTGCGCGATAACGGCGCCCGCTCCGTGCGCGCCGCCGTCTCCCACGCCCTCCTCTCGCCCATGGCCTACGAACGCCTCCGCTCGGGGCAGATCGACGAGCTCATCACCACCAACTCTATCCCCGTCGAGCCCCGCGACCTCCCCATCAAGGTCCTCAGTGTCGCCGATCTGCTCGCTCAGGCCATCATCCGGATCAACAATAACGAATCCGTAACCAGCTTGTTCAAGGTCAAGGGGTTCTGATCTGGTTAGCGGCCCATCACATCCATCCCAAAGTCAGCCCAAGATCGAAGTCCGGGAACCTTCACCCGGCTAGTCCGGTCCACGAGATCCCTTCTCTTTTTCAACACCATGAAAACTCGTCTCCTGGCTTCCACCGGTCTCGCGCTCATCGGCCTCGCCCTGCTCCCCGCCTGCCGCGCCGAAGATCCCAAAGCCAAACTCGCCCTGAAAATCGATGGCTCCGCCCTCGCCGACACGGCCGGCTCCGGCCGGGCCTCGTCCTACGCCGATGTGATCCAGCCCATCCAGAAGGCCGTCGTATCCGTCTACTCCAGCAAAATAGTCCGAGAACGCGTCCAAGTCCCCGACTTTTTCCGTCAGCTCTATGGCCAGCTACCCGAGCGTGAGTCCCGCCAAGAAGGCCTCGGCTCCGGCGTAGTCGTCTCCCAAAACGGCTACATCCTGACCAATAACCACGTCGTCGACGAGGCCGACGAATTGAAGGTCTCTCTGAACGACGGCCGCGAGTTTACCGCCAAGCTGATCGGCGCCGACCCCAAGACCGACGTCGCCGTGATCAAAATCGAGGCCGATGACCTGCCCATCGCCACCCTAGCTGATAGCGATAAGCTGCGCGTGGGTGATCTCGTGTTCGCCGTCGGCAATCCGCTCGGCGTAGGCCAGACCGTCACCATGGGCATCATCTCCGCCACCGGTCGCGATAATCTCGGCCTGCTCGCCGACCGCGGCGGTTATGAGAATTTTATCCAGACCGATGCCGCTATCAACCAAGGCAACTCCGGCGGCGCCCTCGTAGATGCGCAAGGCCGCCTCGTCGGCATCAATACCGCCATCCTCTCCGGCCGAGGCGGCTCAGGCAACATCGGCATCGGCTTCGCCATTCCCGTGAACCAAGCCTCCACCGTGCTCACCAGCCTAGTCGAGACCGGGACAGTGCAGCGCGGCTACCTCGGGGTGAATATCGACGAGCTAAAGCCAGACGTCGCCGAGGCCCTCGGCCTAAAGAAGGAACAACGCGGCGTGATCATCACCAACCTCCCCAAGGACAGCCCCGCCGCCAAGGCCGGCCTCGAACGCAGCGACGTGATCGTGGGCATCGAGGGCCACGAGGTCAGCACGCCCCAAGACCTGCGCAACCGTGTCGCCGCCCGTGCCCCCGGCTCCGAGGTCGAACTGCGCGTCCTACGGGACGGTAAAGAGAAGACGATCAAGGCCAAGCTCGGCGCCCTTTCCGCCGCCCAAGCCGCCACCGAGTTCCTGCCCGGCGTCACCGCCAAGACCCTCGACGATGAAGCCCGCCGCCAGCTCGGCGCGGCCAAGGACCTCGAAGGCGTGGTTATCACTGAAGTCGTATCGGGCTCCGCCTTCGCCGAACGCCTCGCCCCAGGCATGGTGGTGGTCGAGGTGAACCGCGAGCCCGTCGCCGACCTCGAGTCCGCCCAGCGCCTGCTCAAACCCGGTCGCAACCTGCTCATCGTCTACGTGCGCGGCCTGTTCACCCCCATCGCGATCAACTTGAAATAAACCAAAGGCACCCCAGCCCGCGACCCGCCCGACGAGAATATCGTCCGGCGGGTTTTCTTTTGCGCCCCGACGAGCTTCTTGCGGCCATCACGCCCGCCCATGCCCAACTCCCTCGCCCTCGCTAAGTCTCCCTACCTGCGCCAGCACGCCAACAATCCGGTCGGCTGGCTGGAGTGGGGCGAGGCCGCCTTCGCCCGAGCCCGCGCTGAGGATAAACCCATCCTGCTCTCCATCGGCTACTCCACCTGCCACTGGTGCCACGTGATGGCCCGCGAGTCGTTCGAGAACGCTGCCATCGCCGCACAGCTGAATCACGATTTCATCCCGGTTAAACTGGACCGCGAGGAGCGCCCCGACGTGGACCGCGTCTACATGACCTACATCCAGGCTCGCACCGGCTCCGGCGGTTGGCCACTCAACGTCTTCCTCACCCCAGACTTGAAGCCCTTCTTCGGCGGCACCTACTTCCCGCCCGAGGACCGCCAAGGCCGCCGCGGTTTCCCCAGCCTGCTCGCCGCCATCGCCGGCGCTTGGCACGATAAACGCGCCGATCTCGTCGCCGAGGCCGACCGCGTGCTCGCTTCTTTGCGTGATCATTACAGGAACCGCGCCGCCTCCGTCGCCGACTCCGGCGGACCCGGATCCACTCCAGCCTCCTCCACCAGCCCAAGCTCCGCCGCGCCAATCCCCCTCCACGAGGCCGCCGGCGACGCCTTCGAGCGCGGCTTCGCCCACCTCTACGAGAGCTTCGACGCCACCCACGGCGGCTTCGGCGGCGCACCGAAGTTCCCTCGCTCCGGCAACATCGACTTCCTGCTCCGCGTCGCCGCCCTCCAAGGCGGCGGCGCCACCGAGACCGGTCGCGAAGCCCTCCGCCTAATTGCCGAAACCCTGCGCAACATGATTCAAGGTGGCCTCCACGACCACCTCGGCGGCGGTTTCCACCGCTACTCCGTCGATGCCGGCTGGTTTGTGCCCCACTTCGAGAAGATGCTCTACGATCAGGCCCTGATCGCCCGAAACCTACTCGACGCGGCCCGTGCCACCGGGGATGAACGCCTCGCTTGGGCCGCCCGCAGCGTGTTCGATTATCTACTGCGCGACCTCGCCCACCCCCGCGGCGCCTTTTTCTCCGCCGAGGACGCCGACAGCGACCGCACTCCCGCCGAGGGTGGTGGACACGCCGAGGGCGCTTTCTACGTCTGGACTCGCACCGAGCTCGACCGCGTGCTCCCGCCAGTCGACACCGCTCTGGTGTGCGCCCATTTCGGAATTGAAGACGCGGGCAACGTCCCCGCCGAACTCGACCCGCACTGCGAGTTTACCGGGCGCAACATCCTGCGCCAGTCCCGCCCGCTGGCCGAGACCGCAGTCGGCCTCGGACTAGACCCCATTGCCGCCGCCGACCGCCTCGCTGCCTCGCTGGAACGCCTCCGTGCCATCCGCGCCTCCCGGCCCAGACCCCACCTCGACGATAAGGTTCTCGCCGCTTGGAACGGCCTCGCCCTGTCCGCCCTCGCCCGCGCCGCCGTCCACCCTGCCGCCTGCCTCGCCGATAAACGCCCCTTCTACCTCGAGGCCGCCCTGCGCTGCGCCCGCTTTATCGAGAGCGAACTCTGGGTCCCCGCGCGCCGCGTGCTGCTCCGCTCCTGGCGTGACGGCCCCGCCGCAATCGACGGCTTCGCCGAGGACTACGCCTGCGTCGTCGCCGGCCTGCTAGACTTGCATCAGGCCACCCTAGACCCGCATTGGTTGCGCTTCGCTGAAAAACTCCAAGCCGCGCTCGACGCCCGCTTTTGGGACGAGGCGGAGGGCGGCTATTTCTCCGCGCCGGCCGACACCGAACTCGTCCTGCGCCTGAAGGACGATTACGACGGCGCCGAGCCGGCCGCGTCTTCCTTCGCCCTGTCTAACTTGGTCCGTCTGTCCATCCTTCAAGGTGAACCCGCCTCCAACGAAACCGCGCCCGCTCTCGCACCGCACCGCGCGCGCGCGGCCCGCGTCGCCGAGGCCTTCCGCTCTCAGTGGTCAGGCGCCCCGCACGCTTTGCCTGTGCTCCTTTGCGGGCTCGCCGACCTCCTCGCCGAACCCTCCCACGTGATCCTCGCGGGCGACCCCGCCGACCCCGCTTTCACCGCACTCGCCTCCGTGGTCCACGCCGCCCCGCCCTTCAGCGCCCCGGTTTATTTGCTCACCCCCTACGACGCCGCGTGGGCCCGCGACATGGTGCCGCTCGGAGGCCGGCCCACCGCCTACCTCTGCCGCGACCTAGCCTGCCAAACCCCCGTCACCAACCCCACAGCCCTCCGCGAGTTACTGCTCGGTTAATCCGCCCTCAACTCAGCC
>Ga0114979_10000010_pt1 | contig 139901 bp, 167 predicted proteins | sample S_140625_EF_Meta_FD_87315 | JGI IMG/M metagenome (GOLD analysis project Ga0114979, IMG submission 87315) | Freshwater microbial communities from Lake Simoncouche, Canada to study carbon cycling - S_140625_EF_MetaG | ecosystem: Environmental > Aquatic > Freshwater > Lake | place: Lake...
GATGTAAAGAAATACATTCGTTATATTACCGATCGCAGACTAATTAGTCTTGGTTTAAAAGGCATCATGAAAGTAAAAAAGAATCCTCTACCCTGGGTTGAGGAAATGATAAATAGCCCTATACATACAAACTTTTTTGAGAATAGAGCAACAGATTATGCAAAGGGCGCACTATCCGGATCATGGGGAGATATCTGGGCTGATTGATACAAAGCCTTACACATACTCTATTACACACATACCTACTGGCAGAATTTACTACGGAGCTAGATATGCAAAAGGATGCACACCAACTGATTTATGGGTATCTTACTTCACATCAAGTAAAGTAGTACATCAATTAATCTTATCAGACGGGATAGAGTCATTTAAAATAAAAATTCGTAGGACTTTTAGTACGTCTCAGCGAGCTATTGAGTGGGAAGGTCGTTTTCTTCGAAAAATAAATGCTAGAAAAAATACCAGGTTTTTAAACAAACACAACAACGACGGGCTTATAGGACTAGCCGGTGATATGAATCCTATGAGAGATCCTGAAGTTGTTAAAAAGTGGAAAAATTCTGCAAAAATTAATAATAAAAAAACAGGTCGATCTCATTCTGATACTCATAAATTAGCTATTTCAAAATCTCTTAAGGGTAGAGTTAGAACCGATGATGAGAGAGCTGCTATATCTAAAGGACTTAAAGGGTATAAACATACTCAGGAATATAAGGATATGTGCAGGATAAGGCAGACAGGTAAAATACCTACCATAGAGGCTAATTCAAAAAGACGGGATTCTATTCTTGGTAGAAAAAAATATGAGTTAAATGGTCAACGCAAACTATTTAAGCCTGGTACTGAGCCGATTGGTTGGAAACCGGTTAAAAATAAGGAAATAAAATGATAGATAAAAAACCCCACGTATGCTACGAATGCGATAGCGAATTCTTTGTATTTCCAACGTATGAAGAGAGTGAAGTAGGAGAAATCTCTTGGTGTCCGTATTGCGGATCTGAACTAGAGGCAGCCGCAGAGGATATAGATGAGGAAGCAGATGAGTACTTTAAGGAAGTAGATGACGAGGAGTGATACATAGTTCTTTGAGGTGACTATGTGATTATTGCTGGTATTGACTTTTCATTAACATCCCCCGCTATATGCGTTCATTCTGGTACAGAGTTTAGCTACGACAATTGTAAGTTTTATTACCTTTCAGGGCTTAAGAAGACTATTGCTTCTTCTAATAACATGACCGGGACTCTGTATCCAGAATATGATACTGTAATGCAACGGTATCAAAACATATCGACATGGGTGATGAACATTATTACCACCAGCAAAGTATCGCATGTCTATCTTGAAGACTATGCATTCGGGGCAACTGGCAGAGTGTTTCATATAGCTGAGAATACAGGCATACTTAAGTACAACCTATGGCAGAACAACATACCTATCGTAACCATCCCTCCCACAGTAATAAAGAAATTTGCAACCGGTAAGGGTAATGCTAACAAAGAAATCTTACAAGAACACTTTATTACAGAGACTGGCATTGATATCAAAACTCAACTACAATTAACACTTAAGCAATGGAATCCTTCATCGGATATCATTGATAGTTATTACATTTGTAAGTATGGAGTTTCTGAGTATGGCAAAGAAAAGTAGCAGCGGTATACCTTATGTCTTTCCTTCTGGTAAAGCTTCGTACGTATACGAAAAAGATGCAATAAATATTAAAGTATACTATAATGCATTTAAGAATGTAGAAGTGTTTCAGACATGTAATGGGCATACCCAGCGTATGCCGATGTCGCATAATGATTACGAGAACTTTGAGAATAGGTTAAAGTCAAATGGATTTAAACAGCTGGCGTTAGTATAATGGATAATACAGGGGATTTCTACTCCCTAGATGGGGGTTCGATTCCCTCACGCCGGACCAAATATTATGAATCAAGTCAATCGTCAACCTATCTTTAACGTTAAACAAAACGTTACTCTATTTAATAAAATTACTAACGATACATTTGTAGGTGATATCGTTAATGAAAACGAAATTGATGGTCGTCAATACTGGGTATTTCACTCGTATATTCGTCCTAATAGTCGATTGCTTATGGCAAAAGACTCCTACACAATAACTAAAGCTAAGAAATAGTTGATATCAACTACGAACTTAGCTATTATAACCGATGCCAATTGGCATTTTTCTTTTAATTATGAGGTATTTTATGAATCAAAAAACAAAACTACGTATAGCATTTTTCAACGGCCGTGAGATGACTGCCAAGCAAATGACATCCCAATTCGGTATTGCATCTCCTCGCAAGGTCGTGAGTGATTTGCGTCTTGAAGATGGATTGCCAATCTACGCAAACAAGCACGTAGACACCAAAGGGCGTGAAACAACCAAGTATCGTTTAGGTACTCCAAGCCGCTCAGTTATTGCTGCTGGCTACCGTGCAATGGCCCTTGGTCTTGTTTAAGCTACCGTAATGTAGTATAATTAGGGGACTTGTTGTCCCCTTTTTCATTTATAAATTATGAACACAGAACTTAAATCCTTTGATTATAAACTTAAAGAAGCCGCACCACTTGCCTCACCAGAAGGTCGTAAATGGCTTATGGATCACCTTAAGATAAGCACTATTAGAGTAAGGTTCATTAAGGCTGATGGTACTGAGAGGACCATGAACTGTACCCTTGATGATCGAGTGGTTCCTGTACTAGAAAAGAAGACTGATAAAGTCAAAACACTTAACGAAGACGTGTTGCCAGTATATGATGTTGATGCTAAAGGTTGGAGATCGTTCCGCCTAGATAGTATTTTGACAATATCCTTTGATCTATGAAAACAGGCATTACATTTGGTGCATTTGATTTATGTCATACCGGGCATGTTCTTATGTTTGCAGAGTGTAAGGCTTACTGCGATCATCTCATCGTCGGACTCCAGGTAGACCCAAGCCTTGAACGTAAAGAAAAGAATACCCCAGTACAATCACTTTATGAGCGCTTTGTGCAACTTAACGCAATCAAATATATCGATGAAATTGTACCGTATGCTTATGAGCATGAGATACTACAAATTATACAATCAAGAAACATTGGCGTTCGGTTTGTGGGCGCTGATTACATCAGTCGCGATTTTACTGGTAAAGACTATTGTGTTAGCAAATCCATCGATTTACACTTTAACAATAGAGATCATGGATTCAGTACTACAGAATTAAGGAAAAGAATTGAAAGTCCTAATAACAGGAAGTAGAGGCTACATCGGATCTGTGCTTGCTAAAACCTTACAAAAGCAAAGTATAACATCAATTGGTATTGATCATAATGGAAGACCAGATGGTTCATCGATATATGGGGTGTATAGCGAGGCATGTATTACTGATGATGAAGTTATAGAAGTAGTAATGCAGAGTGGTATTGATACAATTTTTCATTTGGCAGCTAGTGCAGATGTAGGTGAGAGTGTCACTAACCCAGCAGCATTTTACTATAACAACATCGGTAGAACATCCCTTATGATGACAAAGTTACTTGCCAGCGGGTGGCAGGGTAAAGTAGTTTTTTCATCAACTGCGGCTGTATATGAGCCGTCGATGTACATTATTAACGAGAACGACCCGAAGGTCTCTCCAAATCCTTATGGTAGGAGCAAGCTTGCGTGTGAGGAATTGTTGCTTGATATTTACAAGGCCCATGAAATACCCACAGTTGTGTTTAGGTATTTTAACGTAGCGGGGGCTTGGGATGATGTAGGTGACCATATTGATGCCAATCATATAGTTTCGCGTATGTGTAAGACTGCACACTCAAACACGCCATTTACTATTTTTGGCACAGATAAACAAACTAGGGACGGGACATGTATAAGGGACTATCTGCATGTAAGAGATGTTTGTGACGCGCACCTACGGGCAGCTGAATACTTAGATTTAAATCCTGGATTTCATACTTTTAATTTAGGTACAGGAACCGGTATTACAAATAAAGAAATGATAACGGCGTTTGAGAGATTTACTGCACGTAAGTTGGATGTAAGATACGGGCTTGGGCGCCTTGGTGATCCAGATATTCTTTTTGCAAACCCATCTAAATTTACTAATTTAACGGGATATAGATATAAGCATAGTAGCTTAGAAAATATTATTTCTACAGCATGGCAATATTATTGTAACAAAATGGAGTGATAGATGTTTGATGAGAATGAAGTTTCTCTAAAATCGCAAGGCGGTACTGAGAGAATGAAGCGTGGACTAGCAGCAAGACTTCCAAGTGAATTTAATGATGACTTTCAAATTATTTGTTCAAGGGTACGCGAACTGCAAGCAGATAAAATTCGGGTTTACTGGTTGCATGATCTACCTGATGATCCTGAGACTGAGCATCTCAAGGACCAAAGCAGCCGTGATAGATTTCATAAAACAGTATTCTGCGGCCAGTGGCAATACTATCGCTACCAACACATGCTTGGAATGCCCTATGATAGCAATAGCGCTGTAATCGAAACAGCTATTGATCCGTTACCGACCGTAGTTAAATCTAAGGATGAAATTCGTTTAGTATACTCATCAACACCTCAACGTGGATTGTCGTTATTGGTACCAGTGTTTGAGGAGCTTGCAAAGAAACATGAGAATATTATTCTTGACGTCTTCTCAAGCTTTAAGATTTATGGGTGGGATGGAGCTGATCAACAATTTGAACCTTTATATGAGCGTTGCAGGCAGCATCCAAGGATTAACTATCACTCATTTGCTCCAAACGAGGTAGTAAAGGAAACACTACTTAAAGCACATATCCATGCATACCCGTCTATCTGGCTTGAGTGTAATAGTCAGAGTATTATTGAGGCGATGTCTGCTGGCGCCCTATGTGTGCATCCAAACTTTGGTGGGCTTATTGATACAAGTGGTGGTATGAATTTTATGTATCAAGGACACTCAGATCCTAACACTCACGCTGGTATTTTTTATCAAGCATTAGACAATGCAATTAGCGTGGTAAACAACGAACAAGTTCAAACATACCTGCAGCTTGTAAAAATGTACGCTGATAACAGATACAACTGGGGCAAGGTTACCCAGCAATGGGTTGATTTACTTTCTAACCTAAAGAATCAGTACTCGTCTATTGGTAGTAGATCACTACCAGGAAACAATCAAACTTTCGTTTATAATACAACTCGATGATTTTAACCCGCACACCCCTACGAGTAAGCTTGTTCGGTGGTGGTAGTGATCTCCCTTCCTACTACAATGAAAATGTAGGAAAAGTTCTATCATTCACAATAGACAAATACATGTACATCGCACTCTGCCGTACAGCACTCCAGGGTATTAAAGTTGTATATAACGAAGTCGAACAAGCAGCAAATCTAGAAGATGTTAAGCATTCGAGGGTAAGAGAGTGCTTGAGGGACTTTGACATACATTCTCATATTGAGATAAGTTCGTTCTGTGAGATACCAACCAAAGGTACAGGGCTTGGATCGTCATCAACATTTACTGTTGGATTAATTAACGCATTGTCTGAACTTAAAGGTATATCACTTAATAAATCCGATATTGCCCGTAATGCATGCTTTATAGAAATGCAGATGTGTAATGAGCCAATAGGTAAGCAAGATCAATATGCTGCAGCTTACGGAGGATGTAACATATTTGAATTTAATCCTAACGATCATGTCACAGCTATCAACCCAGGGTTTGAACGCACTGTTTTAACTAACCTCAATAAGAACTTAATGATGTTCTATACAGGTATATCTAGAAATGCGTCTGACATTTTAGGAATACAATCTAGCAGTACTAACAGCAACTTATTACTGTTAAGTAATATGGTGGGAATGGTAGATAAAGCAAAAAACTTCTTACTTAAAGGAGACGTTGATTCGATTGGTGCTATGTTAGATGAAGGCTGGCAATTGAAGAAGCAGCTAGCGTATAATGTATCGAATGACTTGATAGATATTCAATACAAGAAAGCTATTCAGGCAGGGGCTCTAGGCGGTAAGATTTTAGGTGCCGGTGGAGGTGGGTATTGGTTATTTTACGTGCCTAATGAACGTCAAGATGCAGTAAGAAGAGCAATGGGTAATTTACAGGAATTTAATTTTAATTTTGAGGACACTGGTACAACAGTATTATACAATGAAAGCAAGTGAACACTTTAAAAACTATGTAACTGAACTTATCGATGGATTGGTCTCAGTGGATGCTAAGCAAATAGATAGCGTTACTGAAGAACTTATATCGGCTTATTCAAACGGTAATAATATCTTTGTATGCGGTAATGGTGGGTCAGCTGCCATAGCCGATCATTTCTGCTGTGATCATTCTAAAGGTGTGCATACAGATACAGACATGCTACCACAAATTCAACCACTTACTGGAAATGTATCTACACTAACAGCTATTGCAAACGACATGGGGTATGAACATGTATTCTCATATCAGCTTAAGTTAAAAGCAAAAGCCCACGACTTGCTTATTGTTATTTCAAGTAGTGGCAATTCAAGTAATATTGTCAATGCAATTATTGAGGCACGACGCCTTGGAGTAGTTGTTATTGCGCTTGTAGGATTTGACGGCGGATATGCAAGTAAAAATTCTCACATGACACTACATGTTAAAAGTGATAACTACGGAGTAGTAGAAGATTCACATCAAGCATTGATGCATATAATGGCTCAATCGATCAGGCTAACGCACCTAAATAAAGAATCAATTAAACTATAAAATGACATGATCTTACTTGACTTTAATCAAGTGTGCATTGCAAACCTAATGGCTCAGTTAGGCAATCATACTAATGCCGAGATCGAAGAAAACCTTTTAAGGCACATGGTTTTAAATACTATCAGGTCTCTTAAAAGCAAGTTCTCTCACGAGTTCGGTGAACTTATTATCTGCTGTGATGATAAGAAGGTGTGGCGCAAAGAGGTGTTTAAATACTACAAGGCTAATAGGCGCAAGGCTCGTGAAGATTCAGAACTAGATTGGAATGCAGTTTTTAATGCACTCAACAGCATTAAATATGATCTTAAGGAGTTCTTTCCCTATAGAGTACTACAGGTAGAAGGTGCTGAAGCTGATGACATTATTGGCGCAATTACCATTGCTAACGGCAATATGCTAAATACTGGTAATAAGATTCTTATTCTTTCTGGAGATAAAGATTTTGGACAGCTTCAAGTGTTTGGAAATGTTAAGCAGTATGACCCTGTCAGAAAAAAAGACATTAAGCATGCCGATCCTGTTAGGTTTACTAGGGAACTTATCCTTAAGGGTGATATAGGAGATGGTATTCCAAACATACTTTCTCCTGATGACTGCCTTGTTAATAAGGTTAGGCAAAAGCCCATGCGGCTTGAGAAGTTCTCACACCTTAAAAATCCGCGTAAAGAACTCGAGGGTGAGCAACTTCGCAACTGGATTAGAAACGAAGAACTCATCGATCTTACTTTTATACCTGCCCCACTACACGCAAAAATTCTCGAAGTGTATGAGAGCCAAGCAGGCAAAGATAGGTCTAAACTGTTCAACTACTTTATCACGCGTAAGCTTACCTTATTAATTGAAAGCATAAATGAGTTCTAAATGAAAAAATCTTTATATGAAGTTCTAGAAATTTGCTCTAAAGGCAAAACCGTAGATGAGAGAGTTGAGCTATTGCAAAAGAATGCATCTACTTCACTATACACTCTGCTCAAGTATGCATTCGATCCCTCTCTTAAATTTCTTTTACCAGAAACAAACCCACCGTATAAACCTACTGACTTCCTTGATCAGGAAAACAGGCTCTATTCCGAGCTAAGAAGGTTGTATCTTTTTGTTGAAGGAGGCAATCCTAACCTTACACCGTTTAAGAGGGAAATGCTATTCATTCAACTACTAGAATCTATTGACAAGAACGATGCAGTACTGCTTTGCGCTGTCAAGGATAAAAAGTTGCCTTTTAAAGAACTCACCTCAAAAGTTATTAAAAAGGCTTTTCCAGGACTATTGCCAGAGGATCAGAAGTAGAAATAAAATGAGTAAGACACAGAAGAAGAATGTTAAAAAGTCGTCTAATAATTACTTTGAAGACGGATACAATTCAAAACAAAAGACTAATGCAGACGTTAATAGAAAACAGCTTAAACGATTTGAAAACGCTCTTCGATCACGAGACTTAAATAAAATTCTAACCTACGAGGATGTGTTGTAATGCCTTTTTATGTTTTTAGAAATAAAAATACAGGAGATGAATTTGAGAAATTCTTAAAAATTTCCGAACTTGATCAGTATAGAATGGATAATTTAGACTTGGAGTCTGTAATCCAAGCGCCTGGATTTAGTGATCCTGTAAGACTTGGACGTATGAAACCATCTAATGGGTTTAGAGATGTACTACAGAAGATAAAAGAAGGTAGCCCAGGGAGTAACATTAACACTTACAAATAAAAAGAGGTTCAATGAGCAGACTAGCTAGAAAAAACATAAGAGAACTAAAAGAGACCGGTATAGTACTCGAGTTCGAAACAAAGCAAGTTAAGACTAACCTATTAATAAAACAATTTGAACCACTAACGTTAAATCAGGAATTAACGTTTAAAGCATATAATAAGAACAGAAATATTCTTTTACACGGACTTGCAGGTACTGGTAAAACATTCATGTCCTTGTATTTAAGTCTAAAAGAAGTTCTTGGCAAAAGTAAGTATAAAAAAATAATTATTGTAAGATCCGTAGTACCAACTAGAGACATGGGATTCTTACCTGGTACTCAAAAAGAGAAGACAAAGGTGTATGAGGCACCTTATCAGGCAGTATGCGCCGAGCTGTTTGGTAGAGGTGATGCGTATGAGGTACTAAAAGGTCGTGGAATAATTGAGTTTATTTCAACATCTTTTATTCGAGGCACAACGATAGGCAACTCAATCGTTATCGTTGATGAGGTTAATAATATGACCTTTCATGAACTAGACAGCGTAATAACTCGTCTAGGAAACAACAGTAAAATTTTACTGTGTGGAGATTTTAGGCAGAGTGATCTTATTAAGCAGAGTGATAAAAATGGCTTACGCCATTTTATGAATATCCTTGAAAAAATGGGCAGCTTTGAGCACATTGAATTTGAACAAGAAGACATTGTTAGATCAGGTCTTGTTAAGGAGTATATAATTGCTAAAGACAGGCTTGGCTATTCGTCAGGAACCCTTCAGGTATGAAGCACTCAAAGATTACGAGTTAAATACTGAAAATAAGAACGGGAAAAGGCACTACAATGTAGATGGTGAGCTTTTCCCGTCTGTTACAACCGTTCTTTCATCCCTACCAAAACCAGGACTTGATGCCTGGAAAGCAAGAACGGGAGAGGCAGAGGCTGCAAAAATCATGAATGCAGCCGCCTCGCGAGGCACTAAAGCGCACAAGATGTGGGAAGAATACCTACGCAATGATGTTGACTTTAGCAAAGGTATGATGCCTTCGTCAATCATGCTTTTTAAACAACTTCAGCCATGGCTTGACCGGAACATTGACTTCCTGTACGGCAATGAGATAGCACTGTTCTCCAAGGTTCTCCGCACTGCTGGAAGGTGTGATGCCATCGCATCTGTCAACGGACGACCAGCTATTGTCGACTTCAAGACATCAACCAATCCTAAAAAAGAAGAATGGATTAGCAGTTATTACTACCAAGTAACGGCTTACGCTATGATGGTTGAAGAGATGTATGGAATTGTAGTTGAGGATGCTTACATCCTTATTGCAGTAGAAGACGGAGATCCGCAAAGTTTCCCTATTCGTACCAGGCACTACAAAGAAAAAGTAATCGAGATCTTCACTGAGTATAGCAGAAAGCAGTTGATTTAATTACGAGTTGATCCTATAATAGGGTATATGAAAACATCAACACGTAAAGCAAAAGAGCCGCAACTGCCCGGTACCGATAGAATCATGCTTAAGTTCGATCTTAAGAAAGGCATGTCTATCAATCGTGCAATTGTATTCTGTAGTGCATATCTTGATAGTCAACCTGATCCGACTAAGGCGTCTAATGCCGTAGTTCAGACCCTTGAGATTCCGTTTCCTTTCTTTAAGGAACCTTCTCAGGCAAAGATCATGGCATTAGCCGCTATCGAACAGCTACTACTAATGGATGTATTTGATCCAGTAGCAGCCGGTGAAATCGCTAATGCTAAATTTGAACGTATTCAGAAGAAGATGCCTTATGCCGTTCAAGGTGAGGCTATCAATAAGTCACGCAGGGGTGCTAAGAGGGATGTTGCACGTCAGATTTACATGGAGAACAGGGACATGGATGAGAAGCTTGTCATTGCCCAGGTAGCCAAGGAACTTGACATTTCACCACAGAATGCATACACTTACATTTATCTGGTAAAAAAGTCCCTTAAGATCTAAAGCAGTGGCTTTTTTTAGCTATATACCTTACAATCAATTTTTAGGTCAACAAGACAAAGATATGCTACATTGCACGAAACCATCCACACAGATTAATTGGAGTCTCCGCTCAGATGAGGCCGGATATCCTTTTGGTTCGGGGTCTTGTAAGTAGTAAATCTACCACTTTAACAAGAACCCCAGGACTAAACAACCTGGGGTTTTTTTTCATCAGCTGTTTAAAAAACGGTTGATTTAATTAACAAGGTACCATATAATTGGTACATGAGATAGGAAAAACAGCTTAGAAAAGTTGTTACAACTGGATTAAAAAACAGTTGATTTAATTAAAGGTGTATCATATAATTGGTACATCTGCTGAGAAATCAGCAACGTTCTTTAAAAAATTAGGTAGTTATTTACTGCGTTCGTCTATCGGTTAGGACATCAGGTTTTCAACCTGAGAAGACGAGTTCGACTCTCGTACGCAGTACCATATTAGAATACATTGCTTGCCCGTCCGCAAAAGACGAGGTAAACTATTAAAGAAACAGGTTCGAATCCTGGGGACTGGTAGTGTGTTCTAATATGGTTTATGTGCGTGTGCACCGAATGGCTAGGTAGCGGATTGCAAATCCGTATTATGCAGGTTCGAGTCCTGTCACGCACTCCACAAGAATTTGGGCTGTTGGTATAACTGGGAACACAGTGGCCTTGCAAGTCACAGTTGGGAGTTCGATTCTCCCACGGTCCACCAAATCTCGTTACTACTTTCGTTAAAGTAGCGTTTGATTAGCGATAGAGATCCGGTGGCAGAAAACCGTTAGCGAGGTCAAACTCAGGCTCTGATAGGCAGAATCTCAACTGCACACAGACTAAAGAATAAATGGAGATGGACAGAGTAACTTCTCAATCAAGGGCTGGCGTGGAACCCAGTAGCTTGTACTTATTTTGGCTCGTTCATATAATGGTCATTATCGCGGATTGTCTATCCGTAGATGGGAGTTCGATTCTCCCACGAGTCGCCAGTTTTTGCCGAGATAGCTCAGTTGGTAGAGCACCTGTCTGAAGAACAGGGTGTGGGCGGTTCGATCCCGTCTCTCGGTACCAGAATATTTTTTTCCTCCGTTAGCTCAATGGTAGAGCAATCGGCTGATAACCGATAGACAGAAGTTCAATTCTTCTACAGAGGACCAAGTTTTATGGAGGGGATGCTCTAATGGTAGGGCAGCAGGCTGTAACCCTGTGGCCTTCGGGCAAGTAGGTTCGATCCCTACCCACTCCACCAAGTTTTAGGATGCGTTCAGCAAATAATACATTAGACTTCTAATCTAAACCGTAAAAAAGCATCCTGTTATTTTATGCCCTGGTGACGGAATTGGTATACGTACTGGTCTTAGAAACCAGGTTCTGGGAGTTCAAGTCTCCCCTAGGGCACCAATAAAGCTCGCCTTGATTGATGGCGTATAATGAGATAAATTGTCAATCACAAATTTCGCGTCTTTAGTAAAATGGAGATTACACAACGCTACGAACGTTGGAGTGGGAGTTCGATTCTCTCAGGACGCACCAGATTTTTATGCGGGGTTCGTATAGTGGTAATACCTTAGCCTTCCAAGCTAAAGCGAGGAGTTCGATTCTCCTACCCCGCTCCATAGTTTTAGGATAGCAACAGCAAACATTAAAAATCTTTTCTTGAAAAAAAAGCCAAAAAATGCTATCCTGTTTTATTTGCCCTTTTAGTATAATGGTATTACACCTGTTTTGTAATCAGGTTACGGCAGTTCGATTCTGTCATGGGGCACCATAGTTTTCTCGGTGTGGCGTAATGGTAGCGTTCGTGGTTTGGGGCCATGAGGCGAAGGTTCGATTCCTTCTACCGAGACCAAGTTTTGTAAGTGTTAGCAAGAGAAGCCATGCTGCCTAGGTTTGTTCGAACAACTGAAGCAGTAAAAGGATGCGGGTTCGATGCCCGGCTGGTCGCTTGAATGGGTCTGGCATACAATAGGTGTATCATCTGGAGGACTCCCAAGTAACGTACCGAATCCCGTCCGGACTAGTGCAATCGGGTGAATGGTTCCTATAATGTGGAGGAACAACTTACAAATTCAATTTATTCCGTAGAACCCGAGCATGGTGCATGGGCTTGACTGTTAATCAATGTTTAGCTGGGATCGTTACCCAGATACGGAGCCAATTTTATTCGGGCGTTGTGTAATGGTAGCACAACAGACTTTGACTCTGTTAGCGTAGGTTCGATCCCTACCGCCCGTACCAAAGTAGTTGATTTTTATTGCAGAAGAGTTTATAATTTAATTTTAAAGGAAACGACATGAAACGTTCAGGTAAACGATAGTGTCAACTTTAGATCCCATGTATGGTCTTAAGTTGGCACGTAAAAGAAAATTTAATACGTAACAACCACTCGTGGCGTTAATGGTAGCGTACATGACTCTTAATCATCGAGGTCTGAGTTCGAATCTCAGCGAGTGGACCATACATGGGATTGTAGTGAAATGGTTATCACAGCAGACTTTTAATCTGCCAATTCTGGGTTCGAGTCCCAGCAGTCCCACCATATAAAAACACATTCTAAAACATAAAGATTTAGGATCATCATGGGGTACTTTCAGCTCATCCCCGAGTGTGTTTCTATATGGTAAAGGTATTATAATGTTTAGAGTGTATTATACAGACCCATTGAGTGGTCAAGCTCATGGGCACGATTTAGAATTGTTGACGGAAGCGTTGAGATATACAGAAGGATTCCGAAAGCTAGGAATGTCATTCGTGACAATGGTTTCTGAGAATCCTGATTCTGTCGGTAAAGCTGGAGTTGATTCAATCGTCAATGGAGTATGTCCTGATGGTGTTGCATACGATTGGAATAAAGCCAGCCGTATTGGACGAGCAAAGAAAAAGTAAAACTTCTTAGGGTTGGTCTTAGTGTTAGCGGTTAGCACCCCGGGTTGTGATTCCGGTAGGATGGATTCGAATTCCATAGGCCACCCCTAAGAAGTTTTCTCGCTGTCGTATAATGGATAATACGACTCACTCCTAACGAGTAAATAGGGGTTCGATTCCCTTCGGCGGGACCAAGGATACGGATGATTAGCTCAGTTGGTAGAGCACCGCCTCGACATGGCGAAGGTCAGTGGCTCGAGTCCACTATCATCCACCATTAATAAATACTCGTTTATATCTAGGAGATAAAATGGCTGATTACGTAGATTACATGTTAAGGTTCGATAGTAAAGAACAAGCTGAAAGCGCGCTTGTTGAGTGGGGGTTTGCCCGTAGGTTTAAACCATCAGATTTTCACGGTGAAGTTATTGTTGGAATACCCCCGCACGCTCTTGATGTTATTGGTATAATTCAAGTTCCTGGGGAAGCACCTCCTCCTACTGATGACATTACAGTTGTAATAGCTGAATATCATATAGACATCTCGTTTGTTGAATTACCAGGGTATCATATTAATCTTCGAACAGTGGATAATTATCCAGAGCTCGAACCGTACAGAGTATTTCCGGCCAACCCACTAAGGCAGTGGGCGTAGTAAGTTTTTTTGGAGAGTAATGCAGCGGGGATGGTCCTGCGACTGGCCTTGAAAACCAGGTTCTCAGAAATGGGATGGGGTTCGACTCCTCTGCTCTCCGCCCTTGAGTCAAAGTCAAGACTCGAACGATTATAAATAAGTGTATGTATTACACTGTTTATAAAACGACAAATAAGATTAATGGCAAGATCTATATTGGATCGCATAAGACCAGAAATCCTAATGACTCTTACCTAGGATCAGGTAAGTATTTAAAACATGCCATAGAGAAGCATGGAGTACAGGCATTTACTAAAGAAGTATTGTTTGTGTTCGAGACTGCTGTAGAGATGTATGCTAAGGAAGCAGAGTTGGTAACAAAAGAATTTCTTTCAGAAGAAAATACATACAACCTTAAGGTTGGAGGTTTTGGTGGATTTGATTATCTTAATAATTGGAAAGAAAATCCATCTCACTCTATGGAACATATGGTACGAATGTATAGGTTAGGAACAGCAGCACGCAATGCAGATCGTATTGAGCGATTTTCAAACACGTCATACAATCAAACCTGGGGGGAGATGTCCACGCGTAATCAGATACAACAGTACAGTGAAGGCAGAGTACCAGGAATGTTAGGTAAAATCCATAGTGCAGATACAAAACATAAAATTTCAACTGCTAACTCGTTGAAACAACAAGGAACTAAAAATTCACAGTTTGGCACTGTATGGATTACTGACGGTATTAGCAATAAAAAGATAAAAAAAGGTTTACATATACCAACCGGTTGGTATAGAGGTAGAACAAAGTAAACATATGCAGAATAAATCAGTTGCATTAATTACCGTAAAAGGTTATAATTAATGCATAGTGAGTAAGTTTTAGGATCGGTACAGCAACAACACTAGCGGAGTCATATCCGCATCCGAACTGTTTCTAGATACCCTGTTATTAACTGGAGCCTTGATTGGCTTTGAAGGTAAATAACAACGCGAAAGCAAGGATTCTTTAGACGAACAGGAGTTTCGATTTCTCATGTAAATCAAAAAGTAGAAACCGATCCTGTTATATTTGAAAGATTTAGAGTAGGTTCAGCAAAACAAAACTAGCTGGTTCGATTCCAGCATTACGCTTCTGCGTGATGTGCCACGGTGGCAATCAAACTACTCTGTTGTTTTTAGGTTAAGTTCCGCAAAACAAAATATGCTAATAGGAACTGAAAGACTGGTTCGATTCCAGCCAGGGCACGTAGTGTCTTGGTAGTGTAATGGTAGCACGTCAGTATGCAAAAAGTTTAACCTGTTGATTTGAAAGGAAATATTATGTCAACATTCGTAGAAGCCGTAGTAAATCAAGAAGCCCGTACTGCCAATGGCATGAAGGCACGCAAGTCTACTGCTAACGCAGTCGTAGACCTATTCTACAACATCGGTGCATCACGTGGCAAGAACGTGATTCCAGCCTTCACCGCTGCATTCGCAGAAGATAAGGCCCTTGCCCTGCGCGTTGCCGCATGGGCTCGTGATGTTCGTGGTGGTGCAGGTGAGCGTCAACTGTTTCGTGATATTCTAGTACACCTAGAACACAATGATCGCGCAGCAGCAAAGGCACTTGTTGCCAAGGTCCCAGAATTAGGACGTTGGGATGACTTGTTCGTTTTCAATTCTAAGGAAATGAAGACTGCAGCATATACATTGCTTGGTAACGCTTTGCGTGAAAAGAATGGACTTGCTGCTAAGTGGACACCTCGTCAAGGTAAGATTGCAGCTGAAGTTCGTGAGTTCTTCGGTATGTCGCCAAAGTTCTATCGTAAGTCCTTAGTTGAAATGACCAAGGTAGTGGAATCGCAAATGTGCGCAAAAGACTGGAATGAGATTAACTTCTCGCATGTTCCATCTGTAGCTGCATCGCGTTACAAGAAGGCATTTAACCGTAACACTCCAGCTTATGCAGCATATGTTGCAGAGTTGATGAAGGATCCAAAGGATCGTACAATAGAGGTTAAGGTTAATGCTGGCGCAGTATACCCATATGATGTACTGAAAGGTCGCATCTCTGGTTATGGTATGTCGTTTGACAAGACAGAATTGGACTTGATCCAAAAGCAATGGGAAGCACTACCTAACTTTGTTGGGGATGCAAACATTCTGCCTTTGGTTGACGTTTCTGGTTCTATGACTTGCGCAGCAGGCGGGGTTGGATCGAAGTCTAAGCTGACTTGTTTGGAAGTTGCAGTCTCTCTGGGATTGTATCTTGCAGATAAGAATAAGGGTAAGTTCAAGGATACGTTCCTGACTTTCTCTAGCAAGCCAGAGTTGGTGACTTTGAAGGGTAACATTAATGAGAAGATTAGCCAAATGATTTCTTCTGATTGGGGAATGTCTACTGACTTGATTCGTGCGTTCGATAAGATCCTTAGCGTAGCAGTTAATGGTAAAGTACCTAATAGCGAGATGCCAGAAATGTTGCTTATCCTTTCGGACATGCAATTTAACCAATGCATTAAGCACGATGACTCGGCAATCGAAATGATTACACGTAAGTACGAAGCAGCAGGATACGCCTTACCAAAGGTTGTGTTCTGGAACTTGAATGCATCATACGGCAATGTGCCGGTGAAGTTTGACAAGTCTGGCACTGCATTGGTTTCGGGGTTCTCTCCAGCCATTGTTAAGCCTCTGCTATCTGGTGATATGGAAGACTTTTCGCCAGCTGCTGTGATGATGAAAACCATCATGGATGACCGTTATGCTGTAATCTAAGCATGACAGAGGACTCGAAAGAGTCCTCATTTTGAAGTGTACTGGTAGTTCATTTCAAAATGAAAAAGGAAGACTCCCATAATGGTATTGGAGCGGCTTGCTAAGCCGTCGACCGGAAACGGTTTCGGGGTTCGAGTCCCCGGTCTTCCGCCAATCATAAGTAGATTTTTTAAACAAAAGGTTATATAATGAGATCAAAGACGAACAGTAACTTTAAGCTTACAAAACGTACTAAGACAATCTTGGCAATAGTTAAGTTTAGTGATCCGCATGTGCGTGGTGCGTTTAAAAGCATGATGATTGATGCACAGGTAGCAGCAGCAATGCCGGCACCTAAGAAAGAAACGAAGTAAAGAATATTGGCATATAGCTCAGTCGGTAGAGCGTTTGACTGTTAATCAAAATGTCCCTGGTTCGAGCCCAGGTTTGCCAGCCAAAATTATCGCGGAGTAGGGGAGTCTAGCCGTCCCCGGAAGTCTCATAAGCTTCAGATCGCAGGTGCGAATCCTGCCTCCGCAACCAACATTGGTCGTGTGGCGTAGATGGATGCGCACCGCCCTCATAAGGCGAGGAGGTTGGATCGATACCAACCATGACCACCATACGATATGAGCAACTTTAAATTTATTGAGCAAGATGTAAATATAGCAAAGATCTTAAAGCAGGTATTAGATAATCCTGCTGACTGGCAAGCTGTATCTTCTTACAAAAACATTGAAGGTGATTTAAATCCTTATGGGTTTCTTCCACTCGTTATGGCCATGGTTAAGCATAAAGGTGATGATCCAAAGAATACAGAGATGCAATCAAGGACTCCTTTGTATGACAAGTATACAGAGATTCGTAAGTGGTTAAGGCAGCGTAATATAACGACTACATCCCGGGCTGCTTTCTTTAGGTTAAAACCGGGCGGGACTGTTGGTAGGCATATTGATGAAGGAACTTACTACCTTACAAGGGATAGATTTCACCTATCCCTACAAGGCAGTTATAAGTATACTGTTGATGAAGAAGTACATATAATTAAACCAGGAACGTTTTTTTGGTTTAATAACAAGAAGTATCACGAAGCAGAGAACGTTAGTGATATAGATCGTGTTACGTTTGTATTCGATGTACCGCATTCGCTGCGACCGATACATAAGTTATTAAAAGTTTAATGCCTGGTTAGCTCAGGGGGAGAGCGGCTGCCTTACACGCAGCGGGTCGGCGGTTCGAAACCGTCACCAGGTACCAAATAGGAGTTTGCAATGGCTAATGTGAAGCAAGGCAATTTAACCAAGAGTCCACAATGGTGGAAACATCTAAAGGACTTTAAGCGTTTCTTTTGGAAGGCAGAGCGCAAAGCACAACAAAAAGACATTAAGGGAAGATTGTATGAGTGATGGTGGTAAGGGGGCTGCACCAAGACCATACAGTGTAAGCAATCAAGAATATGCTGAACGTTGGGATGCTATTTTCCAGCGTGATCAACGCGAAAAAGCTCTTGACGAGATGGTAAGAATAAGTGAAGAATTAGGCCTATATGATATGGATCCTTCTGAGAATCCATTGATTAAAAAATAATGTATCTTTAGTGTTAATGGCAGCACGACAGTCTCCAAAACTGATAGTGAGGGTTCGAGTCCTTCAAGATACGCCAAGTATGATGGTTGAGTCGCACTCAACTAATCTTAGGGATATACGTTAGCCTAAGTTAAAATAAAAAAAATCGTGTACAGATTTATTAACGCGTGTGTAGTTTAGTGGTAAAATCAAACGTTGCCAACGTTTAGTTGAGGGTTCGATTCCCTCCACCCGCACCATTGAAAGCCACTATGAAACTTGTTCCGATTAAAAATAGAATTGCTGTCATCAAGCTTAAGAATAAACTTGAAACAGAATCCGGTATTGTACTTACCAAGAGTACAGGTGAGGTTGATAGAGCCAAGGTTATCTCTATAGGACCTGATGTTATGACAGTTTCAGAGAACGATGTGCTATTGATCGATTGGAACAAAGCATCCATGACCAAGATTGATGATAATCCTATCTACCTTATCAGCGAAGATGATGTCGTCGCTGTATACGAATAACTACCTAATTTCAACGCTCTCATAGTATAACGGCAATACACGTCCTTGGTAAGGACGAGCACCAAGTTCGATTCTTGGTGGGAGCACCAGTTGCATTTTTTTCATAAGATAGCTATAATAACATATGTTCAAGGCGCCGGTAGCTTAGAGGCCCAAAGCAGCGGACTCATAATCCGTTGATCGAGAGTTCGAATCTCTCCCGTCGCACCATTTATTATGATTAAAGAAAAAAAGACTGTTACTGTTAAAGAACTTAGAAAATTAAATAAGTGGCCGTTCCCCTTATGGGAGAATGGTAAGATGGTAATAACTGAAGTTAAAGCAAAGAGAGTCCCTAAACCAGACTGGTACAAAGAAGCAGGCCCAGCACCTTTTTGAGAATGATATGAGAAAACTAGATTTAACCGAAGTAAAGAATTTTATCCAAGCCCAAAGCCTGGAAACAAAGATCTATATCGGCGCCGATTCAGAACGATACCAAAAAGTAATTGATGGACGCAATCAATGGTTTGCCGATTACATTTTAGTTGTGGTTGTTCATATTGATGGATGCCATGGCTGTAAGATCTTTGGTGAAGTGCAGACTGAACGTGACTACGATGCTAAGGCTAGTCGTCCTTCTACACGTCTTATGACCGAGGTATACAAGGTTGCTGAGTTGTTCCTTAAGATGGAAGACGTGCTTGATGGTCGGGATGTGGAGGTGCATCTTGATATTAATCCTAATGAGATGTACACTAGTAGCATAGTGGTACAGCAAGCAGTCGGCTATATCAAAGGTGTGTGCAATATTACTCCTATGGTTAAGCCAAATGCGTTTGCAGCTTCTTATGCTGCCGACAGGTTTAAGTCAGTAATGGCTTAATGGATAAGCTGCGAGTGTGGTGGAACGGTATACACAGGGGACTTAAAATCCCCCGCTGAAAGGCATGCGGGTTCGAGTCCCGCCACTCGCACCAACCCTAAATATGGTATGTCTTAGTAAAGGAGATACCATGAAACTTTCTGTACTAGAGCGTCATAATCTCATAGAGATGATTGAGACGCATACCTTCTACGGTATACCACTAAACACAATCGAGCCAGAAATCCTAGATGAAATAGACACTAGGGAAGCTCAAATTCTCTACATAGTTGCAAGCATGATCGGGTGGGAAATTCGTGACCAGGAGTCATTCGAGATTTTTCCCTTTGAAGCTGAGAATTACCTCAAAAAATTCCGTAAAAATCCCAGTGAAAAAAGTGAAAAAAACAGTTGATTTAATTTCGTAATTACGTTATAATTAATTGTGGACGTTGAAATAACCACTTAACTTAAAGGACTATATCATGAGTAATCTATTGACTGCTATCGAAATCGTTAAAGCCTGTAAAGGTGAGAAGAAGGCTTGTCTGGAGGCTATCCAGACCGAACTGAATGTGACGCGTGCTAATGCATCTGTCTATCTGTTTAAGGCTAATAAAGCGCTTGCTGCTAAGGCTTCTGAGCCTGAAGTTCAGGTACCTGAAGTATCTAAGCCGGTTGCTGTAAGTAAGCCTGCTGTGGAATATTCTGCTGAAGAATATGCTGAGTACGCAACTGCAATGGACGAACGTGCTAACCAGGATCTATCTTCGATGGAAATCGGCGAGTACTTTGCAATGATGGATAACCTGCAGGAGTTTGCATGAGATTTAGTTCAATGAGAATGATGCAGCATTGTTATCAATTAGAGGAAGATGAGATGGTCAAGGTCGCTGGCCAGCTCATATACGAAACTGATTTGGATCACGATCAGATTATCGATCGGTTTTCGGAGCTTTATGGTGAAGAAAACCTCTATATCGTAGAACAGATTCTTGACGAAGAAAACAGTTGATTTATTTTCGTGATTAATCTATAATTGATTTATATTAACTAAACGAGGCTCTTAAAATGGCACATGAAATCGAAGTCATCGACGGTAAAGCATATATGGCATATGCAGGAGAAACTCCTTGGCATGGTCTTGGTAAAGCTGTTCCGAGTGATCTGTCCCCAGAACAAATGCTTAAGGCAGCTAATCTGGATTGGACGGTAGAGAAGGTTCCTGCATTTGCAAACATTCAAGGTGAAAATACCGCGGTGGGTTGGAGTGCTCTGGTTCGTTCGAATGATAACTCTATCCTAGACGTTGTTTCTGACGAGTGGAATCCTATTCAGAATTCGACTGCGTTTGAGTTCTTCCAAGAATATTGCCAGAATGGTGATATGGAGATGCATACTGCTGGTTCCCTTAAGAACGGTCAGATCGTTTGGGCGTTGGCTAAGGTCAAGGATTCTTTCGAGTTGTTTAAAGGTGATCGTGTAGATTCGTATCTACTGTTTACCAACCCCCACCGCTTTGGTCAGTCGATCGATATCCGGTTTACTCCTATTCGAGTGGTGTGTAATAATACCCTTACTTTAAGCTTGAACCAACAGGCCGAACGTATGATTAAGAAAAGTCATCGTAGCCTGTTTGATGCAAGCAAGGTTAAGGAAGAACTCGGTATTGCTACGAATAAGCTTGCCAAGTACAAAGAGATGGCTGAATTCTTGGGAAGCAAACGCTATACTAATGATACCATTAAGAATTACTTCCGTGAAGTGTTTCCTACGTTCTCTAAGAATAAGGAGAACGATTCTGAGACGTTGTCACGTGGTGCTAAGTCGGCTATCGCTATCCTAGAGACTCAACCAGGCGCGCAGTACGCCGAAGGTAGCTGGTGGCAGGCATTTAACGCTGTAACGTTCCTGACTGATCACAAGATTGGACGTTCAGCTGATACCCGTCTACAGTCAGCCTGGTTTGGTCCTAATAAGAACCTGAAGATCAAGGCGCTAGAGACAGCTATCGAATACGCTGAAGCTGCCTAAGTAAGATACGGTGCAGGAATGCACCGGTTATAGTTGTATGAAGTAAATCAAAAATGGTTCTGGATGGGGGTGCAAATCCCCCCACCTCCACCATAAACATATTGTATAAACGCATGAGCAGGTTTTACACTACCGCTGGTTACGTATAGAATCGTAAGTGAGTGTAGACAGTATGTTTTTGATGGGGGTGTACTCAGTATTCGACAGGGCAACAAGTAGACGCATGGACAACTCGACATATCTCGTCGTTAACAGTAAAACAAAGTAAACGCAAACGACTCACAGTTCGCATTAGCAGCCTAAACACTGCTTAGGGTTTCGGTAGGTTTCCTCGTAACAGAATAACCTACCATCTTTACCTCTCCTAAAAGGAATGTAACATCGTTACACTAGTGGCATTATTAATCTATAATCCCTATAATGAGGTTCAATGAAAGGAAAATATGTTTGAAAAATACATGAGACATTTTACGCTCATCGCTATCGCTTTCTTTAAAGCCTTATTTTTGCTTGCAATAGTCTACGCTATCTATTCCGGTATGTCCTGGGCAATCGAAAGAAGCACTAATCAGTATAATGCAATATACGCAACTCCGGCTGCAATATCGTTAAAGGAACGTGAGAGACAGCTCCAATGCTTAACCCAGAATATATATTGGGAAGCTGGTAACGAACCGTTTGAAGGTAAAGTGGCTGTAGCACAGGTTACTATCAATCGTTCAAATAGCAGCAAATTCCCTAATGATGTATGTAAGGTAGTATATCAGAAGAATGTATTCCTAAGTAAGGTCGTATGTCAGTTCTCCTGGTTTTGTGAGAACAACTTTAAGCTTAAACCTGTATACAAGCCTTCATATGATGAATCTGAAGCTGTAGCCAGGAAGGTATTGCTAGAAGGATTTAGATTGGATGGATTAAAGGAGGCAATGTACTATCATGCTGACTACGTTAATCCAAAATGGAACAAAGAAAAGATAGCTGTTGTTGGTCGTCATATCTTCTACAAGGAATAAAATGGTAAATAATGTTTCGCGTTACTTTAATCTGACTGTAAAGCACTTCAGCAACATTAGTGCAAATACATTAGGGTGGTTGGCTATTGTTCTAATGCACTGTGCATTTATACCTAATCTACTATCTGTATTAATGGGTATCTCAGATAGGCTACCTTCGGTTGATATTGTTATATTTGTTTGGGTTGGATTACTACTATTTTTTCTTAGGTCAACTCTCATTAAAGACACACTAGGTATTGTTACGGGTGGTATTGGATTCTTTATACAAGCCGGTCTTCTTGCATTGGTGGTTTTTAAATGATAGATAATATAGAATTAACTTTCAGCAAAACACCTTCAGACTTTATGTTGGAAATTGATAAGATCGCCCAGGATAAACGACTTACGTATATCGATGCTGTAGTACATTATTGTGAGGTGAATGGGGTAGAGATTGAGACAGCTGCAGCCCTTATCAAGGGCAGTGCAAAGATGAAAGCAAAGGTTCAGCTTGATGCTGAAGAACAGAATTATTTACCGAAGACAAGGAAATTACCTATATGATTATTTTACCAGAACACCTAGGCGGGCATGAGGATGAGACACATTTGGATGACGGCGCACTTAATTACCTTATTGAAAATTTTGACATTAAGTCTATGGTTGATATTGGGTGTGGTCCTGGCGGGATGGTTGATCTCGCTAAACGAAAGGGTCTCGACGTTATTGGACTTGATGGAGATTTTGTTGTTGAACGTCCCGAGTCAGTACGGGACTTAATTAAGATTCACGACTTTGCCGAGAGTTCATATGACCTAGGTAAACAATACGATCTTGCATGGACGGTTGAGTTTGTTGAGCATGTAGATGCAAAATACATGGATAACTTCATTGATGTTATGAAGCAATGTAGGTATGTTTTGATGACACATGCGTTCCCTGGTCAGCCTGGCCATCACCACGTCAATTGCCAGCATGCATCTTACTGGTTACGCGAGATGGGTGCCCGCGGATTCAAATATGATCCTAAGGCATTGAGAGGGATTAGAGCTGCATCTACTATGAGTGCCCGTTATATTAGATCACAAAGCCTATTCTTCGTAAATGGAAGCATTTGAAGCATATAAAACGTATGTCGCAATCAAAAATCACTTCTCTTCTAAGACGTATGACTTCTTTAAGTACGGCGGTAGAACGAAAGCTTCTCGAGCAACTTTTGAGAAAAGGTCTGATCGATACTTCTTTCATAAACTCTCTAAAAGAAAAGAAGTGGTTAACTACCTGGTTGCCAATTTCGCATACAATGACAGTTCCACCTGGGTGGGGGACTTTGTCAACAACGAACAATCAGATCGATACTACCTCAGGATGGTCAAGATCAGAGAGTCCTTGTCCTATATCTTCAGTCAAGATCTCGATAAACTCGAAACCTGCTTCGACAGTAATTTTCAAGTCATCGAAGGACAGCACCCGATAATTCTTCGTAAGTATCTACAGAAAGAAATCAATATAGAGACGTTGATTATTCTGGATGATATGGTTTCATTCATGAAGAAATGGAACAGGAGAATCCAGGATCCAGTAGTATGGCCTCAAGTGTATCTTAAGTGTAAGAAGTACAGACCGTTCTTCGAATATGATAAAGAAAAACTTAAGAAAGTAGTACTTGATAAATTTAGCGAAAGCTAAGATAATATAAATATCTTATATCATGATAATGTGAATAAGACGCATACATTTAATACATCGCATACAAGGAGCATATAATGCAAGATTTTTCTGCACTCAAAAAGTCACGTCAATCCAACTTTGACAAGCTGACACAAGAAGTTACTAAACTAAACACCCCCCAGAACTCATCAGAAGACAATCGCTTTTGGCGCCCAGAGGTAGACAAGGCTGGTAATGGTTATGCGATCATCCGCTTTCTTCCTGCGCCTACTGGTGAAGACATTCCATTCGTTCGTGTTTGGGATCATGGCTTCCAAGGCCCGGGTGGATGGTACATCGAGAAGTCTCTTACTACCCTAGGCCAAAAGGATCCAGTGTCTGAGTACAATACACAGCTATGGAACAACGGCACCGAGGCTGGTAAAGAACAAGTACGTAAACAAAAGCGCCGTCTGACTTATATCAGCAACGTTTATGTTGTTACTGATTCTGCTAACCCTCAAAACGAAGGTAAGGTATTTCTGTACAAATACGGTAAGAAGATCTGGGACAAGCTTAACTTGGCTATGAACCCAGAGTTCCAAGACGAGTCAGCAATCAATCCATTCGATCTTTGGGAAGGTGCCAACTTCAAGATCAAGATCCGTAATGTTGAAGGCTATCGTAACTACGATAAGTCAGAGTTCGATCGTGTTGGTCCATTGTTTGGAGATGACGATAAGTTAGAACAAGTATGGAAGCAGGAGCATAAGCTTGCTGAGTTCATCGATGCATCTAACTTCAAGTCGTATGATGAACTGAAGACCAAGTTATACCGTGCACTTGGACTAGCCGGTAACGTCAATCCTACCTCACGTGCCGAAGAAAAGCTTCAGCCATGGGAGGATGCTCCACCTGCTGCAACTGCAAAGCCTGCACGTGAAGCATTTGCACCTAAGATTGAAGAAGAGGATGATGACTCTATGGAGTTCTTTAAGAAGCTAGCTGCTGAAGATTAAGCAGCTGTCATATGACGGGTGTCTTGAATTAAAGACCCTCTATTAGCAATGGGACTCGGAATTGGCGAATATGCTGTCTGAGTCCCTCCTCCCATCCCACTTGTCTTATTTGTACTAACAGATGCTACTTGGGTAGTAGGCTGTGATAGTGTTTTTACACTCTGTGATGCACTAGCAATGGCACTACCGGTAGTAGGTGTAGGGGCTACAGGAGCTGCTGCTAATGCGGTACCTGGCGCTGGCGATGGTGTACCGTTTAGTAACGCAGCATATTTTTCTGCAGCAGCGCCTACCTTACCATACAGAATATTAATAATTTCACCTATAGTATTAGGCGAACCATCTTTTTTAAAGAAGATGTTCTTGTTAGCAGCTGCAGGACCAGGCATTAACGTTGATCCTAATGTGTTAGGATCAGCAGAAAGAAGTATTCTTGCGCCTCCAGGCCCTAGGAAGTGGGCTGCGTAAATATTAGTACCATTTATTGGTATGTTATTCTTCTTTAGATACTGACTGTTTTCTTTAATAAACAAAGCCCCAGCAATAGCACTTGCAAGAGCATCCATTGGGCCCGCGGCAAGTTCAGGATATACTTTACCGTACTTTTCAACCATGCCATCCCAGGTTTTGTTAATAAACTGGTAAAGGCCTTTTGCCGAGGATGTGCCAGCCTTTGCATCAGGATTAAATCCGCTTTCTTGCTTAGCCATTGCAAGCATTATAGATTCCTCAACACCTACCTTTTTAGATGCTGTACGGATTACATCACCAATTTTTTCATCAGGTAGTTTTACCCCAATATTACCTTTGCTTGCCTTGGCTCCAGTAGAATTTGACATCACGTTTGCCCTACCGTCAGTTCTTACAGCCTTTTCATAGGCTGCGAACGCTGACATATCTGCCTTCTCTACAGTCGGCGCCACTCTAGGTGCATTGTAATCACCTGCAGCTGGTGCTGCAGTCGGCGCCACTCTAGGTGCATTGTAATCACCTGCAGCACCAGCTGCAGTCGGTGCCACTCTAGGTGCATTGTAATCACCTGCAGCTGGTGGTGGAGGTGGAGTAGATGGGGCCGCGGCGGGAGGTGTTGTTGGGGTTTGAGTAGCTGCTGTTGCTGGCTTTGACACGGGTTCTGCAGCTGTAGAGCCCTCAGGCTTACCTGTATCTCCGGTGACTTCATCACCCTCCTTATCCTTGCCCCTGGCAATCATGTACCCTGCAGCTCCTACGGCTGCCACCGCACCTACTGCTAGTAATTTCTTACCTCCCTTACCACCCATCAACCTAAAAATCTTTACTGTAGTTGTTATAGCATCTGCAATACTGTTTAGGAGCTTTGCTCCAAATACTACAGCTATAACCCCAGCAGCTATCTTTAAAGCAGTACTAAGACCTTTTAATCCGCTTTCTTCGTTCTTACCTACCGCATCTTCCAGGCCGGTTGCAAAACCACCTAGAAATGACTTTATTTTATCCTGTATATCTTTAGGTAAAATAGTATATACTATGCCGGCAAGTGCAGCAACAACAGCAGGGTTAGTAAATAGGGATTTTAGCAGACCAAAAACCCCTTCTTGCTTTTCGCTTTCTTGAACTCCTGGAGTTCCTCTTCCTGTAGCAGCGGGCGATGGTTTTACTGCTGATGCGGCTTCCATCTGGTACGCCTCAGCTAGCGCTGGCTCTGTCATTGACCCTAATGATCTGTTGACACTTGCAAGCGACTTGGCTAGTGACACCATTGAATTAACTATCGAAAGGGTAGGCTTATCCACTACCTCCGATCCACCGGATGCACGAAACTCATCAGTAAACACAAAATCATCTAAAACATCAACTCTTTCCTTAAGAGTTGCAACTCGTACTGAGTTACGAACTATAATACCTGTAATTAGATCTAACTTTTTTAGTACTGCGTTTACTGTAGAATCAATAGATTCAGTTTTATTAATCTCCTGGGTTTGAATAACTTTTATATCAGACAGGCTGCTAGTTATTTCGCGCAGTTGCTTCTTTGAAGATCTAGTTGTTCTTTTTGCCATTCTATGCGCCTACGGTTACTGAGTAAGTTGAACCTGACGGTGATGTGGTTGTCTTTTTAACCGTATTGACTACTCTATTGTTATTAATATTTAACACCACCAGCCCTTGATTTATTTGAGAATCACGCTCCATCCTATCTACATTTGCCGATTGCTGTATTACTTGTTGAGATTTGTCGTTAGGTAACTCATTTGATAGTAACGATGTCTTACTAGGGACACCTTTAGCAGGCTGACTAGATGGTCGTTCGGTATCAACTATTAAACTTCCAGGTGCCTCGGTAGCTGCCGCTGATGGTCTTTTAGTATCTACTATTAAACTTCCTGGTGCCTCTGTCGCCGGTGCACCACTATTTACTCTTCTTGGATTAGTAGATGCCAAACTAGATCTTGCAGGTCCGCGGCCTTGCACAGTCGCACCGGTTATTGGTGTGATAGGTGCTGGTGCTACTGCGCCGGTACTAGCCGGTAACGGCTTAACTTCAGCTTTAAGTTCTTCTTCTTCAGCATCGCTAAAGAATACGTCGTAAATATCAGAACCTATGCTGTAGAGATCATACAGCACGAGTCCTACGCCAATGGCCGCACCCAGGAAAGGAATTGCCTTAAGTATGTTGATTGCCATACCTTTTAGTTTAGGTATTACTTTTTCAGAAAGGGCAAGTAATTTCGCTTTATTTCTACTAATCCAATTTTTACCCTTACCTGCTTGACTAGCTTTTTTTATTTCATCCTTAGTTTTTTTAATCTCATCTTTAGCAACTTCTGCACCCTTTTTAACCCCATCCTTTTCTTTTTGTATCTTATCTTTTTCTTTATTGAGATCGGTATCTTTTTTCTTTACTTCTTTTTCTCTTGTTGCAACCTCGTCACTTTTATCCCTTGTAGCTTCACCTGCCAGGCCAAGAGCGGTTGCAAGTTGCTTGAGCTTTTCAAACACCTCTATTACTGGTGATAGGGCCGACATCGTCCATGATACCGCAAGAACACCCAGCAATGCTGCTAATACTGGTTTTATTAAAGCAATTTGTGTTTCACCTAATCCTATGCCTTTTAAGAAGTTGTCAAAAAATCCTTTAACTATTTCTAGTATTTGAGGGTTGTTAAGTATTAGAGGAATAGCCATTGCCAGTGCAATTGCATCTATACCTATTTTTGATATTGATTTTGTTACCTCTTTGGATGACCCTGCAATAGATGGTTTTTCTTCAAGTTGAGCTTCTTCTAATGCATAAGCGCTACCTCCACTCTCAATCAACGAGCTTATCTTCGTTAATTTATCTGCAGCAGGCATGCCGTCTGTGATGGCAACTGAGCGCACTTGTTTAATAATACTCTGTAGTACGTTAAGCCTCTTTACTATACCTTTGATGTTAGAGGCAAAGAGGGCAGCTTCTTTAGCTGCAAGCTGTGATGACTGAGTTAATGAATCAGCCTGCTCTTTGCTAAAAGACATCACCAGCCCGGATTGACTGGCAGCGTTCTTTGCACCTTCAATGGCTGATTCTTTTTCGTTCATTTTTTAGCTTTTAATCTCTCTTGTTCTTTTTCTAAGTAATCCCTTAACATATCAACGTAAATGTCCCTCTCATAAGGTACCATATTTTCAATTTCAGTAATTGACCATTTGTGGTGCTGAGCTAAACTGAAGTTTAGCATGTAATAATTCGCTAGCGTGTTATGACTCAGCCCAACGTAAAAAAATCGTTTAATGAGGTAAGAGGAATTACTTTCTCATTACCCAGACTATTCTTGTACTTTACTTCGTAATATAGTTTAGGCATTGTAGCGAAGAAGTCCTGTATCTTCTTGAATGCTTTTGTATCCAGTGATTGCACAAACTCATCTACCTCCTGAGGTGTACTATCGGCTAATTTAAACACTGTATCCTTATCGTATACACTATCGATACTCGCCTTCAGCACCTCAAAGAAGGCATCCATCTCACCTTCAACGAACTTAAGAGAATTCGTTAAATCAGCACGAGGATACTTCATTACTAATCCGTAACCATTACCAATATCAAACTTGTTTGAGTGGGCCGGGTCTTCTTTTATTTCAACCTGATCAAGATCAATATCGACTTTATACTTAAGATCATCTTCAAGATCTCGGTACGTAAGGTTAATAATGTTGTTTACTGACTTAGCTCTAATTTTGATAAAGAGGTACTCTAAATCAAACGTGGTAAGATCTTCAACGCTTACCTTCTCAGTAATAATACAGTTATTAATTACTTGCTTAACAGCATTAATAATGTCAGCCGCCTAACCACTCGACTGAGATGTAAGTAAGATCTTTTCTTCCTTGACTAGGAACGGACGATACTTTATAATCTCTCTTGTAGAGGGTAAGGTTAGCTCAAATATAGAATATCCAATTTTCGGTAAAGCCATAATAACTCCTTAAAATAAACCACGTAAACCACCAATAGCGAGCTTGCTATTGTTAACAACGTTGATGACGTCACCAATGCTGTTTGGTTTTCTAATATTGCTCAATACTTGCAGTGCCGATGTTGCACTCATTAACTTCTGAAGCACGCTGGCGGATCCAGGTACTACTTTATCTCCAAGATCAATCACCTCCCTCTTCCAATACTGATATGTAAACCCAACTGGTATTTTTACAAATGAATCAGTTTCGGCCCAGCTTAGAGGTATATCACCTAAAAATATAGGATAGGCATTGACCAATGTAACAATAGTAACAGTATTACCTGTCTCGTCTAATGCAGTAATCGTTATATTGGTCTGATATTCTTCTTTATAGTTAACTTCAAATGCGTTAGACTCAGTCGGGGATTTTGCAAAAACTACAATTTTATTCAACCATGCATAAAAGAATCTATGCACGTTATAATTACCATCACCGAAGAATGAAATGTTAACATCAACGAATGTAGCACCATACGGCTTCTTTTCATTTGGTCCAAACCCGTACCTTTTTATCTGTGTTGTATCAAGTAACACACCTGGTATCGATGTTGACTCGGCTAGGAATGGTATGTTTTTTACTGTAGAGTGATTTGATCCCTCAGCACCCATCATAGCACGAGGCGCTGGAATATCCACATAAAAGTGACTCGAGCGCGCTGGCCCATTCATTCCATTGATAGTAGACAGAACCTGGTTCAGGCTTTTTTTATTTGTACCAGACGCCTTTGTACCATTAAGAAAGGTGTCAAGATTTTTCTTTATTGAATCCGGTAAGAAGTCCTTCAATGCATTAACTGCACCTACTGCATTCTGACCTTTTGCAATAAATTCACCTATATTAGCCATTACTTGCCTTTTGTTATTATTCTTCTTGAGTCTTTATAAACCACTGCTGTTGTAGCACCCTTAAATTTCTGTAGAGGCAAGAACAAAGCAAAATCCCATTCTTTAGGATCTATGTAGATTAATCTTGAGTCTAATTGACTATTTAGATAGCGCTTAATACATGGTTGAAAGTACTTGAACTTAGCTGCACCACTCAGTATACTGTAGTTTAATTTAAGTCTAGTAGTCTCATCCATCTTATCATTGTTTAGGGTATCATACAATGCATCCATTAGCCTTGCCCTATAAATTGGAGGTAGGTAATGCATATTGATACCAAGGAAACCATCCTCAACTTTCTTAAAGGGAAATATTAGAGGGTACCTGTCGTAGTAAGGTAAAGTATCTTTATGCTTAGCATCATAGGCAAATAAAAACATCTGACCTACAACAGCCTTAGATTTTCTAGCTGCAGTATTACTATTTTGTAGGACTTTTTTAGTATCAACATTACGCATAGAGGAAGCTTTATCCCGTAGCCAATCCCTTGCCTCTACGCTACTTAGATCGGATTGCCCAGAATCCATTGCTTTTTGAAGCATGTTACCAAATAAAGTGCTCATTTAATCCCTAATTCTTTCTCTGTCATAACCATAAAACGCCATTTTCTATCTTTACAGTACTCTGTTGCGGCCTTCCATTTCGCCTCGTTTATACCGTATGTTAGTACTTCCCTCAAATATTTTCTATTATTTTTATTAGTCTTTATAGTTGGAGGAACAGACTGGCTCAGAGGTTTAACTTCTATAACTACCGTCTCTGTTACATTATCGGGTAATAATTTCTTAACCTTAAAGTCAGGATAATAGCGATGAATTTTATTATCTACTGGAGAACGATATGGAATGCAAAACTCCTCACTAGACCACTCCAGCACCTCTGGGTGACTATCTAAATACGACATGAGTTTAAGCTCCCAAGAGCTTCTGTAGATTATCTTAGTTGGATCTCCAACGTACTTGGAAATATTCTTTGGTTTAAAATAACCTTTATAACTCATATTAGTAGTGTATGACACCCCTATAAATATACGATAACAACAATAACAGGATAACCCATGGCAACTGGCTTTGATCCACAATCATTAGTGCAGAACTCAACACTTGCTCAGCAAGCTAAATCAATATTTAGCGGCGCAGGACAGACCTTTGATAAATTAACAAACGCGGTAGGTGGTGCAGTCAGTGGGCTTGCATCGAGTCTAGGTCAGGCAGGTCTGCCTTCTGCAAGCGCCCTGCTAACAAGTATTTCCCAACTTAGCGCTTCTACACCCATATCAAAATTTACGGACTCATTAAGCAATACAACACGCATTGATGACCTAACACCACAAGAATCAAAGCCAGATCCTAGCCAGCAAGGCTCACTTCAATTCCCATCTGATATTACTGATAAGTTTATTAGGTTTACATTTGCATCCTATTACCAACCTGGTCCGTTATTTAAACGAGAGATAATTCCATCAAGATCTATTATTCTACCTATACCTGCAGATCTAATAGAAAAACACGGTGTGCAATATTCCGAAAAGCAACTTGGCGTATTAGGTGTATTGCAAGAATCTGGTATGCTTGGTAGCGCGGCAGCAGGCCTTCAAAATCTTACAACAGAATCTGCTGGAAAGGCGGGTGAGGCTTTAGGTAGACTAGCTGGAGATGCTGGTAATGCTGCAGCAATTGCAAGAAACGTAATCGGGGCTATTTCTGATTCTGCTGGAAACGCATTTGATAGGGCGACCGGAACGATTCTTAATCCGTACAACGCGCTTCAATTCACTGGTATCGAGTTAAGAAATCATTCATTTAAATATAAATTCTCACCTAACAACGCTACCGAATCACAAACACTCAAAAATATAATTAAGGAGTTTAAGCTAAGAATGCTACCTGAAAAGGTAGGGTTGCTTTTTAATTTTCCTGATGTATGTACTATTGAATTTTCTGATAGGGAAAATGCTCTATATTATTTTAAGAATTGCTATCTTAAAAGTATAAGTGTTAATTATGCACCTTCAGGTAATCCGGCATTCTTTATTGGAGGAAAAAATCCAGTTGAAGTTGAAATATCATTAGAGTTTGGTGAAATTGAACCGGTTACACGTAATGATATTATAAAGGGTGACTTTACGGGTAGTCTTGGCTCGGCCATATCTTCCGATAGACAAACTTCTCAACAGGCCGATTCAGCTGTCTAAGCTAAACGAATAATAGGAATGGTCAATGTATAATTTATTTAGTCAATTTGGAGTAGTACTTTACAATGGTGTACCTGTCAGGAACATTCTTACAAGGGTAGCTTTTTCTGATATTATTAAGAAAACAGGCGGTGTTTACCATCCGTATATTGTAGAGGATGGTGAAAGACCAGATGCTATTGCCTATAATTATTACGGGGATTCAAGATACAGCTGGATAGTGTATATGAGTAATAATATTATGGATCCTTACTATGAATGGCCGATGTCTCAAAACGAGTTTGATAGATTTATAACGAAAAAATATGGATCAAGAGAATTAGCTATGAAGAAAATTCTTTACTGGAAAGACAATTGGCAAACGGATGATAGAATTATTAACGTCGCAACTTATAATTCATATCCGGTGTTTATAAAAAAATATTGGTCACCCATATTAGGATATAATAATAGTATCGTTAGCTACTCTCGCACCCCAACGACTGATACAATTGAAACTAATAAAATGCTCGAGGTTACAATATCACCAACTATTTCAATTAATGGTGCAAATTATACAGTAACAGATAACTTAGTATCGGATAATTTTGCTGTAGGGGATTTAGTTGGACAGTATGATAGCAGTGGTATTTTAACTGCTACTGGAGAAATAACCGTAATATATGATGATTATAAATTTAATATCAAGCACATACAGGGTAATTTTGTTTACTACTTTAACACTGTGTTTGGCCAAAACCTTACAAATCAACTACTTACATGGGTGAGTACTACACCAATAACAGTAGGCGCAACAACTACATATCAAGTTGTATTTAATAATCAATTACCAAACAACAACATTAAAGTTGGAGATAAAGTCACAGTAACAGGAATTAATCCAACTACATTTAATACATCAGCTATAGTCACTGCTATAAGCAGTGCAGGAACTATTACCTTAACGTATACTAGTAATCCAGGTACATTTATATCGATTCCAACATTGGCATATGCAGTAAAAACAATCTCGTATAGTAGCACAATATACAAATTATCAGATAAATCTAAATTAATATACCCTACCACTATAAGATCTGTTGGTAATATATTTTTTGATTTTCCTGAAAATACTTACGGTAATACTGATGATGTAAACAATCAAGTACTAACATATTATTCTCCTGTATTTGCATATGACTATGAATCCGATCTCAACACCCAAAAGAGGTCTATAAGGTTAATTGATAGAGCATACGTTGATCAAATTGAGCGCGAGTTAAGTGAAATCATATGATGACTAAGGTATATGATCCAGGTGATATAAAAATACTTGCCATCAGGTTAACAAACTATAATAAATCTGCGATATCTGACATTAGAGGCCAAGTTATTTCATTGTCTATATACGAAGATATGGAGCAGCCTTCGATTTATGCCGAAATAATACTTAAAGATGGTGTAAATTTAGTTAAAGATTTTCCTATAATAGGAGAAGAAGATCTTGATATATCATATATCACCCCCGGTAGGGATAAACCATCTCTATTTAAACTGAGGGTATACACTGTTACTGGTGGTAGTGCAGATCCTAGTAATCAATCATCGGTGTATGTTATTAAAGCTGTTTCATATGAACATATAGTAAATGGTATTAATTTAACTGAAAGAAGTTTTAATGATACAGTTACAAATATTGTTACTAATATTATAAAGACAGATGTAGAAACAAATAAAAGTTTATTTGTAGAGGAGACGAGAGGTATTGTTCCATATACCGTGCCTCGCATGACTCCTTTTCAAGCTATCGACTTACTCAGACAGCGCGCAATTGCAAAAAGACCTTCAGGAGGAGTATTCGTATTCTTTGAAAATCAATATGGAATAAATTTTACATCGATTGAGAAACTTATTGAAGATGGAAAGCCGCTAGTAGGTTCTAAAATATTTACACATTCTCCTCAGACTGAGGCTGACCCGGCAAGACAAACGTATAGCTGGCGAAACATTATTCAGATGGAACAGTTAAGTAAGTTTGACACAATTGAAAAACTTACAAAAGGATATTACAAAAACGCTATACAATCTTACGACATGCTGACTAAGTCGTTTAATATTACTCAATTTAAAATTAGTGAGCACGCTGATAAGTTTACTTACAGTGATAAAAACGCAACCATACCTAATACCGATAGCTTCTTGAAAACAGCTACAGGAGGCTCTCCAACATACATGTTTACACCTAAGGATTCAAGTAAAGGCAACGACTTCATACCAGATCTAATGGGGTACAGGCAAACGTTTGTACTTTTGTTTAATCAGGTGGTAGTAAGGTGTATGGTTTACGGGGATAACTATCTTACTGTTGGAGATCTAGTACAACTTAACCTACCTGACACATCCGGTACAACAAATAGTAAGACTAATGATAGTAGATATTCAGGAAAATACTTAATTACTAAGTTAAGGCATATAATTGTGTATGAAGAAAATAAATTTAAGCATCGAATTGTATTTGATTGCAACCGAACAGGGGTAGGAACATGACAACGCGAAGCATGGGCGATGAAGGTTTCAGGTGGTTTGTCGGGGTGGTGGAAGATAGAGATGATCCTTTGCAGCTAGGTAGGACTAAGGTAAGAATATACAACCTACACTCCCCTAATAAAAGTCTTACACGCACAGAAGATTTGCCATGGGCACAGATCATGAACGGAGTGAACGACTCAAACCTTAACAAGGTAGGAAGATCACCTACTGGTATTCTAGTTGGTACAACCGTAATCGGATTCTTTATGGATGGACGTGACGGTAATTTACCCGTCATTATGGGGTCACTTGCAGGTATACCAGATAACAATATTGTTAACCATGATGTCTCGCTCGAAGCAAGAGGTACAAACCCGATTGTTAAGCCTGTGCTTGGTACTGAGCCAAGTTCAGCTTATAACGCTAAATACCCATATAATAAAGTACTGAGAACTGAAAGTGGGCATGTAATAGAAATTGACGATACACCGGATAATGAAAGAATACATTGGTATCATAAGAGCGGCACATACACAGAAATAAATCATGATGGTAGAATGGTAACAAAGGTTGTAAATGATGACTATCAAGCTGTAGCTGGCAATCGCGACGCGTATATTGACGGTAATGTTAACGTCAGGGTTAACGGATCCGATACTCAATCTATAGGTGGTAGTCGTGAGGTTTATATTGAGGGTAATGTTAACGTTAGGGTTAACGGGTCATACACCCTCAATGTTTCAGGTCCTATAGTTATTAACGGTAGTACGGTCAATATTAATCAAGGGACGAGGGGCGCAGCCCGTATTGGTGATATTGTTCCTGATACGGAAGTAGACGGTACCCAAGGTATCAAGACAGGTTCAGGTACAGTATTCATCGGAGGCTAATAAATGGCATTAGTAAAACATACAAGTAGTATAAACGTTAGACCGGTTAACACGGAATTTTATTCTGATTTTTATACTAACTTTGATAAGCACCCTGATAAAAATGATGTACTCAAATACTCTAATGAAGAGTCGGTAAAGAGGGCTATTAGAAATATATTACAGACTAATAGAGGAGAGAGGGTATTTAATCCTACATTTGGTAGCAATATACGTAAATTTTTATTTGAAAACATCACACCAATAACAGAGTCCCTTATACGTGAGCAGGTCGAAACTTCAATTAATAACTTCGAACCCCGCGCCAAGCTTATAGATGTTATAGTATCAGGGTATCCTGACGATAACGCATATAATATAACAGTCGTTTTCTCTACACTAAATACAATCGACCCAATTGTACTAAGCGTACTTCTCAACAGGATAAGGTAATGTCTAATACCACTATAAGTTTAGTTGATCTTGATTTCGAGACAATTAAAAGTAACTTTAAAAGCTATCTAAGAAGATCTAATTCAACCTTTAAAGATTATGATTTTGAAGGATCTAATTTAAGCCAGCTAATAGATGTGCTATCGTATAACACATACCTAAACTCATACTATTTAAATATGGTAGCTAGTGAAATGTTTCTTGATACTGCATCATTAAGGGATAGTGTAGTATCTCACGCCAAAGAGCTTAACTATGTGCCAAGAAGCTTCAGGTCAGCAATGGCGACTGTTTCCTTTTCTATATTTACTGACAACCCAGGCGGTGCCCTTACCGTTCCAAAAGGCACTACATTTACATCTAAAATTGGTAGTAATAACCATTCATTTACTACTACCACAAACATTAACTTTACAGCAAATTCTACTGGTCATTGTAATATTGAGCTTGATATTTACGAAGGATCATACCTAACTGATGTATTTTCCTACGATGCTTCAAACACTATACAGAGATTTGTATTATCAAATTATACTTTAGATACAAGATTTATAAGTGTAATTTCTATAGAGAATAACGGCGCCAATAATATTACATATAACACGTATACATCTTTACTCGGAGTAAGTGGTGATACTAATGCAGTATTTATTCAAGCAGCTGAGAATAATCAGTATGAAATTAGATTCGGTGATAATATAAAGGGTAGAACACCAAAAAGTGGATCTACTATAGCTGTAAGTTACCTTGCAGGTAGTGGTGAAATGCCTAATGGTGCATCAGTATTTAATATAGATGGACCCATTGGTGGATTTACTAGTATTTCTAGTATAACTGCTATATCACCAGCATCAGGTGGCAGCATTTACGAGAGTGTAGAGAGTATTAAATACAACGCACCTAGGTATTATCAGACCCAAGGCCGTGCAGTTACAGTAAGCGACTACGAAACATTACTTACTGTTAATTATCCAGAAATATCAAGCGCGTCAGCATACGGAGGTGAAGATTTAGAGCCTCCAGTTTATGGTAAGGTATACGTTGCAGTAGATATGCTAACGGCAGACGGTGTCACAGAAACCAATAGCGCAAAGTACTATAAGTTTTTAAAGGCACGTACTCCTATTTCGATTGATCCTATTATAATTAACCCCGATAGACTTTATGTTGAGGTTGATGCTATAGTCAGATATAATACCAATATTACCAATCTTACAATTAATGACATAGTAACAGCTGTATCAGTAAAAATAAGCACCTATAATGACATATACCTTAACGGGTTTAAAAAGACTCTAAGATATAGTAAACTAATAGAGCAAATTAATAATACACATGAAAGTATATTAGGCGTTAATCTTGAGGTCAATCCGTTTAAAAAGTTTATACCTACTACAACTTCATCGTATAGTACAGTTATTAACTTCGGTTTTGCACTAGCTAAGTCGTTAATTATTTCATTAGAAGAATCTATAACCGCATCTGTACCTGCAATTAGATCTACTCCTATGATGCGAGAAGGCGTTTCTGTGTTTATTATGGATGATGGTAATGGTATAGTTAATCTATATACATCCTCATCTAGCGGGGTTCAAACTAAAATAGTATCAATAGGTACAGTTGATTACACGATGGGGCGAGTTCTTATAACATCTATGAGCATTGATAGTTTTACTCCCGCATCAGGCGCCCATGTACATTTATACGCCAACCCACTATCAAATGATATATCAGCAACCAGAGATCAAATTATTGTAATTTCTGATGATGATATATTCGTAACAGCAGAAGCAATAACCGAATGATCGATATTGAAAACAATATAATACCTTTAATAGAAGGTCAGTTTCCTGCTTTCTATGAAGAAGAGGGACCGCTGTTCGTTTTATTTGTAAAGGAGTATTATGAGTGGCTTAATACTCAAACATACAATATTGATGGAGTCAATGTAGCAGGCGGCGCAATATACCAATCTAGATCACTACCAAATTATAGAGATATTGATAAGACAGCGGATGAGTATCTTGTACACTTTAAAGAAAAGTATCTTAAGAATATTAATTTTAATTCAGAATCTAATCGTAGAACGCTTATAAAAGCAGCCCATGATTTGTTTGCATAAAAGGATCAGAATTATCTATTGAGTTGTTATTTAATTTACTTTATGGAATAGGTGTGCAGGTTTATACCCCAGGCGATGCAGTTTTTAAGTGCTCAAATGCAAGGTGGACTATTCCAAAATATCTAGAAGTTCTTCCTACGTATAAGTCGCCTTTGCTTGCAGGTCAGCAAATAATAGGTTCGAGATCAGGTGCCACGGCCTTTGTAGAATATGTAATTACAAGACAGATCAATGGAAGATTTATAGATTTATTATTTCTTTCTAGCATTGATGGATTGTTTTTAGTAGATGATGTTGTTTCAACAGATGGTATTATTGCTGATTCTCCTACAGTAACAGGCTCATTTAATAGTATTGATATAACTCAGGCTGGTGATGGGTTTGTGGTTGGAGAGGAAGTAAATATAGTTTCAGCGTCGGGGGTAGAGGGCAGAGCGTTTGTTACATCGATAGAGGCAGTTACTGGTATCGTTCAGTTTGCTCTTAACGATGGGGGATGGGGATTTTCAACATCATCTAACACACTCGTTTCTCAAAGTTCTCTATTACTTACTAATATAATAAACGCTAATACAGAAATTACATCATTTACTAAATTTGAATTTGTTGAACAAAATAACTTTAGTCTTGCACTTAGTAATATAACCGGCAGTCTATCTACGGGTAACATACTTGCAACACCAGAAGGATCCTTATCAGTTGTTTTAAGGGTTGATCCTGGTGCAAATCCTAATACCGCAACTGTTCTTATCAACCCGGTATCTGGTACTACCTTTTCAAACAGCATAATGTTCTCACCCAACAGTGCTTATGTTTATGTTGATAGAACTCTAGGATTTACACAAGGCAATGTTGTCAAACAGAATAACGGTACAAGTGATAATGCTAGGGGGGCTGTAAAGAGTACTGCTAATGTAGTGGTTTTAAACATCAATAGCGCAGTTACTGCGGCTAATGGTATTCACGTAGGTACATTTGTTATTCAAGCAACAACTCTTGCTACAGGCCGAGTTGTTGCTATTAATCGTGAAGCTAATTTTGTTTTTACAGCCGTAAACGCCATAGCAGTTTCCGTATCAACAGGTACATTTAGCGGTACTGATGCTATTAATATGTATGCAGATGCTGCAGGTATTAGCTATCTTTCAGTAGCAACACCGACGTCAATAATAAACGCACGCCAACTTGAACTAGAAGCAGTAACAGGTCTGTGGTCGGCTGGAAATACTATCATTTCTGAAAGTGCCTCCGCTATCACAGGTACAACATTACTTGCAAGTGCTGTTGGTGGAAAATTTACTTCAAACACCCAGTATCTTTCAACCGGTCAAATTATTGGATCTAATACTAGTGCAATTGGTATTATTTTAGAAAGTAATACATTTTTTGGTACAGGTCTAAGTACTATAAGGGGGCTAACATCTAATACATACGCCAATGTGTATCAGGTTTCTACTGGATCTAGTGCTGACTTTCAGGTTGGTTTTATTAGTGATTCAGAGACAGTTCTACTATCTCCGGACTTATTAAATGGTAATAATCAAGGGCCTAACGGACCAGATACCCTGCCTTCGGTTCCATGGGCATCCATGTTAATATCAGGTGCTAATAGTTCATACAATAACCTACATTCTGTATACATCGAGTCTGGAGGTACGGGGTATAGTAATACTGACACAGTCGTGCTAACGTCAGGGAGAAACATTAATGCTGCAAGTCTTACATATACAGTTGGAGCATTTCTTTCTAATACTTTTATAAGTCCCCTAGAGCTAACTCCATCGGGAATATTTTTTAAATACACTGGTACTGAAATGTACTTAGTAGGTACCACATCCGATAAAATACACCAGTTCACATTATCAACTCCATGGGCAGTAAATACAGCAACATATACTGCTAATGTAAGCGTAAATCCTCAGGGTGCAAATCATCAAGATGTCTTTATATCATCAGATGGTAAATTTGTCTACACGGTTGAATCTAGCAGTGATAGAGTTCATCAGTATACCATGGCCACCCCATGGTCAATAGCTACTACAGCCTTTACGCGAACGTTTCAATTATCCGCCGCCTACCAGGCATTAGAGAGTGGTACTGTTGGAATGACCTTTAAACCGGATGGTACTAGCTTTTATCTTATAGGATCTGCTGGAGATACCATAGTACAGTTCGATCTTTCGGTTGCATGGGATATATCTACTGCATTTCAATCAAGTAAATCTCTTTATGTTAATCCTATTGAAACCAACCCAGGCGCATTAAGAATAACAGAAGACGGTACCAGGTTTATTCTTATTGGTACTACTGGTGATAGAGCACATGTATATAATCTAACTACACCCTGGGATATATCAACAGGTGTATTCGTAGGATCATCAAGCACTTGGGCAACCCTTGGCGCCGGACAAGCCGTTCCACAATCCGAAACAGGCGCAACAGGCTTTTATATTAAACCGACCGGTGATAAGTTATACGTTATAGGTACTGCAATAGATACGGTTGCGGAATACAATGTAGCCAACGCCGGTGTTGTTCCACTTTCGAATGCTACTATTATTACGAATGCATCCGGAGTTATAACAGCATGCACACTTGGAGCATCTAAGGGTGGTGCAAATATATTTTCAACACCTATAGCAACAGTACTTAATTCATCTGGAGGAGCTTCTACAGGATCGGCCGCAAGTCTAATTCCTGTATCTTCTCTAGGATTTCCAAAATATGCACTTGGGGATATAACATTTACTATTCTTGATCTGCTTAGATTTAATACAAGAACGATTGGAACTATTGCTAGTCTAACTGCAATCAATCCAGGTGAAAATTATAACCTGGACCCATTTGTGCTTGTACGTGAAGATTTGGTTGCAGCATACGGTAAGCGCGATTACATAATGAACATTACTAATCTAAGTAAAGGTACTGGGTTTACTCCTAATGAATTAGTAACGCAGTCATCAGGTACACCTGCACTTACATTACTATCAAGTGCCTTTGTTTATAATAATTATGGTCCAACCCTTTCGTCTATAGTTACTGCAGCAAGTACAAACATACTACTTGTAGCGACGGTAGCAGCTAGCAACACAATTACAGGTGCATCGTTAACTAGTGCTGTAATTCAACCTGGTATGTATGTTTCAGGTACAGGTATCCCAACCAATACGTATGTTGTATCGGTTAGCAGCGGAGTATCAGCAGTTCTTTCAAACGCTGCTACTGCCAGCAGCGCCGCTACAGCTCCAGGAACCATCACTATAACTACAAGTGGTACAGTAATTTTTGGGGCTGCGTTAACTACAGCAGCAATCGAGCCAGGAATGTATGTATACGGAACAGGTATACCAAATGGTGCATTAATTATTTCAATTAATACCGGTGTATCGGCAGTTATATCTCTACCTGCTACAGCTTCTGGTACCATCACACTTACTACCGCCTATGGAATAGTTAGGAATGCATATGAGGTCGGTGAATTTATAACCACTAATAATGGTATTTCTATTACAGGGACAGGGACAGTTTATAGTACTACAGCATCCGGTGGAGTAACTACCACAGTTCTTACATCAAACACCGGTACATTCAACTCTACTATATCAACATCTAAACTCGCAGTAAGTACAAATGTTGGATTTAGTGTAGGGGATGCTGTTACTCAGTCAGGTGGTGGTAGTGGTACAGTGCTTGTAACTAATACAAGCACGATGATTATCAGAAATGTAACCGGTACATTTGCAATAAGCGGTAATAAAATAACTGGTACAGGTACTGCAAATGCTAATATTACTGCAGTGACCAGTGCATTTAACGTGTATCAGATGTCAGGATCGACGTCAAAAGGCCTTACAAATATTAGCGGATATTCTGCATGCACCGCATCATCTGTTGCAACAGGTAGAATAAAAAACCTTTCAAATACTTCTACTCTGTTTATAAAAAGGACTAGCTTGTTTGATGAGTTCATTAATAACGGAGGTACGTTAGTCGGAGAAATTTCCGGTGAGACTGCTACTGTAGTTTTTAGTGCCCCTGATACATCTTCTGATATAATTGGCCTTAACGCTAATATAACTGCTAATGTTATAACAACGACCGGTTCAATAACTGACTTAACACTCGTAGACTCTGGGATTTCATTCTATCAAGATCAAGGCGCCACATTCAGTTCGTTAGATGGTGCAAGGGTTGGAGCTGGTAAGATTAATCTTGGTGGTATAGGTTCCGGGTCTGGTAGATATACAACGTTTAGCGGCATATTGGACGATGTTAATTACATACACGATGGTGAATATTATCAGGAATACTCGTATGAAGTACAGAGTAACAAACCACTAGATACATATTATAACGTACTTAAGCAACTGCTGCATGTTGCTGGAACTAAAATGTTTGGAAGAGTAGTTACATCTTCAACCAGCATTATAGGAACTGATATAGTCCAGAGCAGCAAGACTATCGAACTAACTCCATAAATAAAGACATGACCAAATTAGTAACAAAAGTTTTTAGTAAACATCTTATAGATCAGTTTGTCGAATCATTTACTGAGCCTGCTAATAGCGTGTATTACCTTGCCGCAAGTAGGCATATACCTTACAGTACCTCTAGTGGTGGTAGTGATGATTATCCACCTACACCCGGGGATAGCGTCCAAGATACACAGGTAGACCCCTACAATACTATGGTATTCGGAAAAAAAGTAACTTCATCTGATATATCACTTATGATACCCAGGTACAACTGGACTACTGGCACAACCTATACATCATATGACCATACTGATTCAGCATTGTTTGACAAACCTTTCTATGTCGTATCTTTTTCAGGTTCAGAATATTTTATTTATAAGTGTCTTGAAAATAATAGAAATAATCCTTCAACCGTCGATCCAATATCCAGTACGTCAGAAGTCGCATTTAACCATATAACTACCGGTGATAATTATAAATGGAAGTTAATGTACAGGCTGCCAATGGCTACATTTGAAAAGTTTGCAACAGCTGATTACATGCCGGTAGCACTAAGTAGTAACGTTTCAACTAATGCAATATCTGGTTCTATTGATTCAGTCAGAGTAGATTCCGGCACTCGTAATTGGATTTCTTCTTCTACTGGAGTTTTTAGTTCTGATGATATAGCTACCAGTATTCCAGATGGGCTAGGAACTCAACTGACGTACAGATTAAATGCTAATTCATCAACTAGTTCTGATTTTTATCAGGGTAGTGCTCTATATATTTCTTCTGGTATAGGTGCAGGACAGCAAAGAAAAATTCTTTCATATGAAGCTGTTACTAAGATAGCTGAAATAGACAGTCCGTTTGATGTAACCCCGCTAGCAGGATCTACTTACCTAACAGCACCGTATGTTACTATTACTGGTGATGGAGAAGGTGCAGTAGGTTTTGCAGCTGTAGCTTCAAATACAACAGTTAACAATTTTATTTATAGCGTATTAATAACTAACAGGGGCAGTAACTACACGTATGCAAGCGCAGTAGTGACTGGTAATACTGGTGGTGATTCATATCCCCAAACAAATACAGTAGTCACTCCTATCATACCTCCAATAGGGGGACATGGGTATCGTACTGTACAGGAACTAGGCAGTGATTCTATCGGTATTAGTGTTACTTTTGCAAACAACGAAAGTGGTTTTATTCCAGTAAGTAACGATTACCGCCAGATCATATTACTTAAGGATCCGTTATTTGATGGAGTCACATTAACCTTATCTAGCGCAACCGGTACATTTAGCCCTGGTGAGACTATTAATCAAATTTCATACTCAACTTTAGTGGGAACGGTTGTTTGTAGCGCAACCTCCACTACAATAACCGGTACCGGTACTGAGTTTTTATCAGCTTTTAAACCTGGTGATTCTATATTGTTAACTGATACTATTAGTACTTCTAAAAGCTTGAGAACGGTAGATACAGTTACTAGTAATACAATTCTTTCAGTAACATCAAACGTATCATTCACACGTGCATCAGGTCAGTATGTTACAGTAGCTAAGGCCACAGTATTAGCAACTGGTATTAAGGTTGGTAATACAGGTAATTTCATTACAATGTCTAATACTGAGGCAAAATTTTATACAGGTAAACCAGTCATAGGGTCCGTCTCTGGATACTTTGGCCCAAACGTAACAGCGATCAACGTACAGGATCACAACTTTAATAATTGGTCAACGTTTGATAATAGAACAAAAATATCATACATAAGTAATAATCAAGTGTTTAACACAGATGGGGTGGTATACCAAACAGCGACCGCAGATAGTAGCCAATCAAACGCATATTTTCATTCAGCTAATGCCTCATTTATTTTTATAACTGATGATAGAGGACCTATTAACGCCGCCTCAAATGAGTATCTTCAACAGATAGGTAGTCCTGCAACATATGTACTTGGCGGAACTAAGTACCCACCCGACATTGTAAGATCGTCTGGAGAGATCGTATACATAGAGAACTACAGCCCAATTACAAGATCAGATAATCAATCAGAAACCTTCAGATTAATTCTGAAATTCTAAGAGGACAATATGCCAATAGAGACAAATCTAAACACCACTCCATACTTTGATGACTATGATGAAGATAAGCAATTTCATCGCGTACTTTTTAGACCGGGTGTAGCGCTACAGGCAAGGGAACTTACCCAACTTCAATCAATTCTTCAAAATCAAATTGAGAGATTTGGTAACAATATCTACCTTAAAGGTACTATTATAAGTGGATGTACTCTTTCAGCTGACTACGCTTATAATTATATAAAGATTTTAGACTTACAGGAAAATGGTGCACCAGTATCTCTTCAATCATATACTGAAAAGATTGGCATACAAGAAGCATCAGGCCTGAAAGCGTCTATAGTTAACTATGTATCCGGATTCCAAACATCAAATCCTGATTTAAATACCTTATATGTCAAATACTTAAATACAGGATCAAGCGGTGAAAAAGTTTTTGCTGCAGATCAAGTCATTAAAATATATAGTCCAACTCTTCCTATTGAATCTATTAGTATTGCAACTGGGGGGACAGGATATTCAAATAGTGATATAGTAGTTATTTACGGTACTTCTGGTACAGGGGCTACAGCAACAATAACGACCAACAGTCTGGGTAAAATTATCGATATATCGATGACCAATGGAGGAACGTCATATTCTACTGTACCTGGGGTATATATTACATCAAGTGCAACTGCAGGGTCTATTACTGTAATTGGAGCATATACTACCACCGGTGGTATTACTGGATACCCGTCATCACATTCTGGTAGTATAGGAGATGGATATATTGTTGGTGGATCTACTTTATATATCTGGAGCGGTACTGCTTGGGTTAAATCTGACGGGTCAGGGGCTATATTTACAGCGCTTAATTATAATGCTCAAATTAGAGTCGCAAGTGATAGCTTTACAGCACCAGTCGGTGTAGGTGCAGCTATAAAGACAAGTCGTGGTATAATATATCAAAAAGGAAACTTTATACAGGTTAATGAGCAAACAGCTTTATTACAAAAGTATACCACATACGTAGATAATAAAGTAGTAGGATTCTATACTAACGAAAGTATTGTTAACAGTAATATAGATTCAACCTTATTGGACATAGCAACCGGTACTCCTAACTTTGCGGCTCCTGGTGCTAACAGATTAAAACTTAATCCAACGCTCTCCGTTCTTTCTGCTGATGCTGCATCTGCCAATAACGACTATCTACCTCTTTTAGAATTTCAACTAGGCAATATTGTTAAAGACAGAACAAGCACACAGTTTAACTCCGTAAATAAGGAGCTTGCCAAGCGCACTTTTGAAGAAAGTGGTAACTATGTGTTAGAGGCCTTTAGTCTTGATACATCTACCGTTCCAACATCGAATGCTACTGTAAATAATAGTAATTATTTTACTACTGTATTAAGTCCAGGTACTGCATATGTTTCCGGGGAGCGGGTTAATTTACTAAACACAACTAAAGCATTAGTAAGAAAAGGCCTTGACACTATTACTGTACCTAATCAGTACATTAATACCTCGTATGGCAATTACGTTATTGTTAATGAACTACAGGGCAACTTCGATGTGCGCGCAGGTACTACTGTTAGTTTAAAGAGTGCAGCTGCCACTTCACTGACACTTAATACAGGTACAATACCATCACCGGGTGTAACCGTTGGTACAGCAGTAATTAGATCTATTGAATATATGGCTGGTACTCCTGGCACACCTGCTGCTACTTATAAGCTGTATCTCTTTAATATCAACATGCAAGCCGGTAGGTCATTTAAAGATGTAAAGGCAGCCCATATCACTAGCACCGCAGTTGCTGATATTGTGCTGGTAGGTAGTCCTGCAATAGCTGTGCTTAACGATACTGAACGCGACACACTAGTATTCAATACAGGATCGTACGCTGTACAGCAGCTAACATCTACTCAATTTATTTATAGAACATCTAGTACTACTAGTATTGGTGTAACTGGTTCTGTATCTTTTACAGTATCCGGAGAGAGTACTTCATTACCGTACGGCGTCGGCGCCCTGGGCAGTACTGATAAGCAGGACTTTATAGTTATACCTACAACTGCATTTAGATTTAATGCAAACAATGCAGGCACTGTAACTGTTGCTGATGCTAGTACTACAATGGTTGTCGGTTCAGGTGCATCCTTTACTACCTCATATGTTGCCGGGGATTACATTTCTATTAACAACGTTGTAAGACGAATCAACAGAATTATAAACAATGATTCGTTAGAATTAACAGCAGCATACGGTACTACTGTATCATCAGGTATAGCTCACTTTACCGCGTTTCCAGCGCTTACCCCTATTGATTTTACAAGAGCTGGACGCAGTATAACAGTAGCATCAACAACCTCATTTACACTTAATATAGGTGCGGCTATTAATACTGCTACGAATATTACAATATACCATAATTTATTGGTTGTAAATGCACCGATTAAAACAAAAACCTTAGTTGCTAACGTACATGTTAAATTATCTACTTCTTTAATAACTGCCTCAACAGTAGGTCCATGGTGTCTAGGAATACCTGATGTACTTTCAGTTGAAGGTGTTTACATTGGTTCAGGCTCGTATGCAACCGATGATACTACAAATTTTGTTAATGATTTTGTATTAAATAATGGTCAGAAAAATAATATCTACGGTCTAGCATATCTTTCTAAAAAACCAGGATCAACAGTAACCCTTACCGGTGCTAATCAATTGGTTGTTAAAGTAAAGGCATTCCAAATAAGTGATGGTAGATATGCTTCTGCGCTATCATATCCAGTAGACGATGCGTCCGCTACTCTACCGAGTAACAAGATAAGAACACAGACTATTCCTATCTACATTTCACCGTCATCAGGTGAGGCTATTTCCCTAAGAGATGCTATTGACTTTAGGCCTCATGTAAGTAATACTGCAGTATTAGCTACTGTTTTGGCTTCAGCATCTATCGATCCTTCTTCAACTGAAACCTTGGTGGCTAGCGCTGATAAGTACTTCCCTGCGCCTTCTGAGTCTTTCCAGGGTTCAGTAGTTTCTTATCTAAGTAGAATTGATAGAATTAATTTGACCCAACAAGGTCAAATGAAAATAGTCGAAGGCGCGCCTGCCAACAATCCCCTACCACCACCTGTAGATACAGGGTGTATGGATCTTGGACTGTTAAACGTTGCTCCATTCCCAAGCCTACCATCAAAGGTAGCTTCTGCTGCTGGTAGACCTGATCTTAAGAATTCAATCAGACAGTCACAGACCCGTAGATATACCATGTCTGATATCAGTAGTCTGGATAAACGCATTCAAAGATTAGAATATTACACTGCGCTTAATACAATTGAAGCTAAAACTAAAAATCTAACCCTTACTAGTGAAGCTAACACGTCACTTGAAAGGTTTAAGAATGGATTTTTTGTTGATCCTTTAAATGACTACAGTATTTCGAATCTCAATGATGGGGAGTTCAAAGCATTAATTGACCTGGATAGGACTAGATTAACCCCGCAGCAAATTATCACCCCAATTGATTTAAAGTACTCAGCTACCGGGAGTACTAATGTTGTAAAGAATTTGGACTTAATTACTCTCCCTTACACCTCTGAAGTACTAGTAAGTCAACCACATGCTAATAAAGAAAGAACTTTAGTAACAGGATTCTGGAGTTTTGTTGGAAAAATGACAGTTGTTCCTAGAGTAGATAATTTCTTTGACACTCAAGTTACCAGCACTTCGGTTATTGATATTAACATTGCCGATCCGCTTAGGGCGCTTACAGACACAGTTAATCAAACCTTAGGTGCAATTAATTTAACTCCTAATGCCATTAAGACTACTAGTAGTGGAGTATCATTAACAGGCACACAATATTCAAACCCAGATGCGTGGACTGTTAGAACTACACAAAACTTTGCAGAGACTCTAACAACCACCTTAGGTGTAAAGAATAACCAGATCACTGTTGCTCCTACAGTAACCACAACACAGGATGTAGGTTCATATCTTAAGAGTGTTAATATTAACACATACATTAAGGCCCAAAGAATCTGCATGCACGTTGCCGGTCTAAGACCAGGTGCACAGCACTGGGTATTTTTTGATGGTATAGATGTTACAGACCGTTGTTCCCAAGCTGATCTGATATCCAATATAACCGATCCTAATAAAGCTTCTGTTGATAATTTTAATCCAAGAACTAATAAGAATACCGGTGCTGGGTCACTATTTGCTGATAGCACTACCGGTATCTTATCAATTATTCTGTATTTACCTAATGATACCTTTGCATCAGGTGAAAAGACAGTACTAGTAATGGATGTAAGTTCACTTGCATCAGAAACTAGCGCTACTTCTAAATCTACTGGTAAATTCTCTTCATTTGGAATATCTGGAACTTCCGGTAATATTACAGCATCCACAAAAACATTTAACACCACCTCTGGAAGCCCGTTCGCAAATAAGACAATTGATAGTACAGAGGTTCTTAACACTACAACTAATAGGTGGTCTACATCAACTCAAGTTTCTAACTATCCACCTCCTCCTCCACCTCCCCCACCAGGCGTCGGGCCCATGGGCGGCCGCGGGGGCCCCGATCCATTAGCACAGACGTTCTATATTCAAGCACAGGGTCAGGTTGAATACGTGCACCTTACATCTATAGATATTTACTTTAAGGCTAAAGATGCCAATCTAGGCGTGTCATTAGATATAAGGGAAGTATCAGATTCTGGTGATGTGCTTCCATACATTTTAGGATTCGGTTCAGTGTATTTGCCTAGCGCATCGGTAAGTGTAGATAGTACACAAGCAAGCGTTGCAACAACATTTACATTTAGTTCACCTCTGCTAGTTAAGGCCGGACGTGAATATGCAATAGTACTTACGCCGGATGGTGGATCACCAGACTATAGAGTATGGACAGCTATACCTGGTATTGCTGATGTATTGAATCCAACATTAACACCTAATAAAACATGGGGTGATGGTACATTATTTTACTCAACAAGCAACAGAGCCTTTACTGCAATTCAGGACGAGGATATTAAATTTAGAGTTAATTATGCAATGTTTACACAAGTTTCAGGTACCGCAGTTCTTACTAACGACGATTCTGAATACTTAACTATTACTAATACTTCTGGTTCATTTAATGGAGGTGAGGATGTTGCGCAATACGCAAACTCATTCTTAAATACAACTATAACTACTAATAGTGCCTGTAACGTTATTTTAACTGGATCATCTCTGACCTCAGTACTAGCTCCAGGTACTTCGATTTTAATAGCTTATGGTACAGCAAATACAATTGGTCCAGGTACAGTTCAATCAGCAGGGCTAACCATAACTAATGCAACATCAACCAGTACTTCTTTTATTACTACCATGAATTTTACAAGCGGTAGCTTTATTAGAATTGGTAATGAAATAAGGCAGGTTATTGCAGTTAACTCCGAAAACTCTCTTACTATTGATGTACCATTAAATACTGCAGCAGCAAGCAACAACCATTACACTGTTGTGTCCAAATTTGATGTTTTAAAAGTACAAGCAGTAACTTCTAGTCAGATTACTGTTAACAGACCACCATCATATACAACTAGTTCTATACTTGCTGCTAGTATTCAGCAGGCAGTTTCTGGTAAGGTAAAATACTTTGATCCAACAGCAGGCGCACTTCATATAAGAGACTCAAATGCAGCTAACTCTATATTTAAAATTCTACCAGCAAATTCAACTTATAAAGCGTTAATGGTAGGGGATAGATCGGATGCCAGGGCAAGTGTATCTTCTATCGGTAGTATTGAAGTTCTCTCATTTACCCCGTTTATTAACGTTATCAATCCTACTGGAACCAGCGTAACACAGACTTTAAATCTAACTAAATCTTCATCTGGTACTACCACAAGTGTTTCATTTCCATTGGCAGGAAAGACTGATTTAGACATAAACGATACAGCAATAGTTAAGAGTAAATCTAATGAAATTAGTGGCACTACTCTCACCAAGTCGCTTACCTGCACATTTACATTAGGTGCAGCTGCGTACGCTACTTCACCCATACTAGATGATTCTCCAGCATCCCTTGTTTCAAGCAGATACTTAATTAATAATTCGTACGCTAATGAAAATACAAGATACGGAAATGCGATGTGCAAGTATATTTCTAAACGTATTGTACTTGCTGATGGTATGGATGCTGAAGATATTAAAGTATACATATCAGCATACAAACCAGTAGGTAGTGAAGTTATTGTGTATGCTAAGATACTTAACACCTCTGATACAGAAGATTTTGTAAACAAAGATTGGACAATATTAAGTCAAGTTACTGAATCTTCTCTATTCAGCTCAACATCCGATGAGTCTGATGTTAAGGAGTATGAATATACATTCCCAAGCACTCCGCCTTCTATCATAATAGGTGGCGCTATAACTGCAACAACTGCGTGCAATGTTGTTACCGGTTTAAATACAGTGTTTAATACCGACCTTACAGTAGACAGTATTGTTAAAATTGTAAGGAGCAGTCCTACTACTGATTACTTTATTAGTACCGTAAATGCTATTTCAAGCGGGACAAGCTTGATACTAGATTCACCTGTTACATTTAGTTCAACAGCAGCTGCTACTACTATTACTGGGCTTACCATGGAACGGGTTACTACCCCTCAAGCTGCATTTAAGTACAATCAAAATGCAAACATAGTAAAGTATTATTCAGCAGCGCAGCAGGAAATGGATTCATACAAATATATGGCCATAAAGGTAGTGCTTTTATCTTCAAGCACATTTACTATTCCTAATGTTAATGATATAAGAGCGATAGCAGTATCGGTATAATATGAAAGTAGAAGGCACAGATTTCGTTCGCGATACACACAATAATGCACTGATAAATACAAATGTTAGTGCGTTTATTCTATATAAGCAGCAACGCAATACACTGATTGCTCAAAGCGCTCAAGAAATTGAGATATCAAATCTCAAAAATGAGCTTACCCAAATGAAAAATTTGCTACAAGAATTAATTAGAGACAAGAATGGCTAAACCAGTATCAAACGTTACAATTGCAACCGACACCTTTGCCGGTTGGGTAGGAAAGAGTAATATTCTTTTAGATGCTCTTACTAACCTTACAGTTACAGTAGAAACATCTACACTCGGCGCTAATGTATATGGTAATGGTAGTGTATTTGGTACGCTTTCAGCAAACGTACTAAGTGCAACAGTAATGAGGGGTGGAGGGGTTGGTAATACAGCCAACGTATCTACATTGACTATTGGTATAGCAAATTCTACAGTATCATCAAACGTAATTATTACTGGCTACACCGCCAATGTTACAGCAAACAGTTTAAACGTTACTTCAAACTCAAACTTCTCTGGTAACACTCTAGTCTACAGTAATACTACCGGTAACGTCTCTGTTACAGCTACTAATACGGCTATAGGTGGTGGTTCTTTTGATGTTTCATCAAACACAAACATTAGATCTCGACTAATGTATGTATATGCAAACACCACCATTTCTGGTGCTAATACTATTATTATCGCAGGTTCTGGACAGGCATCACAAACGTTTGATGCTAATGCTGCAGTTGAAACAGTTAATAATTCTATCGCGATAACAACAGCACCAACATATAGCATTAATGAACCGGTAGTATATACGGTTGCTGCTGGTAATACAGCGCTGGCCGGGCTTGTATCAGGTACAACGTATTACATTCAATTCTCTAATGCTACCAGTGTAAAATTATCTACCACACCCGGAGGTACAGCATTAACACTAACTAAAGGCCTAACACAAACCGGTCATAGTTTTGCCGGTATTAGCGGTAACGTTGCCATTGGAGCATCTAATACTACCATTAGAGGTATTAATTTAAATATTCAATCAAATGTCAGTATTACAAGTGCAAATTTAAACTACACTAATGCAACAGGTAACGTTTATGTAAATACAGCAATAGCATACATTACAGGTGGTAACGTAAGTATTACATCCAATACCTATATTAATACTACCAACACTACTGTTAATACTGCTAACTTTTTACTGTCTGGGGGACAGGCTAACGTTACTTCTAACGTAAATATTACAAGTGCTAATTTAATTTATAATAACGCATCAGGGAATGCATCTATTACATCTGCTAATACTACTGTTGCAGGCGGTAACTTTAATATATCGTCTAACGTCAGCATTACAGGTGCTAATTTATCTTATGTTAACGCGTCTGGTAATGTAAGTATTAATACTGCAGCCGTATATGTTAGGGGTGGTACCGTAAGGGTATTCTCCAATAGCATATCATCCGGTGCTAATACTATTATTATAGCAGGTTCAGGTCAAGCATCACAAACGTTTGATGCAAATGCTGCTGTAGAAACAGTTAATAATTCTATAGCGATAACAACAGCACCAACATATAGCATCAACGATCCGTTAGTTTATACGGTTGCAGCAGGTAATACTGCACTTACCGGGCTTGCATCAGGTACTACCTACTATATCCAATTCTCTAACGCCACCAGTGTAAAGTTAGCCTCAATACCGGGCGGATCAGCGCTTACACTAACTAAAGGCCTAACACAAACCGGTCATAGTTTTGCCGGTGTTAGTGGTAACGTAGTTATAGGTTCCTCTAATACTACAATTAGAGGTATTGATTTAAATATTCAATCGAATGTTAACATTACAAGTGCTAATTTAATTTATAATAACGCATCAGGGAATGCATCTATTACATCTGCTAATACAACTGTTGCAGGTGGTAACGTAAATATATCGTCTAACGTCAGTATTACAAGTGCAAATTTAAACTACACTAATGCAACAGGTAACGTTTATGTAAATACAGCAATAGCATACATTACAGGTGGTAACGTAAGTATATCGTCTAACGTGAGTATAACAGGTGCTAATTTATCTTACGTTAGCGCGTCTGGTAACGTAAGTATTAATACTGCAGCCGTATATGTTAGGGGTGGTACCGTAAGGGTATTCTCCAATAGCGTCACGTCTGGTGCAAACACCATTATTATAGCAGGTTCAGGTCAAGCCCTCGCTACATTTAATTCTAATACTGATGTAGATAATACAACAGGGTTAATTACCATAGGCGCAACTGCGGCTAGCTACACAGTTAATGATCCGTTAGTTTATACGGTTGCAGCAGGTAATACTGCACTGACAGGACTTACATCAGGGTCTACCTTTTATATTCAATCTACAACTAGTACGGCCATAAAGTTATCTTCAATACCAGGTGGTGCTGCAATCTCCCTTACAAAAGGAGTAACTGAAGCAGGTCACAGTTTTACAGGAGTTAGTGGTAATGTAGTTATAGGTTCCTCTAATACCACCATTAGAGGTATTGATTTAAATATTCAATCGAATGTCAGTATTACAGGTGCAAATTTAAATTACACTAATGCATCAGGTAATGTTTATATTAATACTGCAATAGCATACATTACAGGTGGTAACGTAAGTATATCATCGAATGTTAACATTACCAGCGCTAATTTAATTTATAACAATGCAATTGGTAACGCATCGATTACATCTGCTAATACTACTGTTGCTGGCGGTAACTTTAACATATCATCTAATATTAGTGCTACCGGTGTAACCTTAATATACAATAACGCATCAGGGAATGTATCGATTACATCTGCAAATACAACAGTAGCAGGTGGCGTGTTGAATGTTACATCCAACACCAATTTAAGACCTGCCCAGGTTATCGTATATGCAAATACTGTTATGTCAGGCGCTAATGTTGATATTATCGCAGGTTCTGGACAAGCATCACAGTCGTTTAATTCTAATACTGCTGTAGAAACTGTTAATAATTCTATTGCAATAACAGCATCATCAACATATAGCATTAACGATCCGGTAGTGTATACTGTCGCCGCTGGTAATACAGCACTTACCGGGCTTGCATCAGGTACTACGTATTACATTCAATTCTCTAATGCTACCAGTGTAAAATTATCTACCACACCAGGCGGGGCTGCACTTGCACTAACAAAGGGGTTAACACAAACTGGCCATAGTTTTGCCGGTGTTAGTGGTAACGTTTCAATAGGTTCAGCTAATACCACGATCAACGGCACCACATTTAATGTACAGGCAAACGTTAATATAACGGGCGCAAACGTTATAATTAATAACTCGTCTGGTAACGTAATAATCACCTCAGCAAACACAAAGTTTGACGGTGGAGATTTATATTCAACTTCTAATGTTAACTTTGCCGGTGCCAAAGTTACATCTTCAGCTAATATTGATATAACTGCTACACTCGTCATATTTAACAACGCTTCAGGTAACGTTGCCATAACTGCATCTAATACGACGATTACTGGTGGCGCTATCAACCTAGGATCGAACGTTTCATCCAATGCTGCAGCCATCACGACAACAGGTAACGTGACTGCAAATGCGTTTGCTGCAACTGTTGTTAGAGGTGGCGGTATAGCTACTTACGGTGTTTTAGCAGTTGGTTTTGCAAATTCTACCGTATCCTCTAACGTAACTATCAATGGCAACACAACTACCATCAGAAGTACGGATGTATTAATTGATTCAACTAACGTACTAACTGTTAACAATGGTATTACTGCTAACGGTAATATTACACTTGCCAATACCGTTTCGTTTGGTACGATATCGATAATTACAGCAAAGACGGCCGCGGCGCAAACCTTTGCAACGGCTGCCGTACAGAATGAGATAGACGCCTTTACTATTGCAAACTTCTCAGCTGCTAAATATTCAATTAGCGCAGTACATGACGGTAATTCGAATAACAAGATTATGACTGAAATTTCGGTTGTATATGGGCATACAAATGCACACATGACTGAATACGGTACAATCTTCTCGAATACACAATACTCTACGTTCTATGTTGAATCAAACACAACACACGTTAAACTACTCGCTAACTCTACATTAACACCTGTGACATATAAAATGGTTAGAACCGCTCTGACCTAATAATAAAAACAATTAGCGGAAAGGGAAGCTAATGGCGTCAAATACACAAAATTTTAGAGTTAAGTACGGTGCAGATGTAACCCTAGGGCTTTCTGCTAATACTTTATCAATCACATCTACTGCCAACGTTGGTGGTAATATGGGTATTAAAGGTGATCTTCAGGTTGAAGGTAACATCAATTCTTTTGGTGCAGTTAGTTATAGCGCCGGTACTATTAACCTAAACAACGCCCAAAGCACTCCTACAGCAGTAGCACCTACGCTTGATGCAGCTGTAGTAGCCAAGAGAGGCACAAGCGCTGACGTACAGGTCAAGTGGAATGAAACGATTGATAGGTGGGAGTTTACCAATGATGGAACGTTGTATATTCCTTTACTCTCATATCCTAATCTAACATTTGCATTTGATACCGGTACTGATACTGCAACAGACCCTGGCGCTGGTAAGTTTAGGTTTAACACTGGAACAACATCAACCGTAACACAGATTGCATTAAACAATGTTGAATATAAAGGCGGTAATGTTCGAAGCTTTATATCAAGCTGGACTAGTAGTAGTGCTATAAATGGATTTTTAATCTTGCGTAGCTATAGCGACCCAAGTAAAATAATGACGTTTAGCGTTAATGGTAGGGCCAGCCAAACCGGGTTCATGCAATTAAATGTAATTAATATATCGACAGGTAGCGGATTATTTACTAGTGGTGAATTGGTCAGCATGCATTTTTCAGCATCCGGTGATAAAGGTCAAAAGGGTGAGATAGGCGATAAAGGTCAAAAAGGAGAAAAGGGTGATAAAGGCGAAAAAGGCGAAAAGGGTGATAAAGGTGAAGTTGGAGATAAAGGTCAAAAGGGCGAGAGAGTAAATAGCGGGTCATATAATTCATCTACTGATACCGTTACCTATACTAATTCTGACGCATCTACTTTTACTATAACCGGATTCAAAGGTCAGAAGGGCGAGATTGGAGATAAAGGCGAAAAAGGTCAGAAGGGTGAGATTGGAGATAAGGGTCAAAAAGGTGAGCGTGTAAATTCCGGAGCATATAATGCTGGTACTGATACCGTTACCTATACTAATTCTGACGCATCTACTTTTACTATAACCGGATTCAAAGGCCAAAAAGGCGAAACGGGTGCACGTGTATCGTCTGCAGTCTTTACTGATGCTACCAACACCACTACCTTTACCGAATCTGACGGATCAACATTTACAGTATCTGGCCTAAAGGGTGATAAGGGCGAAAAAGGTCAAAAGGGTGAAGTTGGAGATAAAGGTCAAAAAGGTGAAACCGGTGCACGTGTATCATCTGCAGTCGCTAATAACACTACCAACACCACTACCTTTACCGAATCTGACGGATCAACCTTTACAGTAGGTGGCCTAAAGGGGGATAAGGGTGAAAAGGGTGAAAAAGGTGAAAAGGGAGAAAAAGGCGAAAAAGGTCAAAAAGGCGAAGTTGGTGATAAAGGCCAAAAAGGCGAAAAAATTACCGCGGTAACCTATTCAGACGCTTTGAATACTCTTACATTTACAAACTCTGATACAACTACTCTTTCTATAGCTGGTATTAAAGGTCAAAAAGGCGAAGTTGGTGATAAAGGCCAAAAAGGTGAAATAGGCGCCAAAGGCGACAAAGGCGAAAAAGGTCAAAAGGGCGATGCTGGAGGTTTTACAACAGGGGATAACGCACAGGTTAACTCATTAGGTGTTGGAGTAGCAGCATCAGGTACTGCAGGCACAATTCTTGCTACTGGTGATATTACTGCTTTCTACTCTGATAAAAGACTGAAGGACATTGAAGGTAACATACCTAACGCGTTAGAACTTGTAACTAAACTGAATGGGGTATATTATACTAATAATGACCTTGCAAAATACTACGGATATGATGATACATCGAGAATGATAGGTGTTATTGCTCAGGAAGTTCAAGCAACAATACCAGAAGCTGTCAAGCCTGCACCTTTTGATATGGGAGTAGATAATACAAGTAAGTCAGGTAATAATTACTTAACTGTACAGTATGAAAAAATTGTACCGTTACTTATCGAGGCGATCAAGGAACTTAACATTAAGGTAGATAAACTTCAACGTTAAACCACAAACTATATTATGAAAATCTTTGTTATTAATCTTGCACGAAGAACTGATAGACTTAAACACATTAGCGGACAACTCAACGGGTATGATTTTGTACCCGTTGAGGCTATTGATGGCAATACGTTAAGTTTATCAGGTTCCCAACATAAATATTATAAGGATTGGGTCGACCCGTTACTTAATCGACGCCTTACAATTGGTGAGATAGCCACTACCCTTTCCCATATCAAGGTATGGAATATGGTTGCTGAGCTAGACGAACCAGCACTTATTTTAGAAGATGATTCAATTCTATCTGGAGACTTTAGACCGGCTGATATTTTAGGGTACATGGAACGGTGCGATATGTTGTATCTCAACCACCGTGAAATGGTGGAATCTAATGCACGTGAAATCAACGATGAGCTTGTCCGTCCTTACTACCCCTATCTAGGTAATGCATATGTCATTACACCAAAGTTTGCAAGGGATCTTATAGCACTTGGATTACATCAATGCATTATTCCTGTTGATGAATTTTTTCCTATAATTAATGGTGTAGATTTTAATCACTATTGTCTTTCAGAAAGTTCTAATATTAAAAAGTGTTTTGTTGATCTGTCAAAAAAGTTCAGTCGCGAAACATACAAGATTTATGCATACAAAACGCCCATATTTGAACAACAATCTAGAAGTGTAATGGGTTCTGATATCGAGAATTCTCCTACTATTCCTGATGATTATTACTTTCTGACTGTAGGTACAGACGAATCGCAGATGGATGCATTATACGCATCGTGTAAGAGGCATAACGTAAATATTATTAATCTCGGTAAAGGAAAAACTTGGACTGGTGGAAATATGGAAGCCGGGCCAGGTGGTGGGTATAAGCTTAACCTGGTAAAAACATTCCTTGAATCAAGCAACTTACCTGATAATACTATAATCGGTTTCTTTGATGGGTATGATGTGTTAATTAACGACACTGAACAGACGATCATTGATAAGTTTAAAAGCTTTGAGGCATCGATAGTGTTTGCTGCAGAGAAGACGTGTTGGCCTGATTCTAGCATAGCATCACAATACCCACCTTGCGATACAGAGTATAGATACCTAAACAGTGGGTGTTACATAGGATATGCGGGTAGCTTAAAACAGATTATATGGTCTGTAGACCCTTATGGTGACGTAGTAGGCGATACGTCTGACGATCAACTTTACTTGCATCTAAAATACCTTGAAAATTACGAGGTACCAGGAGTACGAATTAGATTAGATCATAGGAATGAGTTGTTTCAATGTTTGAGTGGAGCCGAGGATAGTCTAGGGTTTACAAGTAGTGATAATATCTTTAACACTGAAACCAAAACATGTCCGAGTATACTTCACGGTAATGGCGGAAAATTCCAAAAGGAAGTATTTCGCAAGATTTATGTTGATAAATTTCTTCCTGATTTAATGCAATTCAATTCTGCGTCTAAATTTAGCATCGTTGCGCCTGAGATACTTCTAACAGATTTCTTCACCAAAAGAGACTGTGAGTATATTATTCAGAAGGCAGAACTTATTAATCAGTGGGAGCAGCTCCCCGGGGACAAGTTTCCAGGTCAAGAATTAAGAATTAAAAAGCTTGATCAAGGGCTGTATAACCTCATGGAAGAAAAGATTAGAACAGGACTATACCCGGCAATCGAGCAGTACTGGAGACCGCTCCAGATGTATGGTATTAGAGACATGTTTATAATTAAGTACCAGCATGGGTCTCAAATAAGCCTTCCGTGTCATCATGACGCCTCACTTGTTACAATAACGGTCCGATTAAACGATGAATATGAGGGCGCTGAGTTATATTTTTATAGGCAAAATTACAGTAATATTGATGTAAAAACTGGAGAGGCTATTATATGGCCAGGACAGGTTACCCATGGTCATGAATCGAGACCTCTTATAAGCGGGATTAAGTATAGTCTTGTTATATGGACGTCACGCTATAAAGGCGATGTAAACTGATATTTAAGGATTAATAAATACCTTAAAAGGGCACGACAATGGCTACTAAAGCAAATTTAAGCATCGATCAAGGGGCGACCTTTAGCACGTCAATTACACTAACAGATTCGTCAGATAACATAGTAGATCTGACTGGATATACTGGTGCCTCTCAAATGCGTAAAAGCGCCACCTCATCAGCATATACAGCATTTACTGTTGTGCTTGGTAATACAGCAGGGACCATCAATCTCTCTCTTTGAGCCAATTCAACAGCAAACGTTGCCGCTGGTCGCTATCTTTATGATGTTGAACTTACAGAAACTGCATCAAACACAATCTCTAGAGTTTTTGAAGGTATAGTAACGGTAAATCCAAACATCACGAGGTAATATGTCACTAGTAGCCATACCAACACAGGTATTAAGGGTCAATAGAAAAGACACTTTAATTACATCTGATACACCGATCACCTTAAGAACAACTACATCCAACTATCTAGAAACGTTAAAGGATGTAAATGTAACTGGGGCTGCCAACAACAGCCTTTTTGTATACAATACAACGTTATCAAAGTGGGAAGACCATTCAATATCCGGAACTGCTAACGAAGTAGAGGTTAGCTTTAGTTCTCAAGACATTACTATTGGTCTACCTAACGATGTAACTGTAGGTACTCTAACTGCTACGACTGTAACTACAACGGATTTCAACGTCTCATTGTTGAGCTTCAGCAATATCGACTGCGGAGAGTTCTAGTCTCTCAAACCATTACGACATAAATAGATAGTCTTATATAAGACTTCTACTATCCTACATAGGGTGTTCTAATGGCAAATACAAAAATTCTTCAGGTTAAGCGTACCACAGTTTCTGGGCGCCTACCTAACACTTCTAGTACCTCCAACAGCTCGTACATCTATCCAGGTGAATTTGCATTCAACCTAGCCGATAGAAAGCTTTACTCCCAATACGCTTCCGTACCGTTTGAAGTAGGCGCAAACTTATCTTCACTAGTTGTAACCGGTAATGCCTCTATTACCGGTACGCTTACTGTTGTAGGTAATACGATCTATACCGGTAACGTAGTTTATATTAACACCACGAACCTGACCGTTGGTGATAATATCATCACCCTTAACTCTGATGTAACCGGATCACCAACTGAATCGGCCGGCATTGAAATTAATCGCGGCACATCGGCAAATGTAAGCTTTCTTTGGGATGAAGCAAACACTAGATGGACTATAGGTTCACAGAACCTTTTTGTTGGCGGCAGTATTAATGCTGTATCTATTTCTGTTACAAACTTTACGGCCGCCAACATTGCCGCTGTAAACTTAAGCACATCTAATAACTTTGCAGTCTCTAATACTAGTTTTGATATAAATACAGGTATTGCCGGGTGGCATTATAGCGGTAAAGCACTATCGGTTAACGCAAAAGAATCTGTACCTAGAGGAGTCAGTTTTTCTTCCGATGGTACAAAAATGTATGTTGTAGGAACTAGTTCTTCTTCAGTACATCAGTACAATCTATCATCAGCATTTGATGTAACTACCGGTACATTTGCAAGCACCCTTTCTGTTTCTACTCAAGAAGCAGCTCCTTCTGGTTTATTTTTTAAATTAGATGGTACTAAGATGTACATTATCGGTACTACGTCTGATTCAATACATCAGTATAGTTTGGCAACAGCCTGGAATTTAAGTACTGCTACTGCCGATGGTGTGTCATATAATATCGTTCAAGACACTTCACCAACTGATATATTCTTTAGCCCTGACGGTACGTCTGTATTCATTCTTGGTAATACAAATAGTAGAGTTAACAAATATACTTTATCCTCAGCTTGGAATATTTCTACTGCAACATTTAATAATTTCTTTGCTTTTTCAAGTTCATCTAATGAAAGTAATGCAACAGGTCTGACGTTTAATTCAACAGGTACAATTATGTACTTAGTAGGACTAAATACAAATTATATTTTTAGCTATGCTCTATCTACCCCATGGGATGTAACTACAGCAACGATTACCGGGTATAAGAGTGTATACAACGTTGAATCAGGTGTTCAAGGTGTTTTTTATAGTCAGACTAGCAATAAGTTTTGGATAGTAGGTGCATCAAACGATACGGTATATCAGTATGACACTAATGATAGTGCAGCACTTAAAGTAACTGCTAACTCCTTACATATAACTGGCATATTAAGTGTCAGTAATAATATTAGTATTGATGGTAACTTCCATACATTAGGAACTATTAAAGCTGAAAATGATATACAGACTGACGGTAACCTAACAGTCGTAGGAACTACTTTACTTGGCAATACAACTACTGTCACCGGTGCATTTACTGTAACTGGAACCACAACAACAACCTCAATTCAAAGTACTCAAACATCTGGCACAATCACTTTAGGTGGAACTACTGGTACTGGTGCTATTACGGTTGGTCAGTCAACTGGAGTTCAAACGTTAGGTCTTGCAACTGGCGCCACAACATCTTCAAATACAAAGACAGTTAACATTGGTACAGCAGGGCTTTCAGGCTCCATTACCAACGTTAATATAGGATCGGTGGTTTCTGGTGCAACAGGTACAACGACAATTAATAGCAATAACGTCGTTGTACCTAATAACCTTGCCGTTACTGGTACAGCTAACGTTGCAACTACTATAAATGTAGGCGCAAATTTAACGATTAATACAACCTCATATGGGATTGGTAACTCAACTATAAATGCAGTACTTACATCTACTTCATTATTGATAGGTAATACAGTTGCCAACACAACCGCGGTTGCAGTAGGCGCAAACGTTATTGCTAATACTACTGCTTTACTAGTTGGTAATAGTTCAGTTAATAGTATCATCACATCATCCCTGTTAACAACAACTACTGCCAATTTATCGACAAGTGTTAATGTTGGTGCTAACGTTAACTTAAGTACTACTCAAATTAAAGTTGGTAATTCGAGCGTCAATACAGTTATTACAAGCACTACTATTACTGGTAATGCAGCGGCGACTCTAGGTAATACAACTATTAACGGATCCTTAACAGTTACTGCCAATACTGTTGCTGCTCAGGTCAATACGACAAGCATCAACGTTGGTGCAAACGTAAACATAAGTGCCACTCAACTCAACGTTGGCAATAGTACAGTAAATACTGTCATTACTAGTACAACGATGACGGGTAATGGTGCTGGTATCCTTAACGTTAACGCTGCAACTGTTGGATCTAATACAGCTTCAACACTGAGGACATACTCAGAGACGCAAGCTGCCAATGCATACACCACTGCTCAGGCCAACTCAGCTAATGCTACTAACATTTCAAGTGGTACGCTTGCAACCGCCAGATTACCTGCAACTGTCAACGTTGCAACTACTGTAAACGTTGGTGCAAACGTAAACTTAGGTACATCTTCTATCAACGTTGGTAATGCAACAATCAATACCGTAATTACGTCATCAACAATTACTACATCCGGTAATGTTTTTGCATCAGGTGGGCTGGTTGTTAATACTAACTCTTCCACCGATGCCGTAAGAATTACTCAATTAGGTGCTGGTAATGCGCTGTTAATTGAAGATGATACTTCAACTGACGTAACTCCTACTGTTATTGATACTAACGGTGTTTTAGTGCGTGGTGCTACTTCAAAAGCAAGTCACTGGTCTGCAAGTGTAGCCGCGCCTGAATCGTTCTTCGTTGGTAATTCCGGTTCATCTATAGGTGTAGGTATTATTGGTCATGCTACAAACCCAGTTATTCTGCTTGCAAGAACTGCTAATTCTACACTAGGTGGTAGGGCTCTTATAGCTGATAGTGATAATATAGGCACTATAACGTTTGCGGGTGATGCTAATACTGGAAGCAATTTTTCGATAGGTGCTCGTATTATAGGTAAAATTAACGGTACGGCAAATGACACTTCACTACCAGGATCATTAGATTTTCAGGTTACTCCAGCAAATGCGTTAGTACCAACGTCGAGAATGACAATAAATGCTAACGATACAATTACGTTTTCATCTAATTCTAATCTTAAATTAGGTGTTAGTGTTTTAGGTAATACTCAGCTGGCAATAGGTAGTACAACTTCCAACGCCACTCTAACTCAAACATCGTTAAACATAGGTACATCAACAAGTAATGTACAGATAAATTCAAGCAGCCTGACTGTTGGTAATACTTCTTCTGGTACTGTCAACGCGTTTGCTATTAACTTAGGCGCAAACGTAAATATTAGTACTAGTGGATTAAACATAGGCAATTCTACTGTCAATACTTTTATAACTGCATCGTCTATCAGCACAAACGGTACGCTTACAATCACCGGTAATACAACAGCCGGGCAGATTAATGCTACGAGTATTAATGCCAATAACCTGTCGCTATCTGGTAACTTAACTGTATCAGGTTCAATTACCTATCTTAACTCGACTACATTAAACATAGGTGATAATTTAATTACACTTAATGCCGATCTTACCAATGTAACTGCACCTACTGAAAATGCAGGTATTGAGGTTAACAGGGGTTCTGCTGCTAATACTAGTTTTTTCTGGGATGAGACTAACGCAAGATGGACAGCAGCCAATAATACCTATATTGCAGGTACATTAACGACAACTGGTAATACAGTTGCTGCTCAAATTAACGCAACGAGTATCAACGTCGGTGCTAACGTAACTTTAAATACCACAGCAATTAGTGTAGGTAATAGTACAGTAAATTCTGTAATTACAAGCACATCAATATCTGGCAATGGTGCCGGTATCCTTAACGTTAATGCAGCTACCGTTGGTTCTAATACTGCTAGTGATCTGAGAACCTATTCAGAGACTCAGGCCGCTAATGCATACTCAACTGGGCAAGCTAACTCGGCTAACGCCACTAACATTACTAGTGGTACACTTGCAACTGCAAGATTACCGGCTACAGTTAACGTTGCAACAGTCATTAATGTAGGTGCAAATGTAGGGTTAGGAACTAGTCAGCTTACTATTGGCAATACAACTGTTAATAGTTTTTTAAATGCAACCAATTTAAAGGTTAACACTACAACGATTAGTAGTAATGCTTTAACTATTTCTGGTGCAAATGCTACTGCAAACGCAACTATTCTATTGCAGCTTGATGGTGGTCAGGCCCAGGTTGAACTAGGTGGATCAGTTGGTGCATACATAGACTTTAAGACACCGTATGCTGATGATTATGATTATAGATTATCGGCAGGCGATACTGGTTTTACTATTACTGCTAAATCTTCGACTAATGCAGCGAATTCACTTTTTATTGTTGCTGACTCCGTATTTGTAAATTCAGCGTTCACTGTTGCTAACAACACCGGTAATACCTTTATAATGAATGCTAACGGTGATGTTGGCATCAATACTACTGGAGGAGGCGCTGGTGTATCTGATCTTCTTCACATCAGAAAAGATTCAAACACCAATATTGGTATAGTAGTACAAAATAGAGTCGCAAACCTTTCGGCACAATCCAGTATTAAATTTATTACCGGTCAGTTTGATTTATCCGACTCAAGGTATTCAGAAATATCCGGATTTACTACAGCGGGCGGGGCATCCGGGTTACAATTCCGAACCGGTAATGGTGCTGCGCCTTCCAACAGAATTACAATTTTACCTGCTGGTAATGTTGGTATCTCTAATACTGCACCTGACGCAGCGCTGGCCGTTACTGGTGCTGCAAACGTATCTGGTAATGTAATAATTGGGGGTACGTTAAGTACTTCCGGTAACACTGTTGCTGCTCAAATTAACGCTACAAGTATTAACGTCGGTGCAAACGTAATTATAAGCACATCCCAAATAAATGTAGGTAATAGTACTGTTAATACAGTTATAACAAGTACAAGTATAACAGGAAATGGCGCAGGGCTTACAACAGTTAATGCAGCCACTGTTGGATCAAATACCGCAGGTGATCTGAGAACATATTCTGAAACCCAGGCATCAAATGCGTATACAACAGCTGTTGCTAATACATCGAACGCCACTAACATTACAAGCGGCACTCTTGCAACTGCAAGGCTACCGTCTACAGTAAACGTTGCAACGGTTATAAACGTTGGTGCCAACGTTAATCTTGGTGTGACCGATCTAAGGATCGGCAATTCAACTATTAATGCTGTAATAAGTTCGACTGCACTTACTCTTTCAACTAATACCGCCACCTTTGGTAATGCAGCATATATCGCAGCTAACGGTAATATATCTGTCGGAACTACTGCATCTAATTGGAAGCTTCTTGTAAACGGACCTACAGTAGCTAACGTTGCTAACTCACAATCACTTGTAGCAAGATTTACAGCAAATAATCAGAATAGTGATGCGTTAGAAATAACCAATACACGAGGAACGGATGGAGGAGTATCAGGAGATTGGACAACAGCCGGGTTTAGACTACAACAAAAAGTTGATGCAACCTGGATGGGTTACATGCAGTACAATGGAACTACGTCTGGATTAAATAATGGTGGTATTAGTTTTGGTACTGGTCAAAGCACATCTAACGCAATTTCTATTACCGAAAGATTGAGAATTACTGGGACTGGTAACATAGGTATTTCAAATACCGCACCTGACGCTACATTAAAGGTAACAGGTACGGCAAACGTCTCTGGAGCCGTAGTTATTGGCGGTACTACATCGATTGCAGGTAACACTACAATCGATGCGACTACCCTGACTACACGTGCAATTACTGCAAATGCAATTAATGTTACTGTAACGGTAGCAACGACCGGTCTAGACATGAATGGATCTGATATTGTAGACGTTAATAGGATTAATATTTCTGATCCTGGTCCGTATGAAGGTATTTTAATTGATGGTGGTTCAGGCTGGGCTATATTTGAATCACCAAACAATCTTACAACTAACGGTTCAGGTAACCTGCAGTTTGTAGTTGCTAATACCCGTGTTGGAACGATCACAAGTACTGGCATTGACACCCCCTTTAATGTCACTGCTAACTTAGCTTTAAGTGTAATAGATACTAACGGGACTGCAACTGTTAACTCAACTGTAGTATCGGTGGGTTCTGTTGCTATTGGTGCATCTCTTCAAAAGTTTATTACATTTACACCACCTGATACTTCTAGCAACCAGATAGCAGATACAATAGCTATTGCCACATACAGATCGGTTAGATATACAATACAGGTAACTGGTGGAGGATTCTATCAGAGTTCGGAAGTATCCTTAATTCACAATGGTACCACGGTATACAAGACTGAGTACGGTATAAATAGTACAACAGCGACATGGAGTACATGTGATGCCGACATAAGCGGTGGAAATATGAGACTTCTAGTCACCCCATTATACGCAGGATCTGTATACAAAATATTTAGAACAGCAATACCAGTATAACAATTAATCGCCTTTAATAGAGAGTGAAATTAAATGGCAACAATAAAACCCTTCACGGTCAATAATGGCCTTGAAGTAAATAGCAATGCTAACGTAGCTACCTACGTTAGCGCATACGACTACTACCAGACGGCGGTGCTAGGTCCAATCCAGCAGCCTTCATTTGCTGTTGATCTCGTTAATACTAATCGCCTTGATTCAAGAATCCTATTTACCCGGGCATCAAAGGCATCCTATGTTAACTCACAGGGCGTAATAGCATATGCTGATATAAATGAGCCTAGGTTTGAAAGTAGATCTGAAAGTCCGTACTCACAGCTAGGTCTTTTAATAGAAGAGTCAAGAGCTAATAGACTTATATTCTCAGGGGAGTTGCATAGATATACCGGCAGCGGCGGTACTGCTGTTGCAAATACCAATATCACTGCGCCAGATGGTACGTTTACAGCAACTACATTTACTGAAAATACCGATACGAGTCACTATATACCTGTAAATTTTCACAGCACACCACCATCATTAGGTACGGTATTTACCGTTTCGGTATTTGTGAAACCTAATGGAAGAACAAAATTTCAAATACAAACAGGCGGTGATAATTTAGTATGCCAGTTTTACCTAGACACTCTCACCTTTAATATTAGTACGGCAATTGCAGGGTCAGCATCAATTACACCTTTTAATAACGGATGGTATAGATGTTCGGCATCATTTACAGCCGGTGCGGCATTAAACTCTATTCTTCTTATTCTTTTAGATAATACACCTACTGGTAGTTACCAGGGTGATGAAGTCAGTGGGATGCACTTTTGGGGTGCTCAAAGTGAAAATGGAAGTTGGGCAACTTCATACATCCCAACTACAGACGTTTCAGCAACCCGTGCACTCGATGTTGCAAATGTACAAGATGGCGCTTTTAGAAATTTTTTCAATCAGTCCGCCGGAACGTTATATGCTAAGTATATCAGATTAGTATCAGCAACCGGTGGTTTAACTGGTAGAGTGTTCAGCCTTACCGATGTTACTCGTTTAAATATAATGGAATTATATATTAGTAGTATTATGGAGCCTGGCGGCCAGTTTGTATCGGAAGGGGTCGACCAGGCAAGTTATATAATAGGGGCTGTAGCAGCTAATACACTTATAAAATCTGCAATAACATACGGTATCAGTAACACAAACGTGTTCTATAATGCTGCATCTAATGGCACGTTAGGAGGTAATGCAACAAAGTTAGCTATAGATATACCTTTAGTAGATAGGGCTGATATTGGAAATAGAGATAGCTTAACCAGGCCGCTAAATGGTTACATACAGCAAATTAGATATTATCCTACCCGTCTATCTGATTCAGACTTGCAAGTACTAACAACATAATATGGCAACAGAAAACGATTTTATAACCCCTGCCGGACTTTATGTTTATGAGACCGCAAACGTGGTCGGAAATACAACGTCTTCAGACATGTATGCCGAAATTACTGAATCCTTATCTCAACCTAGTGTAATGTTTGATTTTTATAAATCAAAAAAACTGGATTCAAGATTAGAATTTACAAGGGCAACTATCGGATCATATTACGATGCAGATGGTATTCTATCATACGCTGCAGTCAATGAACCTAGGTTTGATTATGACCCTGTGACCGGTATATCGAAAGGTTTATTAATTGAAGAAGCAAGAACTAATTTACTAACTTACAGTGAACAATTTGATAATGCATCATGGTCCATAGGAGCAGCAACTATTACCTCAAATGCTACTACTGCACCAGATGGAAGTTTTACTGCTGATTTATTTGTAGAAGATACAAACAACAATTCACATTCAATATCGCCTACAGTAAATATTAACATAGGCACAAATTATACTTTCTCAGTATATGCCAGAGCAGGAACTCGTTCAGTTATTGAGTTAGCTGGGCTAGGTTTTTCTGCGCAAGGATATACTGCTATTTTTGATCTTTCGACGGGATTAATGACAAGCAATATTGGCGGATTTGGTAAAATAATTAATGCCGGTAATGGTTGGTATAGATGCCAATTTGTTGTCACTGCATCTGGGGGTTCAACACCAGTAATTTATTTAAATAATGGTACATCATCTGTATATACTGGCGATGGCACATCTGGAATATACGTATGGGGCGCGCAACTCGAAGTTGGACCTTGCGCAACATCTTACATACCAACAATTGCATCTACTGTTACAAGATCTCAGGATGTAACATTTATAAAGGATGATAACTTTAGTAGCTGGTATACTGCAAATTGTGTTGTTTATGTTGAGGTTAGTGGAACCAATGTTAGTACACCACCCTACCCGGTTATATTTCATTTAGATAATGATGAGTCTACGAGTTTTATAGGATTGATTTACTATGGTGGTTCTCCAAACCTAGGCAATATTAGTGTAAGGACTAGTAACGGCATAACCTATAATGAAAATGTAATTAGTTCCGGTACAGTTGTAAACGATACATTCTGCAAAATAGCTGTACTAATAAACAATCAACCTGGTAACACAAGCAATTACATAACTGGATATGTTAACGGAGTAGGAACAACGTTTACTAACTCAGCGTTACCAACCGATATTACCAGGCTGCGCATTGGAACATATCGATACGATCAACAGCTTAACGGCCATATAAAGAAGATTGCTTTCTATCAACTTACAGGCACAAATGCAACTGCCAATAGCCTTATGGCAATGACCTTATAAAAACATATGGCAACAAATCGAAATTTTATTGTTAAGCAGGGTATACAGGTAGGCACGTCAGCCAATGTGATAGGCGATTTTACGTCTAACACTTACAGTTCTAATAAATACAATATAACCGGCAATCCATCGTTTGTTATGGATTTCTTAAAGTCACCGGTACTAGACTCCAGGGTAACATTTACTAGATCAAGTAAAGCAACCTATGTTAACCAACAAGGTATTGTAACTACAGCCCAGGTCAATACTCCACGCTTTGAGTATGACTACGCTACAGGGGAGTTCCTTGGATTGTTGCTTGAACCGTCGGTAACTAACATTATACAAAGCAGCTCAAATTACAATGATGTATCTACTGCTTGGAGCTATTACGGATCAGCATTTACAATACCTAACACTACGATTGCTCCTGACGGAACGAATACAGCAAGTACCCTCCTTCAAGCCACAGATATAAGTACCGGCGGACATAACATTTATCAGATAGCTACTGTAGTAACTGGTAACTATTATGTGTTTAGTTTATGGGTGAAGAGTGCCGGTGCCACGACCATAACGATAAGAATAAGAGATAGTAATGCTGGTGACGCATCTACAGCAGTTACATTAACCAATAACTGGCAAAGAATATATGCTTCATACTTTATACCTACTACAGCAACAACATCTGGTACAAGGTTTATGATTGGTTTGGCTGATGGTGATGTTTATATTTGGGGCGCGCAGGTTGAAAGGGGCGGCAGACCAACATCTTATACTCCTACCGATAATGCAACAGTAGTACGTGCTTCTGATTATGCTTATGTCGCCGGTGACGGATTTAATAGTTTCTTCAACCAAACAGCCGGATCACTAATTGTATCTTACAGCATGCCCAAAGATAGCGTAGAATCCACCTTTAATTTAATTGCAGGGTTCTCTGATGGGTCGTTCGCCAATTCAATTACCATTTACGAGCGTTCAATAGATGATACCAATCGATTAAGCTACAGATCCAATAATATTGTATCGTTTGATATAACTAATAGTACTGCATACACATATAATAACAATACAAGTAAAGTTATATTAACCTATGGTGCTGGAAGCTATTCCTTATCAGTTGCTTCTAGCACTACGGTTACTGGTACTGCAGCTATCTTGCCTAATATGACTATGCTAGGAATAGGTACTAACTATCACACTGGCGGTAGCCTTGATGCAATTAACGGACATATAAAGCGAGTTGCTTTTTATCCAAGACAGTTTTCTAGTAACGAGTTGACTTCCCTCATATCCTAACATGCTAAGTACTAACACTATAAACGGAGAAAATAATGGCTTTTAGACTTACCGGTACCGAGCCGTATCAGGTACCCACAAATGCTGATTTAGGATCAATGGCGTATCAAGACGTCAATGGTGCTAGTATGGCTCAGGCAAATATAGCCTACCTTTACGTTAATGGCGGAGATGCAACCAACGTACTTGCCTTAGATGATATTTCAGTCCGCTTTGATGGAGATGCAAGAACATTTACCCTATCAATTGATAACTTTAATATTATTCCAGTAGCCCCAGAACAAATGCTAATTAGCATTGGTGGTATTATAGTTCAGCCTTTTATAAATACGGTAGATAACGTTTATACACCAGTTACAGATAGCATTGGATTCAATAAAGGGTACGTGGTTAATAGCGATGGCACTATTACATTCTCTTTTGCACCTCAGCTAGGTATGGATTTCGACGGAAGAATGCTTAACAATTCGCAAACTTACGCCACAAATAGATCTTACCCCTTTAAACCGCTTTCAATAGCATATTCAGATTATTAACGGAGAAAATATATGGCGCGTCGTGTCCTTTATGAAACTAATTATACCTTTACACCGTCTACAAAGACAATTGTAATCCAGCGTTTTATTCCTCGTGAGAGACTTGTTCTCATTACGAACGTAACAACTGGCATTCCAATCTTTAACTTCTCCGATTCGAGGTTAACAGCAACAAGCTATACTGCAACCTCTACTTCAACAGGTACATCTGGTGGACAAGGTACTACAACCATTGTATTAGCGTATAATACAACCAGTATGCTTTCGACCCACAAACTTCAGATCATGATAGATGAAGTTACAGAGTTCATTGCACCCTCTGAGACGCTAATGGATCCTGTTGGTAAGCTACGTGTTTCCACACCTCAGTCGCTAATTGATACTGACTTTGAATACGGTCTACAGCCAACAAAGTGGGAAAACATTCAGCTAGTAAACAACAGAGCGTCTATCTTTACATCTCAAAATGCACCTAGAGCTGACATTACTAACATTCAGACTACTAGTGGATCGAGACTGGCATTTGCTAATTCAGTTTCTGCACCTGCGAATGGTTCTATCATACAGGTATTATTTACTTCATTAGAACCTGCCGAAGGTTATTTTGTTACTGAGCAATCAAACTCTACTGGATTCCAGTACTCGATGAAGCAGACAGCTAATACAACTGGTAGTATTTACATCACCAACCAGACCCAGGTATTTAACGGTAACCTATACTCTGGTGCAAATTTAAACATTACAACAATTAGTAATACCTCAACCGTAACTACAGTTAATACTGCCGGTCCTCACGGCCTGGTCACTGGCAACTATATTATTTCTAGAAATTACACAGCAACAACTAACCCTCCGAACGGCACATTTGTGGTTAGATCAGTACCAGCTGCTAATTCCTTTATATTTGATGCTGTTGCAGCACCAACCGGGACTCTTGCAGCTGGTACCATAGTTCCAAGACCAGAAGGTAAGTTTTTACACAGACCATTCGACGGTGGAGTACAATACAGCACTGGAAGTTCAGCCCATGGATATCAAGTTGCAAGACAAACTCGAAGATATTTCCGTTACCAATCTGGTAAAGGCATTCAAATGTCTACCAATGCTGTCTTTAAACCTGGATTTAACGTTGATCAAATTTCTAATTCAGGGGCAACAGTCACTGTTAGAACCAAACAACCTCATTATCTAAACACCGGAGTTTCTATTTCTGTGTCAGGATGTACACCAACAGCATATAATGGTACATTTACAGTACTTACCGTAATTGATAGCTATACATTTACCTATACTGCAGGCTCAACACCAGGAGCATTAACAGCTGGTATTCCTTATGTTGTTGTAAACAGTTGGTCAAATGCTGGTGTTAGAATTGGTATGTTTGACTCACAAAACGGATTCTATTATGAATTTGATGGTAGTACGTTGTATGCTGTGAGAAGAAATGCTACTGCACAGTTGTCAGGTACAGTTACTGTAGCATCCGGATCACAAAGTGTGACCGGTGTAAATACATATTTACCATTACAAGCTGCACCCGGTGATTTTATTGTTATAAGAGGGCAGACATACAGAATTGGAACTATTGCTTCAAATACATCCTTTACTATCATACCTGAATATAGAGGTAGTAATATGGCCGGTGTATCGATTAGTAAGGTGCAGGAAACAAGGGTAGCTCAATCTGCCTGGAACATTGATTATATGGATGGTACTGGTCCATCTGGATATACACTTGATCTAACTAAAACTCAAATGTTATACATGGATTATTCTTGGTATGGGGCCGGTAGTATTAGATACGGTTTCAAGGACATTAAAGGTGAGGTAGTTTATTGCCACCGCTACGTACACAATAACTCTCAAACCGAGGCATACATCAGATCAGGTAACTTACCAGCCAGGTATGAAACAAATACCCTTGGGGCTGTAACTAAATTAGGTGCATCTATTACAGGAACTGCTACAACACTGACTGTTGCTAGTACAACTGACTTCCCAACCACTGGTAGTGTTTTAATCGCAGACCCTGCATCATTTGAGTATTGCACGTATACTGGTAAAACCTCTACTACATTTACCGGGCTTACAAGGGGCATTGCAGGGTCAGCCCTATCTACTATTGTAACTACAGCAGGTAGTGCAACTGTTACAGGAGCCGCACTCACAACGTCTGCCGTTCAGGTTGGTATGTTCGTATCAGGTACCGGTATCCCAGAAGGTACATTTGTTATATCTGTAGCAACTGGTGTGTCAGCGGTTCTTTCTCAAGCAGCTACTGCTTCAGGTACAATCACCTTAACTACATTTACAATGGGTGCTGCTAATGCCGCCCACACATTCTCTGCAACAGCACCGATTGGTATTTACGGTCATTCACCACAATTCTCACCATTAGTAAGCCATTGGGGAACTTCGGTTATTATGGATGGTAGATTTGATGATGATAAGTCTTTCGTTTTTACTACCGGCATGACTAATGTATTAAGCGTTGACGCTGCGAATACTAATGCATTAGTTAGTCTTCGAATTGCACCTTCGGTTGACTCTGGTCTAACAGGTGTTCTAGGCATTAAGGAATTAGTTAACCGAATGCAACTTACACTGCGTAAAGTATCTGTTCGTGCAAACGGCAACATGCTGGTTCAATTATACCTAAACGGTATTACATCTGGTTCTGCAACGTTTGGTCAGCCAACTGCAAACCCATCAAGTCTGGCTCAAATTGCAACACATGCAGCTAATACAACTATATCTGGCGGTGAAGTTATTTACGCATTTTATACTGATCAAGGCGGCTCTGGTACTTTTGGATCAACATCAGAAGACATTAACTTGATTCGTGATTTAGGTAACGGCATACTTGGTAGGAACAAATAATTTTGCTAATTCATCAGGTCAGGCTTACCCAGATGCACCAGATATTTTAACGGTAGTTGTTACAAATCTTGAAGGAACAGCAAGAACCGCTGCAACACGTATTGCATGGACGGAAGCACAAGCTTAATACAAAATGCCATTACAAGAGCTTTTTATTGATAACGACGGATTAAGGGTAGGTAATAACCAGTTACAGACCCTCGATGGTAATGTAATAATTGGTAATTCCTTAATTGTGGGTACTAATACATTCTCCATCCGTGTTTCTGCTAATGGGTTTATTGGTAATAACAGCACTGATACTGGTGGTTATAATCTTAACATGGTAGGTAATGCGGCAAATTATATTGCCGGTGACATTCAACTTGATAAGACTATAACACCTGACGGGACTAATAGCGATCAAACTATTGATAAAAATGCAGGGTCAATTAACTTTGAGACCGGTAACACGTCAGTGCTAGTTACAAATGCAAGAGTAACGGTAAACTCTATTATTGTTGCTACAGTTGCAACAAATGATTCAACTATGAAGTCGGTAGCGGCTGTTTCAGCTGCAGGGTCTTTCACGTTATACCCTAATGCAACACCTTCGGCTAATACCAGGGTTAACTTTCTTGTAATTAATTAATCGGAGACATAATGGCAGTTCCAACTTCAAGAATCACCTTTAAAGAGTATTGCTTAAGAAAGCTAGGTAAGCCAGTCATTGAAATTAACGTAGATGACGATCAGGTTGATGATCGTGTGGATGAGGCGTTAAAGTACTACTATGACTATCACTTTGATGGAACTGAAAAGCTTTACTATAAGCACCAAGTAACCGATACTAATAAGGCTAATAAGTTTATTACTTTACCAGATAACATTATTGGCGCAGTTAGAATATTCTCAATTGCTGACCCTTCTATCCGTTCAGATGATTTATTTAATATACGATATCAAATTGCATTAAACGATCTTTACTCCCTAACCTCTGTCAGCATGGTACCGTATTATATGGTTATGCAGAATCTTGCCACTATTACAGAAATGCTGGTAGGAAAGCAACCCATAAGATATAACAGACACACCAATAAGTTATATGTAGATATGGATTGGAATTCTATTGCAACAGGTGAATTCTTGTTAGTTGAAGCATATGAAGTTATTGATCCAGATGTATATACAGATGCATGGGGCGATAGATGGCTTCAAGAATATGCTTCAGCAAAGATCAAATATCAATGGGGATCTAATCTTACCAAGTTTACCGGAATGACCTTACCTGGTGGAATTCAGTTTAACGGCGAAAAAATTCTTGATGATGCAAAGGCTGATATAGAAAAATTAGAAAAAGAAATGATATCCAGCTACAGCTTGCCTGTCAGTGATATGGTAGGATAATATGGCGACATCAGTATTCTTCAATAATTTTCAAAGCAGCCAAGAGCAGTTTTTAATTGAAGATTTAGTTATTGAAAGTATCAAGATCTACGGGCACGATGTCTATTATATACCTCGTGTACGTATTGCTTATGATAAAATTTATGGTGAAGACACCCTTTCGGAATTTATAGATTCTTATTTTGTTGAGATGTTCATTAAGAATGTGGATGGGTTTGATGGTGATGGAGACTTCATTTCTAAGTTTGGTCTAGAAATACGCGATAGAGTTACATTTACTATTGCTAGAAGAACATTTAATAATGAAATTGGTCTTAATAATAATGCAGTAAGACCGTTTGAAGGTGATCTTATATTCTTCCCGCTAAACAAAAAGATTTTTGAAATTAAATTTGTAGAGCATGAAGCTATCTTTTACCAGATGGGCGCACTTCAGACTTATGATCTTGTTTGTGAGTTGTTTGAATACAGTAGTGAAAGATTTAATACTGGTTTAGATTTTATTGATACCTTGTTTACTAATAACTATCTTACTGGTAAAAACTACTCTGAAGTTATTACTGATTATGCGTTTATAACAGAAGATTATAATCCATATCAAATAATTACTGAAGATGGATATAGAATTATACAAGAAGATAGTTCTAATTCAGATCTAGGTGATAGTACGGAGCTTCAAACAGAAGCAGACGTGTTTATTGACTTTAGTGAATTAGATCCATTTGCCGAGGGTACGTACTAATGTTAGGTCACGATTTTTATCATAAAACTCTCAGAAAATATGTTGCGTTATTTGGCACTATATTTAATGAAATCTATATTAATAGGGTCGATAATGATGGTGCTAACGTCCAGACATTAAAGATTCCAGTTACTTACGGGCCAAAGACCAAAGGTCTATCACGGGTAGATAATGATCCTGCACTTAACAGACCTGCTCAAATATCATCACCCCTTATATCATTTGAGATGACAGGGATGAGGTATGCATCTGACAGAAAGCTTAACTCTAGAAGAATGCATGCAATTGATACTAATACCCTCAATACCGAGCAACTAGACTACATCTATAATCCTGTACCATATGATATAGATTTTAGCATGTACATTCTTGTTAAGAATGCAGAAGATGGTACTAAAATTTTAGAGCAAATACTGCCGTTTTTCACCCCAGAGTGGACTCCTTCTGTTACTCTTATTAGTGAACCAGAAGTAAAAATGGACATACCACTAGTAATTCAAGGTGTAACATCAGAAGATACATATGAAGGTAGTGTAGATGAAAGAAGAACCATTATATGGACACTTACCTTCACTATGAAGGGATATTTGTTTGGTCCTCCTCGTAAATCAGAGACGATCAAGCTGGCAAATATTAATTTTTATACGGCCTATTCAAACACATCAGCACATGATAATGTTTCTATTTTACCTGGGCTCACATCAAATGGTCAACCGACTAACAATGCATCACTAACCATAGATAAGAGTATTATTAAGGCAACTGATGATTGGGATTATATCATAACTATTAATAATGTAATATAATGAATGAAGAGATTAGCAAAGCCCTTGGACTCACACATATAGAAGTACCTACAGCAGACGTCCAGGAGATTCCTCAGATAGAATCAGATTATGAATATGCTCGTGCTAACATGATTGAAATAATTCAAAAGGGTAATTCTGCATTAGATAACATTATCAGCGTGGCTAATATGTCACAAAATCCTCGCGCATACGAAGTAGCCGCAAACCTTATTAAGAACATGGCTGAGATTAATAAGGACCTTCTTGACTTGACTAAAAAGAAAATGGATATATCTGGCGAGCTTGGGCACCCAAAAACTATCAACAACAACTTATTTGTTGGTAGTACAGCTGAGCTTCAAAAGTTAATTAAAAATAATGGCAGCAACTGACAATTATCAAGGCAATCGTAACCTTAAGAAAACTAACGTTGCGATAGCCTGGACCCAGGAACAAGTACAAGAATATTTAAAGTGTGCACGTAATCCTGTATACTTTATTACGACATATGTAAAGATTGTTAACGTTGATCAAGGTTTAATTCCTTTTAACTTGTATGATTTTCAAAAGGATATGGTTGACCTATCAGTCGCCGAACGTTTCGTTATTTGTAAAATGCCTCGACAGGTTGGTAAGACTACCACAGTTGCTGCATTACTTCTTTGGTATATTTTATTTCATGAATCATACTCTGTTGCTCTCCTTGCACATAAGGAAGCCCAGGCTATTGAAATTCTATCTAGGGTTCAACTTGCTTATGAACACTTACCAAAATGGCTTCAGCAGGGTATTGTTGAATGGAATAAAAAGAGCGTTGAATTAGAAAACGGCTCAACCATTATAGCGTCTTCTACATCATCATCTGCTATTCGTGGAACATCTCAAAACCTGGTATACTTGGATGAGTTTGCGTTCGTTCCTAACAACTTACAAGAGCAGTTCTTTGCATCAGTTTATCCTACAATTTCTTCCGGTAAAACCACTAAGGTCCTAATAACATCTACTCCTAACGGGCTTAATCAGTTCTATAGAATCTGGGCAAACTCGGAGAGAGGTCAAAATGACTATAAGCGATTTGATGTGCATTGGAGCAATGTACCAGGTCGTGATGAAGAGTGGAAAAAAGAGACAATTAGAAATACATCTGAAGAACAATTCAGGGTTGAATTTGAATGCGAGTTTGTAGGTTCTACTGATACGTTAATATCAGCAGCTAAATTAAGCAAGCTAATATACCTTGATCCAACAAGGCAGACTGAGCATTTAAAGGTATATGAAGAACCGCAAAAGGATAAAATATACGCTATTGCAGTAGATACTGCCCGTGGGGGCGGGGCTGATTATTCAGCCTTTCAGGTAATGGATATTTCTAAGTCACCATACACCCAGGTTGCTAGATATCTTAACAATACAGTCCCTGTAATGTTGTATCCTACTATAATTTATGAGACGGCAAGGTATTACAACAACGCCCTTATTCTAGTTGAAACTAACGATATTGGTGGTCAGGTTGCTGATATGCTTGCATACGATCTAGAATATGAGGGGGTTTTAAAAACTATAAGTAATCACAATAACACTGTAGAGATATCTGCAGGGTTTGCGGCAGGATCAAAATTAGGCATCCGTACAACTAAATCAACAAAGCGTGTTGGGTGTATGAACTTAAAGAACCTGATAGAGAGTGATAAGTTAATAATCAATGATTATGAAACAATTGAAGAGTTGATGAGGTTTTCCTTTAATGGGGTATCTTATGTGGCTGAAGAAGGGCATGATGACCTAACAATGGGGCTTGTGCTTTTTGCTTGGCTTTCAACTCAAAATTATTTTAAAGAGATAAGCAATAGTGATGTTCGACGTGATCTGTTCACTGAGAATCTTAAAAGAATTGAAGAAGAAATGCTACCATTTGGTATTATAGCTGATGGTAATGAACAAATATCAAAAATTGAAATTATAGATTTAGAGCGCATGTCATTTGATAGATGGATGTCTAGTTAACGACTTTTCTGATTTTATAAATATCTTTAAGTTCTTAGTTATAAATACAACCTCTGAAGGGAGAATCATATGCCATTTCAAGTAAGTCCAGGCGTAAATGTTTCTGAAATAGACCTGACTACCGTAGTCCCAGCAGTTTCAACAACCGAAGGCGCCATTGCTGGTGTGTTTCGTTGGGGACCAGTGAATACACGTGTTCTAGTTGATTCTGAATCCACGCTAGTTAGCCGTTTCTGCAAACCAACCAATCACAACCCAGAAACCTTCTTTACTGCAGCTAACTTTTTAGCCTACGGTAATCAATTGTATGTTGTTCGTACTGCAGATACAACCGATGCAACAGGCGCCAACGGCGTTCTTTCCGCATACGGTAATGTAGCTGCTGTAACAACCAATACAAACCTTATTGTTAAGAATGATGCACTAATCGATAGTAATACTGTTTCTGCTGCTATCACAGCAGAAACAGGTGTAAGGTACATTGCAAGATACCCAGGATCAATGGGTAACTCTTTAAAAGTCTCTGCCTGCGATACACCTAATGCCTTCTTTTCTTCAACTATTCTAGCTGATAACCAAGGTCCAAACACCTATAACGTTTCAGGGGTATTTACAGCTGTTGTTGCACAAAACGGTAATAATCAAGTACTTGTTCAAATTGCTAACGGTTCAGCTAATACTGTTGCCCAGGCACTTGTACGCCTTGATGTAGTTCGCTCTTTACTTAACGTTAATGATCTTATTGAACTTGGTAATTCAACAATTGGTACTCAACTGCTAAAAGTTTCTTCTATTGCAACTTCTGTATCTAATTCTACACATGCGTCTTTTATTATTAATTGTGCATCAAAGTACACACTGTCTAGTATAGGACTTACTACTGTTGCTAACGGCGCAACCCTTAGCCAAGGTAAATTAACCCGCTATTGGGAATATGCATTTAACGTAGATTCTGCTCCAGGAACTTCGGCATTTACAACCAACTTCGGTAATTCAGCTGCAATTGACGAGGTGCATGTGGTTGTTGCTGACGAAGGGGGTGAGTTTACAGGAGTACCAGGTACCGTGCTTGAAGTATATAAAGGTCTTTCAAGAGCAACGAATGCCAAAACTGATGATGGTACATCTAACTATATCAAAACTGTAATTAACCAAAATTCAGATTACGTATATTACGCAAATGATAGAGCAAGCGAGTTCTCAAATCCCGCAGCCAATTTAGCTTCTTTAGCATTTACTGCGCCTTTAAGCCTGTCCTTTTCAGGCGGATTCGATGGATTAGATGAAGCAAACGTGTCGATTAATACTTTAACTGCCGGGTATGATATGTTTGTATCACCTGATGATGTAAGTGTTGCCTTAGTAATGCAGGGTAAGGCAAGGGATGGAGTAGCAAATACTCAACTTGCTAACTACATTATTCAAAACATTTGCGAAGTAAGAAAAGATTGCGTAGCGTTTATTTCTCCATGTAAAACTGACGTTGTACTCAATGCTGGTCAAACCGAAGCTTTAAATATGGTTGAATTTCGTAATGCTATTACTTCTTCTTCATACGGCTTCATCGATTCTGGATACAAGTATCAATACGACAAGTATAATGATATTTACCGCTATGTTCCTTTAAATGGAGACATGGCCGGGCTTTGCGTGCGTACTGATGAGACAAGAGATCCTTGGTTCTCACCTGCTGGATACAATAGAGGCATTATTAAGAATGTTGTTAAGCTTGCGTTCAATCCAAATAAAACTGCACGTGATGTGCTTTATAAGAATGGTATCAATCCAGTAGTTACATTCCCTGGACAAGGAACACTCCTGTTTGGTGATAAGACTGCTCTTTCTAAGCCATCGGCATTCGATCGTATCAACGTTCGTCGTCTGTTTATCGTGCTTGAAAAAGCGATTGCAACTGCTGCTAAGTATTCATTATTCGAATTCAACGATGACATTACACGTGCACAGTTCAAGAACTTAGTTGAACCGTTCCTACGAGATGTTCAAGGTCGCCGTGGCATTTACGACTTCAAGGTAATTTGTGACACCACAAACAATACTGGTGAGGTCATCGATAGAAATGAGTTTAGAGGTGATATCTATATTAAACCAGCCAAGTCTATTAACTTTATACAACTGAACTTTATTGCAGTGAGATCGGGTATTGAATTCTCCGAAATCGTTGGACAGTTCTAATAAATAACAAGACAAGGAGAAACAGACATGGCATTTGATATAAATGAAATTAGAAGTCAGCTGACCTTGGGAGGGGCTAGAAATAGCCTTTTTCAAGTTATCATTCAAAATCCAGCGACTGGTGTTGCCGATATTAAATCACCTTTTATGGTTAAGACAGCTGCAATTCCTGCCTCAACTTTAGGTCTTATCGAAGTACCTTATTTTGGTCGTAAGATTAAACTAGCTGGAGATAGAACGTTCGGTGACTGGACAGTATCAGTAATTAACGATGAAGACTTTTTGATCCGTAATGCCCTTGAGCAATGGTCGAATCAAATTCAATCTTTTCAGACTAACCTAAGACAATTTGGTTCATCTAGCCCTTCGGCCTACAAGGCACAGGCTCAGGTTACCCAATTCTCTAAGACTGGTGTGCCCATCAGGACATACACGTTTAACGGTATATACCCATCTGAAATTTCACCTATCGAACTCGATTGGAACTCAACAGACTCTATTGAAGAGTTTCAAGTAACTTTCCAATACGACTGGTGGGAAGTAACCGGTGGAACTACAGGAAACGCCGGCGGAGCTTAAATTGTGAGGCGGTGAGAGATCATCGCCATTTTATTCATTATAAGGATTTTAAATGGCTCAGCTATTTGGTTTTGAGATACGCCGCAAGCAAGAACTTGTACAACAAGCAAACCCCAACATACAAACCTTCTCTCCAGAAGCCAAAGATGATGGGGCTGTCGTTGTTGCTGCAGGAGGCGCATACGGCACCTACGTTGATATGGAAGGATCGGCTCGATCAGAAGCCGATTTAATCAACAAATATAGAGAAATAGCCCAGCATCCAGAAGTTGATCAAGCTATTGATGATATTGTAAATGAGGCAATTGTTTTTGAACCTGATGAAAAGGTTGTACAGATTAATCTTGATGACGTAGAACTTTCAGCAGGCGTCAAGAAAACAATCACAACTGAGTTTGGTGAAATACTTGACATGCTTAGTTTTCAACAACAACCCTATGATCTGTTTAGACGTTGGTATGTTGATGGTAGGTTGTATTATCATATCGTTATTGATACGAAGAATCCAGGGGAAGGGATTCAAGAATTAAGATACCTTGATCCGCGTAAGATACGCAAGATTAGGGAAGTCAAAAAGAAAAGAGATCCAGCAACATCTGCAACAGTTACTAAGACTGCAGGTGAATATTTTCTCTATAACGAGAAGGGACTCAACAATCAAAAAGCCGGCGCCGCATCTGCAATGGATGCCCAGAACACAACCGGTCTAAGAATTGCAAAAGATAGTATTGCCCACGTTACATCTGGATTGATGGATGTAAACAATACAATAGTACTTTCTTATGTACATAAGGCTATCAAGCCTTTAAATCAATTAAGAACACTAGAAGATGCTACTGTTATTTACAGAGTATCCCGTGCACCAGAAAGAAGGATCTTCTACATTGACGTAGGTAACCTTCCTAAGATGAAGGCCGAGCAATATCTCAGTGACATCATGACTAAGTTTAAGAATAGACTTGTATATGATTCATCTACAGGTGAAATTAGAGACGATAGAAAATTCATGACTATGCTTGAGGACTTCTGGTTCCCAAGACGTGAAGGTGGTAAAGGTACAGAAGTTACTACGCTACCAGCTGGCCAGAACTTAGGGGAGATGTCCGATGTTGAATACTTCAAGAAGAAGTTATATCAATCGTTAAACGTTCCCACTTCAAGGTTCTCTTCCCAGGATGATCCTTTTGATATCGGTCGTTCTACTCAGGTATCGAGAGACGAGGTTAAGTTTGCCAAGTTCATTAATAGGCTGAGATTGCGTTTTTCTCAGCTGTTTTTAAAGTGTCTTGAGAAGCAGCTAATACTTAAAGGTATCACTACTTCGGCAGACTGGGAATCAATTTCTAAGAACATTAGATTTGACTTTGCAAAAGACAATTATTTCTCCGAGCTTAAAGAGACTGAAGTACTTACAGGCAGGCTAAATACCCTAAACATGATTGAACCTTACGCCGGTAAGTATTATTCTCATACCTGGATTCGTAAGAATATACTTCGTCAGTCAGATGAAGATATTGAAGAAATGGATGAGCAGATTGAAGGGGAACAGGATGATGAAAAGTTTAACCCGCCTGTAGATGCGATTGGTAATCCAATGTCTCCAGGTCAAGGTATTCCTAATCCAAATCAGCCTAGTTCTGACGAACAATAAATAAAGAATGGAGTTATGCAATGAGTGAATTTAGCGTACAAGATATGATAGGTAGCGTCTTAGAGAAGCAACCTGAACAGTTTAGAACAGCTTTCAACGACGTTATGGTCGATAAAATTGCAGCTGCCTTAGATATTAAAAAGCAAGAAGTAGCCCAGAATTATTTCACTACTTCCGAAGAAGAAACAGAACAAGAAACCGAGGAAGAAAATGGCGAAAACACTTAATCAGGTAGTTGGGTATAGGCCTAAAGCAGGTGACGAACAAAAGTTCGTAGACAAGCATGTAATTGCTAGTAAAGAAGATCCTAACGGTAATGGTGACGATGTGTTCAAAGGATCTAAGGTTAAAGTTATGGATCGTATGAAACATCGCCACGGGTACGATGTAGGTACCGATGATAAGGTGTATGAGGCAAGACTAGGTGAAGCAATTAATGATAACCTACATCCAGCTGGTGCTGCATTGCTAAAGCACATCAAACCAGAACACCATAACAAATACAAAGAACATCTAACTACAGACGTTTTTAATGGTTCATACAAGGACCGTACTGATGTATTAAATGCAGCCAAAAAAGCAGGGCATTTAAAAGAAGATGCTGAGCAAATTGATGAGCTGTCAAAAACAACTCTTGGTTCTTATGCTAAGAAAGCATCGCGTGATGCAGTAATTACTCGTAAAATTGGTGCAGATTTTGAGCATCAAGGTAACCGAGCAAAAAGCCCAGGAATGAAAGCGGCAAGTAATGAAATGTCGCAAAAATATAAAGTAAAATCTTGGAAGCGCAGAGATGGCGTTGACAAAGCAGTTGATCGTTTGACCAAAGAAGAAGTTGAAGGCACAATACCTAAAACCGCAAGAGAAAAAGATTTGGCAGGCAAGCATGGACATCCTAACCGTATTACATTTGGAGATGTTTTAAAAGCCCGTGGTGTAAAGATGAAGAAAGAAGAAGTCGAGATGGTAACAGAGGGAGATGAAGCTCACGCACGTTTTCAACACTATCACAATGAATCGGCTAAGTTGCTAAAAAACATTCACTCTGGCCTTTCTAAGCACTACGATAATGTAACCAACAAAAAAGGTCACAACAATGGTGAAGCCCATTGGGGTCATGTCGGTGACATTAAAGACATTCATAGCAGCCTGCAAGACATACACGATAGAATTCTTCAAACTGGTGAGTATGCAAAGCCTCCAAAGCCAATCAAAGAAGAAGTAGAAGTTCATGAAGATATCGATACATCGTTGTTAAATCTATACGCAAACCTAGATGATGACAATCGTATTTCAATGGTAAAGATGATCGACGAAGGCCGTAAAGATGAACTGTTAGAATTTGCAGTCGAGGCAGGTACTGAATAATGGCTGCATATACTATTGTAACAAACAAGATAGGCACCAGAGCGGTGCTTAGAATTAACGCAAATGTAAATATTTCCGTTAATACCTTATCCGTAGGTGCTAGTGAAATTGTAGGTGCCGCGACCCTTACATCCATTTATTATGCAAGTAACGATGCAACAACAGCCGCCTACTACAGAGGAAACACCGCCTCTGTAGATAGCGCTATACTCAGATTAGTTCCTACTCATAACACATACTTAGATTTTGCTGGTAATGGAATTTCCCCTGATCAAGATCTAAGAACAGCAAATATTATTTTTGTTGTTAGTGGAGCTAATAACAGTAGTATTATTGCTGAGTTCCATAAAATTTCTAACGCTAACACGAATTACTAAAATGAAACTAATAGCAGAATTACACGAAGATGTAAGCTACCTGGTCGAAGATGCAGGTAACGGCAAGAAGAGCTACTTCATTGAAGGAGTCTTCTTACAAGGTGATCTTAAGAACAGAAATGGTCGTGTATATCGTACAGAGACTCTTGATAAAGAAGTAAATAGATATAACAAAGAATATGTGCTTGAGAATCGTGCTTTTGGTGAACTAGGTCATCCAGCTGGACCTACTCTAAATTTAGAGAGAGTATCTCACATGATTAAATCCCTTGATCGCGATGGAAGTAATTTCATTGGTAAGGCTAAGATCATGGATACACCATATGGCAACATCGTAAAGAATCTAATGGATGAAGGCGCCAAACTAGGTGTTTCTTCTCGTGGTATGGGTTCGTTACAAATGAATAAAGAAGGTGTAATGGAAGTACAGGATGACTTCTATCTTGCAACTGCGGCTGATATTGTAGCTGATCCTTCTGCTCCTGATGCTTTTGTTAGAGGCATCATGGAAGGCGTTGAATGGGTCTGGGATTCGGGAGTACTTAAAGCGCAGAAGTTAGAAGAGATTAAGCAAGAAATAAAGCGCACTCCTTCTCGCCGCCTTGACGAAGCAAAGCTACAAGCATTTAAGAGTTTCTTAAATTCGCTGTAATATAAATAAAAGTACAATCCAAACAGGAGAACCCAATGACCCTAAAATTAAATAAAAGAGATCTTCAAGAAAAGATGTCAGCAACCGAGCCAGTAGGTGGTGGAGCAACAGGTGCATCTAATGCAGCTGACCCAACCGGAGTAAGAGCCAAAGCGCCAGGCAACTCAAAAATTCAAGGCGACCTTACACCTGAAAAATGTGAAGGTGAGACTGAAGTAACAAATCCAGAAAACAATACCAAGCCAACCGGTGACAATTCAGCTAAAAACAAATCATCTGTCTCTATGAAAGAAGACATGGCTATTATGTTTGATGGTGAAGATCTATCAGAAGAATTTAAAGAGAAAGCAACCACATTCTTTGAAGCTGCTGTTAATGCACGCCTACAAGAAGAAGTTACACGTATTGAAGAAGAGTACAGCAATTCCCTAACAGAACAAGTTACAGAGATTGCTGAAGAACTATCTACCAAGCTTAACGATTATCTAAACCACGTTGTTGAGTCATGGATGGAAGAGAACGAAGTCGCTATTGAGTCATCTCTACGTTCTGAAATCACAGAAGAATTCATCGAAGGTCTTAAGAATCTGTGCGTTGAGCACTATATTGACCTTCCAGAAGAAAAAGTTAGTGTTGTAGAAGAGCTTGCACTTCAGGTTGAAGAACTAACTACCAAGCTTAACACCTCTATTGATGCACAAATTGAACTAAAGAAACAAATTGATGAACAAGCAATGCAAATCGTATTCAGCGAAGTTTCTGAAGGTCTAGCTGATACACAAGCAGACAAGTTCAAGACTCTTGCCGAAGGTGTAGAGTTCAATGGTGTTGATGCATACAAGAAGAAACTTGAAGTAGTTAAAGAAAGTTACTTCACAGGTAAGAAGTCTCCTCAACTAATCGTTGAAGGTGAAATCGATTCTGCTGAGTATATTGAACCTACTGCTCCTGTAACTGGACCTGTTGCTAACTACGTTAGAGCAATCTCTAGAACAGTCAAGAAATAATTTTTATAAATAAACTTAACCCGATAAATTTTAAACGGAAGGAAAATAAATATGTACTTAAATGAAGAAATTCAAAAGAAGTGGCAACCAGTTCTTGAGCATCCTGATCTAGACGCGATCAAGGATCCGCACAAGCGTTCGGTTACTGCTATTATTCTAGAAAACACTGAAAAGGCTCTTCGCGAAAGCGGCGGTCGCGTTGGTGGTCAGTCTCTTCTTGAAGCTAACCAACCAGTTAACGCAATGCAAGGTTCTAGCTCTGCAGCTGGCGATGGCGCAGTTGACATTTTCGATCCTGTGCTTATCAGCCTGGTTCGTCGTTCGATGCCTAACCTAATTGCTTATGATGTTTGCGGCGTTCAGCCAATGACAGGTCCTACAGGTCTTATCTTCGCAATGCGTGCTCGTTACAGCAACCAAGCTGGAACCGAAACATTCTACGGTGAAGTTAATACTGCATTCTCTTCTAGCCTGACTGGTGCTAACACCTTCGGTCTAAAGAATGCTGGTAACCTACCAGGTAATACAACTATTACTCTTGGTGCTGATATGGTTTCTAACGGACTATACAACACCGGAACTGGTATGTCTACATCGACAGCTGAATATCTTGGTTCTAACGCATCCTTAGTATTCCCACAAATGGCTTTCTCTATCGAGAAGGTTACTGTAACTGCTAAGTCTCGCGCGCTAAAAGCTGAGTACTCAATGGAACTTGCGCAAGACTTACGCGCTGTTCATGGACTAGATGCTGAAACAGAACTGTCTAACATTCTGTCTTCAGAAATTCTTGCTGAAATTAATCGTGAAGTTATCCGTACAATCAATATCACTGCTACTCGTGGTGCTACTGAGAATACTACTAACACCGGTATTTTCGACCTTGACACCGATTCTAACGGTCGTTGGTCAGTTGAGAAGTTCAAGGGTCTTATGTTCCAAGTGGAACGTGAAGCAAATCAAATTGCTAAGGGAACTCGTCGTGGTAAGGGTAACATCATTATCTGTTCTTCAGACGTTGCGTCTGCCCTACAGATGGCCGGTGTTCTTGACTACGCTCCTGCTCTAAATAGCAACAACCTGAATGTTGATGATACTGGCAACACATTCGCCGGTGTTCTAAACGGACGTATCCGTGTATATGTTGATCCATATGCTGGTGGTCAAAATAGTGCTTCCGGTCAGTATCTGACTGTAGGTTACAAAGGTTCTAGCGCATTTGATGCTGGTCTGTTCTATTGCCCATATGTGCCTCTACAAATGGTTCGTGCGGTTGATCAAGATACATTCCAACCAAAGATTGGTTTCAAAACTCGTTACGGTATGGTATCAAATCCATTCGCTGACGGTTCATCTGCAACCACTCAAGGTGCATTAACTGCTGATACAAACGTTTACTATCGTCGTATCATTGTTGCAAACCTGATGTAATCTTAAGAATAATAATAATTACATTCTTGCAAACTTAAAAGGGCTCCGCAGAGCCCTTTTTTTATGAGATAAATATATTTACTAACTAGTAAATAATGAGGTTATATAAAATATGTCAGCTACCGATAGATTACCATCAAACAAAAACTTTCTTTCTCCTCTTGGGTTTAACTTCTCCATATACAAAACTCCCGGGCTGAATTATTTCGTTCAACAAGCAAGCATCCCTTCTATTACGATTGGCCGTGCCGAAGTAAACACACCATTCAATGTACTGAAGTATCCAGGTGATAAGGTAGATTATAGTGATCTGACTATTGTGTTTAGGGTAGATGAAGAGTTGCGTAATTACATGGAGCTGTATACATGGCTTACAAGCATTACACGTAATGGAGGATTTACTGGATATAAGAGATTGACTGATGCTGCAGTCGGTGAGGGTGTTTTCTCTGATGCCGTTCTTACTGTAATGTCTAGCTCAAAGAACACCATTGCTCTTGTTAATTACATAAACCTTTATCCTACATCTCTATCTGAACTTACGTTTGATTCAAGAATGGAAGATGTGTCATACATTGAAGCTACAGTAAACTTTACGTATCAGTCATTCAATATCGAATACTTGATCTAAGGCAGTACATACTATACAATACCTATGTGTTGATTGATAGGACTATATTATGAAGATTGAAGAATTGCATCAGTTATGGGAGAAAGATGCCGGTATTGATCGTACTGAGTTAGGTGAGGAAAGCCTTCGCATTCCTCAATTGCATTCAAAGTATTATAAGCTATACTCTGAAGAACGTACTACTCTAAGAAAGTGGGAGGTAGAGTTCAAACGTCTATATAGAGAAAAGCACGAATACTACAACGGCGTGTTGAGTGAAGAAGAACTACGGTCTAACGGGTGGGAGCCATTCTCACTTCGTGTGCTAAAAACAGACATCCCGATGTACCTCGAGGCAGATAAAGACATTTCAAGAGGCAAGTCACTTATTGCCGCCCAACAAGACAAGGTTGAGTTTATTGAATCAATTATCAAGTCACTGCCTTCTCGTGGTTATCAGATCAATGCCGCTATAAGCTGGGAAAAGTTTAAAGTCGGCGCATGAGTATTATAGTATTATCCCGCATAGATGACGTTTATATAAGAGTTCATTGCGATTCTGATGTCGCATATGAGCTAAGTGAGTACTTTACGTTTAACGTGCCTGGTGCTAAGTTCTCACCCAAGTATAAAAATAAGATGTGGGATGGTAAAATACGGCTATACAGCGTTATGACTAAAAGGCTGTATACTGGACTTAGACTGTACGTTGAGATATTTGCAAGGGAAAGGGGATATGAGATAGAATACCCTAGCCCAAATGATTTTTGTGATCAAGAGTACTCCTTAGTAGAAGCATTCGAGGATGCAAATAAGTATATAAAGAAGCCTGATATTGAGGTAAGAGGTTACCAGGCTGAAGCTTTCGCCCATGGCATAAGAACGAGGAGAGCGTTACTTCTATCTCCAACAGCATCCGGTAAGTCATTAATGATATTTGCACTGTGTATGCATCTACTCAAGAACGATCCATCTAGAAAAGTATTAGTTATTGTTCCTACAACATCTCTAGTACATCAAATGGCTACAGACTTCGGGGACTATATCCAGGATGATTGCGATAAGTTTTGTCATCGAATTCTAGCAGGCGCCGAAAAATCTACCTCTAAACCAATCGTCATATCGACTTGGCAGTCAATCTATAAACAACCCAAAGCCTGGTTCAATCAATTTCATACAGCAATTGGTGATGAGGCCCATCTATTCAAAGCTAAAAGCCTTACCGATATCATGTGTAAGCTTACCAATTGCCCTAACAAGTTTGGGTTTACTGGTACACTAGATGGAACAGAGACTCATAAGTTAGTGCTCGAAGGACTGTTTGGCCCGGTTAAAAAAGTAACCACAACAGCCGAACTAATAGAGAACAAGACATTATCATCGTTCAAGATCAAAGCCTTAGTACTTAACTACAGTGATGATATTCGTAAGCAGATATCAAAGGCAACATACCCCGATGAAGTTGACTTTATAACTAATAATCAATTCCGTACAAAGTTCATAACAAACTTGGCGCTATCTCTAAAGGGTAACACTCTAATATTATTCAGACATAAAGCACACGGACATGCAATTCATGATGTGCTTAAAGATAAGATGAACAATCGCGAGCTCTACTACGTGGATGGAGACGTAGACGGTGCTATTAGAGAAGATATAAGAAAGGAAGTAGAGGGGGTGCAAGACGGTATTATAGTAGCCTCACTAGGTACTTTCTCAACAGGTATAAATATTAAGAACTTGCACAACGTTGTATTTGCAAGTCCTTCGAAATCAAGGATTAAGGTATTACAGTCTATTGGCCGAGGTCTTAGAAAATTAATCAGTAAGAACGTATTTACACTTTATGACGTCGCTGACGACCTAAGCTGGAAGTCTAACAAGAATCATACTATACTACACTTTGTTGAGCGTATAAAAATGTACAACGAAGAAAAATTTGATTATAAAATTTATAATGTTGAGCTAAGGAATTAATAATGGTTACGGTGTGTAAGTTACAATCAGGTAGTGAAATAGTTGGTACTATAATTGAATCAACATCAAAAAGTATAACTATCAATAATCCCTTGCAGATTATGTACATAAGAAGACTGAATGGTCCGCCATCAGTCACACTACAACGTTATGTACCCTTCACATCACAAGAAGACCTTACAATAAGCCGTACCCATATTGAAGTTATGTGTGAGCCGATCCAAGGCCTTGAGCAGTACTATGTTAATACGCTTAAATCAATCCAAGAGCATGTTGATCCAAGTCTAGTAACTGATCTTATGGACGCCAATGAACCTAAGAAATTTGAACATGACAGCTATATTGCCATGCTTGAGCAATTAATGTCAAAGAAGCCACTGAATTAAGGATATTATGAGTGATAACCACTATGTTGACAATAAGAAGCTATTAGAATCGATAACAGAATATAGAAATTTAGTTATTGAGTCTAAAACAAACGGTACCGTTAAGCCAAGGATACCTGACTATATCGGCAGGTGTATGTTGCTTATTGCCCAGAGATTATCACATAAGCCTAACTTCATTAATTACTCATACCGTGAGGAGATGATTAGTGATGGTATAGAGAACTGTATTAGTTATATCGATAACTTTGATCCTTCCAAGTCAAACAATCCATTTGCGTACTTTACACAGATTATATATTTTGCATTCCTTCGAAGAATTCAGAAAGAAAAGAAGCAGTTGTATGTAAAGCATAAGATGCTTGAAAACTCATTGTTAATGAATACACTTATTTCCCAAGGTGAGCACGATGATGGAGAATTTACTCCAGCCTACATTGATATGGAAAATGAGAATATGAGTGACTTCATTAACAATTTCGAGGAAGGGCTTGATAAGAAGAAAAAGCTTCGTAAGAAAGGCTTAGAAAAGTTTCTCGAGGAAGATATAGTCGCTGATATAGAGGAAGATGAACAATGAAGGTTGCAATTCTTGGTGACACCCATTTCGGAGCGCGCGGTGATAGTGCCCACTTTCATAAACTGTTTAAAAGATTTTACGATGAGGTCTTTTTTCCCTACCTAAAAGCAAACAGTATAGAGTATGTAATTCAACTAGGTGATGTTTTTGATAGACGTAAATACATTAACTATCAAACGTTGAGTAGTGCAAGGGAGTATTTCTTTGAGCCGTTAAATAGAGACTTTAAAAGCTGGCTGCTTGTTGGTAATCATGATACCTACTACAAGAACACCAACGAAGTTAATTCACTCGACCTGTTATTACAGCAATATGAAAATATTCATCAAGTGCATTCGGCATGTGAGCTTGGACTTGAAGGTACATCCATTCTATTAGTACCCTGGATTGCACCTGATAACCAGATTGAAATACTTAACGATATGCAAACGTCACGCTCCCAGATATGTATGGGTCACTTTGAGATAAGTGGATTTGAGATGCATAAGGGCGCTGTATGTGATACAGGGCTTAACCGCGATGTGTTTGATAAGTTTGATCTAGTTATATCAGGTCACTTTCACACTAGGAGTATCCGTAATAACATCACATACACAGGCACTCCCTATCAAATGACCTGGGCAGACTTTGATGATCCAAAAGGATTTCACATATTAGACACTAACACCAGGGAGATGGAGTTTATACCTAACCCTAATGTTATGTTCCATAAGGTATGGTATGATGACTTGAACAAAAGCATGACTGACGTTATTGTAGATGACTACACCCTGTATAAAGACTCAATCGTAAAAGTAATTATTAAAAATAAAACTAATCCTTATTGGTTTGATTTGTTTATCGAGCGTTTAGAGAAGTCAGGCCTATTAGATCTACAGGTCGTAGAAGATCACCTTAACCTTAACTTAGAAGATGATTCTGATATAGTTAATGAGGCAGAAGATACACTTACTATTCTTAATAAGTTTGTTGATCAGCTGGAACTCAAAGTTGATAAACTAAAACTGGAAAGCCTACTACGTAACCTATACAATGAAGCGTTATCAATGGAGATTGCGTGATATTTTTTAAAACTATAAGATGGAAAAACTTTCTTAGTACTGGCAACACATTTACTGAGATTGACTTTACAAAACATAAGTCAACACTTATTATTGGTGAGAACGGCGCCGGTAAATCTACCCTACTGGATGCGTTGTGCTTTGCGCTCTACGGTAAGCCGTTTAGAAAGATTAATAAGCCTCAGTTGGTTAACTCCATTAATGGTAAGGCACTTGAGGTAGAAGTTGAATTTAGTATTGGTAAAAGAGAATATAAAGTAAGGCGTGGTATAAAGCCTGCTATCTTTGAAATCTATCAAGATGGCAAGGTAATTAACCAGGATGCTGAATCGCGAGACTATCAGGAGATGTTTGAGCGTAGCATTATTAAGCTAAGCCATAAATCGTTCTCTCAGATCGTCATCCTCGGTAGTGCAGCGTTTGTACCATTCATGCAGTTGTCTGCAATGAACCGCAGAGAAGTCATTGAGGACTTACTGGATATACAGATATTCTCTACTATGAACACCCTACTCAAGGGCAAACTATCAACCAACAGGGATAACGCTATTAGTGCCGACTTCAATACAAAGAGTACTGGTGAGAAGATTGAACTGTATAAGAAGCATATTGAGTCATTAAAGCAGAACAATGAAGAGTTAGTCAATCAGAAAAAGGTAAAGGTTACCGAGCTTTCTACCAGCATTGAAAATACAAATAAAACGATTGAATTACTGCAAACTGAAATAGAGGGGTTGTCAAGTAGTATTAGTGATCAAGACAAAGTACGATCAAGGCTGGAAAAAATCCGAGATATATCAAGACAGGTTGACCTTCGGTTAGAGAAACTACGCAAAGAGACGCAATTCTTCACATCGCATGATGACTGCCCAACCTGCCGTCAAGGAATTGCACATGATCACAAGTCTTCTATTATTGAGAAAAGCAATAGTCAAATTACTGAGGTTGAAGCAGGTAAACAAAAAATCACAGAAGAACTGGATAGTATTAATACCAGACTTACAGACATCTCAAGTGTATCCACTACTATTTCTACTAAGAATAGAGAAGTGTCAGATTTACTAATACAGTGCCGTACATGGGCATCGTTCATTGAAGATATAAAGAAGGAGATAGAGGCGCTAAACACCTCTAATAAGCAAATAGAGTCTAATAATGAAGAGCTGAAAGAGTTGAAAGATCAACTTAAGACCTTGATTAATCAGAAGGAAACACTTATACTTGAGAAACAAGTGCTAGATGTTGCCAATACTCTACTTAAAGATTCAGGTATAAAGACAAAGATCATTAAGCAGTATGTTCCTATTATGAATAAATTAGTTAACAAGTATCTTGCATCGATGGATTTTTTTGTTAACTTTGAATTAAACGAGTCGTTTGAAGAAACAATCAAATCAAGGTTTAGGGATGCATTTAGCTATGAGTCGTTTAGTGAAGGTGAAAAGTCACGTATCGATTTAGCGTTGTTATTTACATGGCGTGCAGTAGCTAAGTTACGTAATAGTGCATCTACTAACTTGCTTATCTTGGATGAGGTGTTTGATAGCTCAATGGACGTGCAAGGGAGTGATGAACTGATGAAGATATTGCAAACCCTGGCTGGTGATACAAACGTATTTGTTATTAGTCATAAGACTGATCAGCTGGTAGATAAGTTTAATAATGTAATTAGATTTGAAAAACACAAGAACTTTTCAAGAATGTGTAATTAATAAAGGATTAATATGGCGACATTTTTATCGGAATTTGTTGATGGTGGGCCTACATGTAGTAGAGATGATTGCATGATTCAAGATCAAGGTGGAACCTCTACTATGGCATACTTCCCACCCATCTATAACAACAACAATGTTAATATCAATCCTGATATGAACACTCAAACCTATAACAGAAGATGCCTTGCATGTGGTAAGGCCTGGACGGAGACATGGCAAAATGGTTCTAAAATTAGTTGATCCTTCTAGTGCAATTCTTAGTGAAAAAGTTCCTACTTTTGACTTTAAGAACCCACCCGTTAACTCTATGGAACTAGCAAGAGACTTGCTAGAAACTCTTATTGATAGAAAGTGTATGGGGCTATCAGCTAATGAATGCGGTCTCCCTTATCGTGTGAGTGTATTTCGTACAGAGGATCCACTTGTTATGTTTAATCCTCGCATCATTGATGAAACTACTGAACACATTATGCTTGAAGAAACCTGTGCATCAAACACAAACATGATTGTCAAGATCAAAAGACCAAAGATCGTTAAGGTTCGCTATCAAGACGCAACTGGTGAGTTTCATACAGAGAAGTTTATTGGCATAACAGCACGTGCGATCTTACACGAGCTTGACCATCTCAACGGAATCAACTATACTAGACGTGCGCACCCGGTACATCTATCGCGTGCACAAAACAAAAAGAAACATCTCGATAGACAAGTAGCACGTGAATTAAAGCTAGCTATATAATCTATCGCTGATAATGGCGAACGGGCCTTCCCGTATAACTAGGAGTTAGTAATGTTTAAATTCAAAGAGGCTTTGACGCCCGATCCAACCCTGCATCGTAACATCAGCTTTGCCAAAAGCGCACTACGAATCTTTGCAGGTATCTTCCTTGCCATTGGTATTTACTCTATCGCAGGCCTTCTTGTGATCGCTGCTGAGGTGCTTGGAGTAGTAGAGGAGCTCGTTTAATGAGTCGCCTTAAGGTTTCCGAGCTATTTTATTCTATCCAGGGTGAGGGTAGATATATGGGAGTGCCAAGTGTATTCCTCCGTACATTTGGCTGTAATTTCACCTGTGACGGCTTTAATATGCCTCCTGGTGAAAAGAGCAATGAACGCAATGTCATTGCAAATAATGCTGGTGAAATTAAAGTATACAAAGAACTACCTTTAGTATCAACAGGATGTGATTCATATGCGTCGTGGGATGTTAGGTTTAAGCATCTAAGTCCGATGCTTTCTATTGATGCCGTAGTTGATGGCATATTAGACATTCTTCCTCATAATGAATGGAAGGACGAACATCTAGTAATTACAGGTGGTGAGCCTTTACTAGGATGGCAACGTGCATATCCTGACTTGCTGTCTCATTCAAGAATGGATAACTTAAAAGAACTTACATTTGAGACTAATGGTACACAACCTCTATCTGATGAGTTATATGAGTTTCTTAGTGAATGGACATTTGCACGGGTAGGTTATGATAACCTTACATTCTCGGTATCACCAAAGCTGTCGGCTTCTGGAGAAAGCTGGGATGATGCAATTAAACCAGAGATTGTAAGTAAGTATTCTGCTGTTGGTTATACCTATCTTAAATTTGTAATAAGCAACCTAGATCACCTTATCGAGGCAGAGACTGCAGTAGAGGCATACCGTGATCACGGATTTGATGGACCAGTATACTTGATGCCTGTTGGTGGCACTAGTGAGGTATACAATATGAATAACAGGCAAGTTGCCGAATACTCTATGGTTAAGGGTTGGAGATATAGCGATCGACTGCAAGTGCCGCTTTTTAAGAACGAATGGGGAACCTAATGGCAAAGTTTATTTCAACAAAAACATACAATCAAATTGGACCAGTAGCATACAGGCAATGGCGCGCCGATAGTCACTGTAACCTTATCCATGGTTACGCGTTATCGTTTCACTTTGAGTTTGAATGTGATACATTAGATGCACGTAACTGGTGCATGGACTTTGGAGGATTAAAGCCTCTCAAGCAAAATCTAGAAGATTGGTTCGATCATACATTGCTAGTTGCACAAGATGACCCAATGCGTGAGCACTTGCTTGCACTTGGTAAGTTAAAGCTGGCAAAGATTACAGAGGTCGAAAAGACTGGATGTGAAGGTATTTCTGATTTCTTGTATGAGTATATCAACACTATCTTCTTACCTCAGTATGGTAAGACAGAGGCCGAACGCATTTGGTGCTGCAAAGTACAAGTACGTGAGACGGATGCAAATATGGCCATGCGTGTTGGTCATCGTGAAGATAATGAATTTGTAGGATAATTATGACCGAGCGATATTTTTCTGATGTTATTCGTGAGAGGATGAATAAGGATGGTAAACGTTATTTTGCATGTGATAATATTTCTGAATATCTTGATGATCATGGACGAGATTTTCTCATCACCGAACTGACTGAAAAGTTCAATGGAGTACTTGAGTCACTCCTGATCGATACAACGAATGATCCGAACAGTCAAGGTACAGGCAAGCGTCTGGCTAAGATGTATGTTAATGAGATTATGTCTGGGCGTTATTATCCTGAACCAGCCTCTACTGCCTTCCCTAACGAAGGGAGTGAACGGTATACAGGTATGTTAGTTGTTCGTGCAGAACTTAAGTCAATGTGTAGTCATCATCACCAACCAGTTCGAGGTATTGCATACATCGGTATCATTCCTGGTAATAAGGTAATTGGACTTTCTAAGTATGCACGGGTTGCGCAATGGCATGCCCGCCGTGGGACACTACAGGAAGAATTATGCACCCATATTGCCAATTCAATTATGAATTCAACCGAGTCACCTGATGTTGCTGTTTACATTGCTGCGCGTCATGGGTGCTGTGAAAATCGTGGATTGAACGCCCATTCGTCACTGACTCAAACAACCGTATTGCATGGCCAATTCCATCAAGCAGATGTAAAGAAAGAGTTCTTCGACAACATTACGCTACAGCAATCATACAATGAGAAAATTTAACGCTTGCATTAATTAACGGAGTCAGTTATAATTAACTATCTCTAACTTAATAGGTGTTATTATGACTCAAGCAACTTCAAAGCCTCGTGTTAAGTCTGACGGTATCGGTGAAGATACTATGAAGACTTTATATGAGGTATTTAATACAGCAAATACTGATGATTATAAGTTGATGTGTTTAGAAGTGATTGGATGCTCGAATGCTAAACCAGCTACCAAGCAAAGGTTTAATGATCTTATTACTCAAAGCAATAGCAAGGCTACTATGCTGACCCGGGTTACTAATTTTTTCTTAGCAGGTGAAGGAAAAGGTGTATGAGCGAGATTAACGGTAAGATGTATTTGGCGCGTTTCACGAATAGGGAGACGCGAGAGATAGAGTTCTATAAGTTCGGTCATACTCATTCGTATGATGCAATGGATCGATTTACATACGCCCCTGCGCAATACGAAAAGTGGAATATTAAGATTATGAAAACGGTCTACGGGCCGTTAGAACAGATGAAGGGCATTGAAGAGACCTTTAAAGCATTGTATCCAAAGAATCTATGGATCGATGAAAAGGTATCCGGTGTTACTGAAATTGTAAAGCTTGAGCAGCCTGCAATTGATCGTATAATTGGATTGATGACTCAACTTAATGGTGTGTACTGGCGTCAACGTGAGCGCGAGAAAGCACAAGGTATTATTGACTATTTAAAGGTATTAGATGAAGAAGATCGCCCATGAAGCCCCTATTGGTATTTTTAGTCGTATACAGGAAGTAACCGATTATGATTATGCTCTAGTACATTTGTTTGAAGAGCGTGTGGACTATTGGGAAAAGTTTGTACGGGCTAAGAAGATGGGGCGTGAGATTATTCTTGATAACTCTATTTTTGAATTAGGAGAGGCATTTGAGAAGGATAAGTTCTGTCATTGGGTAGAGAAACTCCTTCCCACCTGGTATGTTATTCCTGATGCGCTTGAGGATGCTGAGCGTACGGTTAAGAATGTAAAAGATTGGCAGCATTTTGCTGGTTGTAAATCGATTGGTGTAGTGCAAGGCAAGACCTACGAAGAAGTGAAATGGTGTTATCAAGAGATCGAACCTCTAGTTGATAAAGTGGCTATCTCATTTGACTATCATTTCTTTATTGATATTGACCTCAATGGGTTTTTGCCCACGAAGTATCATCACTTTATGTACGGGCGTGATGCGATGATTCATCGCCTCCTTTCTGACGGGGTTATTAATGAGAATAAACCTCATCATCTACTTGGGTGTGGGTTGCCTCAGGAGTTTGAAAGTTATAGGGAATTAAATTGGATTGAAAGTATTGATACATCTAACCCTGTAGTTGCAGCGATTAAAGGAATGACCTATAATGGACGCAAAGGCCTTGAAGATAAACCATCACAAAAGCTATTCACTATGCTGGATAGTAAGCTTAGTTCCTACGAATTACAGCTGGTACTGTATAACATCGAGTGTTTTAGGGCAATTGTAAATGGCTAAAAAGTGGATTGCGTTGTATAGTCAGACTGGGTCTGAGATTGCAGCTTTGTCTAAGGCGATTGATCGTAAGCCAGATATTCATCTGACAAATAACGTTGTGTTTACGGCTAATACTATTGTTAGTGGTACTATACTGAGGGCAAAGCATTCATGGATAGTTTCATACCTTGAAAATCAGGTAATATACGATCCAAAAGATACCATCATTACACTTCATGGATACTTACGCATACTTCCAGTAAGTTTGTGCACCAAGTATACCATCTATAATGGGCATCCTGGAGCTATTGATCTATACCCTGAGTTGAAAGGTAAAGATCCACAGGTTAGAACGTGGGAGAACAAAGAACGATATAAGTTCATCGGTAGTGTGGTACATAAGGTAGTACCGGAAGTGGATGCAGGAGAGATCATTAAAAGTGTTCATCTTTCTAATACATCTCAATCGATTGATGATACATTCTCAATGCTTAGGATGTGTTCACTTAGTGCATGGACATTTGCAATGAAGGAAATAGGAATATGCGAATAGGAATAACTGGTGCGCAGTCGGTAGGCAAGACTACTTTGCTTAATGCGTTACGTTCGGAAGATATGTTTAAAGATCTCGTCATATGTGATGAGGTTACGCGTAGGGTTAAGGGTTATGGTTTGCCAATTAATGAGGCTGGTAATGATATAACACAACGGCTTATAATGAACGAGCATGTGGTCAATGTATTTTTGTATGACAATATGATTACCGATCGTACAGTGCTAGACGGATTAGTTTATAGCAGCTATTTGCTCAAAAATCGTAAAGTTAGTATTGATACATTCAGGTATGTGTATGATGTATACACTAAAGTAACACCCTATTATGATTATATTTTTTATATTGAGCCTGAGTTTGATATAGAAAATGACGGTACGCGTAGTGTGGATGTAGAGTTTAGGAATGAAATAGCTAGTCTGTTTGAGAGTTTAATATACCAGCATAAGATGGATGTTATTAGGATTGGTGGTTCAGTACGTAACCGCGTTAATCAAATTATTGATATTATAGAAAAGGATAAAGAATGAGCGAAATCGAAGATATTGCAAGCGTTCACCTAGGTAAGGCAGGTGATGGTACGGTAGTTAAACCTTATATTACACCTGATGAAGTAGATCCAGGATTGCTGGTATCTATTCCACGGTATCTTAATCGTACTGCGTATGGTATTGAGGAAGATAATCTGCCGTTTGCTGGGTATGATGTGTGGAATGCATATGAGTTTTCTACGCTATTAAAGAATGGATTTCCAATTTCTGGGCTAGTAAAGTTTGCATATCCAGCTGATTCTCCAAATATTGTAGAGAGTAAATCGGTTAAGCTTTACCTCAACTCATATAACATGGCCAGTGTTATTGATAACTGGGAAGATGTTTATATACTCGAGGATAAGATTACCGCCGATCTCGAGAAAGCTGTCGGGGCCCAGGTAAATGTTAACATCTTCCAGGGTGATCTGGATACTATTAGGCCAGTTGCAGGTGATTTTACATTGCTTGAGTCATACTGTAACATTCCTAATATGGAATTTAACAGCTACGAAGAATCATCAGATATTCTAGAAGTAGTTCCAAGTATTGGTCGTTACGAGCGTTGGCGTTCGCACTCACTCCGCTCCAATTGCCGGGTAACAAATCAACCGGACTGGGGTGATGTGTATGTTCATATTAAGGGTGAGCTTAGCGTGACACCAGAATCACTTTTGAAGTATATCATTTCTATGAGAAAAGAGAATCACTTCCACGAAGAGATTTGCGAGTGTATCTATACCAGGCTTAATGCATTGCTTGCACCAGATGAGCTGCTAGTTACATGCTTGTATACTCGTCGTGGAGGTATTGATATTAATCCCGTTCGTAGTAGCAATCCTTTCCTGATGTATCGTTATACGCCAATCATTGACGTTACTCAACCTAGTACAAAGACTGCCCGTCAATGATTGATAAAAATGTAGAGGCCATTCGTCAGTCATTACTCGAACGAATGGAAAAAGGATATAAGAAATACGGCACTACTACCGAACGTGTCGATATTGACCTGATGGGATGGTTGCAGCATTTACAGGAAGAACTGATGGATGCTGCAGTATATGTTGAAAGGATTAAAGATGAACTTAGAACAAGCGCTAGCAAAACTACCTGATACAGATGCAAATGTTGTATCGGTATTGTCTGGAGGTCTTGATTCAACTATTCTAACGTACATCTTAGTTAAGAAGTATGGTAAGGACCGAGTATTTGCTTTGACTTATGATTATGGACAGAAGCAGAGGCGTGAAATTGATATGGCTCGTGCAACCTGCATGTACATTGAAGTTAAACATAAGGTACTTGACTTGAGTATACTGGGTGATATTGTTAAAGATGTGTCAGCTAACATCAAAGGCACTGCTGTTGAGATGCCATCCATTAAGGATGTGCTTGGTGACCCACAACCAAAGACGTATGTACCTTTCCGTAATATGATCCTTAATTCGTTAGCATTCTCATTTGCTGAGTCGAATAAAGCAAGTCATGTGTTTACTGGATTACAGGTTCACGATCAGTATGGGTATTGGGATACGTCTCAACGCTTTGTTGATAGTATGAATAACGTTGCTTCTCAAAACAGATCACATAAGGTATCCCTTGAGGCTCCATTTTCCGAACTATCAAAGTATGATGAGATTTTAATTGCCCAAGAGATGGGGGGCGTTGAATTAGATCTCACCCTCACATGCTATAATCCTGATGTTGATGGTCGTAGTTGTGGTAAGTGCCCATCGTGTAGTGAGCGTATTGCTAACTTTGCGAAAGCTGGCATTAAGGATCCAATTCCGTATAATGTAGAGATACCCTGGGATAAACTACTTGTAATGAATAACGATTAATATGTGCGCTATAGTTGGAAGCTTTGATAAAGATAAACTTATAGAATTAATTGAGTTAAATAGCTATCGTGGTAGTCATTCATACTCAATCTCTATTTACTCCAGGGACATGCTATTCTCTGTTAAAAAGGAGATTGGTAAGATTAATTATAATGACATCTTCTTGATCGAAGGTCAGTATGGTATTGTTCATATTCAGGCACCTACTACCGAGGCAAAAGATGAAGTAAATATCCATCCTGCTAGGTTCAGGCTGTCAGATCGTTACTATAAATGGCCGGCGTTATGGCATAATGGAATCATTAAGTCTTCTCATGTAAAAAAGATGCAGGTTAAATACGGTATCGATACTGATTGGGATACTGAACTACTACTTCGTGCTTATATTGAAGAAGGCGCCCGCGGGCTATCAGAAATAGATGGGTCGTTTAGTTGTCTATACTATGATAGGGCCTGTTTATTTCTTTTTAGAAACGATATCAGCCCTATGTTCTATGATAAAGATCTTAACATATCATCTACAATGTTTAAAGAAAGTATATCGACCCCGGCTAATAGGATTCTTAAGTTGGATCTTCAATCTAGGGCGCTATATAATATAGGTGAGTTTAAAACGGTAGAGAATCCTTATTTCTTTGCTGATGAATAATTTGGAGATGATTACATAATGAAGCATATTCTAGGACCTAACTCTAGGTCGTCCCTTACTGCTATCCGAGATGGAGATAGCCAGCCTAATGCAGTTGATCTAAGAGTCGATAAGATTTTTAAGATTAAAGAAGAACTGTTTGAAATATCTAACGAACATAAGAAGCATAGAGGTATTGATTATGAAATCAAACTCGACCCTGAAGGATACTTTGTCCTCCACCCTGGTAGTTACGAAGTCGTTATGGAGAACGTTATTAGTGTGGGAGAACGCGAAGCAGGTTGGGTCATTACCCGCAGCACTCTTAATCGTAACGGTCTCTTCCTTACATCTGGTCTTTACGATAGCGGCTATAATGGTGTTATGGCCGGCGTCCTTCACGTTACAATTACTACTGCTAGGATTAAGAAAGGTACGCGAATAGGACAATACTTAAACTTCGATGCAGAGTCATTGAGTTTATATGATGGTGATTACGGAATTAACAAAACCCACGATAAAAAATATAGAACGGAGTAAATTATGAAAATTGAAGTTAAAATTGAAGACTTACAGAAGAAGAAACTATTTGTCGCCACGCCCATGTACGGTGGGCAGTGTGCAGGTATGTACGCCCGAAGCATGGCTGATCTATCGGCATTCTGTGCCAAGTATAACATCCCATTACAGTTATATTACCTTTTCAACGAGTCGTTGATTACTCGTGCACGTAACTATTGCTGTGATGAGTTTATGCGTTCAGATGCAACTCACCTTATGTTTATTGATAGTGATATTGGATTTAATCCACAAGACGTTATTGCGTTAATGGCATTGATGACTGATGAGAGTGAGTATGATGTTATCGGTGGTCCATATCCTAAGAAGTGTATCTCCTGGGAAAAGATTAAGATGGCTGTTGATAAGGGTGTGGCCGATGAGGACCCAAATAACCTCGAGAAGTTCGTTGGTGATTATGTGTTTAATCCTAAATCACAACAAAAAGAGATTCCACTAGGTGAACCAGTAGAAGTATTAGAGATTGGTACTGGCTTTATGATGGTTCGTAAGAATACATTTAACAAATATGCCGAAGCATACCCATACCAAAGCTACAAACCCGATCATGTACGTACTGAGCACTTCGATGGTAGTCGTGAGATTATGGCATACTTCGATTGCATTATTGATCCAGTAAGCAAGCGTTACCTGTCTGAGGATTATAACTTCTGCTATCATGTTCAAAAGATGGGATTGAAAGTATGGTTCTGCCCATGGATGCAACTACAGCACGTTGGTAGTTATATATTTGGCGGCAGCTTGGCAGACCTGGCAAGTATCGGTGCATCAGCAACAGCTGACCAAGGGCAACTTAATAAGAAGAAGGGTAAATAATGAGCGATATATTTTCGTATGATACTACGGCCGGTCTTAAAATTGAAGAGAACCCGCTTAAAGCACAATACCCCGATCAGACTGATAATGAGTATTGGAGCAAAGTACCTCAACTCTTTGAGCAAGAGTTTGAGGATAAAACTAAACTAGAGACGTTTAAATCTAATTGGATTGTCAACAGAGTACCATTGTACCTTTCAACATTCGGTCAGTTAGAAGAATCATATATTAAGGATACTCTCAGTCTTATTTTTAGACATGTACCTCCTTCAAGTCATGAGGATTTCTTAAGTCTTATGGTTGAGCCTCGTCGTGGACATACAGATAAATCTTATGCCGAAACTACTGTTTCATTCGATATTGACACTAATGGTAGTAAGCGAGTACTTAAAAATATTGGATATCTTCGAAGCATCCGCGTACATAATGTGCTTATGTTTGAATGTACTACTAGCAAGAAAATTAAAGATTATGATGTAATAGTAGAAATTGGTGGTGGTATAGGTGAGTTCGCTAAAATTGTTCGTGATACTGGTTTTGAAGGTGAGTATTATGGAGTAGATTTTCCTCCTATGTGCGAGATCAATCAATACTATAATGAGTTTAACGAAAAGAACTTTTATGTGAATGATGCAATTGACCTACCTGACTTCGGTGATAAGAAAGTTCTTGTTATTGGTACATGGTCATTTAGTGAAGTACCTGTATTGTACAGGGAAGAAATTATTAGCAAGATTCCTGGATGTGATTGGCTTCTTACTATTCAAGCAAATGTGATGGGTATTGATAATCTGAATTATTTCTGTAATGATTTTGGACCGCGCACTGGTAAGAGGAATCAAATCTATCATATTCAATTTCATCCATACCAAGGTGGTAACTTTTACTACTTTGTAACCTGAGCTCTTTTACTATATTATGAAACTTGAAAACACAACCATTCAGATCTTGAAAAGCTTTTCAACGATAAATCCATCCTTGATGTTTAAGGCCGGGAGTACATTAAGTACTTGTACTCCTTTAAAGACAGTATTTGCCAAGGCAACTATCACCGAGCAGATTCCAAATAGCTTTGCTATCTTTGATCTGTCTAAGTTCCTCGGGGTGCTTAGTTTGTTCAATGCACCAGAGATCAATATTGGTGATCGTAGTATGGAAATATCAGGCGGGCAGCATAAGGTAAATTATACCTTTGCCGATCCTAAACTCATCGTCACTCCTAATGACAAAGAGATTAAGATGCCTGATTGTGAGATCAAATTTAGATTGACCTCTGATGATCTGTCTAAGGTTATGAAAGCACTCGGTGTGCTACAACTACCAGAGATCGCAGTAACAGGTGATGGAGTTAATATGCACCTGGCTGCTATTGACTCGAAGAATCCCTCTAGTGATACGTATAAGATTCAACTAGGGAACACCTTGCTTGTCTATAAGATGATTTTCAAATCAGAAAACATTAAAATTATGGCTGGCGATTATGATGTTGAGATCTCTTCCCAAGGCGTTGCCTACTTCAAGGGTACTAATATTGAGTATTGGATTGCTACAGAGGCATCAAGTACATTTGAAAAGTGATACTAAATTTATATGATGAAACATTTCTTGTGGGTGGAGAAATACCGCCCTCAGACTATTGATGATGCTATTCTACCGGAGGACTTGAAGACTGTCTTTCAGAAGTTTGTGGATGATGGGTCAGTTCCTAACTTACTACTAACTGGCCGCGCCGGTATTGGTAAGACTACTGTTGCAAGAGCAATGCTTGAGCAACTTGAATGTGATTATATTGTCATCAACGGCTCGATGAATGGTAATATCGATACACTTCGTAACGAGATAAGGACATTTGCCTCATCTGTATCTCTACAAGGCGGCCGTAAATATGTTATACTCGACGAGGCCGACTACCTCAACCCAAATAGTACCCAGCCCGCTCTACGTAACTTTATGGAGGAGTTTAGTAGAAACTGTGGCTTCATTCTTACTTGTAATTTTAAGAATCGTATTATTGAACCTCTACATTCACGTTGTAGCGTTGTGGACTTTAAGGTCGAAGGTAAAGACAAATCAAAGATGGCTATGCAGTTCCTTCAAAGGACCTGTAACATCCTTGATAGCGAAGGTGTGGAGTACGATAAGAAGGTTCTAGCAGAGTTAATCATTAAGTATATACCTGATTGGAGGCGCGTTCTTAATGAGCTTCAACGCTATAGTGCAGCAGGTAAAATTGATACTGGCATCCTGTCTAACTTTCATGATGATAATGTCAAGAACTTAATGAAGATGCTAAAGGAAAAGAACTTTACAGAGATGCGTAAATGGGTGGCTATAAATACTGATATGGATAATGCGGTGTTCTTTCGTAAGCTCTATGAGATTGCATCGGAATATGTTACACCAAATACCATTCCAGTATTAGTATTGAAGCTTGCTGACTATCAATACAAGGCTGCCTTTGTGGCTGATCATGAGATTAATACTGCTGCATGTCTTACCGAACTAATGGTTGATTGCGAATTCAAATAAGACTATAATGAATAACATTATCATCGGCATCCTAACCTGGATTAAGAATGACTACAAGTCTTACCCTCTCCGCTTTACTATTGAGCTCATTGCTTGGGCTATTAGTATATGTTGTTCTATCACGATGGCACTCACCGTTCCAACCCCTCCCCTCCTGGCTCTTTATCCTATCTGGATTTTGGGCTGTGGTATGTACGCTTGGGCTGCTTATAGTCGTAAATCTTTTGGTATGTTGTTTAATTACACCTTACTTGTAACCATAGACTCAATCGGTCTTATTAGGATGCTTATAAACTTATGAAAACATTTTTAGAAATCGGCGCTTGTGACTTTGATAATCTAGATCCGCTGCTAGATTCAGGATGGCGTGGTATATTAGTAGAGCCAATACCCCTTTATGCTGAGTCACTCCGTAAAAAGGTATTAAAGTATCCTAATGCCATTGTAGAGCAGGTCGCTATTACAAGCAGGGATGGAACTATCTCTATGGATAGTATGGATGATATCTCGATTACTGGTGTAAATAAGTGGAAGCGTGGCATTAGTCATATATCTCAAACACCTGGAGTGTCAAAGTATAACTATACTTCAGGCTCTATTACTACCACTACAAACAGTAAAAAGCTAATGGTTGAGTGTATGACGCTTGACGGTTTAATTGACAAACATAAAATTGAAACAATCGATCTATTACAACTAGACGTTGAAGGTCATGAAATTGTTGTATTAACTAGTTACTCTTGGAAGATTAAGCCAACCATAATGAAGATTGAACATAAATATGTCAATGATAATGATCTAGTTGCCTTACTCAACTCAAAAGGATATCATTGCTACTACGAAGCTAACGATATCTACGCTATTCTAAAATGACCCCTTTTGACTATATTAACTCCATCTCCTTCAATAAGAACGATCTTATGGGAGGAACTGGGAACGATGAGTTAGCAGAGAAGGATTACCCAGCCTTCATAGTCAATAAAGGATTGTCATACTATATCGATACCATCTTACATTCTAATGAGATGAATCAACGGCCATCTACCGATAACAGACTTCAATATACCTATCTCCTAAATAGTATTAGAGCTCATAAGCGATTTGCTAAATGGGCCAAGCGAGAAGATAGTAATGATCTGGATGCTGTTAAAGAATATTATGGCTATAACAATGAAAAAGCCTTTCAAGCCCTGTCCTTACTATCATCTGAACAACTCAGCATGATAAAAGAACAATTACAAAAGGGCGGGTTAAATGAGCATAGTAGACAACCTAATAGAGGTGAGGCTAAAAAAAGAGGATGATTTCTTAAAGGTCAGGGAAACATTAACTCGGATTGGGGTTGCATCAAAGAAAGATCAGATGCTATACCAATCATGTCACATATTACATAAACAGGGCAAATATTACATCGTCCACTTTAAAGAACTATTTCTATTAGATGGTAAGCCATCTAGTTTCGGCGAGGATGATGTAGGAAGACGAAATACTATCACTAATTTACTAGCCGAGTGGGGACTCATTGAGATAGTAATCCCAGGTTCAACCAAAGATCCTGTTGCACTTCTATCACAAATAAAAGTTCTTCCGTTTAAAGAGAAGGAACAGTGGAATTTAGTGACAAAATACAATATAGGACGTAAGATTTAATCTTTAGCCACCAATAGGTGGCTTTTTTTTTGGTGTTTCGTTACAATGAACAGACTAGGAAAGGAATGTTCATGCTTCAGTACTCGGATAAACTAATTAAATCTAATATTCATATGTCAGGTTACGCATATTATAATAAGGCGCTGCGTCCTAAATCTGATATCGTGGTCCTTATCATTCAGAAGACCCTTCCGGAGTTTATAAAGCTTCTTAATCTTCCAAAGGGCCTTGCGTTCAGGGTTGCTCCTATTAAAGCCAAGCGTACGCGAGGGGTATATGTTGTAGGTCAGCAGCTTGCTGAAATTGATCCTCGTCAGAGAGCAGAGGATGTTCTTACTACCCTTGCCCATGAACTGGTGCATGCCGAGCAATATTATGAAGGGCGCCTAAAGATAGAGTATCTCCGGGGGCATGGGCAGGTTCATATGTGGAATGGTGAGTTTATTACTAATAAAGGATCGACCTATCAGGCATATCGAGACCAGCCTTGGGAGAAGGAAGCGTTTGAGCGTCAAGTAATATTAGCTAAAGAGATAGGCAAGATACTAGATTCAAAATTATCCTCTACATAAATAGTCGAAAGATTATTTACCCGAGGACTGATCATGAATCCATATCAAGATATCAAATTAGACGAGGCGCGCATGAGCGCTGCTCAGCGATTAAGTAACGCATGGGATAAGCAGCGCGCCAAGAGCGATGCCAGCCTTCGTCGTACTCCAAGTAGTATTCCTAAAAAGGAAGAACCAAAGAAGGAAGTAGCTGAAGCAAAAGATCCAGGCGAATATGATCAAGAAGGCGATATGGCCAAGGGTCAATTACGCACGATTATAGCCAATGCAAAGAGAGCACATGATATGCTCGATGATAATACTAACATGGCTGAATGGGTACAGAGTAAGATTACGCTTGCATCTGATTACATTAGTTCTGTTGCTGACTATATGCAAAGTCAAATAGAAGAGGCATATGGTCCAGCAGCTACAGCCGCTATACAAAATAAAGAACCTTCTTATCATGTTGCCAATATGGATAGGAAAGATAAACAAAATCAACTTAATGTAGATAGGGAAAGATCGTTAGCCCGTCAACAGGTTGCTAGAGGTGAAGATCCAACGCTAACTCATGCAGGAAATGCAGCTCTTAAATCTCAAAATAAGACTAAATTAAAAGAAGAAACACTTTCAGAGTTAAACAAAGACACATTATACTCGTACAGAAGAAAAGCTGATAAAGATCTTGATAAGCAAGGAAACGAGCTCGATTCAAATGTTCGTCATGGAAAAGCTAAAGAAGCTAATAAGAACTCATTTAAGGTCAGTAAAAGAATGGCTGGTATTGATCGTGCTGAAACTCGTTTGAATAAAGAATCAGCAATCTGTTCCAATTGCCAAGCTGACCCATGCATCTGTGATGTCTCTCATGGATTCGTATCTGAAGCTGAATTAGATGAAGTATTTGCTGATCAAGGTTCAGGATCAACTGCTAAAGATAACGCAGAGTATATGAAAAGACGCAACGCGGCTAAGAAGCCCAGTCATTTAACTCCAGGATGGATGCTTAAGAAGGATCCAGAACTAGGCGCCAAGGTCAAAGCAATGATTAAAATTGGCAAGGCACGCGCAAAGTCTCATGGAGACATAAATGCCGGTAAGGATGTGAAGACTGATATTGAACTACACAATATGGTCGAACGTCTTATTGATATGCGAAATGAAGTTCCATTGACCATGGACAACTATGATGCAATTACAGGAAAGCTCAAAGAAAGTGCCGGTAACGGCGTTGGCGTTTTTAGCCATGAGTTGAGTAATATTAACCGTGGTATGCAAGTGAAAAAGGCTCTCGATAAAGACCAATCTCTTGAAAAAAAGAGAATGGAACCCGTTCGACAATCTAGAGTTAATCCTGTTTCGGAAGAACAGATTAATGAATTGTCTAAAGACACATTGAAGTCTTATGTTGACAAGTTAATGGCGATGAAGAAGGAGCTATCAATAGTTCAAAAATCTCATACTAAGATGGAAAAGGATGTTGCTAAAGCAAAAGAAAAGGCCGATGCAGCACCATCCCAAGAAGATCACGATTCGGCTTTAAATCATTTTAAAACTCAGTATCTAAATGCCAAAAGAAACAAAGATGACCAAGGGGCCAACGATGCTGCCAGGGGCTATCATGATTATTCACACAAACTATCTAACATCTATCAAAGGAAGCTAAAGGGGCTGGCGATAGGTGAAGAAACTAACCCATATGGAAACTTAGTATGATATCGTTCATTGATTATCTTATTGAGGGTGATGGGCTGTGGGCTAATATTCATGCCAAGCGTGCCAGAATCAAGAATGGATCAGGCGAACGAATGAGGAAGCCTGGATCAAAGGGTGCTCCAGATAAACAAGATTTTAAAGATGCCCAGGAATCGGCTGCATGGACCAGGAAAGAAGGTCAATCTGATTCAGGGGGCCTAAACAAAAAGGGTATTGCCTCGTATAGGAGAGAGAACCCGGGATCAAAGTTATCGATGGCAGTCACTACCAAGCCATCTAAACTAAAGGCTGGATCAAAGGCTGCGAATAGAAGGAAATCATTTTGTGCCAGGATGTCAGGGATGAAGAAATCAAGGACGAGTGCAAAGACAGCCAACGATCCTGATTCACGTATTAATAAGGCACTAAGAAAATGGAACTGCTAACATTTAAACAGTTCAATGAGAACTTCCAGGATGGGAGGCATCCAGAAGACAAAGGTGATATGGGCAGGTATGGCCTTAAAGGCAAATCGATCACCCAGTTAAAGAAGGTTAGAACATCTGATAGCGCATCACCAAGGGAGAAGCAACTGGCCCATTGGTTTATTAATATGCACAAGAAATGAGCCTGGAAAGGTTTTAGAACACGTGTCTACGCCAAAGCCTCCTGGTTGCTTAATGTTACAAAAAGTGGTTAGACAATTCTAGTTCAGGATTGCGTCCCCAGATATATCCAGGAATCAGTTCCTTGCCTCGGCGTTCATGCCCGGTATATGGATCATAGCACCATTTCATTCCAACATTCCTTTTATGGCCCATGGCACGTAAAGAAATAATATTCTTTGTTGTGTTAGTATGAACATGACCGGTATGATTGCCCCTCTTACCCTTCTTGCCCTCACTAATACGTCGACGTTGATATTCAGATTTAGGAACCCCGGTCTTCTGTTCTGACCATAGTTTACGATGATGGGCCTTCATATCATCGGTCCAATACTTCCATCCAAACTTCTTTTTAATATGACAGTCCATGATGACTGATTCTATATTATACTGCTTCTTGGTCTTTGTTATAACGGATGTTAGATTGGTTTGATCTTTAACATAGGTCAACACCTCACCCGCCATACCGTACTTGGCACGAAACTCCTTATCACTTCTATCATATACGATGATACTATTTTGGTGCTGAATAAGTCTATGCATGGTTCTGATGGGGGCCTGTTATGTTATTAATACGTTGATTATCTATAAGAAAACATTCCTCAAGTAAATATATTACGTTTTTTGGGATGCAAGATAGTAAGGTAAACTTACTAAAAGGGGAAAGAGTTCAGAAAGCAGTGGATTTAATTACAAAGAATTCCTATAATCAATCATCAACAGGAGAAAAGCGATGTTTGTACGAGTAAAGGGTAAATTTTTGGATGGTTCGTCTCTTTGGTTCCCTCTGCCGGGGCTGACGAATGCTAGGGTGAAGGAACTTTTTGGAACTGGGCTCTCCCGCCAAGATCTCGAAAAGTACTCTGATTCGATCGTGATTCGTAGTGAAATGACGAACAATCTGTATTCGCTGTACAAATGCTATGGAACGTGGAGGGTTGGCAAGATGGCCGGCGTCACGCCTATCCAGGCCGAATTCGATGCAAAAGAGTTGGGAAAGTTGTTGACTTAATTACGCCGTTTGACTATAATTGGATATCAACAGAGGAAACAACGAATGAGCAACATCACATTTGAAGACGGTAAGTACGTAGGTCGCATCGATGGTAAGGTCGTGGTTCGTAGCACTAGCAAGTACTATGTTCAGAAGCGTGTAGAGGGCGTTCCTTCTACCTCGTTTGTGGCACCGGTGGAGGCAACTCCCGCCGTTGAGTTCCCTATCAACCAGCGTTTCGAATTTGTGTTCGATCTGGTGACGATGGTGGCTACGGGTGCTACTGCATCGGCTATCATTACCGGTGAGGGCGGATTGGGCAAGACCCATACCGTGGTGCAGGCATTGCAGGCTGCCGGTCTTCGTGATATCTCTGAGGTGCCAGCTGGTGAGGTTGTGCCTCCTAAGTCGACGTATCGCCTGGTGAAGGGCTTCTCTACTGCCAAGGGCCTGTATCGTATCTTGGCCGAGAATGCTAATTCGGTGATCGTGTTCGATGATTGCGATAGCGTTTTGAAAGATGATAATGCTTTGAACATCCTCAAGGGAGCTTTGGATACGTATGGCAAGCGCTTCATCTCCTGGAACTATTCGCGTGATGATGACGATATCCCTCGCTTCTTTCAATTCAAGGGTGGCATTGTTTTCATCTCCAACAAGACGCTTCCTTCGATCGATCAGGCTGTTCGTTCGCGTGCTATGTGCGTTGACCTGTCTATGACCCTGGATCAGAAGATTGAGCGTATGGCGATGATTATGCGTGAAGATAGCTTCATGCCCGAGGCATCGATGGAATGCAAGCAAGCATCGCTGGATTTAATTAACAGCCTTAAGGAGAAATCTAAAGAGGTGTCTATGCGTACGCTTATCAAGACGACGAAGATTGCAATGGCCGGACGTCCTAACTGGAAGTCTTTGGCCGAATACATGCTCCTTCAGGGTTGATTTAATTACGCCGTTTGACTATAATTGGATATCAACAGGAGAACACGATATGAGCCACACATTACAGCCTTATGACATCAACGAAATCGGTAGCTCTGGCTACGGCCGGATCACGGTAAAGATCCAGGGCTACTGGTCTAGCGATCCTATCACGCTGTATGTTCAGCGTAATAACTACGGATCTGATGAAGGTTGGAAGACGTCTCTATCTCATAGCTCCGGTGGGCGTGATTCAAAGGAAGTGGTTTCGGACATGGAAGCCGCACGCAACTTCGCCAGTGCCATGCTTACACTGGCTGATATTGGTGAGACGTTGATTGCCGAGCAAGGCGTGGCCCTTGAGGCTGCATATGAGGCTGAACGTGCCCGGCGCCTGGCGGTGGCCGAGGCGGAGAAGGCTGCCAAGGTTGCTGCGATTGAAGCCGACCCAGCCATTGGTCTGGCTGTTGCATCAGGCATTGTGGCGGAGATGGCGGCTGCAGCTGCTAACACGTATGCAGTGACTCGTGTGTTCCGTAAGCGTGGATCTGCGGTGACTTCCAATGTCGTGGCACGATGCAACTACAAGACCCGATTTGCGGTGAACGGATGCACAGTCTCTAAGAAGGAAGCCATCGAATACATCGCCTCCCACGCCGAATTGGTGGAACAAAAGAGTTGATTTAATTACGGGTGCCGACTATAATTGGATATCAACAGGAGAATACGATATGAACTTAGAAATCGGCACCCAGATCCAATACACATGCGCCCTCGGAACCCTGAAGGCTGTTGTCGCCGGCATCAAGATTGCCCCTACTGCAAGGAAGGGTTTTCTGAACACCTGGATCACCCTGGATCTGCCAGTACAGGAAGGCATTGAGCGTGCCCACAAGACTATGATCCCAGGTAACGATGGTGCCCTGAAGATGTTCAAGGTCGCGGTGATTGCATAAAAGGGTGGATTTAATTACGCCGTCTGACTATAATAACGTATGTTCAGTAAGAAAGGTAACAAAATGCAAGCACAAGTTGGATCTGTCGTGAAGACGTTTGATTTCCCTGGCCACACCGATTGCTACATGATCGGACTGGTAACCAAAGTGGAACAGGGTCTGCTGCATTTGAACACGATCAAGCGTGTGATGCAGGGCAAGGAACTGGCAGCACCTGCCACCTATCAGACTCCGGTACAGGGTGCCTCGTTCATGGATGCATCTTTCGAACGCGTGGTGGTGCTAGCATGAGCATTATGAAGCACATCTATTCGCTGGTCCAGGAGCAGTATTTGGATGGTGATGACGTCGACGACATCGCCTATGAGTTAGCCGAACGCCTGGACCTTGATCCAGAAGATGCCATGTCTATAGTGCTGCGGCTGGTAGAGGAGCTGAAAGAGGAGTTGATTTAATTACGTGATTTTCCTATAATTGGATATCAACAGGAGAACACGATATGACACTCAAAGAATTCATCCAAGGCACTGCCGTAGGCATGCTGTTTGCTAGCCCCCTAATCATCGAACTTATCAAGGATCTCTGCAAATGAACACCGTAGCTTCTTACAACGCCTTTGCCCGTATGGCCACTTCCCTGGAAATCATGGGTTACAGGGACCACAATGCTGTGATCTCCCCGACAGACGCCGGTCGTGATGCCTTCACCTCCATGGTATATGACCTGGACTACATGGGTCGGATCTCCCGTGAGGTCACCGAATACGAACTCTTCAACAGCCAGGAGTGCGAATTCGGTTGATTTAATTTCCGGTTATTACTATAATTGGATATCAACAGGAGAACACACTATGACACACTACGGAATGTTTACTGATATGGGCAACAGCTTGATAGCCCGCGTTGTTCTGACAGCACGTCAGTTTGCACTCAGCGAGGCCTCTGTACGCGCCATGCTGGAGGCGATTGCAAAGGATGAGACGTATAGTGAGGCGACTGATACCGCCGTTCGCGAAAGTGTGCTGGCCGATCTCCGCTCGCCCCGTCAACTGTAAGGAGCAACCTATGAATAACCCTATCCCTCGCTGCGGCCTGTTTGCAACCCGTACCCTGGAGGCTATACAGGCCGATATAGAAGGCCTTCCACCTACCCAGAAGGCACTGGTATACCAGTACGTGATGGCCACACTCAATGCATGTCATGCCATGGTGAAGGAAGAGATCGCCATGGAGTTGACTTAATTACGTAATCTGGTTATAATCACTTGTGGTTGTTAAAAAGGATACACACTATGACTGACACTATGACACGCCTTGAGGAACTCCAATGCATTTTCTGGGATATGTACAAAGACGCCTACGGTGTCCGTCCCCGTGGCATTGATACGTCCACCTGGGACGAGGCTACCTTTAACGCCGAGTTTGACTACCTGGTGGACTTGATTGGCAAGAACGAGCAGGCGCGCCAGATCGCCGAGCAAGAGGCCGCCCATGCCTTTGAGATGCGTGTGCAATCCATCATGGCGTGCGGGGCCAAGGATCGTGCCATGGCCCTACGTTGGATCCATGAGGCCGAAGGCTCTGACGGTGATGACGAGTACCTGTGCTATCTGGTTGGCCTGCCCTATCGTTACTTTGCCAAGGAGGCTGTATGACTGATCGTACTATGCGAGTGATCCCCAGCGTGGGTGAAGCAGGCTTGGACCCAGAAGCCAGTTCGGGCAACGGGCAGTTCTATGTCCGTCTCTACGATGGATCCTACGATATGTGTGGCTATGACACCATCGAAGAAGCCTGGGAAGAACTCATTGCCATTGCAGGTTGATTTAATTACGGATATTGCTTATAATTGGACATCTAATCTACTAAGGAATCACAATGAACTACTTTTTTAATGATACGCCCGTTACTGAGGCCGAATACAATAAGCTTATCACCGAGGCGGTAGAGGCGGCCGAAGTCCTGGAGCATGCTAAGGCGGCTGCATTGGCTGTTGCCAAGGCCGAAAAGGAGGCTTTGCCTAAGAAGGTGGCAAAGGCCAAGGTTGTGAAGGCTCCTAAGGGTCCTAAGAAGATGGCAACCCCTGAGGTCAAGCTTGGTTCTAAGACCGATACCGCCCGTAACCTGATGCTTGGTGTTGGTGTAGAAAACAAGGCCGCATGCATTTTGGCTATCATGGAAGGTCTGGGAGTGACTAAGGGTAACGCCTCCTGCTACTACGCCAACGTGATGAAGAAGCTGGGATGATGATGACCCCTGAAGACGTCTGGGACGAACTTGTGGCCATGTTCGGTGATCGCCTGCCGGATATGGACCACGAACCCATTCGCTTTGCCTACTACGTCAAACTGTACCTATACCAAAAAGGATTGAATAATGCTAACCCGTCCTAAAGAACACGAATATGTGAGTCATGTGGCTTATACGCGTGCCTTGGAAGAATACTGTGATGCACTAGAAAAGGAGAAAACCAATGGATGAAACACCGAATGCAGCTGCATTCGCCAATGCAGGCTACGCCATCTACAACCATCCGAAACCTGTCGGATGCTGGGTGCTATACGAACAGGCGCCTGTTAAGACGTCATTCTCCATGTACTACAAGCCCACAGACGAACAGATCAAGAACACCGAGGAACTCCTTGGATGGACCTGGAATGATGCAGAATGACCGAACCCCGCCGTATCACCAAACCCGAACGTGTCTATGAATACATGCTGACTGGGGAATGGGCATATGCCGACTTCACCCAATGGCTTGGTGAATTCGTGGAGGCCTCTCAGGACAAGGCCTATCATGCCGGCCTGCAGTGTGGTATAGAGGTCGAAAAAGAACGGGTCTCCCAGGCGAAAAAACAGTTGACTTAATTACGTCATTCTCCTATAATTGGATATCAACAGGAGAAAACGACTTATGACTAACTTGAATACCTACGTAGACCGCATCAACAAATTCGCCCGCATCTTTGGCAAGCGCCAGCTGTCCTTGGCCATTGCCGCCGATCGTCAGACGATTGCCGAAGGCCTGGAAGGTGATCTGAGCCCCGAAAACCTAACCTGTGACGGTGAACTGTCTGCCGCCCAGGTCCGCCAGCGTGCCAAGTTCCTCAATGCATGCGTCAAAGAACTGGCGGCTCTGAAATGAACAAACGAATTAAAGAACTGGCCGAACAGGCTGGAATGATTATTGTTGACGATGAGTTTTCAACTTATGGAAAGTTTGCTGAAAAGTTCTCCGAGTTAGTAGCCACACATTGTGCTAATATCTGCCTAGAAATGGCAGCAAAGTGTGCAGGACTACCAGGTGACGGTGCTCTTGCCAAAGATTGTGCCTACTGGATTCTAGAAGATTTTGGAGTAAATAAATGAACGAACGAATTAAAGAACTATACGAGCAGAGTCTCACCCACACCACCGGCAAGGACCACGCTGGCAATCCTATGCTGGTTATTAAACAGAACCCTGAAAAGTTTGCCGAGTTGATTGTTCGGGAATGTCTCGAAGAATTGCGATATACGGTTCTTGATACACAGGAATTGCGTCGGGACAAAAGCACTGATTATCAAGTGGGTTGGGAAGATGGTATGTTTGATGCCGGTGAAACGATTAAGAACATTTTTGGAGTTGAAGAATGAATCAACATCTAATAGATAAACTGCTACACAAGGCTGGTGCTCGCTTTGGTGCCGAGGGTATTGACTATTCTGGTTTTACGTCAAGCAAGTTCGCCCGGTTGATTGTTCAGGAATGTATCACTATTGTGGACGAGCAGAAAGAATGCTTACACGAAGAACAGAAATATTGGCATGATCGAGACTATGGATATGCGTTGGCAGTGGACGATGCCAGCAAGGGTATCAAACAATTTTTCGGAGTTGAAGAATGAACTTCTTCTGGGGATTCCTAGTGGGCTACATTGTTGGGGTGCTGTATATGTGTTACCGGTCTAATGAAGATCAGAGAAATAACAGTTGACTTAATTACGCCGTTTGACTATAATAGGACATACAAAGGAAGAACGCACATACCGCCGGTCGTATCACACTGAGTAATCGGGGTGCCGGAGATAGTCTCATGGAGACTGAAGGGATGCTAGTGTATAACCTGTGCACGGGCCGATTGCTAGAGTGTGCTTCCTGCGTATACCTATTTTTGTTTGGAGATTGTTATGAGCTATATGCGTGATTATTGTGATGTGAGTGTGCTGAAGGGCAAGACTCTGGTTTCTTGCGTGTCGATCGATGACGTGATCACATTCACGACTTCTGACGGTGATGTATACAGAATGTACCATGGGCAAGACTGCTGCGAGTCGGTGTACATCGACGACATCGTTGGCGACTTGCAAGACTTGGTTGGTTCTGAGATCCTGATGGCAGAGGAAGTGGAAGGCGAAAGCCCTGCTGAATTTGATCCTAACGATTACGAATCATACACATGGACGTTCTACAAGTTTGCAACGATCAAGGGATATGTGGACATCCGTTGGTGCGGCTCGTCTAATGGGTACTACTCAGAGGGCGTTGACTTTTGTAAGATAGGAGATTAATATGACTGAACTAGAAATATTGCAGGCGAAAGCTAAGGCGATCCTGGAAAGCTGTGCCCATTGGAAGTCGTGTCAGGACGGCTCCTATGAAATGGCCCTTCACTATGCAGGGTATGATGCATTGTGCAAGCAGATTTGGGAACACAAGAATGAACTGTTGTGATGATTACGGTAATTGTATCCAAGGCCCCGAATGCCCTATTCGTAAAGAAAAAGTACTGACCGACCCGTTTAAAGCATACGTAGTTAGCAACGCATCTGATACTATCATTATGGATCCAATCAACCGGGCTGAAAATCTTACTTTGCTTGAGTTAGTTTATGATGCCGGTTATAATCAAGGACGTGCATCAGTGATGCAGGAACAACTTAAACTACTGGAAACAACATGACCGGAATACCTGCTGGACTAACGTTAGATTTTGAAACTGCTGACCGAATCACTCTCTTGAACCTTAAAGAGGCGTTGGATAATCTTGAAAAAGAAGTGCATAACCATCTTGAAAACAGCAAATGGATGCATCCAGAAGATTTGCAAGAAGCAACAGCGTATCTTATTCCTGCACTAAAGAGGTTGGTTAAGTATTATGGTGGTTCATATGAATAGCCGTATCAAAGAACTTGCTGCTAAAGCCGGATTTATTTTCTGGGAAGATGAGTCATGGAGACCTGAAGGTCAACTCATAGACTGGTCATCAGATTATGATAGCGCATTGGAGCACTTTGCCGAGTTACTTAAGGAAGAGTATGAAGTGTGATGTATGCGGACTTGATGATAAAAATGCCAAAGACTGGTCCCACGTCTGCGCCTCTGAAATAAAAACTGATGATCGTACATTAGTTAATTTGACCGATCGGGAGCTATACGAGGCAATATTGCTTCGCGGCTCAAAGCAAATATATGATGAGTTCCTATTCCAGAAAACCAGCCTGCAAGGCCGCGGAGAGGTGCAGTTGCGGCAATGGGCTAGAGATGCACGAGATTTCTTTTATCATGAATTTGTGCGTAAGAATGAAAACGTAAAGGATAAACTATGAACGAAAAACTTGATAACGAACTATGTACCAAGTATCCAAAGCTATTTGTAAACAGGCATGCAGATATGAAAGTTACGGCTATGTGCTGGGGATTCTCATGCGGGGACGGATGGTATAATATTATCAACCACCTGTGTAGCAATATTCAGCATCACCTAGATTGGGTTAATAAAAAAGAAGTAAAGGTAGCCCAGGTAGAAGTAAGTCAGGTTAAAGAAAAGTTCGGCACCCTTCGGTTTTACTATACTGGTGGTGATGATTATATTAACGGCATGGTGGCTATGGCTGAAAGTATGAGTTCAGTGACTTGTGAAGAATGCGGTGCACCTGGTAAGACCAGTCGTAGGGGGTGGCTGGTTACGTTGTGTGATGAGCATGCAGCTGCTCGGGAAGCCTCGCTTGCTGCCCATGTTGGTACTAATGTTTAATATTAAAGAAGGAAGTGTTATGCCGTATTTAATTGCGTTTGGCGGGCTTATGACCATAGTATTGATAGTAGGGTTTATTTTAGCATATCCTATCATGCTGTTATGGAACGGATGCCTAGTTCCAGCTATTCCATCCATCCAGGAAATTGGATGGCTGCAGGCCTGGGGTATTCAAGTACTTTTTTCTGTCCTGTTCAAGACAACCGTGTCCACTAAAAAGGAAGACTGAAATGACTTTAGAGGAATACGTTGCTGAATTAACTTTTGCTGTTGACGCCAGACTGGTTGAAGAAACGAAAGACTGGTCTACTGAGAATAAAATGTATGTGTACTTGCACAACATCCAACTTAGCTTTATGTCGCTGTATATGGATCGGTTACTTGAGTCACAAGTACCAATTAAAGAATGAATACTTTAATTAAATCTATCGCACTTCAATCCGGTGCCAGTCATAAACAGAATCTGGGTGTATATCAGTTTTACGAAAGTGAACTTGAGGTGTTTGTAAAGAGTATAGTTATGGAGTGCATTCATATTAGCAACACTATTGATGCTGCTTATGGAGCACCCTCTACTACCGGGCAAATGTTAAAAACACATTTTGATATTGATAAGCTACCCACCAGGTACATAGAACCCTAACCTGCCCATTCCTGTTTCATTATCATTATCAGGAATACGTACATAATTAGGAAAAGGCGGCTTTTGATCTACTGACCATATTGGCCAAAAATCATCATGCATTATTGGATCGGGGTTAGGTCGTAAATGCACCTCAATCACCTTACCACCAATGACTTCAATGTTAATATGGTTAGCCTCTACATTCATTAAAACATCAGGTACAGGGTAATGGTAAACCACCCTTGTCCAGCGTACAAAGTGTATAAGGTCTTCATGAACATTTTTACCTTCAAAAGTTGCATCTTGATACCATACATTATCCCTTCGAATGTAGTCAATTGTAATATGTTTTCCCTCGAAAACCTCACAATAAAATAATCCCGAATTAACCTTTTCACCTTTTTCAAAATATCTTATAACCGCGTCCCTACCCATACCTTTGAGGTTTGTTATTGGTCGTACTATCCATAAACCATTTTCTGGTATTTCGGTATCCCCGCACCTGTAACCTAACGACTTGGAAAGTCGTAATTTATCGTATAGATGGCTGTCGTCTGGAAAAGCTTCGAATGCTTGTATGTCGGTTTTTATCATTTAAGTATTTATAAGTGTTGCTTTAATTTTCATTTGTGACTATAATCAATCATGAGGTAAGGAATGCTATGCCAGGATTTAACAGTAAACGCCAGATGGTGAATGATAAATTTATTGAAGGAAATACTAATATGCGTAAGTTAGCTACAATTCGAACAATCGATGAACTGCGTCCTATTGAGGGTGCGGATGCAATCGAAGCTGCCGTTGTTGGTGGCTGGACCTGTGTGGTAAAGAAGGGTGAGTATAAAGTAGGTGACCGTGCTGTATACTGCGAGATTGATTCATGGATCCCTCATGAGCTAGCATCATTCCTATCTAAGGGAAAAGAGCCTCGCGAGTTTGAAGGCATCAAAGGCGAACGCCTACGTACGGTTAAGTTACGCGGTCAGCTGTCTCAGGGTCTGTTGCTTAACCTGGATCAAGTTATTCCTCAAACCAATTCGTTTGTCGAAGGTGAAGATGTGTCTGAGCTGCTTGGAATTATCAAGTGGGAGAAGCCAATGAATGCTCAACTGGCTGGCATGGCTAAGGGCAATTTTCCTTCACTGATTCCTAAGACTGATCAAGAACGTGTCCAGAACCTGAAGAAGGAAATTGCTGACGCTACTGGCCTTTATTTTGAGGTATCAGAGAAGCTGGAAGGCTCTTCAATGACTGTATACCAGATCAAAGGTGAGTTTGGTGTTTGTTCTCGCAACCTTGACCTTAAGGAAACAGAAGGCAATGCATTCTGGGCTACTGCCCGCCGCGATGATATTGAGGCAAAGATGAAGGTTGTAAATGAGCACTGGGACTTTGCAATTCAGGGTGAGTTGATTGGACCTGGAATTCAGGGCAATATTTACAAACTATCTCAGCCTATGTTCTGTGTATTTGATGTGTATGACATTCAAGATGGATCTTACCTGGATCCAGATACTCGTCGTGCTTTGATTGCAAAAATGGATCTGAACCACGTACCTGTGCTTTTGATTGATAAAGACCTTGTAGTGGGTTCTGTTGAAGAAATTTTGCAGTGGGCCGAAGGTGCATCAAAACTAAACGAAAAGCAAGAGCGTGAAGGTATTGTGTTCAAAGAAGCTAACGGTGGAATGTCTTTCAAGGCAATCTCTAACAAGTATCTACTAGGAGAAAAATAATGAATATTTCAAAGATTAAAACTAACGTGCGTGTATCAAGCATTGTTGCAATCGACCTGTCTGCCGATGAGTGGGGGCTGGATACTAAGCACACGCCTCGTGCAGTTATTGACAAGGTTGCAACCTTTCTAAACAAAAGGTTCAATCGTGGGTATAACATTGGACTAACCGTATGTGAACTTGTGAGTTCCATGCATGAGCTAATGGATAGCTTTAAGATCTACGGTGCAAACCACCCTGAGCCTAACGAGGTGTTAAAGAACTTAATGTATAGCGTGTATAGAAAGTAATCTTTATCCCCAGTAATTTCCAGCTGCGTAATGGCTATAATCATTTAATGACCCTGGGTAACTATTTTGGTTTACCGGATTCCGGGCGTAGGACCCATCTGTGGTGACATTATACAATGAACTTGTCTGCCCGCTTGAAGTAATATTTGTTCCATTTACTAAATCAGTCAATACATATGTGTAATAAGTTGACCAGGCTGGAAATGATTGTAAAACTTCCGTAAAATGAATCACTCCATCATAACCGGGTATGTATTCATATGCACTACCTGCATCGTCCGTATTAGTTTGCCCTACTAATTCACGTAGACCGGCGTTAGTAGGTTGAGGTGTAAGAGAGTATAATTTATCTCTTTGAAATATAGTACTATGACGGATCTGTGCTGTGGTAGCTCCTGTATGCGCGCACGGGAACGCGGTTATACTATTACCTTGCGAGTCAAAAGCGACTCTACCTCTCGATGGGTAAGCTGTATTGTCATCAAATAATGACATCCGCACATTGTTTGAGGCTCTATAGACATCTAAAGTTCGTAGACGCAACATGTTTCCATCTAAGTCAAATATTGCAAGAGTACCTCTGGATGACGCAGACGTACCATTAACATACAAAACTCCCTCGGCTGAATTAAAAGTAATACCCGTGAAATCATTAGATAGAGTTGTACCTCCAACAGCCAAAGATTTCGCCCACATTACTTCAGCCGATTCACCGTTTATTTTTACAATAAGCGCTTGTTGGTATCCTGAAGTCACTGATCGGAATCCACATGCGTATATGTTACCAGCAGAATCATATGTTACACTGTTAAACACGCCTTGACGCGTAGCACCGTCCGGCCAAGTAATAGATCTATACCAAATGCCATTTCCATTTAAGTCCGAGACAATAACTAACGGGTTAGCATCTGTAGAGGGGTATTGAGAATACCCTACAGAAGCCATTCTAGTACCGGTATTATTAAATGCTGTTTGGTATAATTTTTGTGTTTTACTGTCTGAGATTCCGCCAAAACCTAAAAAAACATTAGTAGTTAAATTAGAGTTTAACTTCCACAACATACCTTCATAACCTAGAGCACCATACCCCTGATACTGCGAGCCGGTTATATAAATCCCACCATCAGGACCTATTGCTATATGATCCGGCTGGTCTGGCTGTAAATTTGTAATCGTAAGTTCGCGGTGGTCTAATAAAATACCATCTGAAGATCTAATGACAAGTAGGTGCACCCAGGACCCAAAATGTTAATTAACCAATACATATAATGTAGATTGATCACTGGATATAGCAATACTTTGACAGTAAGTACTATAAAGGTTTCCGGTCCCATATGTGCCTGGCGTTGCACCAGGCGTATAGTACTTATTCCAAACTATATTTGTTCCTGCTGCAGTAGTATTTATTTTTTGTATCACAGCGACAGAGCTCGAACTGGAGCTGGTAATAGCTCTATTATTAATATGTCCTACTGCGTAAATAGAATTTTGTGAGTTATCAACAACAAAACCCGCAGTAGTTAGGCTATGGTTGGCCGGTGTGCCGTTCAGTCTTATGTGTCTAGGCAATCCAGATCTTCCATACCCAGAACTCATTGATATTTGCGACCCGGCTGTAGTTGCACCGTTAACATAGCGAAAGTAGCTATTATTCATATTTCGCTCTAGATAAGAGTTGTTAGTTGCATTTAAGGCTATTAATCTGTACAGCAGTTCTCTGTTATATTGCCCAATACTGATTGCACCTGATGCTGGTAATGCCATAAAATTGTCCTTGTTGTTAACCTATATTTATACGTCCAGTTGATTTCTTTTTAGTAACACAATACAATACCTTATGCCTAACATTACTAAACCTATCCTTTACATGCTCATCGGGGTACCTGGTTCTGGAAAGAGCACCTGGATATCCAATCAGTTATGGACTTGCGAATGTGCATATGTATCAACTGACACCTACGTAGAAGAGTATGCCCGTATTGAACTTAAGACATACAGTGAAGTATTTGAATACTTTATGCCTACTGCTGTTAAGTTAATGTTGAATGATGTAGTTAAGGCTAGTAAAGCTGGTAAGGACATTATCTGGGATCAGACTAGTACAACCACTGCATCTCGAACGAAAAAGTTTCATATGTTACCGGAATATTATACAATTGCGGTGGTGTTTAGAACACCGGCCAGGGATGAGTTAGATGTTAGACTTAGTGGGCGCCTTGGCAAGCATATTCCTAAAAACGTTATTGATTCAATGATTGATAAATGGGAAGAGCCAACCCTGGAAGAAGGTTTTGATGAAATTTGGTATGCTGCTTAAATTATAGGAGATTTATTATGCGTGAAAAACGTGAACGTATTATTAAGCCATTTACCAACAAGTTTGGTCAAGTGATTGAACCAGGCATGTCTGTGTTTGTTGTTACCACTTGTACACACCAGACACATATTACTAAAGGTGAGTATGTTGGTTATATCGAGCGAGATGTGTATGGTAAGATGGAACCATTTGTGCAGGTGCTAGTTGAGTATGATAAAGCATATTATGTGTACAAAGACATACAGGAGCGTGTTAACTGGAAGACATTTAGCTCGAATCGTGATTGTGAATGGAGATCAGAGAAAGCTCATCGCATCACAACACTAAATTACAATCGCATCCTCCGTGCTGACTCTTCAGCAGAAGATCTTGTAGCAGTTGTATGAGCCAGGTAGTCAATGCCATAATGGCAACAAAAGAGGATCGTCGCCGTCTAAAGCAAACAAAGCTGTTTCAGGATGTGTTCTCTGTTCGTGAGGATATTCAAACAGTATCTGCTGGTACAGAGATACAATATAGGATTGGCGTCACACTTGGCTCACAGTGCTGGGTTAGTGAGATGGAAAAACTCAAGAGTGATGATGCTCTTATCCATGCCATTGAACGTACTAAGCGTCAAGTAATTGAGGCTATCTTTGGTGAGTTCCGTGCTGACTTCCGAAACATTGAACGTGCTCTGTATGATAGCGATATCGAAACAGCTCGTGTGATGTTTCATGCTTTGGAAGATAGAATGTTTACGGTGACTCTTGACTGATTGGTTGTTTGTATTTGCATCTGTGTTTATGCTAGATGTTCTATATACGTATTATCTTAAAGCAGTACAAGACAGTAAGCCACTGACTGCAAGTGGTCTAGCGTCAATCGTTTACGTGTTGGCCTGTGTTGTCGTTATTAACTATACAACGGATAATTGGTTACTGATACCAGCAGCACTTGGTGCATTTTGTGGTACATACGTAGGTATAAGGATTAAAAAGAATGGTCAAACGTGATATTGATACAGAAGAACAATGTAACCTATTCAATGAATGGACAAAGCTGACTGCTGACTTCTATGATAGGCAAAGACATCACAGTGGTGCTGTTGGTTATGATGAAATAGAATGGGAAGCATTCCAAGAAGGCTGGAACGCTGCCAAGAAGCACTTTGGAGTAGAGGGATGAATGAACAAGACATCGTTGAGCGATTGCGGATTCGTGCAGAGATTCGTAGACAGATCCCAGGCCGTAAGAGTGTACAGGAAGGCAAGTCTGATCGGATTGCTGACCTACTTGAGGAAGCTGCACACGAGATAGAAAGGCTCCAGAAAAAGATAGATACAATGACTCTATCACAAAAGGAGAATCCGGATGACCAATCCGACATATCGATCAATATTCGTAAGTGATGTTCACCTCGGAACAAAAGATAGTCAAGCAGACAAACTAAACAACTTCCTCAAGCACAATACATGTGAGACTCTTTACCTCGTTGGAGATATCATAGATGCATGGAGAATACAGCAGAACAGATGGCGCTGGAAGCAGAGTCATACTAATGTTGTTCGACGTGTTCTAGGCCACGCAAAACGTGGAACAAGAGTAGTTTATGTAGCAGGCAACCACGATGAGTTCCTACGCCCAATGATTCCATATGGGTTTACATTTGGTCTAGTGGAAATACATAACCAAATAGAACACATTGGTGCTGATGGAAAGCATTACCTCGTTGTGCATGGTGATATGTTTGACGGTATTACCAGACTCGCACCATGGCTGGGATTCCTTGGTGATCGTGCATATGATTTAATACTTACCCTTAATAGCAAGTTCAACTGGGTACGTCATAAGTTTGGATTTGGATACTGGAGTCTTAGTCAGTATCTAAAGGGTAGAGTGAAGAAGGCTGTTGACTTTATGTTTCAGTTTGAGAAGAACCTTGCTGGCTATTGTAAAAAAAGAGGGTTCGATGGTGTGATCTGTGGTCATATTCATAGAGCAGAGATAAAGAACATCGATGGTACTGTCTATATGAATGATGGTGACTGGGTTGAATCATGTACAGCGCTAGTTGAACATCACGATGGAAGATGGGAAATTATAACTTGGATAAAGGAGAACGATAATGAAAGTTCAGAAAATAATTAAGAAAATGCACCAAGCAATTTTTGAGCACAATACCAAGAAAGAAAAGAAGTTGTGGCTCAAGGCATTGAAGAAGTCGTTAGAGCACAAGAACACATATGCTATTAAGTGATAAGATAACTATTGTTGTTCCTTGTAAGAATCAGGAGAATTATATTTCTCATTTGCTTGAGAGTCTAAAGAAACAATATATTGGTAACACAAGAGTAATCATTGCTGATTGTTCGACAGACAACACAAGAGCAGTTATTGAAGCAAATAAGGGCACACTGAATGTAGAGATTATAGACGGAGGTCCTGTTTCTGTTGCAAAGAACAATGGAGCCAGACTCGTAACAACACCATACATTCTGTTTATTGATAGTGATGTCAGGTTTTTTCATTCAACAACAATATGGGAGTCTGTTACTCAATTAGAGACAAACGACCTCGATCTTGTTGGCTTGTATATTAAATGCTATGATAATAATAGGACAACACAGATAGGGTTTATGCTGTTTAACTTTATAAACAATATTATGAAGCGCAAGGTACCGTTTGCTGTTGGTGCATTTATGCTTACTCGTCGTGATATGTTTGAGCGGTTTGGTGGTTTCTCAGAAAAGTATGGAACGAGCGAGGACTTTTTTCTATCAAAGAAGTATGATCCAAAGAGGTTCAAGCTAGTCAATGACTACTTTGGACAGGACAGTAGAAGGTTTCAAACGATGGGATACTTTGGCATGGCATGGTATCTGATTAAGAACTTTTGGAATAGAGACAATGATAATTATTGGAACAATACAGACTATTCGAAGTATTGGAAGTAAGCATGAAGACAATAGGAATATTCCTCAATCATCCTGAGTGCTCACAAGACTGTGTTAATGGTATGACACAGGCACTTAGTGGTGAGTATCACATTACTACGTTCGGTCAAAACGATGTTAATACTGTTACATTAAGTAAACTAGGCCTAGTTGCTTTTCCTGGAGGAATAGGAGATGCTAGTTCATACGATAAATTTTTTAGACGGAGGGCACAAAATGCAATTGCAGACTATGTGGTACATGGTGGTAGATATCTTGGTATCTGTATGGGCGCATACTGGGCTGGTTCTCATTACTTTGACATCCTTGACGGTGTGGATGCCGTTCAATATATTAAGAGACCTCAAGCGGAAGTTCGACGATCCTATGGAACAGTGGTAGACGTTAATTGGAATGACAAGCATGAGGATATGTATTTCTATGATGGTTGTGCATTAATTGGTGATGAGAGTAAATTTAAAACAATTGCTCGTTATAAAAATGGCGATCCAATGGCAATCATTCAGAATAGAATTGGACTGATAGGATGTCATCCGGAGAGTCAAGAATTTTGGTATGAAACACCATGGCAGTACATTAATAAGTATTGGCACAAGGGTAACCACCACGGTCTATTGCTAGATTTTGTTAATGAGTTAATGGGCTGAAACAGTTGATTTAATTACTTGAAGTTCATATAATTAATGTATGATTCAATATTCTACCGGCCAGCAAGTCGAAGTGCAGTTCAATGTCAGGTCTAACTATTTGTTTAGAGAATCTGATTATGAAACGCATACTATCAAAGGTACTATAACAAGAACTCCTTCTTGGGTTGAGTATCCTGCAATTGCTGTTCTTACAGATTTACCTGATTTTCCTCTATCTATTATACCCTTAGGTAGTATAGTAGGAAATGTTGCTACTGATCAGGCAGATTATGATGTACGTGCGTATACTGAAGGTGGGTACATTGTTACTATTATCAATAAGCAGCTAAATTGTACTTGTACTGGATTCCAGTTTCGTAAATTTTGTAAACATTCAAGCAAGCATAAACAATGAAAAATGATAATGATACATTAACCGTCAAATTAGAGATGGTACGCAACAACAAAGAATTCCTTGCAATAACTAGATTGCTTGCATCGTATTTTGTTTCAAATCCATATATGACAATTAAAGAGTTTTTAGTTGGACTTTCGGATTATGATCTTAAAACGATGCTAACTATTCTAGATGAAAGCACTGGTGGAGATACTGATGGCCATCCAAGGCTATGTGAAATGATTATTATTACAGAACTACTTGCTAAAGGTGAAGGTTTAGATCCTGGTAATTCTAAGATAGTAACTAATAGGTTGAATTCATTTACAACCATGCTTGCTATGGAGTCACTTTATAGAAAAGGGCTTATTAAAATATACCGCGAAAATTTTACTCTAGGTGATGATATGGACGATAAAATTATGTGTGAGAGGATTAAATGAAAAAAATATTTGTGGACATGGATGGCGTATTGACTAATTTTGAGCGCCGTTACTTTGAACTGTTTCAAGCATCACCGAAAGATGTTGTAAAGCAAAAGCAGAAAGGGCTCTACACCAAAAACTGGAACGCGTTTGTAGAAGGAAACCATTTTGCAACCCTTGATAAGTTTCCTGGTTGTGATGAACTTATTTCTTTTTTAGAATCTATTCCTAATGTTCAGTTGTGTGTTCTTTCCTCTGCTGGTGGTTTTGATCGTCACGTTGACGTCCAGGCCCAGAAACTAAAATGGCTCACTGCTAACGGTATTAAGTGGCCTGCCATTATTGTTCCTGGTCGCCGCTACAAATCAGGTTTTGCTACGGGTGATTCTTTTATGATTGACGATACACCTGACGTTATTAAAGGGTTTTGCGAGAACACCGGGCATGGAATTGTACACGTTCAACACGAACATACTATTCAAGTACTAACAAAGTGGTTGATTCCGGTATGAGTCCATTTGCAGAAGAATTAGTCGAAAGCTCAGGATTCGTAAAGGACCCTGAGCTTGGATTTAAATGTTCAAATGATAACATTGAACGCTTGCTTTACTACGTTGTAAATCAAATGGCGTCAGCTGGGTTTAAAGTATCAGGTAATAAAGTACTATACGATAACCAGGTTGAATACGGCATGAGTCTATTCGGAGTGGAAAATGTTGACTGGGAATCGGAACCAAAAAAGAGTTGATTTAATTTCATAGATATCCTATAATAACTATGTTATAGGAAGAAGATATGAAACATAAAGCAAACTGTGTGCATAAAGACTTGCGATCTCCAAAGTATCGCATGCGCGTTGTGTCGATCAAAACTGCATATAAACGTAAACCGAAAAACTCTAAGGATAATTATTATGATGACCGTAAGTCATACGCATGATGGATTCATTTATAATCTTAAAGATGAGGTCTTAGGTATTGGTACCTATACTGGGACGGAGTTTGTATTACTAGAAAGTGATAATACTACCTCTACCCATTATAATGGTATGATGGCAATGAGTTATCTCAGGAATAAATATACTCCTGAGTACTATACTATGCCGTTAAAGAAGAGTAATATAGTTATTCCTCGTGAGACGAATAAGTTGAGTAAATATAAAGCGCACCCTGCCCTTGAAGGTGTGCATCCCCTTGCAATGGAGTAAATTATGAAAATAGCGTTAATGTCCGATGTTCACCTTGAGTTCGGTGACCTTCCAATAGAACCAGTAGAGGCAGATGTTCTAATTCTTGCCGGTGATATCTTTGTAGTTAAAGATCTACAAATGGATAATCACCGTAGGGATCGAATCATAAACTTTATGTCTAATGCTTGTAGCATGTTTAAACATGTAGTTTTGATTTGCGGTAATCACGAGCATTACCATGGAGACTTTGCAACATCATACACTGAAATACGGGATGTGTTTAGAGAGCATACTAACCTGCATATTCTTGATAATGATGTAGTAGATATCGATGGCTACATGTTCGTTGGTGGTACTCTTTGGACTGATATGAACAAAGAAGATCCAAGTACTATATACGGTATTAAAGGATACATGAATGACTACCGTATCATTGAGAATAGCAACGAAGTAGTTAACTTTAAGACGCCAGTTTACGGTACAAAAGAAGGCGGCGGTACTGATTACGATAATATTGTAAGTCATGAATCTCACACTCGCCCGGCTAAGTTTTCACCTGAAGCCTCAGTAGTTGCTCATAAGAAAATGCTTGAGGTAATTAAGGGCGTAACCGATAATGGATCTACAAGCAAGGTTATTGTAGTTGGGCATCACTCACCGAGTAAGCTTTCTACAAAGCCTCAGTATGAAGATGATACTATGGTGAACGGTGCTTATAGTTCTGATCTATCAGAGTTTATTTTAGATCGCCCACAGATTAAACTATGGGTGCATGGTCATACTCATCATGAGTTTGACTACTTGATTGGTAGTACTCGTATTGTTTGTAACCCTCGCGGGTATGTTGATTACGAGCGTGGTAATCATAAGAATGAGCCATATTTTGCAAAATTAATTGAGGTATAATATGATTAATAAAACCTGGACGGTTGCTGTAGAGGTTGATGAAATAACAGGTGATTATGTTCTTCCACTACCACCAGAAGTGCTTGAACTTCAAGGATGGAAGGAAGATGATGTTCTTAACTGGAAGGATAATATGGACGGTTCATTTACGCTGACAAAATCAGCTGATACAGAGCTTGTAATGGTCGAAGCAATTCAATCGTATCGAATGAGGTATCTGGTTGAAGTTCCAAAGGGTAAATCTGAATGGGCCGCTGATACCGTTACTATGATGGAAGCAAAGGAGTTCTCTCAACTTAGCCTGGGAGAACAAATTACTTCACATAGGGTAATTACAGAAGACGAAGCTATTGAGATTTGCGATGCTGATAATGACTATCTTAAATCCTGGACGCGTGAACAAAAACTCGCCGCTTTTGTAACAACTTGGGAAGAACAGAATGACCCTAAGACAACAGTGGACTCTTACTCGGGAACGTAAGTGGGATATTAGGTTCATGTTGATGGCTCAAGGGATTAGTAAATGGTCTCAAGACCCATCAACACAGGTAGGTTCGGTAATTGCGTCTGGTGATCACCGAATCTTATCCCTAGGATATAATGGGTTTCCGCGAGGGGTAGAAGATCATATCGAACGATATCAAAATAAAGTTCTTAAACATAAACTGGTATGTCATGCCGAGCGTAATGCGTTGGATAATGCCATGTTTGACGTAACAGGAGCCACTCTCTTTTCAACCTTATTTACATGCAACGAATGTGCAAAATCAATCATTCAACGCGGTATCAGAAGGGTAGTAGCCCCAACACCAGATCTTAAAAAAGACAATCCTTTTAATTGGAATGAAGCCCTTTTAATGTACAAAGAGTCAGATGTAAAGGTAACTTTACTTGATAACCTACCTTCTGAGACATATATATAATATTATCTCAGGGATGGGAACTAGGCTGGTACCCTAGTCAACACTACCGCTGATGCCTTCGGGGTCAGTTTTTTACTAACTCGCTTAATAGGAGAAAAATATGACTGATTTTAATATCGGAAAAATCGCTTTTGGTCCAGCATTCAAGGACTTCGACAAATTCTTTGTCGGGTACGACGACCAATTCAACAGGATGGCTAAGATGCATGACGATCTTACAAAATCCATTCCAAACTACCCACCATACAATATCAAGAAGACAGGCGATACTACTTACGTAATCGAACTGGCTGTTGCTGGCTTTGCCAGACAGGATATTGAGATCGAGCTTGCCGATGGTAAGATGTTGATCAAGGGTAATGTAAAATCTGATGATGCTGATAACGTTGAGAATTTCCTCTTTAAAGGAATTGCCAACCGTTCATTTACTCGCGCTTTTGCTTTAGACGATCAAATTGAAGTTAAAGATGCCGAGATGCTTAATGGTATGCTACAGGTATTCCTAGAGCGTATTATTCCAGAGCACAAAAAGCCAAAGAAGGTTGAGGTTAAAGAAAAGTCTCCTACCAAATCCAAAGGTAAAGAGCTTCTTATGGAAGACCCACAAGGTCGCGACCTATAATCCAAGCCGGCCCAGCCGGCTTTTTAATTTACAAAATTAAGGAAACCTATGCACGAAACAAAAACCGGGCTACAAGCCCTAATGGACCTCAAGTTTGATGTACCGCAATTTAAACTTTTTTGGGATTGGGTAAAACAAACGTTCTCTGGCGACTACAGAAGCGAAATCGATCGATACCTCGCCGACTCCGTCGACCATGCCGATGTTGAACGTAGAATTATGCATCTTACAAGACGCGGCCTAATCTAAGTAGTATGTTGCATTAGTATAGAATCTCCCCTATACTACATAATTATGAACGCCTGGTATGTTGCAGGCAACTTGAGGAAAATATGGCTTTCTATACTAATGTACATTTGCATAAAAATGAGTTCCTCATTAGAGGATATGAGAACGGAAACAAGGTTCAATACACCGTACAGTGTGAACCCTGGCTCTTCACAAACGATAGATCTGGTGGGGAGGAGTTTAAGACCCTAGATGGTAAAACAGTTTTCAAAAAACGTTTTGATAGCATTTACGATGCACGTAACTATCTAAAGGAAACCGAAGGGGTTTCTGGTAAGTATGTATTCGGGATGACAAATTGGATCTATCCTTTTATTAACGATCACTTTCCTGGTGTTATTGATTATGATTCAAAGTTAATAGCTGTAACCACAATCGATATTGAGACTGACTCAACTGGCGGGTTTCCAGATATCAATACGGCCGATAAGCAGATAACTGCTATCACCGTACGCAAAGAGGATAAACTAGTTACTCTTGCCTATTATGACTATACCCCGGAATCAGATAACGTTACCTACATCAAGTGCACTGATGAGGCTACGCTACTGAGTAAATTTATTCAGGTATGGAGATCAGCTCAGTTTAACCCAGATATTGTTACGGGCTGGAACTGTGAGTTCTTTGATATGCCATATCTTATCAATCGTATTACTCGTATTCTCGGCCCTGAGGCAGCCAAGCGTCTTTCTCCATGGGGAATACTATCATTACGTGAAGCCGATATCAACGGCCGAATATTTACCATACCAATTATCGTGGGTATTACTATCCTTGACTATCTACAGTTGTATCGTAAGTTTTCATTCACAATGCAGGAGAGTTACAAGCTAGATCATATTGCTAACGTAGTGCTTGGTGAGCGTAAACTTGATTATACTGAACTCGGATTTGCAAACCTTGATGAGTTTTATAAAGGTGACTTTAAAAACTATATTAACTATAACATACGCGACGTAGACTTAGTTTACCGTATGGATGATAAGCTGAGATTTATCGATCAAGTATTTGCGCTGGCATATGACGGTAAGGTTAACTACCTTGATACGTATACATCAGTTCGTATGTGGGATGTTATTATCCATAACTACCTTATCGACCATAACATTGTAGTACCAATGTTTGATCCCAGTGAACGTGAAGCGCATGAAGGTATTGAGGGCGCGTATGTTAAGGATCCTCAGACCGGGCTTCATAAGTGGGTTGTCTCGTTCGACTTGAATAGTTTGTATCCGCATTTGATTATGCAGTACAATATTAGCCCTGAAACATATAAAGGTATGTTTGCCCATCTTAACGTTTCTGATGGGGTGGATAAAATCCTTAATGGTGCACTAAATGACATCGGTATTCGTAGGGAAATGGAAACCCAGAACTATACTGTAGCGGCAACAGGATGTTATTTTGATCGAGACCGTCAAGGCTTCCTTCCAAAGCTAATGGAGAAAATGTATAACGACCGCGTATTGTTTAAGAAGGAAATGATTACTGCAAAGAAGAAATATGAAGCTAATCCTTCCTATGAATTTGAGAAGGAAATCTCCAGATGCCATAATATGCAGCTAGCAAAGAAGATTCAACTTAACTCCGCATATGGTGCTTTAGGTAATCGCTTCTTCCGCTGGTTTGACCCTAAGTATGCCGAATCAATTACTAAGTCCGGTCAACTGTCTATTCGATGGATGGAGAACCATATTAATATCTACCTGAATAAGCTGCTTAAGACAACAGGGATAGACTATGTTATCGCGGTAGACACTGACTCGATGTACATTACCCTAGATAGACTTGTACAACAGGTTATCCCAGGGGCTACTGATGATAAGATAGTTAAATTCCTTGATGAAGTATGTGAGAAGAAGATAGAGCCATTCATTGATAAATGTTACGCTGAACTTGCAGTATACGTTAACGCATTCGACCAGAAGATGCAGATGAAGCGTGAAGCGATTGCCAATAAAGGTATATTTACTGCAAAGAAACGCTACATCCTTAACGTGTATAATAACGAGGGTGTGCAGTACACCGAACCTAAACTTAAGATGATGGGTATCGAGGCTGTAAGATCGTCAACACCGGCTGCTATTAGGAATAACTTTAAAGCTGCTATCAACATTATTATGAATGCATCAGAGACTGAGCTGCAGCAATATGTTGCAAAGCAGCGTGACGAGTTTAAGAAGCTTCCATTCGAAGATGTTGCCTTTCCAAGGGGATGTAAGGAGCTGGAAAAGTGGGCTGATTATAGTGGTGGTAAGATCTTTAGGTTGGGTACTCCTATCCACGTTAAAGGTGCTATTCTATACAATTACTTTATCAAGGAAAAGAATCTTACTGAAAAATATGAGTTGGTGCATAGAGGTTCTAAGATTAAATTCTGCTATCTCAAAACGCCTAATTACCTTGGCGAACATGTAATTTCAACACCAGGTAAATTACCTAGAGAACTTGATCTTGATCATCTGGTTGATTATGACAAGCAATTTGATAAGGCCTTCCTTGAACCACTTGGCACTATATTAGGTGTCATTGGTTGGGAAGCAGAAAAACGTAGTACATTAGTAAGGTTCTTCTCATGAATATAAAAGACGATGATTTTGACTTTGGATTTACAACAATAAGTGAAACAGACCTTACATCAGGTCAGGATCAATTAACCAAGCAGCTACAATCACTATACAACGCAATCATTCCTTTACTTAAAAATCTCCAGAGTAATCCAGACAAAGATTACATTAACTGGCCAAATAGAGTCAAGAAGATTCAAGAGTTTAAGACTAAGATTGACGAAATTGTAGGGGATTCAATTACTAAGAAGAAGATTTAAGTTGCTATAAACGTGATTATGGATTATAATTGGATACATTTAAGGAGAGTATATGAGTTTTTTTCGTGATTTGATTTCGGAGATAAAAGATGAAGACACTATTATTGCCGCTGACGGTACTGGTTCTGCTGAGTTTGGTGGCTTTATTGATACTGGCAGCTATATTCTCAACGGCGTCCTCTCTGGTAGCCTCTATGGCGGCATACCTGATAACAAGATTACTGCTTTTGCAGGAGAATCTGCTACTGGTAAAACTTACTTCGTACTTGGTGTCGTTAGAGCCTTCCTTGACAAAAACCCCACAGGAGCAGTCGTCTACTACGACACCGAAGCCGCGGTCACGAAAAGCATGATGGAATCTCGAGGTATTGATACCTCAAGGGTCATTATTGCCGAGCCAGATACAATTCAGAAATTTAGAACCCATGTATTAAAAATGCTAGAAGCATATGACAAACACCCAGTCGATAAACGCCCCCCTATGATGATGGTGCTCGACAGCCTTGGTCTTCTATCCACAACTAAAGAGTTGGAAGATAGTACTGAAGGAAAAGAAACACGCGATATGACTAAGGCCCAGACTATTAAGGCTACATTCCGTGTCTTGACACTTAAGCTTGCAAAAGTTAAAGTGCCAATGCTTGTGACCAATCACGTATATGATTTGGTTGGTTCTTATATTCCTACTAAGGAGATGGGCGGTGGATCAGGTCTCAAATACGCAGCTAGCACGATTGTTTATCTCGGAAAAAAGAAAGAACGAGATGGAGATGAAATCGTCGGAAATATTATCAAAGTTACCATGCACAAGTCAAGACTTTCAAAGGAAAATAGTAAAGTCGAAGTGTTACTTACTTACACCAGCGGGCTTGACAAACACTATGGTCTCTTAGATCTAGCAGAAAAGTATAAGATCATTAATAAGGTATCGACTAGGTATGAGATGCCAGATGGTAAGAAGGTATTTGGTAAGGAGATTAACCGTAATCCTGAACTATACTTTACCGATGAAATTATGGCAAAATTAGAAGCAGCAGCAAAGACAGAATTTAGTTATGGAGTAACACCTCATGTCATATTAGGAGTAACACCTCATGTCATATTACAAGACGATATCAGTTGAAGCGGAAGTTTGTCTAGAAGATTTTGATGATGAAGATATAGAAAAAGAATACGATGCGCGTTTTGGTAATACAAAGCACGAATCTGTATGGCATGATCTTTATGAGCTTCGTATCACTAAGTCACAAGAAGCATTTCTAGCTAAGATTGATAAAATAGTTATGGATAGAACCGGTCGAATTTTATGACCATAACGTTTGATCCTATTCTTAACGAACTTAAAAGGTATTCTGATACAGCTCAGCATAAGCCATGGCCACCAAGAAGAAGCAAAGGTTTGAGACGTGGTAGAACAGGCAAACGGTTTATTAAAAAATGGGCATGGGACACAATGGAAGTCCATTCATCGAAAGTAAAAATGAGTAATTCTGATATTTTTTTAGGCGCATCAGACGTAACCGATTACATTACCGGTCAAGTTATGTTTGCGCGTTCAGCAAAACAAATGGAAACTTTCCACAGGGAGTTCACCATCCTGGCTACTCGTTCTGAGTGGCAAAAGGAGATGCTGCTTAGCGAACTGCGTATTACCCAGATTCGTGAGAATAATGGTATGCTATCAGATGATGAGAATCTTTCGTATTTTACATATGAGATTAGCTCTTCATCCGTAATTGTTCGTGTATATGGCAATCAAGACTTTGTATCAAAGTGGTACGATACTTTCATTGGCAAATACGAAGAAGTTAAGAATGTCATCGAATGGATTTACAACTCCGATGGATCTAGTATTGAGATACCTGTTCGCGCAGATAGGGTACCAGTAGAAGAAATGTATCCGTTCCTTAATGGTGAGTCTCTTGGAGATTATTACGATAGGTTCCTTCATTCATCGGCGTCTATCCTACTGCTTATTGGACCTCCAGGCACTGGAAAGACAACCTTCATTCGCGGACTGTTACAGCATGCAGAACTATCAGCAATGGTAACATACGATACAGGAATCCTTGCAAAAGACTACATGTTTGCCAACTTCATTGAAGGTGATCGTAACGTTCTGATTATTGAAGATGCAGATAACTTCCTTGGTGCTCGTACTGAGGGTAATGACTTTATGCATAAGTTTCTAAACGTAGGTGATGGACTTGTAACAACTAAGAATAAGAAGATGATATTTTCAACCAATCTTTCTTCTATTAAGGATATTGACTCTGCACTTGTTCGGCCAGGGCGTTGTTTTGATGTTGTTTCATTTAGGAACCTTGATCAAAATGAAGCTAACGCACTTGCAAAACGACTAGATGTAGGCATAGAAGGTACAAAGCCAGAATGGAGTATTGCTGATATCTTTCACAAACAAATTGAAGCTTCAAAGAGCATGAAAAGTATAAAGCGTACACTAGGATTTATGTAGAAATTATGATCGAGCAAACAATATTCAGTAACCTTATTTTTAATGAGACCTATGCTCGTAAGTCTCTTCCCTTTATCAAAGAGGAATACTTTCAGACAAGGATTGATAAAACCCTTTACAGGATTATAACAGA